>APMI01000423.1_pt1 | contig 354552 bp, 327 predicted proteins | sample 667938 | NCBI WGS metagenome assembly APMI01 (sample SAMN01084076, study PRJNA167559) | wastewater metagenome | biome: Wastewater | place: Denmark: Ejby Moelle, Odense | collected 2011-11-28
GGATCAGCCGGCGACCTTCCTGCCCCGCCAGTTGCGGCAGTGCCTCGCGGCGGGCGACGGCGAGCGCCACGCGGCGCTTGAAGAAGGCGTCGTCGATCGGCTCTTGCGGATCGAACGTCCACAACCGGGCGCGAATCTGCGAGCGCGGGCTGAAGGCGCCACGGCCGAGCGGACGCCCGTCGTCCGCCTCGATGTCGACGGTGTCGCCGGCGCGGGCACGACCGGCAAGATGGGCAATCGAGCCCTCGAACAGCCAGGGGTGGCGGCGCAGGACGGAACGTTCCTTGCCGGGGTGCAGAATCAGTTTGGCCATGCGCTTCTCTATAGCAAAAGCCCCGGTGGCCTTGCGGCGACCGGGGCTTCAACAAAACCGGAAACCGATCAGGCGCCGAGACCCTTGCGATTGCGGGCGTGGCATTCAGCGGCGTAGACCACCTTGAACATGGTCTTGCCCTTGCCCTTGAACAGGCGCTTGGCAGTCTTGGAAACGCAGCGGCGCTCCAGCGAGGAACGACGGGTACGGTTGATGGCCATCACTAACTCCTTGATCCTGAAACACTTGGAAAGGGCAGAATGATATTGCGTCGACGGCGTTCGGTCAATCGGCGTGTGCATCGATGCGAGCGACGCCGGAAGCTGGGGCCGCCACGCAGATGCGGTTGCGCCCGCCCTTCTTGGCTTCAAACAAGGCGGCGTCGGCCCGCCTGATCAGGCCCGTGTCGTTGTCGCCCGCGCAAAAACTCGCTACACCGGCACTGATCGTCAAGCGCAGGGCGCCCTGTTCGGTGGCGATTTCTTCATCGGCAACCGATAGCCGGATCTCGTCGGCAATACGTTCCGCGGCGTCCTCGTCAGTGCGGTTCAGCACAATCAGGAATTCTTCGCCGCCCCAACGGCAGACGATGTCCGAAGCGCGCCGGTGGGCACGCAGGCGCTGGGCCAGTGTGACGAGGATCTGGTCGCCGACCAGATGACCGTGGGTGTCGTTTGCCTCCTTGAAGTGGTCAATATCGATCATCAAGACCGCTAGCGGCGTTCGGTTGCGCTCGGCGTCGCGGATAGACTGCCTGAGCAGCAATTGCAGGGCATGGCGGTTGGCCAGCCCGGTCAGGTGGTCGGTGGTTGCCATCTCTTCGAGTCGCCGCTGGTAGCGACGAATGGCCAGATAGACGATACCCAGCACCAGCAGGGTGACGGCCGCGCACAGCGCCAAGTTGAGGTATAACGTGCGACGAACCTCGGAGAGTGCCTTGTCGTCGGTTTTGGCGACGAACAGATACCACTTCAGTTCGGGGATGTAGCGGACATTTACATAATGGCGCTGGCCGCCCGCATCGTAGCTGAACGAACCCTTGCCGGCCTTCAGGATGGCCTCGGCCTGCCCGGCCAGGCCGTCAATTTCCGCCAGTGTGCGTGCCGAGGCCAGTACGTCGTTCCCCTGCCCGGCCAGAACGATGCGACCCGCGTGGTCGGCAAAGAAAATGCTGCGTTCGTAGCGTTGCTGATAGGTGTTGATGAGATTGAGCACTGCGTCGACGGTTAGGCCGACACCGGTCGCGCCGATGAACCGGCCTTGATAGTCGAGCACCCGGTAGTTGATGAAGATGGTCAGCTTGTCGCGGTTGGCCAGATCGGGATCGACATTGATCTCGTGCAACTCCTGCATGCCACGGACGCGGAAATACCAGGCGTCACGCGCTTCGTTCGGTTCCACGCGCTTGAGCACGCCATCGGCGTGGTAATAAGTGCGACTGGCGTCGGAAACGAAAAAGCTGGTGAATGCGCCATAATGCGACATGATCTCCTTGAGGTAGCGTGTCATCGCCTCGACATCGCGTTCACCCTTCAGCACCCAGTCGCGGACAAAGGTGTCGCGCGCCATCATCGAGGAGATCAGAATGGGGCGCACGAGATCCTTCTGGATTTCGGAATATACATTGTCAGAGGTGAGCGGCAACTCGGTGGCGACGATGGAGTCGCGGATCGAGTCGCGCGAAACCCAGTAGCTGATCAGGCTGGTGGCGGCGAATCCCACGCCCAGCAACAAGGCGAGGATGACGAGCAGACGGGCGCGCTCGCGGGACGTTCGGGTGAATGCGGAATGGGGCATCTTGGGGGCGGAGGGGCTGTCAGGTCGAGAGCGGCGGTCACTTGCGCCGCGCCCGCGGGTGGGCGGCGTCATATACTTGGGCGAGGCGCTGAAAATCGAGGTGAGTGTATATCTGTGTCGACGCGATGCTGGCGTGTCCGAGCATTTCCTGCACCGCGCGCAGATCGCCGGATGATTGCAGCACGTGCGAGGCAAAGGAATGGCGCAGCATATGCGGGTGAACGTGCATCGGCAAGCCGAGCCGCAATGCCCGCTGCGCCAGTCGCATCTCGATGGCGCGGTGGCTAAGGCGGGTCCCGCGCAGACTGACGAACAGAGCCCCTTCGCCGGGCGCCGCCAAAGTGTCGCGCCGATCTCGCCATTCGGCGAGCGCGTGGCGGGCCGCGCTGCCTACGGGTACGATGCGAGGCTTGCTGCGTTTGCCGACGACGCGAATCTCGCCTTCGGCCACCGCCATCTCGACGGCGTCGACATTCAGTGCCGCGAGTTCGGCCAGGCGCAGGCCAGAAGAATAGAAAAGCTCGAAGATGGCCTGGTCGCGCACCGCCAGCCGCTCGTCGGCGCCTTCGTCCTGTTCCAGCAGCCGCATCGTTTCATCGACCGGCAGGGCCTTGGGCAGGGGCTTGGGTGCTTTGGGGGGGCGGATGCCTTCGCAAGGGTTGGCGGTCATCTCGCCGCGCAGCCCCAGCCAGCGGAAGTAGCCCCGCCAGGCCGAGAGCACCCGCGCCAGACTGCGCGGCGCCAGGCCGCCGGCATGTAATTGCGCCACAAAGCGGCGAACGTGGTGCACGCGCAACGCGGTCAGTGGCGTTTCGCCGGCCAACGCCGTGAGTTTGGTCAGGTCGCGCCGGTAATTGCTGATCGTGTGCGGCGACTGCCGGCGCTGGTCGGCCAGTTCCGCCAGCCAGACCTCGATCATGGCGGACTCATTGCGGGTGGCGGGCGACCCGGGCCAGCGCGGCGGAGATCATTTCGCCCAAACGCTCGAGATAGAGTGTGCCCATGTCGGCATAGAAGCGCTGCGCATCCTCGCTGCCCAGCGCGATCATGCCGATCGTGCCGCCGCCGTTGCGAAGCGCGATCAGCGCCTGCGAACGAATATGGTCGGCGTATTCGCCAAACCAGGCTGGGGTGGCGAAACCGGTCGTCGAGCCGCAATACGGGCGAGCCAGCGTTTCGGCAAAGGCCATCAGCTCGTCGCCGACGGCTGCGAACTCGGGAAGGTCTTCAATCCCGTCCGGCTTGTCCCACAGGCGTAGCGCGACATGCGGGACGGCAAAATCGTCGCGCAAATGGAAATTGAGGAGGTGGATGACCGCCTGAAAGGTTTCCGCGGCAATCAGCGCCACGCAGAGCCGGTGCACCTTTTCGCTGATGCCGTCGTTTTCTTCGCCGAACTGGATCAGCTCGCCCAGTTTGCCTTCTAGCACGCGGTTCTTTTCACGCAATGTCAGCATCTGCCGTTCGGTCAGCGAAATGGCGCGGCCGCCGAGCGGATGCGGCACGGTCATCTGGGCCAGCAGTTCGGGATTGTGCGCGAAGAAATCGGGATTGCTTTGCAGGAAGCGGGCGATTTCGACGGGATCGACAGTGTCGCTCATAGCGAGATTTCTCCTTGATAGACGGTGACGGCCGGGCCGGTCATCCGCACCGGCTGGCCTTCGCCAGCCCAGGCAATGGTCAGGGGGCCGCCCCGGGTGTCGACCCGTACTGGCGAATCGAGCAGGCCGCGCCGAATGCCGGCGACCACCGCGGCGCAGGCGCCGGTGCCGCAGGCCAGCGTCTCGCCAACGCCACGCTCGAACACGCGCAGTCGGAGGGCGTTGCGATGGAGGACCTGCATGAACCCGGCGTTGACCCGCTGTGGAAAGCGCGGGTGACGTTCAATCTGGGGACCTTGCAGCAGCACGGGGGCGGTGTCGACATCCGCCACGACCTGCACGGCATGGGGGTTGCCCATCGACACCACGCTGATGTCGACCGTGGCGCCGTCGGGCAAGGCCAGCGGCTGGACGATCGCGTTCGAGTCGCTGACGAACGGGATGTCCGCCGGCACAAAGCGCGGCACGCCCATGTCGACGGTGACTTCGCCGTTTGCTTCCAGGCGCGGGGCGATGATGCCCTTTTGCGTTTCGACGCGAATCTCGTCCCGGTCAGTGAGTCCTTGCTCGCGCACGAAGCGGGCAAAGCAGCGGGCGCCGTTGCCGCACTGTTCGACCTCGCCACCGTCGGCGTTGAAGATGCGGTAGCGGAAATCGACTTCGGGCCGGGTGGGCGGCTCGACCAGCAGGATCTGGTCGCAGCCGACGCCGAACTGCCGATTGGCCAGGAAACGAATCTGTTCCGGGGTCAGTGCGACGGACTGACGAACGCCATCGAGCACGATAAAGTCGTTGCCCAGACCATGCATTTTGGTGAACCGGAGGCGCGTCATCATCATTCCGAAAGTGTTTGAAAAAGCATAACAGAGACAGGGGTTTGTCTCAATTTTCTACAGTGGTTTCTGCATGATGTAATCGTCCATGACGAAACCGCCGCCGATCTCCACGCAGACGCTCTCGCGGATCGAGAACCCGTGCTTCCGGTATGCCGCGATCGCCTGAGCGTTGCGCTTGTTGACCGCCAGGATCATGTGCGGGAAACCCAGCGAACGAGCCCGCTCCGCCGCACGGGCAATCAGCTGTCCGCCGAGTCCGTTGCGCTGCCGATCCGGATCGACGTACAGCTTGTCGAGCTTGTATTCGCCGCAGTGGCGCTCGCAGGCGCAAAATGCGGCGAGTTGCCCAGCGGTTTCGGCGAGCTCGAACCAGCGATCCTCCGCGGCCAGATACTCGCCCAGCGCGCCGGGGTGATAGCGCGCCGCCAGCATGCTGTCGATCTGCGCCTGACTGATGATGCCGGGGTAGGTGTCCTGCCAGACGCGACGCGCCAGATCGACCACGGATTCGAGGTCGGACGGAGTCAGCGGCCGGAAAACGGGCGGCTCAGCGGTCATAGAATGAAGCCTCTCCCGGTGGCCGGGTCTTGAATCGTTTGTGCAGCCAGTAATACTGCTCGGGCATGGTGCGCGCCTGATCCTCGATAAAGCGGTTCATGCGCGCCGTGTCCGCCTCTACGCTCTCGCCGGGGAAGTCCGTCCAGGGCGGATGCAAAGTCGTCTCGTAACCATCCGCCACCTGCCGGGTAATACAGGGAACAACGCGCGCGCCGGTCAGTCTGGCGAGGCGGGAAACGGCCGGAATGGTAGCTGCCGGCACGCCAAAAAAGGGGACGAAGATGGAATCCTGGGGCCCAAAATCCATGTCCGGGAGGTAATAAAAAGGGAGTCCCTCCTTCATGGCCTTGACTGCCCGACGCATGCCATCCTGGCGCGACAGCAGCAGGGGCGAATTAAAACGCAAGCGTCCGTTGAGTAATACCCGATTGAACACGGGGTTCTTCTGATTGGAATAAACGCTGACGACGTGCTCGTCCATCGAAACCCTGGTGCCGCCGGCATCGAGTCCCACGAAATGGGGGGCCAGAATAATGATGGGGTGCCCTTCCGGGTCGTGCAGATGGGTTTGCCCTGTGATTCTGACTAGGCGTTTCAGTCGCGCCGGTGAAGCCCACCAACCCAGCGTGCGGTCGAGAAAAGCGCGGGCGAAGGCGACGAAATGGCGGTGGGCGAGGTCGTTTCGCTGACTGTCGCTCAGTTCCGGAAAACACAGGCGCAGATTGGTTAGCGTGATGTTGCGGCGACGCCGGGCGAAGCGAAAGAGCAGGTGCCCCAAGAGAGCGCCCAGCGCACGCAGTAACGGCAACGGCAACCAATGCAGTAGCCACATGAAGGCAACCAGCAAGCGCGCGCTCATGGTGAGACCTCCGGTGGTGGCTCGGCGCCGGCCGGCCGTTTGTAACGGTTATAGCCCCACAGGTACTGCCGCGGGTATTGGCGGATAAGGGCTTCGAGTATTTGATTGATCTGGGCGGCCCGAGCCAGGGTGTCGCCCTCCAGCGGGGGTTCGAGCGGCCGAAAATGCAGGCGATAGCCTGCGCCTCCCGGTAGGCGCTCGCCAAAGGCCAGCAGGGTCGTGTTTGCCACTTCGCTGAGGCGCGCCGCCAGGGTCATCGTGTAGGCGGGACGGTCAAAGAAGTCGAGCCAGGCCCCCTCGCCAGCCTGTGGTGCCTGGTCGGGCAGGATGCCGACCGCCTGACCCTTCTTCAGTGCCTTGATGAGCGCGCGGACGCCGGAGAGGTCGGCGGGAGCGAGGTGCAGGTTCGGGCGACGCCGCCCGGTTTCAATCAGCCGCTGTAAGCCGCGGTTCTTTGGTGGGCGAAACAGTACCGTGATGTCAAAATGTGTCGAAAGATACTGCGCGGTGATTTCAAAACAACCCAGATGTGGAGTCAGGAAAAGCAGCCCACGCCCACCCGACAGTGCCGCTTCGACATGTTCCCAGCCGCGCAATTCGCGCACCTGCGCAACGGCCTCATCCAGCGTGCGCAGCCATATGCGCGCCGGCTCCACCGCCTGTTTGCCGGTTTCCGCTGCTACTGCCAATGGGGGAATGCTGGTGAGGCCGGCTTGTGCCAGATTGGCGCGCAGGTTGCGGCGGTAGGTGGCAGAGAGCGCGTAGGTCAGCCAGCCCAGCAGGGTGCCAATGGCATGCACCAGAGGCAGCGGCAGGCGGGACAGCAGACGGTAGAAAAGGACCATGGTGTAAAAGCGCGAGAGTGATGGGTTGCAAACGGATTGCAAGAGATTAGAATTATGAATTCGCCGAGTTAATCAGACAACTTGCAGGGCGTGTAACAAATACTGCTAAAGCGTCACCGCTCGTGGCCCGAAGCCGGTAACGCCGACAGAGAGGGCCTTCAGGAGCAATCATGAGCGAATATCTCTTTACTTCGGAATCGGTTTCCGAAGGTCATCCCGACAAAGTCGCCGACCAGATTTCGGACGCCATTCTCGACGCCGTGCTGGCCGAGGATCCCCGTTCGCGCGTGGCCGCCGAGACGCTGTGCAATACCGGTCTGGTGGTACTGGCCGGTGAGATCACGACCAACGCGCACGTCGATTACATCCAGGTGGCGCGCGACACGATCCGCCGCATTGGCTACGACAACACCGAGTACGGTATCGACTACAAGGGTTGCGCGGTGCTGGTCGCCTACGACAAGCAGAGCAACGACATCGCGCAGGGTGTCGATCACGCTAGCGACGACTATCTGAACACCGGTGCGGGCGACCAGGGCCTGATGTTCGGCTACGCCTGCGACGAGACCCCCGAGCTGATGCCCGCCCCGCTGTACTATGCGCATCGCCTGGTTGAGCGCCAGGCGCTGTTGCGTAAGGATGGTCGCCTGCCCTTCCTGCGTCCGGACGCCAAGAGCCAGGTGACCATGCGCTATCAGGATGGTCGGCCGCACAGTATCGCTACCGTCGTCCTTTCCACCCAGCATGCGCCTGAAATGAGCCTGGGCGACAAGATGAAGCCGGAATTCTATGAGGCGGTGGTGGAAGAAATCATCAAGCCGGTGCTGCCCAAGGAGTGGTTGCAGAATACCGAGTACCTGATCAATCCGACCGGCCGTTTCGTGATCGGTGGGCCGCAGGGCGATTGCGGCCTGACCGGCCGCAAGATCATCGTGGATACGTATGGCGGCGCCTGTCCGCACGGCGGCGGCGCTTTTTCGGGCAAGGATCCGACCAAGGTCGACCGCAGTGCCGCCTATGCCGCGCGTTATGTCGCCAAGAATGTCGTTGCCGCCGGCCTGGCCCGCCAGTGCCAGATTCAGGTGGCGTACGCCATCGGCGTGGCGCATCCGATGAATATCACGGTCTATACCGAAGGGACCGGTGTCATTCCGGATACCGAAATCGCCCGTTTGGTGCAGCGCCATTTCGACCTGCGTCCTCGGGGCATCATCCAGATGCTCGACCTGTTGCGGCCGATTTACGCCAAGACGGCGGCATATGGCCATTTTGGGCGCGACGAGCCGGAATTCTCTTGGGAGCGTACCGATCGTGCGGTGCTGTTGCGCGAGGATGCCGGTTTGTAACCGCAGTCACCCCGGGCACAACAAGGGGGCGTTCCGGATGGGCGCCCCCTTTTGGCGTGAACACGGGAATTCCGCTAAGATCGCGCTTTCATCGGCCTCGCCGCGCTTCCCATGCCCATGCTGAAGAAAATCGCTGTCGAGCACCTCAAGGTCGGAATGCATCTGCACGAATTTTGCGGTTCGTGGATAGAGCATCCCTTCTGGCGCACCAAGTTTGTCATTACGAATCCCCGGGATATCGACCTGATTCTCGCCAGCAGCATCCGAGAGGTTTGGATCGATGTCTCGAAGGGCGACGATGTGGTTGAGGGCATCGCGCACGAAACGGCGGTGGCAGATGTAGATATCCGTCTGAGTCGCGCTGCCGAGCAGCCGCCCGGACCGCCCGAAAAAACCTCGCTGGCTGAGGAAACCCAACGGGCGGCCCGGATTTGTGCCAAGTCCAAGGAGGCGGTGGCCTCGATGTTTCAGGAAGCACGCATGGGCAAGGCCATCGACGCCGATGAGGCCATGCCCATGGTTGAGGAGATTTCCAATTCGGTATCGCGCAACCCGGGCGCCATCATCAGTCTGGCGCGCCTGAAAACGGCCGATGACTATACCTACATGCACTCTGTGGCGGTCTGCGCCTTAATGGTGGCCTTGGCCAGGCAGCTGAATCTCGACGAAAAAACGACCAAAGAGGCGGGGTTGGCGGGTTTGCTGCACGATTTGGGCAAGGCGATGATCCCGAACGAGATTCTCAACAAGCCTGGAAAACTGACCGACGAGGAATTTGCCGTCATCAAGACGCACCCTGCGAAGGGGCACAAATTGCTGCTTGAGGGTCGGGGCGTCGGCGAGATTCCGCTCGATGTGTGCCTGCATCATCATGAAAAGATGGATGGCAGCGGTTACCCTCATCGTCTGCCCGGCGACAAGATCAGCCTCGTTGCCAGAATGGGCGCGGTCTGCGATGTTTACGATGCAATCACCTCGAATCGCCCCTACAAGGCGGGCTGGGACCCGGCCGAATCATTACGCAAGATGGCCGAATGGGCCAAAGGGCACTTTGACGAAGCTGTCTTTCAGGCCTTTGTCAAAAGCATGGGCATCTACCCCATCGGTTCCTTTGTCCGTCTGGAATCGGGCCGCCTGGGCGTGGTGGTCGAGCAGGGTACGAAATCGCTGCTGGCGCCCAAGGTGAAAGTGTTCTTCTCCTCGAAATCGCAGGCTTACATCCCGCCTGAGGTGGTCGATCTCGGCCACGGCAAGGACAAGATCGTTGCCCGCGAGGATGCCGCCAAGTGGGGCATCAAGAACGTCGACCGCTATTGGGCTGGCGACGCGGCGCTACCGGGTTGAAACGGGGGTGACCTCGGCTCGCACCTGTTCCCGGTCGGCTGATTGAGAACAGGCTCGGTCTCGGGCTATAATTTCCCGGTCTGTCGAGGAGCGCTGCGAGAGGGTCGTCCTCCTAGGCTCGGCAGATTTCACTTGTTGCAACGGCGCTCACCCACCCATGCCGGGCATGGATGACGGTGAGTGTTTCGCCGCCTCCCCCGGCCACACCAGGAGTTCGACATGAACGCTGTGGCTGCCTCCCAAGACTTTATCGTTGCCGACCTGGGCCTCGCCGATTGGGGCCGCAAGGAAATCCGTATTGCCGAGACCGAAATGCCCGGTCTGATGGCGATCCGCGAAGAATATGCCGCCGAGAAACCGCTGAAGGGCGCGCGGATCACCGGTTCGCTGCACATGACCATCCAGACCGCAGTGCTGATCGAGACCTTGAAGGACCTCGGCGCAGAGGTACGCTGGGCTTCGTGCAACATTTTCTCGACCCAGGATCACGCGGCAGCGGCCATCGCGGCCGGAGGCACGCCGGTCTTCGCCGTCAAGGGCGAGACGCTGACGGAGTACTGGGATTACACCCATCGCATTTTCGAGTGGGCGGATGGCGGTTACTCGAACATGATCCTCGACGACGGCGGCGACGCAACGTTGCTGCTGCACCTGGGGGCGCGCGCCGAGAAGGACGTTTCCGTGCTGGCCAAGCCGGGCTCGGAAGAAGAGACTGTGCTGTTCGCGGCGATCAAGGCCAAACTGGCCCAGGTGCCTGACTGGTACTCGGTGCGCCTGGCGCAGATCAAGGGTGTTACCGAAGAGACCACGACTGGCGTGCACCGCCTCTACCAGATGCACGAACGGGGCGAACTCAAATTCCCGGCGATCAACGTGAACGACTCGGTGACCAAATCCAAGTTCGACAATCTCTACGGCTGCCGCGAATCGCTGGTCGACGGCATCAAGCGTGCCACCGACGTGATGGTCGCCGGCAAGGTCGCGCTGGTGTGCGGTTATGGCGATGTCGGCAAGGGCTCGGCGCAGGCGCTGCGCGCCCTGTCGGCCCAGGTCTGGGTCACCGAAATCGACCCGATCTGCGCTCTGCAGGCCGCCATGGAAGGCTACCGCGTGGTGACCATGGACTACGCTGCCGACAAGGCCGATATTTTCGTGACCGCCACCGGCAACTACCATGTCATCAACCACGATCACATGGCGAAGATGAAGGATCAGGCCATCGTCTGCAATATCGGCCATTTCGACAATGAAATCGATGTCGCCTCGATCGAAGGCTACCAGTGGGAGGAAATCAAGCCGCAGGTCGATCATGTGATCTTCCCCGACGGCAAGCGCATCATCCTGTTGGCCAAGGGACGTCTCGTGAACCTCGGTTGCGCGACCGGGCATCCGTCGTATGTGATGTCTTCCAGCTTCGCTAATCAGACCATCGCCCAGATCGAGCTGTTTACCCGTACCGACGATTACCCGGTCGGCGTCTACACGCTGCCCAAGCATCTCGATGAGAAGGTTGCACGGCTGCAATTGAAGAAGCTGAACGCGCAACTGACGCGCCTGAGCGAACAGCAGGCCGCCTACATCGGCGTCTCGGTGGATGGCCCCTACAAGGCCGACCACTACCGCTACTAAGGAGGTGAAGATGGCCCGCCTGCTGCTCGTCTGGCTGCTGAACGCGGGGGCGCTGCTGATCGTGGCGCAACTGCTGCCCGGCATCGAGGTCAAGTCGTTCGTCGCCGCGCTTGGCGCGGCGGTGCTGCTCGGCCTGATCAACGCGATCCTGCGGCCCTTGCTGATCCTGTTGACGTTGCCGGCGACGGTGCTGACCCTCGGGTTGTTCATTCTGGTCATCAACGGCTGCCTGTTCTGGTTCGGCGGTTCGCTGATCGACGGCTTCGTGGTCACCGGCTTTTGGCCCGGCCTCTTCGGCGCGCTGCTCTACAGCCTGATCACCTGGGTGCTGACCAGTACGCTGGTGCCGGCCAAGGGCAACGGGTGAAGTCCTTTCACCGCCGCACGGCGCGACCGGCCCCGCAACCGGCGCCGGTCGCCGTACTGTCTCGCCCGCGTGCGGGTGTGCGGCTCGATACCCTGCTCGTCGAGCAGGGGCTGGCCGAGTCGCGCACGGCGGCCCGGCGCCTGATCGAAGCGGGCCGGGTTCGCCTCGACGGTGCCGTGCTCGCCAAGCCCGCGCAAGAGCTGGCGGCCGATGCGCCCCTGACGGTCGACGCCGATGCCGATGACCGCTATGTCTCGCGCGGCGGGCTGAAACTGGCTGGCGCGTTGGCCTGTTCCGGAGTGCCGGTGGCGGGAAGCGTCTGTCTCGACGTCGGACAATCGACCGGCGGATTCACCGATTGCCTGCTGCAGGCGGGGGCGAGCCGGGTGGTCGGCCTCGATGTCGGACACGGACAACTGCATCCTCGCTTGGCCGACGATCCCCGCGTGATCTGCCGCGAAGGCGTAAACGCCCGGGCGCTGACGCCGGCCGATCTCGGCAAAGCCATGCCGGTTGGTGGCTTTGACGTGATTGTGGGCGATCTCTCCTTCATTTCGCTGGCGCTGGTCTTGCCGCAGTTGCCCCCGCTGCTGAAGGCAGGCGGCCATCTTCTGCTGTTGGTCAAGCCGCAGTTCGAGGTCGGCCCCTGCGGTCTCGGCAAGGGCGGCATCGTGCGCGATGCCTCGCTGTACGGCACGCTGGAAGCCAAATTCCGCCAGGTCTGCGCCGACCTCGGTCTGACGGTGCAAGGCTGGTTCGACAGCCCGATTGCCGGCGGCGACGGCAACCGCGAATTCTTTATCTGGATACAACAATGAAAACCGAACTTTCCCTCGAATTCTTCCCCCCGCAGACACCGGAGGGCGTGGCCAAATTGCGCGCCGCCCGTGGCGAGCTGGCAGCGCTCAAGCCCACGTTCTTTTCGGTGACCTATGGTGCGGGCGGCTCCACCCGCGAGCGCACCTTCGACATCATCAAGGAAATCCTAGCGGAAGGGCACGGCGCGGCGCCGCATCTCTCCTGTATCGGTTCGACCCGCGCGGGTATCCGCGAGATTCTCGAACAGTACAAGGCCGCCGGCATCCGGCGCATCGTGGCGCTGCGAGGCGATCTACCCTCCGGCATGGCGCAGGCGGGCGAATTGCGTTACGCCAACGAGCTGGTTGACTTCATCCGCGCCGAGACTGGCGACTGCTTCAGCATCGAAGTGGCGGCTTATCCCGAATGGCATCCGCAGGCGAGGAATCCGCAGGAAGATTTGCAGGCCTTTGCGCGCAAGATCCAGGCAGGCGCCAATTCGGCGATCACCCAGTATTTCTATAATCCTGACGCCTATTTCAATTTCGTCGACGAAGCGCGGGCGCTGGGGGTGAGTGTGCCCATCGTCCCCGGCATCATGCCCATCGTCAGTTTCGCCAAACTGGCGCGGTTTTCGGATATGTGCGGCGCCGAGATTCCCCGCTGGATGCGGCGCAAGTTCGAGTGCTACTACGACGACACAGCCTCGATCCGTGCTTTCGGACTCGACGTGGTCACCGGGTTGTGCGAGCGCCTTCTGGCCGGCGGCGCGCCGGGGATGCATTTCTATACGATGAACCAGTCGGCACTGACGCTGGAAATCTGTCGGCGCCTGCGGGTCGTGTAAACGACAAAGAGCCGTGTCGGCGCGTCGACACGGCTCTTTGAGGGTATGGCTGATCTTACTTGGCCTTGGCGCTGTTCAGCTTTTCTTCGATCTGCGGCAGCGGCGCTGCGCCCGGGATGCGCTCTCCGTCCACGAAGAACAGCGTCGGCGTGCCGGTTATGCGCTGCGTCTGCGCGAACTGCATGTTCTTGTCGAGCGCGGCGGTATCGCAATCATCCTTGGCGGGCGGCGTTTTGCCCTGGATCATCCAGTCGTTCCAGGTCTTGGCACGGTCAGCCGAACACCAGATCTGCTTGGCCTTCTTCTGCGAATCCTCACCGAGAATACCGATCATGAAGGTGTAGATGGTGACGTTGTCGAGTTTCTGCATTTCCTTGTGAAGGCGCTTGCAGTAGCCGCAGTTCGGATCCTCGAAGGTCGCCAGCTGGCGCTTGCCATCGCCGCGCACCTGCTTGATCGCGTGGTCGAAGGGCAGATCGGAGAATTTGATGGCAGTCAGCTTTTTCAGGCGCTCGTCAGTCAGGTTTTTCTTGGTCTTGACGTCAACCAGCGCGCCGAAAACCATCGTCGTGACTTTTTCGTCGACGTACAGGATCTGGCCGCTCGAATACACTTCATAAAGGCCGAGCGCGGGGGCCTTGGTGACGCTCTCGACCTTGCCGCCGAGCGCCATTTCCACTGCCTTCCTGACCTTTTCTTCGTCGCTCAGCGCAGCTTGTGCCGCGAACGCACAAAGACCCAGAAGCAGCGGAATACATTTCTTGAACATGTGGTTCTCCATGTGAGACAAATTCTGCAACGAAATTACAGCGAGCCGAGAGCGTACCTGACCAGCGCGCTCTTGACGAGAGGCAGGCGGTTGGTCAGGCCGAGACCGATGTTGCGTACGTGGGGCAAACCGGGCAGGTCGGCGGCGAACAGGCGGCGCAGCGCGTCCGTGCCGCCTTGCAGCAACAGGGTCTCTTCCTTTCTGGCGCGCTGGTAGCGTTCGAGAAAGCGCAATTCGCCAATATCGCGCCAGGCAGGCGCGGCTTTCAATTGCGCGGACAGTTCGGCCGCATCCTGAAAACCGAGGTTGATGCCATGGCCGGAGAGCGGATGGATGCCGTGCGCGGCATCGCCGATCAGCGCCAGTCTTGGCGCCACGGTTTGAGGCACGCGCATCAGCCGGAGCGGGAAAGCCGCTGCCGGTGTAAGCAATTCGAGGTGGCCGAGCCGATGTTTGCCCGCGGCAGCAACACGCTCACAGAGTGCCTCGGCGGGCAGGCCGCAGAGCGTTTCGGCATGGGCATCGGGCGTCGACCACACCATCGAGAAACGGTCGCCGGGAAGCGGCAGCCAGGCCAGCACGCCGTCGTCGCGAAACCACTGAAAGGCGGTCTGGCGGTGACTGCGTTCGCAGGCAAAGTTGGCGACGACGCCTTGCTCGCCATAAGGCGTGTTCCACGCGGCCAGACCGGCTTGCTCGCGTACCCAGGAATCGCGGCCGTCGGCGGCGATAATCAGGCGCGCCGAGAGGCTTTGGCCGTCGGCGAGCGTCAGGGCGGCTGCATCGGGGGTGAAGGCCAGGGCGGCGGGCGCTGCTGGGCAGAACAGGGCGAGGTTGCCCTGCCGTTTCAGGGCTTCCCAGAACTCGCAGGCCATCAGCGAGGATTCGAGGATCCAGCCGAGTTCGTCGACACCGCTTTCGTAGGCGCTGAAATCGAGGCGGGCACCGGTATCGCCGAAAACCTGCATGGCCGCAATGCGCGACATTCGCTCTCGGTCGAGATGCTTCCAGGCGCCGATGCGATCCAGAAACACTGCATTGGCCGGGCTGATGGCATAGATGCGGGCGTCCCAGCCGACCGATCGCTGCGGAGGGCGCTGTTCCACCAGCGCCACCGAGAGCTTCGCGTCGCGCAGGGCGACGGCCAGACTGGCTCCGGCCAGACCGCCGCCAACGATGATCAGGTCGAATTCGGACATGGAAGGCATTGTACCGGGAGCCCGTCAGCGCGCGAACAGCGCCTCGGCATTGCCATGAGCGATGCGATGCGCGACGGCGGGGGGCAATTGGGTCAGCCAGCCGCGGTATTCGCTCATGATGTCGCCGTAGCTGTCCCAGCGGGCGTCTATCCAGGTATCGGAGCCGAGCAGGAATCGGCCGGGAAAACGTTCGAACAGGTTGCGCCATTCAGGCGAAAGGCGGCCTTGTCGGTCGGTGAGGCCCGTGCGGTAGGAGAGTTCGCACCATAATCCGGGGTAACGCTCAAGGTAGGCGGCGACCTTGTCAGGGGCCGTCGAGAACCCCGTGTGTGCCCAGATGATGCGCGCGTTGGGGGCGTGCGAAAACAGGATTTCCAGAGCCTCTTCGTCGGTGTGGGCGTGCAACACCAGACGGTGGGCGACGCTAAAATCAACCGTTTTCTTTACCCAGGGGGATGCCGCTGCCTGTCCGTACAAATGAAACTCACCGATGCCTCGATAGTATCCCCGCTGGTACTCGCGCTCGATCAGGGCGTACATCTTGGGGTCACCAAACCAGCTCTGCATGTCGCCGCGCACGACATAGGGGCGAATAAAGGGAACCACCTGCAAGCCAGGCGGCTTGGCTTCGGCGAGCAAGCGCGTGCCGTCGTTGGGGCGGCTGGAAGCGAGGACGCCACTGATCCGTTGCTCGCGCAGCAACGCAAGCACTTTGTCGAGCGAAAAGTGGTAATCCGGCTCGCGATTGTAGTGCAGGTGCGCGTCGAAAATCGGTAGAGGGTCGGCGGCCGCTGCGGCCCGTGCGAACAGCGCACAAGCCAGGAGCAGAAGGTGAAGCAGGTGGGTCATCAAAATTCCTTGGGGGTGCGTTTGGAACCTCGCACCCGGTTTCGGTTTCGCGCTATGCTGCCGCGTGCCTAGACATCAGGGAGGCCGCGTTGCCGAGAATTTACGTCAAAACGCAGGAAGTGGGTGAAGAAGCGATCGATGTGCATCGGCACGTCAATAACCAGGAATACCTGCGCTGGATGCAGGAAGTCGCCATCGAGCATTCTTCCGCCCAAGGCTGGCCAATGGCGCGCTATCTCGAGTGCGGTGAATCCTGGTACGTGAAGTCGCATTTCATCGAATATCTGCGCCCGGCCTTTCTCGGCGACACTCTGACCGTGTGTACCTGGGTGGCGGATATGGAAAAGCGCAGTTCGCTGCGTCGCTATCTTTTTCTGCGTGCTGCCGATGGTCAGGCCCTGGCCCGCGCTGAAACCCGCTGGATCTTTGTCAGCCTGAAGAGCGGGCGTCCGCTGGCGATTCCCGAAACGGTGGGCGGTGCATTTGAGGTGGTGGAGAGCGAAGACGAGGTGGCGGGCTTTGTGGCCAATCTGCCTCACACCTGAGGGTCGGGCAGGTCGCCAAAGGCTTCGCGCAGCGCTTCTCCCCAGCGTTGATGCACCATGCGCAGATAGGGGTTCTCGGCATCCAGGATTTGTTGGCTGCCTACCCGCAATTCATCGCGCCGGATGATGACCAGATCAAGCGGTGGGGCGACCGAAAGGTTGGAGCGTATGGTTGAATCCATCGAGATCAGCGCGCACTTCGCGGCTTGTGCAAGCGGGGTGGAGGGCTTGATGACGCGGTCGATGATGGGCTTGCCATACTTTGATTCACCGATCTGGAAATACGGCGTTTCCGGCGTCGCTTCTATAAAGTTGCCGGCAGCGTAAATCGAGAACAGGCGGGGCTTCTCGCTGCCAATCTGGCCACCGAGTATCAGCGCGGCGGTGAAGTCGATACCGAACGCCTTGAGCGCCTCGGCGTCGCGCATATGCACGCTGCGAATGGCGTTGCCGACCGCGCGCGCCGCCTCGAACATGTTGGTGGCGTTCATCAGGCTGGGGCGGTCATCGCCGGCCTCGATATCTTCATTGAGGATGGACACCAGGCTCTGCGTGATCGCCAGGTTGCCCGACGTCATCAGCGCCAGGGCGCGTTCGCCGGGGCGCTCGAACAGATACATCTTGCGGAAAGTGTTGATCTGGTCGACTCCCGCATTGGTGCGCGAATCGGACAAAAAGACCATGCCCTCGTCCAGCAGCATGCCGACGCAGTAAGTCATCGTGTCTCCTTATGGATATGTGCCGCCAGCGTACATCACGCGCGGCGTTCGGCAAAGCAGGAGGGCGCCTACTGCTGCTGTTGCGCCTGTTGCATGGCCTCGCGCGAATCGGCGACGACGACGCGCACTTCCATCATCTCGCCCTGTCCGCCCCGCCGGATGCCGCGCACGGGGCAGGCGTCGAGATAGTCCCGTCCGACCGCCAGCCGGCAGAAATTTCCGTAGGCCAGACAGTTGTGTGTCACGTCGCAGGCCAGCCAGCCGTCTTCGTCGTTCAGCCAGACATCGGCCCAGGCGTGGCTGGCAACATGGTCGACCTCGGTGAGCAAGTAGCCGCTGACGTAGCGGGCGGGCAACCCGACGGCGCGGCAGGCCGCGACGAAGACGTGCGCCAGATCCTGGCAGACCCCCGATTTTTGCGCGAAGACCTCAGTGGCAGTGTGGTGTACCGCAGTGCTCCCCGGTTCATAGGCAATGGCGGCGGCGACGGCTTCCATCAGGCGCATTGCTTTTTCGCGGGCCGCGCCTGAGCCGGCGGCTGCGGTGGCGAAGGCGGCGATGGCCTCGTCCGGCGTGGCGAGCGGAGAATCCGCCAGGTATGCCAGCGGCGAGACATCATCGCCACGCGGCAGCAGGATAGGTGTGTCCAGCGTATCGACCTCGCCATCGACAATCAGCGCGATTTCGTCGTGCGGTGCAGTCAGCGTCATGGTGTGCATCAGGTTGCCGTGGGCGTCGCGCTGAGGACGGGGATTGCCCGGTGCGGTGACGCGCCATCCCAGCGTTTGCTGGCACGGGTCGAGCCGAGGGGTCAGGCGCAGGTGCTGAATGCTGTAGGAGGCCGGTTCCAGATACCGGTAGCGGGTGGCGTGATGGATGTGCAGGCGCATGGTGGGGGGCAGACTTTAACGCGAAACGGGAACCAGGAAATCGTCGGCGATCCGCCCGCCCAGATCGGCGATGCGGTCGAGAAAGCGGTCCAGCCAGCGCGGCAGCCCGCCCTCGACCAGATTTTCGATGCGGGCGAAGCGTAACTCCGCTTCCAGTTCGCCGGCCCGCCGTTCGGTCTCGACTGAACGGCGGTTGGCCAAGGCCTGCAAGTTGGCATACACCTCTTTCATGCAGCGGCTCAGCGAGCGTGGCATATCCGGGCGCAGGATCAACAGATCGGCCACCCGCTGCGGTGAAATCAGATCACGGTAGGCCTTGCGATAGGTTTCAAAGGCCGAAACCGAATGCAGTAGCGCACTCCACGGGTAGTAGTCGGGGGCGGGCGCAGCCAGTTCGGTGTCGGCCGGCAGGGTGCGAAATTTGGTATCGAGAATCCGCGCCGTGTTGTCGGCGCGTTCGAGGAAAGTGCCCAGACGCATGAAACGCAGGCCTTCGTCTGCCATCATGGTGCCCAACGCCGCGCCGCGAGAGAGATGCGAACGGTATTTGACCCATTCAAAGAACTCGCCTGGGCCGCGTTCGAGCAAAGTGGCCGGATTTTGTTCTCGCATGGCCAGCCAGGTGGCGTTGGTCGCTTCCCAGACCTCCGAGGTCAGCGTTCCGCGTACCGCGTGCGCGTTTTCGCGGGCGCCACGCAGGCAGTTGGCAATGCTGGAGGGGTTGTCCTGCGAGAAGATCATGAAATCGAGCAGCGATTCCGAGGTGATTTTGCCGTAGCGTGCGGCGTAGGCTTCATCCAGCCCCAGATTGGCGAGCAGCGAACGCCAGGCGCTGTCGGGCGCGGCGTCGCCGCTCTGCGGCATCAACGACACACGGTGGCTGGTGTCCAGCATGCGCGCCATATTTTCGGCCCGTTCCATCAGGCGGGCCATCCAGTAAAGATGATCGGCGGTGCGTGACAGCATGGTCAGTCCTCCAGAACCCAGGTGTCCTTGGTGCCGCCGCCCTGCGACGAATTCACCACCAGCGAACCGGCTTTCAGCGCGACGCGGGTCAGCCCTCCCGGCACGAAACGCACTTCCCGCCCCGAGAGCACAAAGGGTCGCAGATCGATATGGCGGGGTGCGACGCCCGATTCGACGAAGGTCGGGCAGGTGGATAACGCCAGGGTCGGTTGGGCGATGTAACGTTCCGGGAAGGCCAGCAGCAACTGGCGGAATTTCTCGATTTCCGACTTGGTCGCTGCCGGGCCGACCAGCATGCCGTAGCCGCCGGCGCCGTGCACTTCCTTCACGACCAGTTCCGGCAGATGCGCCAGCACATGCGCCAGATCGTCCGGACGGCGGCATTGCCAGGTCGGCACATTGTTGAGGATGGGTTCTTCGCCGAGATAGAAACGCACCATGTCAGGCACGAACGGATAGATCGACTTGTCGTCGGCCACCCCGGTGCCGATGGCATTCGACAGGGTGACCCGCCCGGCGCGGTAGGCGGAGAGCAGCCCCGGCACGCCGAGCATGGAATCGGGGCGGAAGGCGAGCGGATCCAGAAAATCGTCGTCAATCCGGCGATAGATGACGTCGACCCGTTGCGGGCCCTGCGTCGTCCGCATGAAAACCTGTTCGTCTTCAACGAAAAGATCTTGTCCCTCGACCAGTTCGACACCCATCTGCTGGGCGAGGAAGGCGTGCTCGAAATAGGCGCTGTTGAAGGCTCCCGGCGTCAGCACCACCACCGTGGGATCGGCGACGCCGAGCGGCGCCACGCCGCGCAGGGTATCGAGCAGCAGGTCCGGGTAATGCTCGACCGGCGCGACCTTGTTACGCGCGAACAGCTCCGGAAAAAGGCGCATCATCATGCGCCGATCTTCGAGCATGTAGGAAACGCCGGAGGGGACGCGCAGGTTGTCTTCCAGCACATAGAACTCGCCCGCCCCCGCCCGCACCACGTCCACGCCGGCAATGTGCGCGTAGATGCCGCCGGGAACATCCACACCCTGCATTTCAGGGCGGTACTGCACATTGCACAGCACCTGCTCCTCCGGGATCACCCCGGCTTTGAGAATCGCCTGGCCGTGATAGATGTCACCGATAAAGGCGTTAAGCGCACGGACGCGTTGGCGGAGGCCATCCGCCAGCTGTTTCCACTCCGTGGCCGGGATGATGCGCGGGATGATGTCAAACGGAATCAGCCGCTCCGTGCCTTCGCCTTCGCCATAGACGGCAAAAGTGATGCCAAAGCGATGAAACAGCGCATCCGCCTCGGCGCGTTTGGCGGCTAGACGTTCGGGCGGCATGGCGCGCAACCAGGCGGCGTAATCCTGATAATGAGTGCGAACCCGGTCGCACTCATGCATTTCATCGAAGAATGCGGGTGCCTTGCTCAAGGGAAAGCTCCTCAATAGGCTGTTTACGTTCCTCTAGCGGGAAGTGTGCCATCTGCTCTGGCCCTGTATTCAAGGGGGCTTTAGCTTAGTGCGCACTTTTTTAGTGCGTCTTGGTGCCCCTTCTTGGCCAAAGCGGTGCCTGGCAGGTTGGCGGAAATGTGTGGATCGAATCGATTTGCCAGATTCATCAAAATGGTGAACCAGGCGCATCCCCACGACTTTCTTGCGGTCAGCTACTATGATGGAAAAACTGCGGAAACGGGAGACAACAAGAATGCTGAACAAACCGTCTTGTTGAAGCGGCACGGCGCGAGTTCGCGTTCGCAATGAATGAACTTGCCACCGCGCGCAGCGAACTGGCCAGGTTACGGCACGAGAACGATGCGTTGGAGCGGGCCGGCGATGAGAGGGTGCGCGACAGCGAGGCCTTGATTGCGGGAGTGAAAAACCTGGCGGGTATTGGCGGCGAAACACTTGCCGGTTCACCCGGGGCAGTCTGGGCGGGTGTCTTCTGCGCGTCGCACGGCTGCTGTGAGCGTGCGCTTCGGAGCCGGCGGCAAGAAAAGCCGGCATGCCGGCAAGATCAGCCCCGGATATCGATTACCGTACCCAGCATTTGATCGCCGGTTTTGATTACCTGCGCCGCGATCTTGGCTTCGTTTGCCCCTTGTTGCATGGCCACCATGCGCGCCGCCAGATCATCTTCTTCGGCATTCAGGCGGCTTCCGGCGAGAGTGGCCCGGTTGATGCTGGTCTGCATGCTCTGCATGCCCGCGGCAAGAATGGAACTAACGGTCATGATGCCTCCTTGTTGATGTGCAACAATCAGCACTTTTCGTGCCTGTTCAAAGTTGTGGTGGTCGGAGCTTCAGTCTTTGGACAACGAGGTGATGGCCTGTACGCAGGGGTGCGTAATCCTGCGCTGAACGGTCAATGCGTAGTAGCGGATGCGGAGGGATTCCACGCACCCGATCGAAGCGAGGTCGCCGGTTTGCGACAGTTCTTGTGCAAGTAGGGTGGGCACCGGAAACACGCCAACCGCTTCCCGCCCGAAGGCGGCCATCAGCGCAGCATCGTCGAATTCGCCGACCACCGATACCTTGAGCCGTTGCTGATCCAGCCACTCGGAGAGAATCTTGCGCGTGGCCGAGTCTTCGCCGGGCAATAGCATCGGAAGCCGCTCCAGATTGCGGGGAAATGGCAGCGAGGATTTCTGCGCGAGATCGGGATGTGCCAGAAAACTCACGCTGGAGTCGGCCAACACGCGGCTATGCGCCTTGATGCCCAGATTGGCGGGAACGGGTGCGTCGGAAATGACGAGATCAAGGTGGTGCAGCGCCAGTTCGGCGAGCAGCCGGTCGAGACGCCATTCACGGCAGACAATGCGGACGGTCTCTTCGAGCGCCACCGCCGGCCGCAGGAAACGGTATGCCAGTGCCTTGGGTAGGGCATCCGAAACGCCAACCCGGAATTCAAGGGTACGTCCTTGAGGGAAATCCCGCAAAACCTGGTCGAGTTCGGTGCCCAGTGCAAACATCTCTTCGGCATAGCCCAGCGCCAACTTGCCGGCATCCGTGAGCTCTAGCTGGCGGCCCTGACGCCTGAACAGCCTGGTGCCGACCCTGCTTTCCAGCTGCTTGATCTGGCCGCTCAGTGTTTGCGGCGAGATATGAATAGCCTCGCTCGCTCGCATCACGCCGCCATGCTTTGCGACCTTCCAGAAATAGTAAAGGTGTTTGAAGTTCATCAGGCCATATTCACTGCGCAAAATCCGTATTGTACATACCGATAATACGAATTTATTTGAATTGGTTTGTGCCTTACATTGCCCCTACGCAGGCTTTGCTGCGGATTTGGGAAGGAGATGGAAATGCGCATTCAAGTTCAGGTGAAAGGTCTGGTTCGCGCCACCAAGCTGCGTTCCTTTGCAATTGACAGGTTGCGCGCCACACTTGGGCGCTTTGATCACGCCGTGCGAGAGGTGAATGTCCGCATGCACGACATCAACGGTCCCAACCGTGGCGGCGTCGATAAACTGTGCCGTGTGGTCTTGCGGCTCAGAGATGATTCCGTGCTCGTGATCGAGGAGCTAGGCGCGAGCACGATGGAATCGATCCATCGTGCCGCAGATCGCGTGCATCATGCCGTTGGCAAGCAAGTGGATCGCATGGCAAAGGTGGGAAAGCAGGGCATGCGCCCGAACAATCTGGCAACCGCCATGGCTTGAGGAGTCCCGGCGTTCCGGTATCGGGCACCTTGATGCAGGAACGCCGGAGAAGATCATGAATTGAACATGAAACTCAAGCAGGCGATCCTATGGCAGCCAGAGGGAATACAGCGATGGCTCGTTCTCTCTGGTGGCTCAGTGCTACTTGCTGCAATCGGGTATGTCCACGCGCTGATCGGGCTGGCGTACGAGTTTCATCCGTTCTTCATCATCCCGATACTGGTGGTAAGCTGGCTTATCGGGCCGCGCTTTGGTTACGCGCTTGCTTTGCTGGCGGGCGCGGAATGGTTCTGGGCCGACTGGATACTGGCTGGCGATGCGCTGGCGGCGAATTCGCTCCTGTTCAATACCTTTGTGCGGCTTGCCATTTTTTTCGGTGGCGTCTGGCTGGTGGATGTGGTGCGCGTTGTGTTGATGCGCGAGCATCGCCTGGCAAGGGAAGACGGTCTGACCCGGTTACCCAACCGGCGAGAGTTCCTTGAGCGCGGATATCGCGTGTTCGCCCAGGCGCAACGCCAGGGCGCGCCATTCGCGGTGGCCTTCATCGATCTTGATCACTTCAAGGAGACCAATGATCTCCATGGGCACGCGGTTGGAGATCAACTGCTAAAAAGGGTGGCTGTCATCATGCGCAACCATGTTCGTGCGACCGATATTCCGGGGCGGATGGGCGGGGATGAGTTTGCGTTGCTGCTCCCCAACATGAAAAGCGAAGTGGTGTCAGATTACCTGGGGAGATTGCGCGAAACGCTGCTTGAAGCGATGCGGGCTCAGGGTTGGCCGGTGACTTTCAGCATCGGCGTCGTCAGCTACGCTACCGCACCGCATGATTTCGACGCGATGCTCGGGCGAGCCGATCAATTGATGTATGAAGCCAAGCGTAGCGGGCGCGACTGTATCGTCCACCAATCGGATTAAGGGTGCTCATCTGGTCCGGGTTGCGTGGTGATGGAGTTTGCCTCGATCAAGTGCATGTATGTTGCGCAGGGTGGGCGACTGGAGGACTATCTGTAACTGATTTCGTATCCCAGCCAGGCAATGGCTGCTTCCAGGTTGTCGAAAACCGCAGTGGGATAGGCGCACAGTTCGGAATGCGCGTACTGGAGGGCATATTCGGTGGCAACGGGATGTGTCGCCACAATAGCCACTTTGAGGTGGGGATTGGTCAACGAGGCAGCCATGTCGATAGCGGCGATTTCTTCGATGAGTCCCTCTGCAATGCTCTCCAGAATCACCGATTGAATCGGACGCATGTCGTTGAGGACATAGCGTATCTGATCGAATCGCTCGTCGCCCTCGACTTGCTCGACGCCGCGCAGAATGTCCTGCCCGGTCAGTTGATCGAAATAGCGTTTGACGACGCCTTGGGGTTGCCAGATCAACTCGATGCTCATGTGTGTGAGGTGCGTGGAAATGGCGGCATCAAAACATGGAACACGCTTGCGTGGCTAGTGTTTGAGACTCCGCATTTGGGGAGTCGACGCGAGGTGGCCAGACAGGTAAAGGGTGAAAAACGGGTTTCAGCAGAGCGGTTCAGTTCAGTTCACTTCAGTTAGCAGGTACGTGGCGAATTGCGGCAGCCAGTGCTCGCCTTCGTAATGGCCGCTGAGAACGGCGGCGAGGCCTGCGTCACGGTGGAGCACGGCTCCCTTGAGTGCGATGGCGCGTCGCGGGTCGCCGACCGGCAGGGTATGCGCGATCCCTCGCCAGCACCAGGCGCGCGAAAGATTGAGGCCGTCGAGGTGCACCAGGTGGCCGTCGCTGCGGTCGAGAACCTTGCCCGGCCTGAACAGCGTGGCAGGCCGTCCGCGTTCGATTCCGCGCAAGAAGCGCCCCAGCCAGCGCGAGAACTCGGTGGGTGCCAGCACACGCCGCATCAGGTCGGCTTCGATCAAGGCCGGCGAGAGAAAATCGTAGCCGGAAGGTTCCAGATGCGCGGCCGCGTCGTCGTCACCGGCATACCAGTCGCGGGCACGCTTCACGATCAGGGTTTCGAGCGCTGCCGAGTGAGTGGCGCGGGCGAAATCGAGCGCGAAGGTCAGCGCCAGCGCGCTGTTGGTGTGCGTGCCGACCCGGATCGGGTAGACCAGTTTGGGCAGGAATCCCATGAACCGGGCCACGAAGGCGTCGGTCAGCGGCTGTAACTGCGCCGCCCAGCGGCGGCCCTGGGTGTCGTCCCACTCGGCCAGATCCTGCGCCAGGCGAAGATACCAGCCCCAGCCGTAGGGGCGCTCGAAGCTGCTGCTCTCGGCGCGTTGCAGGTAGGCCAGTTCGACGGCGACGTTGGCAGGTGCGAAATGCGAGTCGAGTACCGTACGAATCGAATCGGCTTGTGTCAGGCTGGGTTGCGTGCGCAGCAGGCGGATCAGCATCCAGTGGCCGTGGACTGAGGAATGCCAATCGAAACTGCCGTAAAAAATAGGGTGCTGAACGCGTGGCGACTGCACATCGGCCGGTCCGGTCATCACGTGATCGAGTTTGTTGGGGTACTCGGTCTGGATCGCCTTGAGCGCCACCGCCGCGAAACGGCTGGCCATCTCCGGCGTCAACGCGGCGTCGGCGAGGGGGGCGGATTCTGCCGGGCGGGGTAGCAGCATGGCTGCCGCCGTGCAGGCTGTCAGACCCAGCCAGCGGCGACGCGAAAATTCAGTCGGGCACATGCTTGGCCCCCCGGCAGATCGCCCGTCTCGGAAAAATCAGACAGCCCATTTTCTGGCCAGATCGGCCGGGCGCAGGCGGTCGTAGTGTTCGAAGGGCTGATGAATCCAGGGGTTGGTCGGCAGGTAGTCGACGAAGTAGTCGGGCTTGAAGATCGACACGCCCTTGACCCACAGCACTGCGGTGCGGATTTCGTGGATGGTGTCGTATTTGGCTTTGAGGCGATCGACCACGGCGTTCAGGGTATGTCCGGTGTCTGCCAGATCATCGACCAGCAGGACGCGGCCCGCGATCTGCCCCTTGGGCGTGGTGATGTAATGCGCGATGTCGAGGGTGCCTTGCACGGTGCCCGCATCGGCGCGATAGGAACTGGTCGACATGATCGCCAACGGACGGTCGAAAATGCGCGAGAGAATGTCGCCGGGGCGCATGCCGCCACGGGCGAGACACAGGATGGTGTCGAACTCCCAACCGGATTGATGCACCTTGAGGGCGAGTTTTTCGATCAGGTGCAGGTAATCGCCTTCGCTAACGTGCAGGTGTTTGCCGTCATCACTTAACATGGGCTGCCTTTGGGTAGGGTAGGCAAGGTCGCCGGCAGGGCGGCCTTGCGGGTCAACAATGTACGGGTGGTCTCTGAAGGAAAGGGCGGCTCCAGGCCTCGAGCCCGTGCCGCCCTCCAGTATTACTTCTTCGGTAGCTTGGAGGCAACGCCCTGGACGTAGTAGCTCATCTTGTTCAGCTCTTCGTCACTCAGCGTCTTGCCCTTGGCCACGACTTCCTTGCCATCCTGATCGACGATCGGGCCGGTAAAGGGGTGGAAGGTACCGGCCTTCAGTTTGCCTTCCAGGTCGCCCACCAGGGTTTGCACGTCCTTCGGAATGGCCGGGTTCAGCGGCGCCAGTTTGATCATGCCGTCCTTGATGCCGCCCCAGGGATTGGTCGGCTTCCAGGTGCCCGCCAGCACTTCCTGCATGGTCTTGGTGTAGAAATCGCCCCACTGGTGGGTCGTGGCGGTCAGGTGTGCCTTCTTGCCATACTTGGACATGTCGGAGTGGTAGCCAAAGGCATACACACCCTTTTCCTCGGCGGCCTGCACCGTGGCGGTGGAATCGGTGTGGTGAGTGACCATGTCGGCGCCCTGGGCGATCAGGGTCATTGCAGCTTCGCGTTCCTTGCCCGGGTCATACCAGCTATTCACCCAGATCACGCGCACTTCCGCCTTCGGATTGACGCTGCGCGCTCCCATGGCAAAGGCGTTGATGCCTTGCAGCACTTCGGGAATCGGGAAGGCGCCGACGTAGCCAAGAATGTTGGATTTGCTCATTTTGCCGGCGATCACGCCGGTCAGGTAGCGGCCTTCATAAAAACGGGCGTTGTAGTTGCCGAAATTCTTGCCCGACTTGTAGCCGGTGGCATGCAGGAAAGTGACGTTCGGGAACTGCTTGGAGACCTTCTCCATCGCGTTCATGTAGCCGAAGCTGGTGGCGAACACCACCTTGCTGCCGCTGGTGGCGAACTCGCGGATCACGCGCTCGGCATCCGGGCCTTCCTGCACGTTCTCGACCACGCGGCTGGTCACCTTGCCGGCCAGCGCCTTTTCCATTTGCAGGCGGCCCTGATCATGCTGATAGGTCCAGCCGGCATCGCCGATCGGGCTGACGTAGACGAAACCGGCCTTGACCGGCTCTTCTGCCTGTGCCGACGAGGCAAAAGGCAGGGTGAGCGTCAGCGCCAGGGCACTGAGCAAGGTGCGACGGGATTGTTTCATGGAAGGCTCCTTTGGACGTGTGAAATCAGCTCAGGTATCGGGCCGGAAAGGCTGGCCAAGCGATGCAGGGAAATTGAGGCGGATGCTGAGCGCGTTGCGCGAAATCAGCACCAGCACGACGACGGTGGCAAGATAGGGCAGGGCGGAGAGGAACTGCTGCGGCACATTGACCTGAATACCGGAACCCTGCAAGAAAAGCTGGCTGACCATGACGCCGCCGAAGAGGTAGGCGCCGATCATCACGCGCCAGGGGCGCCAGGTGGCGAACACCACCAGCGCGAGGGCAATCCAGCCGCGCCCGGCGATCATGCCGTCCACCCAGAGCGGCGTGTGGAACACCGACAGGAAGGCGCCACCGAGGCCAGCCAGCGCCCCGCCGAAAAGTGTGGCCAGATAGCGGATCCGGATGACCGGGTAGCCGATTGCATGCGCGGAGGCTGGCGATTCGCCGACCGCACGCAACACCAGCCCGGCGCGCGAACGGTAGAGAAAATAAGTGATGGCCGCAAACAGCAGCCAGGAAAGGTAGACGATGGGTTGCTGCTGGAACAGGCCATGTCCGACTAAGGGCAGGCTGGAGAGGCCGGGCAACGCCAGCGGCGGCACGGCGGGCAGGCTGACCGCTTCGTAGGGTTTGCCGACAAAGGCGGCGAGACCGACGCCGAAAATGGCCAATGCCAGGCCGGAGGCCACCTGATTGGCCATCAGCGTCAGGCTCAGAAAGGCGAACAGCCAGGACATCGCCATGCCCGCCATCATGCCTGCCGCGGCTCCGATCCAGGGGTTGCCGGCATGGTGGGCGACGGCGAAGGCCACGATGGCGCCGATGGCCATCATGCCCTCGGCGCCCAGGTTGAGCACCCCGGCGCGCTCCGTCACCAGTTCGCCGAGCGCGACGATGATGAGCGGTGTGCCGGCCACGACGGTGGCGAACAGGATGGCCGAAAACAGGTCTTGTTCCATCAGTGATGCGCCGAGCGGCCCAGACGCAGCCGGTAATTGACGAACAGGTCGGTCGCCAGCAGGAAGAACAGCAGCAGCCCCTGGAACACCTTGGCAATCGCCGAGGGCAGGCTCAGGTACTGCTGCGCCTGTTCGCCGCCGATGTAGAACAGCGCCATCACAACGCTGGCGAGAAAGATGCCGAACGGGTTGAGGCGGCCGACAAAGGCCACGATGATCGCCGCAAACCCGTAGCCCGCCGCGATCTTGTCGGTCAGTTGGCCGACCGGGCCTGCCACCTCGGCCATGCCGGCCAGACCCGCCGTCGCGCCGCCCGCCAGCAGGCCGATCCAGACCATGCGTCTGGACGAATAGCCGGCATAGCGCGCCGCGAATTCGGCGCCGCCGGCCACGCGCATCTTGAAACCGGCGTAGGAATGATTGAGGTACACATGGCCAATCAGCAGCAGGCCCAGTGCCAGCGGCAGCGCCAGATTGAGACGCGTGCCCTCGAGGATGGTCGGCAGCAGCGCCGCGTCGTCAAAGGAGCGCGTCTGCGGAAAATTCTGGCCGTCCGGGTCCATCCAGGGACCGAATACGAGCCACGAACAGAACAGGTTGGCGACATAGACGAGCATCAGCGAAACCAGAATCTCGCTGGCGTGGAAATGGGTGCGCAGCCACGCCGGAATCGCCGCGTACAAGGCACCGCTGATCGCGCCGGCCAGCATCATCAGGCCGAGCATCAGGGTCGGCGAGTTTGCCAGTCCCAGTTCCCCACCGTAGAGCGCGACGCCGGTGGCGCCGATGGCGCCGAAGATGAACTGTCCCTCGGCACCGATGTTCCAGACATTGGCCTGAAAACCGACCGCCAGCCCCAGCGCGCACAGCATCAGCGGAGTCGCTTTCAGGAACAGCTCGGAAAGGGCGTAGGTGTCGCGCAGCGGATTGAGAAAAAAGACTTTGAAGCCTTCGACCGGGTCCTTGCCGAGCACCGCGAAGACTAGCAGGCCGGCCAGTACGGTTAGTGTGACGGCCAGCACCGGTGAGCCGAAACGCATCAACGGATCAGGTTCCTGCCGGGCTTCGATACGAATCCACTTCATGCGGCGGCCTTTTCCGAGGCGGCCCGCGCCGCCGAGGTGTCGGCACCGGGCCACAGGCCGGCCATCCAGACGCCGATTTCTTCCATCGAAAACTCCGTCGCCGGGCGCGCGGGTGAAATCCGGCCCTCGGCCATCACCGCGATGCGGTCGCACAGCTCGAAGAGTTCATCGAGCTCTTCGGAGATCACCAAGATCGCACTGCCTCGATTGCGCAGGTCGATGATGGCTTGCCGCAGGAAAGCGGCAGCGCCGACGTCGACGCCCCAGGTTGGCTGCGCCACGACCAGCAGCTTGGGTTCCTGCAATATCTCGCGGCCGACGATGTACTTTTGCAGATTGCCGCCGGAGAGCGACTTGGCGGCGGCTTCCGGCCCACTGCATTTGACGTCGTAGCTGGCGATGCACTGATCGGCGAACTCGGTGGCGCGGCGCTTGCTCACAAAGCCCTTGCGCACCAGCCCCAGTGTGTCGGCGCCGGTCAGCACGGCGTTTTCGGATAGCGACATGGCCGGGACGGCACCGCAACCTAGGCGGTCTTCCGGCACGCAGGCCATGCCGAGCCGGCGCCGCGCCGCGGCATTGAGCCGCCCGGCCTCGACGCCGAGAATCTGCACCGGGGATTTGTCGTCTATGGGCGTTTCGCCGGAAAGCGCCTGCTGCAACTCGCGCTGTCCATTGCCCGAGACCCCGGCAATGCCGACGATCTCGCCGCCCCGGATATCCAGATGGATGTCGCGCAGGTCGGTGCCGAACGGATCGTCCGCAGCCAGCGACAGGCCGTCGAGCCGCAGCCGGACTTCGCCGATTTGCTCGACCGGCGGATGGTCGCCCACCGGCAGGTCGCGGCCGATCATCATGGCCGCCAGCGTGTGATTGCTCTCCTCGCGGGGTATGCAAACGCCCGACACGCGGCCGCCGCGCATCACCGTGGCGTGGTGGCACAGCTCGCGGATTTCATCGAGTTTGTGGCTGATATACAGAATGGAGCAGCCCTCGGCCGCAAGCTGACGCAGCGTCTCGAACAGTTTTTGCGCCGCTTGCGGGGTGAGCACCGAAGTCGGCTCGTCCATGATCAACAGGCGAGGGTTCTGAAGCAGACAGCGAATGATTTCGACCCGCTGCCGCTCGCCGACCGACAATGCATGCACATGGGCGCGAGGATCGACGGGCAGGCCGTAGCGCTGCGAGACTTCGGCGATGCGCGCCGCCAGTGCCGGCATGTCGCGCGCTTCCGGCAGCGCCAGCGCCACGTTTTCGGTCACAGTCAGCGTTTCAAACAGCGAGAAATGCTGAAACACCATGCCGATCCCCAGCGCACGCGCTTCTGCCGGGCTGTCGACCTCGATCGGGTGGCCTTCCCAGATGATTTCGCCGTCGCTGGGGGGCGTCACGCCGTAGATGATTTTCATCAGCGTGGATTTGCCAGCGCCGTTTTCGCCGATCACGGCGTGGATTTCGCCGGCGGCGACGCGCAAATCCACGTGGTCGTTGGCGACCACGCCCGGATAGATTTTGCTGATACCGCGCAACTCCAGCCGCAAAGCCGGCGCGTCGGCGTCGTTTCTCACCATGAAATTCCCGATAACCCGTGCAATTGGGGGGAGGCGGTTTTTGATTTTTCGCCATTATCCGCGATTTGCGCCGCGATTTGGGAGCGAATTGGTACGTAGACCGGCTGTGCGCCTGCCGCGCAGTCGCTGGGGGCGAAAATCGGGCTTTTCGTGTTTTGAGCGACGGGGCGAGTCCGAACACCCGTTCACTGTTTCTAAATCATGGCAAGAAGATTTCAGTCGCGTAAAATACGCCGGTTTGGCCGTCGATCGACGGTCGAGTATTGTGAAGGCAAATATCCGGGAGGAATATAAAGTGGCAACGAACGCAAGATCGAAACTGATGGGTGGCGCGCTGGCCGCGATGCTGTCGATGGGTGTCTGTACCTCGGCATCGGCGCTTGACTGGAGCGACAATTCGGTGAGCTGGCGGTGGGGCACGCAGTACGCCGAACCGTTTAACTCAAAAGACATCCACAAGAACATTTTTGCGCTGACGCACGTTAGCGGCTACCAATACGGCAGCAATTTCCTCAACATCGACGTGCTGTTCTCGGACAAAAACGATCCGAAACGCTTCGGTTCCTCTGACGGCGCGCAGGAAATTTATCTTGTATATCGGCACACCTTCGATATCGGCAAGATCAGCGGAAAGGACCTTCGTTTTGGTCCGGTGCGCGGTCTGGGCCTGACCGCCGGGTTCGACTGGAACAGCAAGCTCGACGCCGGATACAACTCGCGCAAGCAAATGCTTGTGCTCGGGCCGACGCTGAAGTTTGATGTGCCGGGCTTCCTCGACGTCAGCCTGTTGTGGCTGGACGAAAGCAATCGCCCGAGCGCTTCGCCTGGCGCTTTCAACCCTGGGTACCCGACCGGACGGTACCACTACCGCGACCATGCGATGCTGACCGCGGCTTGGGGTATTCCGATTGGCGAGAAGTGGGGCTTCGAAGGCTATGGCAACCTGATCGATGGCAAGGGGCGTGACGAAGTCGGTGCGCGTACCGCCGTCGAAACCAACATCGACATGCAGTTGATGTACGACGCAGGCCCGTCGCTGGGTCTGGCGAAGAAGACGTTCCGGGTCGGTATCGAGTATCAGTACTGGAAAAACAAGTTCGGCAACAACCATTCCGGCCCGGCCGGCAGCGGCGCGTTTGCCCGGACCCCCATGCTGCGTGCCGAGTACCACTTCTAATACTCGCCACAGACGGGCGCTGACTTCGGAACAGGGCGCACCAGGCTTGCTACTGGCTAAACTGTAGTCCGCATTGCCAGGAAATCGAAAACCCGCATGGTCTAACGACCTTGCGGGTTTTTTTCCGTAGACTCGTCACGCCAGAGGCATATTGAGCGGTTGCTGGCGAGAATGTATGAGCATTGTCGAAAAAGTTGACACTATTTCTCAACGCGATTCATTTCAGTTCGCGTTTGAAGTGGCATCGGTGTCGCGAGCTTCAATGCGCGCTTTAGCCAAGGCGGTGTTGATGAATTACGGCACGAATTAAGCGTTACTACAGTGTGCATGGCAATGAACACTGTCGAGGATGTTGACACTGTGCACTCGTTTGGAAGTTAAATCATTGATTTTTATAATGGTTTGATTCTTGCTTTGGGGGATGCAGGGGTCTCCGGAGGGTTTGGGAGTCCCTCTCCATGCTTTACGGGGTAGTCTTAACTTGGAGGTACGATTCCATGAGACGGTTGATTGCTTCAGCAGTATTGGGTATCGGATGTGCCGTGTCGGCGACTGCGATTGCGGGTGTCACCGTTGGCACCGATCCTGGCATTTTGTACAACACCGCCGCTTTGACGGGCTACTCGACGTCCGGGAACCAGATGGCGGGGATGCGCGTGACGGCGTACTTTACGGTGGGTGGCTCGGAGACTGCTGTTTGGGCGGCAGGGGTGGGCTCCTCGGGGTCGGCGACGGGCAGTGGTTGGTCGCTCTCGGAGACCGGCGATACTTACGGCGGAACATGGAGTTTGATGAATTCAAACGCGGATTCCATTTCACGCATCGTTATCAACGGAAGGTCGGGCGACACGATTTTCGACCTGGCGAGCGATGATCAAAGAACACCAGGCTCCGGTTTCGGAATCCCGTTTACGCTTCTGGGCGGGTTTACGGGCGACATTGTTGCAACTTACCGCAACGCCGTGTCGCTGGCAGGGACATTCTATGGCGATGAATACGAAACGCTTGATTTCACTATGAATGGCGGTCTGGGGGCCAATCAAACGCTTACGTTCAAAACGGATACCGATTCAAGTGCCGTTCGAGGTGGCATTATTCAGGTTCCCGAACCGGCTTCGCTGGCGCTGATTGCTTTGGCGTTGGCAGGCGTTGCAGGCATTTCGCGGCGCCGCAATTGAAGTTGTATGACGTTCTGCAAACGAAGATGTAAGTAATTTGGCAATCGCCAACACAAAAAAACGGCCAACCCGAGAGGGTCGGCCGTTTCGTTGAATCTGTTGGTGGTGATGGGCAGAATCGAACTGCCGACCTATGGGTTATGAATCCATCGCTCTAACCGTCTGAGCTACATCACCACACTTTAAGGGCGCGGATTATAGTTTGTGATCAGGGTCTTGGTCAAGGTCGCGCTGCGCTATAATGCCAACCTCGAAAATTTGTCTGTTCAGTCGAGCAATCCCCAACCCATGACCAAAAAACTGTTCATCCGCACCTTCGGGTGCCAGATGAATGAGTACGATTCGGACAAGATGGCCGACGTACTCGCCGCCGCTGAGGGCGTCGTCAAGACCGATAACCCGGAAGACGCCGACATCATCCTGTTCAATACCTGTTCGGTGCGCGAAAAGGCGCAGGAAAAGGTTTTTCATGACCTCGGCCGGATCAAGCATCTGAAGAAAACTCGCCCGGATCTGGTGATTGGCGTCGGCGGCTGCGTCGCTAGCCAAGAGGGCGAGGCTATTGTCGCGCGCGCGCCCTATGTCGATGTGGTGTTCGGCCCGCAGACGCTGCACCGCCTGCCGCAACTGATTGCCGAACGCCGCGCCAGGGGCAAGGCGGCGGTCGATGTCTCCTTTCCCGAAATCGAGAAGTTTGATGCGCTGCCGCCGGCCGAAATCAAGGGCGCGGCGGCCTTCGTTTCGATCATGGAGGGCTGCTCCAAGTTCTGCACTTATTGCATCGTGCCCTACACGCGCGGCGGCGAGGTGTCGCGCCCGTTCACCGATATCCTGACCGAGGTGGCCGATCTCGCGGCGCACGGCGTCAAGGAAGTAAATCTGCTCGGCCAGAACGTCAACGCCTATCGGGGCGAGATGGAAGGCACCGACGAGAAGGCCGATCTGGCGCTGCTGATCGAATACATCGCCGAGATTCCCGGCATCGAGCGTATTCGCTACACGACCTCGCATCCGCGCGAAATGACGCAGCGTCTGCTCGACACCTACGCCAAGGTGCCCAAGCTGGTCTCGCATCTGCACCTACCTGTGCAGGCGGGTTCAGACCGTGTGCTGGCGGCAATGAAGCGCGGTTACACGGCGCTGGAGTACAAATCGATCATCCGCAAATTGCGCGCCGTACGCCCCGATATTTCGCTGTCTTCCGACTTCATCGTGGGTTTTCCCGGCGAGACCGATGCCGATTTTGAGAAGACCATGAAGCTGATCGAGGAGGTGGGCTTCGACGCCTCGTTTTCGTTCATCTACAGCCCGCGCCCCGGCACGCCGGCGCTGGAACTGGCGGACGATACGCCGGCCGAGGTCAAGTCGGCGCGGCTCGCGCGGTTGCAGAAGCGCATCGACGAGATGGCGCAGGCCGTCAGCCAGGCCATGGTCGGCAGCGTGCAGCGGGTGCTGGTCGAGGGCGTATCGAAAAAGGATGCCAACGAGCTGGCGGGGCGCACCGACAACAACCGCGTCGTCAATTTCGCGGGCGGGTGGGCCAATAGCACGCGCCTGATCAACACGTTCGTCGACGTGAAGATCACCAGTGCCTTGCCGCACAGCCTGCGCGGGGAAATCGTCATCCGTGAAGATTAAGGCACCGTCCAAGTCCCGACCCGTCGATCTGGTGCTGTCGCCGGTCGACAATACTCTGCTCGCCAACCTGTGCGGGCCGCTGGACGAAAACCTGCGCCAGATCGAAACGGCGCTCGATGTCGCCATCGCCCGCCGGGGCGAGCGTTTCATGGTGCGCGGTGAGCAGGCGCGACGGGCGGTGGAAGCGCTCCAGCATTTCTACGTGCTTGCCCGCCAGCCGCTGTCGGTGGACGACATCCAGCTCGGCCTGATCGAGCTGACCAACGCGCCGGTGCGCCGTCTTGGTAGCGGCGAAAGCCTGACCGATGGGCCGCAACTGGTGACGCGCAAGGCGGAGTTGCACGGGCGCACGCCACGCCAGATCGAATACCTGAAAGCGATCCAGGCGCACGACATCACCTTCGGCATCGGCCCGGCCGGGACCGGCAAGACCTATCTGGCGGTGGCCTCCGCCGTCGATGCCTTCGAGCGCGAGACGGTTGAGCGCATCATCCTCACCCGACCGGCAGTGGAGGCGGGCGAGCGCCTCGGCTTTCTGCCCGGCGATCTGGCGCAGAAGGTCGATCCTTACCTGCGCCCGCTTTACGACGCGCTCTACGACCTGATGGGTTTCGACCGCGTCACCAAATTGTACGAAAAGGGCGTCATCGAAGTGGCGCCACTCGCCTTCATGCGCGGGCGCACGCTGAACCACGCGTTTATCATTCTCGACGAGGCGCAGAACACGACGCCCGAGCAGATGAAGATGTTCCTCACCCGCATCGGCATCGGCGCCAAGGCGGTGGTGACCGGCGACGTGACGCAGATCGACCTGCCCAAGGGCCAGAAGAGCGGCTTGAAGGAAGCCCGGCAGATCCTTGCCGAGGTGCGCGGCATTGCCTTTACCGAATTTCTCAAGGAGGACGTGGTGCGCCATCCGCTGGTGGCGCGCATCGTCGAAGCCTATGAACAGCACGCCAATCAGACGCCTTGATCTCTCGATGCAATACGCCTGTCACGCGGAGGGGTTACCCTTGAGGGCGGATTTCCGGCGCTGGGCACGGGCGGCATTGGCAGGCGGCGGGCAGGTGACGATCCGGTTGGTCGATGCCGAAGAGGGTCGCGAGCTGAACCGCAACTACCGTGGCAAGGATTACGCGACTAACGTGCTTTCCTTTCCTTACGACACTGAGCCACGTCTAATGGGCGATCTGGTCATTTGCCACGAGGTGGTGATCCGCGAAGCGGCCGAGCAAGGCAAGACGCCGGAGGCGCATTACGCCCATCTGGTGGTGCATGGTATGCTGCATTTGCAGGGCTACGACCACGAAACAGGCGAAGAAGACGCAGACATCATGGAAGCCGAAGAAAAACGCGTTCTGGCAGACCTTGGTTATCCCGACCCCTACGGCGAGCCGTAACTCCTCTCCCTCCTCTGCATTCCACCCACTCATGGACCCTTCCCCTAGTCACAAACCCGGTTTTCTTGAACGACTTTCCCTGATGTTGCTCCGCGAGCCGGAAGATCGTGAGCAACTGCTGCATCTCCTGCACTCGGCCTACGAGAAGAACCTGATGGACGCCGATGTGCTGACCATCATCGAAGGCGCGCTTGCATCTTCCGAAACGCGGGTCACCGATGTCATGGTGCCGCGCGCGCAAATGGACGTCATCCACGTTGACAAGCCGCTCGCCGAAATACTGCCGCAGGTGATTGAAGCCGCGCATTCGCGCTTCCCGGTGGTCGATGGCGACCGCGACAACGTGCTCGGCATCCTGCTAGCCAAAGACTTGCTGCGCGTGCAGACCGATCCCGATTTCGAGGTGCGCGGCTGGCTGCGCCCGGCAGTGTTCATCCCCGAATCCAAGCGTCTCAATGTGTTGCTCAGAGAATTCCGCGTCTCGCGCAACCATATGGCCATCGTCGTCAATGAATACGGCGGTGTTGCCGGGCTGGTCACCATTGAGGATGTGCTCGAACAGATCGTCGGCGACATCGAAGACGAATACGATTTCGACGAGGCGCATGACAACATCCGCCTCGATTCCACCGGCCGTTACCGGGTCAAGGCGCGCACCGAGATCGACGACTTCAACGCTGCTTTCGAGACGACCTTTTCCGACGACGAGTTCGATACTGTCGGCGGCCTGATCCTGCGCCATCTCGGGCGCGTCCCCAAACGCAACGAGATTGTCAACATCGACGGCGTCACCTTTCAGGTCTTGCGGGCCGACAGCCGCCGTCTTTACACGCTGTTGGTCGATCTGCCCAAACCGGCGCCGGATGCGTCTCAGCCTGCCTGAATCCTCTTGGGCACGACGCGGTCTGGCGGCGCTCTCAGGAGCGGCGGGCGTTCTTGCCTTTGCGCCCTTCGAGCAATTCTGGCTGGCGTGGCTGGTCTGGCTGAGCTTCTTCATGTTACTGCGCGCCGAAAGCTGCGCGCGCGCTGGTTTTCTGATCGGACTCTTCTTCGGATGGGGGTTCTTCCTGACCGGGACCTCATGGGTCTATGTCAGCCTCTCTGTGTTCGGAGGCATGCCCTTCTGGCTGGCCGGTATCGCGACCTTCCTCTTTTGTACCGTACTGGCCCTGCTTCCAGCCTCGGCGGGTGCGGCCTTTGTGCGCTGGCGGCCGCCGGATGCGTGGCGACAGGCATTGTGGTTCGGTGCGCTCGCTTTCGCAGCCGACGGGCTGCGGGGATGGCTATTCACGGGTTTTCCCTGGCTGGCGCTCGGCTACTCGCAGACGCCGCCCAGTCCGATTGCGGGTTATGCGCCGCTGCTGGGCGTCTATGGCCTCTCGCTGCTGGTGGCGACTTCCGCCGCACTGCTGGTTCGCTGGCGTGTGGGCGTGCCGGTGCTGCTCGCCCTGCTCGGCGTCGGTTTCGGATTTCGCCAGGTCCAATGGACAAAACCGGTGGGAGCGCCGGTCAGCGTCGCACTGGTGCAGGGGAACGTCCCGCAGGACATGAAATTCCGGCCTGAGCACTTCGTGCGCACGTTGATCAGCTACCGCGAGCTGGTCGAGGCGCACCCGGCCCAACTCACCGTGTTGCCGGAAACCGCCATTCCTGCCTTCTACGACCAGTTGCCGCCCGAATTCATCGACGAACTGCGCCAGTTGGCTCGACGTCGCGGTGGCGACCTGATCTTTGGTGTGCCGACCGGCGAGGGCGAACAATATTGGAACAGCGCCGTGACGCTCGGGACTTCACCCGAACAACAGTACCGCAAGCGACACCTGGTGCCTTTCGGCGAGATCATTCCGCCCGGTTTCGACTGGTTTCTCAAACTGGTCAATATCCCGCTCGCCAGCTTTACGCGTGGCGACGCCGGCCAGGCGCCGCTCGCCGTTGCCGGGCAGAATGTGGCGGCGAATATCTGTTATGAAGATGCCTTTGGCGAGGAAATTGCCGAAGCGCTGCCGCAAGCGACCCTGTTGGCCAATTTATCCAATACCGCGTGGTTCGGCCATTCCCTTGCCCAGCCGCAGCACCTGCAGATCGCGCGTATGCGCACGTTGGAAACCGGCCGCCCGATGTTGCGCGCCACCAATACCGGCATGACGGTCGTGCTTGGTGCTCAGGGTGATATCGTGGCAGCCCTGCCTCCCTTTAGCAGGGGGGTGCTGGAAGCGAAGGTTTGGGGTTATCAGGGAATGACACCCTATACCCGCTGGGGGCAGTGGCCGACGCTGGCGATGTTGCTGTTGTTTGCTTTCGCGGGTTGGAGACCTCGGCGAAATAGCAAACGCTAAAAAAATGAGGGCGACTTGCGCCGCCCTCGCGATCTCCGTCAGAGTTGTTTTGTTACGACTTCTTTTCGTCCAGTTTGGCCAGCAAGGGCGCCAGTTTTTCCTTGCGGCTGGGGTCGACGCGAATGGCTTCGTCGAAAGCCGCGCGGGCGAGTTCCGGCGCGCTGCGGTGCAGATAGGCGAGGCCCAGACCGATCCAGGCCTTGCTGTTCTTGGGCTCCAGGCTGATGGCTTTCTGGTAGGTGGCGATGCTTTCACTCACTTTTTGCCGACCCAACTGGAAACCCGCCAGTCGCAACAACGTCGCGGCTGAGGCTGGTTCAAGGCGGGCAGCCGCCTCGAACCCCTGTTGCGCCTGATCGAGCTTGCCTTCCGCCCACAGGCGGTCGGCTTTAGCCAGCAAGTCGGCGGCCGATTCGGCGCCGACCGCCAGCGAGCAGGCGGCGCCAAGCAGCAGGCCGGCAATGGCGCGGCGAACGCTCATTTCAGCGAACCCTTGCCGTAACGGTCTTCATAGCCCTGACGAACCTTCTCGATGGCTTCCTTGCTGATGCCATTGAAGTACCAGTCATGACCGTCGATGGGTTTGAAGTACTTCTTCAGGATTTCGTCGGCGAAGGCCTCGTTGCCGTCCTTCTTGCGCACGGCTTCCTTCATCTCAGGGATCCACTTGAAGTAGGTGTTCTGAGCGACATCGTAGATGCCGTGCCACCAGGTGTAATCCGGCCCGTTCATCGCGGCGCCGTGACGGGCGCGGCGACCTTCGTGGTGCCAGAGTTCCCACCACGTCCATTCGATCTTTTCATCGAAGGGAGCGGCTGTCAGGTAGCCCTTGGCGGTCAGTTCCTTCATCGCGGCGGCGATCGGCTTGGCGAACTTGTCGTTGTAGAGATCGACCACATCGTCAAACTGCTTGTAATGGCCGGCGACAGTCTTCGGCGTATGGCAGGCGGTGCAGACGTCCTGCATCTTCTTGCGACGCTGCTCCCAGGTCAGCACTTCGGTGACCTTGGCACCCTTGTATTCCTCGCCAACCTTGGGCAATGGCGTGCCTTCCGGCAGGTCGTATTCCTTCTTGTTGTCGGTGCGGACCATATTGAGCTTGCTCGAAATGGCCGGACGCAGCGTCCATGAGATCCGTTCGCCCACGTCGTGGGTGATGCCCTGACGTTGGGTGGCGCTCATATGGCAGGTCGAGCAGGTCGGGGCGGCGGAGTAGTCGACGCCGGCAACCCACTTCTTGGACTTGAGGTTCATTTCTTCCTTGTGCGCGGCATAGGCGATGCCGTGCTTGGATTCCTCATAGATTTCCTTCTGCGGATGATCCGGGCCAAGGTGGCACTTGCCGCAGGTTTCCGGCTGGCGCGCCTGGGCCGACGAGAAGCGGTGACGGCTGTGGCAGGCGGAGCACGAACCGAGCGAGCCGTCCGGATTCAGGCGGCCAATGCCGGTATCCGGCCAGCTTTGCGGCGTCGGGCGATTGTTCTTGTCGAGTTTGACCGTGCCGCCATGGCATTGCAGGCAGCCGGCGTTGACTGCGGCCGGGCCGCCGATCACTTCACCCATGATGTTGTCGAGCGAGGCCAGAATCTGACCGCCCTTGGCGTGGTGCGACGGTTGCTGCTGGTCGACTTCCTTCTGGTGGCAGGTCGCGCACATTTTCGGCGAGACGACGGTGCTGATGAACACCGGCTTGTCCTTGTACTTCTTGTGGCCATAGGCGCCGGGTTCGCCTTCCTTGGCCTTGTGGCAGTCGTAGCAATCGACGTTCTGCTTGGCGTGTTCGCTCTTCTTCCATTCCTTGACCAGACCGGGATTGTCGTCCAGGTGGCAGGACACACATTCTTTTCCGATGGCGGTGTCGAGCGCGGATTTTTTCACCTTGTCCGGCGCGGCCAAAGCCGACCCCGCCAACAGCGATGAAAGCACCACGGCCAAACCGAGCATCAGGGCATTTTTTGCACGCATTGTTACCCCCTATGAATTGGCTGTTTGAAATCGATTGAAACGGCCGCCCAAGCCGCAGCGACAGGAATCTACAGTATTAGAAACATAAGCGTATTGGGCAAGAAAGAATTTGATCCAGATTAAAATTAGAATATACGCATAGACATGATCGCGGCAGCCCTGACCAGCCTGAGCAAAACGAGTAAAATCGAACGCTTTCCGTCATTTCGAGTGCGAACATGGGCGCCGCAGCACAAAACAAACCCAGCTTTCAGGATCTTATCCTCCGTTTGCAAACCTATTGGGCGGAACGCGGCTGCGCGCTGCTACAGCCCTACGACATGGAAGTCGGCGCCGGCACCAGCCATACCGCCACGTTTCTGCGCGCCCTGGGGCCTGAGCCGTGGAAGGCGGCCTACGTGCAACCCTCGCGCCGCCCCAAGGACGGACGCTATGGCGAAAACCCGAACCGCATGCAGCACTACTACCAGTATCAGGTGGTGCTGAAGCCGGCGCCGGACAACATTCTCGAGCTCTATCTCGGCTCCCTGGAAGCGCTGGGCTTCGACCTCAAACAAAACGACATCCGTTTCGTCGAAGACGACTGGGAAAACCCGACCTTGGGTGCTTGGGGACTGGGCTGGGAAGTCTGGCTGAACGGCATGGAAGTGACGCAATTCACCTACTTCCAGCAGGTTGGCGGCATCGATTGCAAGCCCATCACCGGCGAAATCACCTACGGTCTGGAGCGTCTTGCGATGTACCTGCAAGGCGTCGAAAACGTTTTCGACCTGCAATGGACGCCCGGGCTGACCTACGGCGATGTCTATCACCAGAACGAGGTGGAGCAGTCGACCTACAACTTCGAGCACAGCGACGTCGAATTTCTGTTTACCGCCTTTGCCGCCTACGAAAAGCAGGCGCAGCACCTGATGCAGGCGCAGCTTGCGCTGCCGGCCTATGAACAGGTCCTGAAGGCGGCGCACACCTTTAACCTGCTCGATGCGCGTGGCGCCATTTCGGTGACCGAGCGCGCCGCCTATATCGGCCGCATCCGCAATCTGGCACGCAGTGTGGCCCAGAGCTATGTCGACAGCCGCGCCCGCCTGGGCTTCCCGATGGCGCCCAAGGAATGGGCCGCCGAAGTCCTTGCCCAGATCGAAAAGAAAGCCGCCTGATCATGACCTCGAAGAATCTGCTCGTTGAACTGTTCGTCGAAGAACTGCCGCCCAAGGCGCTGAAAAAGCTGGGCGAGGTATTTGCTCACACGCTGGCGCAAACGCTGGTCAAGGAAGGGCTGGCATCCGCCGAGGCGGCCGTCACGCCCTACGCGTCACCGCGCCGGTTGGCGGTGCATGTGACCAGCGTGGCCGCCGAGGCGGCCGACAAGCCGGTCACGCAAAAGCTGATGCCGGTGGCGGTGGGCCTTGATGCCCACGGCAATGCCACGCCCGCGCTGCTGAAAAAACTCGCCGCCCTGGGTGCGGACACCGCCGCCGTCGCGGGCCTGCGTCGCGAAAGCGACGGCAAGACCGATGTGCTGTTCTACGACAGCGTCGCCAAGGGCGCAAGCTTGGCCGAAGGCTTGCAAAAGGCGCTGGAAGTGGCCCTTGCGGCCTTGCCGATTCCGAAAGTGATGACTTACCAACTGCAAGACGGCTGGAGCAGCGTGCATTTCGTGCGCCCTGCCCACAAACTGGTCGCCTTGCACGGCACCGACATCGTGCCCATCTCGGTGCTGGGGCTGACCGCCGGCCGCGAAACGCAAGGTCATCGCTTTGAAGCCAGCGTCGATCCGTTGTTGCTGCCGGATGCCGACTGTTATGCCGAAAAGCTGGCCGGAAAGGGCGCCGTGATTGCCTCCTTCGCCGAGCGTCGCGCCGAGATCGTTCGCCAGTTGACCGCCGCCGCAATCCAGGCAGGCCCGAACCTGAAGCCGATCGAGGACGACGCCCTGCTCGACGAAGTCACCGCGCTGGTCGAGCGCCCGAATGTACTGATCGGCCAGTTCGAGGAGGCTTTCCTCGATGTGCCGCAGGAATGCCTGATCCTGACTATGAAGGCCAACCAGAAGTATTTCCCGCTGCTCGACGCGGCGGGCAAGCTGACCAATCAATTCCTGATCGTCTCCAACATCCGCCCAGCCGACCCGAGCGCGGTGATCGGCGGGAACGAGCGCGTGGTGCGTCCGCGCCTGGCCGACGCCAAGTTCTTCTTCGACCAGGATCGCAAGAAGACGCTGGAATCGCGTGTGGCGGGTCTCGATAAGGTGGTTTACCACAACAAGCTGGGCACGCAGGGCGAACGCGCCAAGCGGGTGGCGGCGATCGCGCAGATCGTCGGGCAACGCCTCGGCGACGACGCCGCAATGGGCTTGGCGGCGGCGCAGGCCGCCACCTGGGCCAAGGCCGATCTGCTGACCGACATGGTGGGCGAGTTCCCTGAATTGCAGGGCATCATGGGCCGATACTATGCCTTGCACGACGGTGCGCCGGTCGAGCTGGCCGATGCCATCGAAGACCACTACAAACCGCGCTTTGCCGGCGACACCCTGCCACGCGGGCCGGTGGGTACGGCCGTGGCACTGGCCGATAAACTGGAAACGCTGGTCGGCCTGTTCGGCATCGGCCAGATTCCCACCGGCGACAAGGACCCGTTTGCGTTGCGTCGCCATGCGCTGGGCGTCATCCGCATGCTGGCCGAGGGGCAACTCGACCTGACACTGGACGAGTTGCTGCAAACAGCTGTGAATGCTTTTTCCGTCGGTGGCGATTTCAAGGACCCGCGCTCGGCGCTGGCTGACTTCATCTACGACCGACTCGCCGGCAATCTGCGCGAACAGGGTTACACCGCGCAGGAAGTCGATGCCGTGGTGGCGCTGCGTCCGCAACGGCTGGGCGATATTCCCAAGCGCCTCGCCGCCGTGCGCGCCTTTGCCGCGCTGCCCGAGGCGGCCAGTCTGGCGGCGGCCAACAAGCGTGTCGGCAACATTCTGAAAAAAGCGGGTGATGACGTGCAGGCCCGGGTCGATGCAGACTTGCTGGTCGAAGACGCTGAAAAAGCCCTGCACGCGGCCCTGGGCGAAGTGGCGCCGCAAGCCGATGCGGCGTTTGCGGGAGGTGACTACACGGCGTCGCTGCAAGCGCTGGCGGCGCTGAAAACGCCAGTGGATACCTTCTTCGATCAGGTGATGGTCAATGCCGACCGCGTCGACCTTAAGACCAACCGGCTTGGCCTGCTCGCCACGCTGCACGCGGCGATGAACCGGATAGCCGACCTTTCCAGGCTCTCGACATGAAACTTGTCATTCTCGACCGCGACGGCGTCATCAACGTCGATTCGTCGCAATTCATCAAGAGTCCGGCTGAATGGAAGCCCATTCCCGGCAGTCTGGAAGCGATCGCACGGCTCAATCAGGCCGGGTATCGTGTGGTGGTGGCCACCAACCAGTCCGGCGTCGGGCGCGGCTTGTTCGACATGGACACCTTGAACGCCATTCACGAGAAAATGCACCGGGCCACGAATCTGGCCGGCGGGCGCATTGATGCAGTGTTTTACTGTCCGCATGCGCAGGCGGCTGGCTGCGATTGCCGCAAGCCGAAGCCCGGCCTCTTCAAGCGCATTTCGGAATGTTACAACGTCAATCTGACTGGCGTACCCGCGATTGGCGATTCGTTGCGCGACCTCACGGCCGCACACGAAACGGGCTGTCGGCCGATGCTGGTGCTCACCGGCAAGGGCGAAAAAACGCAGCGCGAATGCGAGTTGCCGCCGGGAACGACGGTCTATGCCGATCTTGCCGCCGCGGTGGATGAACTGCTAAGGGAAAAGCGCGCATGAATACCCTGCGATCGCTCATTTTCATGCTCTATATCGTGGTGGTGACAGTGTGCATGGTGCCGCTGATCGTCATTGCGTCGTTCTTCGGCCATGCGCCCTGCTATGCGATGGCCTGGGCCTGGCGGCGGGCCTTCATGTTTGGCGCTGGCAACCTGCTCGGGATGCGCCTGGTCGTGCGCGGAATGGAGAACATGCCGACCACGCCGGCGGTGATCCTTTCCAAGCATCAGTCGGCCTGGGAAACGGTGGCCTTGCAAGATCTGCTGCCGCCCGGCGCGCACGCCTCGTATGTGCTCAAACGCGAACTGATCCGCCAGCCGTTCATTGGCTGGGCGCTGGCCGCGATGCAGATGATTTCCATTGACCGCGGCGCAGGCAAGGACGCGCTGGCGCAGGTGCTGGAGCAGGGGCGCCAGCGACTGGCGCAAGGCTTTTTCGTCATCATCTTTCCCGAAGGTACGCGCGTGGCGCCCGGACACAAAAAGCGCTACAAGATCGGCGGCGCCTATCTGGCGTCGCACGCCGGCGTGGCAGCCGTGCCGGTGGCGCACAATGCCGGCGAACTGTGGCCGCGCAATGCGCTGTTCAAACGTGCCGGCACGGTGACCATCAGCATCGGCCCGCCGATCGATACCACCGGCCTCGACGAGATCGAGGTCAATCGGCGCGCCGAGGAGTGGATCGAGGGCGAAATGCGGCGGCTGTCGCCGCACCGCTACAAGGATGCCGCGCCTGTCTGAGCGTCTTCGCCAGATCGAGCTGATGGGCGAGACGGTTTCCTACCGTCTGGTGCGCACGAGTCGACGCAGCATCGGCTTGCGCGTCGATCAGGGGGGGCTGCGGGTGGGCGCGCCGCATTCCGCGTCGCTCACCGAGATCGAGCGCCTGCTTCGTCATCACGCCGACTGGGTGCTGGGCAAGCTGAGTGATTGGAAAACCCGCCAAGACATCCGGCCCATCCGCATCGCCGACGGCACCCATCTGCCCTGGCTGGACGGAGAACTCCGCCTGGTGGTCGACGCCGCCACGCGCCGCGCGGCCTGGTCGGGTGATCATCGTCAACTGACCCTTGCGGCGGGCCCCGGCCTTGCTGCGCGACTGGAAAGGGCGCTGCGCGAAGCGGTGCGGGGCGTGCTGAGCGAGCGCGTGGCTTTGTGGACGCCCGCTTTGGGGGTGGGCAACCCGCTGGTACGCCTCTCGTCGCCTCGTGCGCGCTGGGGCAGTTGCAGCGCCAAAGGGGTGATCCGGCTCAACTGGCGGTTGGGTTTTCTGCCCCTGCGTCTGATTGACTATGTGGTGATCCACGAGCTCGCCCACCTCAAGGAAATGAACCACGGCCCCCGCTTCTGGTCTCTGGTCGAGAGCCTTTGCCCGGACTGGCGGCAGCGCCGGGTCGAGATTCGTCAACGGGCACCTGGCTTGCCCTTATTCGAGGAATGAAGATGCGAGTCCTGCACACCATGATCCGGGTCGTCGACCTGGAAAAATCGATCCGCTTCTACACCGAGGTGCTCGGCATGACGCTGCTGCGCCGGCACGACTATCCGGAGGGCCGCTTCACGCTGGCGTTTGTCGGCTACGGCCCGGAAAGCGAGGGCGCGGTGATCGAGCTGACCCACAACTGGGACACTGCCGCGTACGAGCTGGGCAACGCCTTCGGCCACATCGCGCTGGCGGTGCCGGACGCCTATGCCGCCTGCGCCGAAATCAAGGCCCGAGGCGGGGTTGTCGCGCGCGAAGCGGGGCCGATGAAACACGGCAAGACCGTGATCGCCTTTGTCGAAGATCCAGACGGCTACAAGATCGAGCTGATCCAGCGGGACTGATGCTTGCCCGCCGCGATGTTATCGGCGTGTTACCCGCACTAGTTGATAGACGCCGCCGAAGATCGTCCGCTTTTCCCAGGAAAATCGGGTAGGTTCGCTGGCGAAACTGCTGATCTCGCGTTGCCACAGGCTTTCGGCGAAGGGTTCCAGCCAGCGGTTGACTACCCGCAGGAGCCAACCCACGGGTTGCCATGATGCGGGTTTGTGGTAATCGACAAAGAAGAGTTCGCCGTCCTCAGGCAATTGCCTGAGCATGTTGTCGACGATGGCGTGTTTCCACTCGTCGGGTACCTCGTGCAGCAAGAAAAAGCTGCAAATGAGGTCGAATTTGCCGCCATCGACTGCGAAATTGCGCGCATCGGCACGCGTCACCCGAGCCCAGGGCAGGTCGGCGAGTTTGCTTTCGCCGTGGGCGACCTGGATGGGCGTGATGTCGGTGAGCTGGAAATGGCCGCTGGGGCCGCATTTCAAGGCGGCGCGACGGACCAGATCGCCATAGACGTGTGCGACCTGCCAGACGCGCATGCCGGGACGGATGCGATCCAGATAGGCCCGCATCATGCGCCGATCGTTCAGAAAGAGCAGGGTGCGGACAACGAGATTGTGGTCAAGTTTGGCGACATTGCGCGGTTCGATGTAGGCCCAGTTGTAGACTTCGTGCATGTAGTCGGGAACGGGCGGCGCATCGGCGATGGGTTCGATGTCGCTGCGGGCGGCATCGAGGGTGGTGGTTTCGCTGAACATGGCAGGGAGTGGCAAAGTGGGAGATTGCCCCCATCTTGCGGGAAGGCTGGCTACTCGGTGTTGACCTGCGTCACCTGGAGATGCTGCCGATAGAGGTGCAAGTATTGCTCATCCGCCTTCTTGAGGCGTTCGGCCGCGAGGCGGAAGAAAATTTGCAGCATTTTGGTCTGCAATTCGGGCGAGGCGGCGTGCAAGGCTGAATAGGGCCATTTGCCCACCATCACGCTACCTTCGGCGACGACGGTGGCTGAGCGCGTTGTCGGCAAACGTTCGGCGAATGCGAGTTCGCCAAACAGCGTGCCCGGCCCCATGAAGCCGATCAGCTTGCCCTGCTGGAGCACACGGGCGTCGCCCTCCAGCAACATGTAACAGGATTTGGCCGGTGCGCCCTCGGCGATCAGTCGGGTATGGTGTTCGAGTTGATACCAGCGCGAAATGCGCAGTAATTCCCAGAGTTGCGCGTCGTTTAGGTCGGCAAACAGATCGAGTTGCCGCAGGCGGTCGAACAGTTCCGACTGCGCCGGCTTATGGGCCTCGGCCAGCCGAGAGTCGCCGCCCGCTTCGGCCTTGCGGAGCTGTGGCAGCAGGCCGGTCAGCGCCTTTAAAACCTCATTCCAGTTCGGGAAGCGGTCCTCCAGGCTGCGTGCCAGCATGCGGTCGACGAATTCTTCCAACTCCGGTGGCAGATCGGCGCGCATGTCGGTCAGGCGCGGGCGTTCGCCGTTGATGATGGCGAACATCAGCGCTGCCTGGTTGTCGGCTTCGAAGGGAAGGCGCGCGGTCAGCAGGCGGAACAGCACGGCGCCGAGCGCGTAGATATCGGCCTGCGGCGTCACCCACTGGCGGAACAGTTCGGGTGCCATGTAGGCGAGCGAGCCGATGTCCATGACCTGAGTGGCGTCGTCGTTGCCGCGTGTCCAGTACGCCGCACCGAAGTCACCCACCTTGGCTTCGCCGGGGCCGACGTATTGCAGGTTGGCCGGCTTGATGTCGCGATGGATGATGCCGTTGCGGCAGGCGTAATCGAGCGCGCTGGCGCATTTGTAGATGATCTCCAGCACCTCGCCGACGGGTTTCAGGCGATCCGGTCGGGAGAAGGGTTCCAGCGTGCCATGCGGCAGGTATTCCATGACCAGCCAAGCGGTGTTCGGGCCAACGCCGGCATCGAAGACTTCGACGATATAGGGGTGTTTCAGGCTGCCGGCGAGGTGCACCTCGTTCAGCCATGCCTTGCGGGTCAGCGCGTTCTGCGGGTCGTCCTGAAAGATGTGGGCGTGCGCGACCTTGATGGCGACATCGCGCGAGTGATAGGCGTCGTGCCCCAGATAGACGACACCGGTGGCGCCACGGCCGATTTCCTGCCTGATCTCGTAGCGATGTTCGAGGCCAGCGGGAAGTACGGCGTTCATGGCCCGCTATTTCGGACTGGCTTTATCGGCGGTCTGCGCGCTGGAGGCCGGTGCCGGCTGCCCGAGCAGGGCGGGATTGACCTTGAGCTTGCCGGTCTGCTCCATGTTGGGCGTGTCGAGCGACGAAGAGGCGCAGGCAGCGAGCGTCAGGGTAAGGACGGCAGGCAGGAGACGGGCAAAGGCGGTCATGGCGGACAAATCCTGTCGGAATGAATGTGGATGATAGCCGCTCGCGGGCGGCGCGACCAGCGGATCAGGCCACTTCCCGTGCTTCGAGAAAGCGCAGGTTGGGGTACTTTTCCTTGACCATGTTGAGATAGACGTTGTTCGGCGCCAGATACACCGGATCGTCTGCGCCATCAAGCGCGACGTTGGCGCTGTAGCGGTCGGAAATCTGCTTGAGTTCCTTGTCGTCGCCGTGAATCCAGCGTGCGGTGGCGCAGTTGTAATGCTCGAAAATCACTTCGACGCCGTATTCGTTTTCCAGCCGGTGCGCGACCACGTCGAACTGTAGCGTGCCGACGGCGCCCAGCACCAGGTCGGTACCCGCGAGCGGGCGGAACAACTGTGTCGCGCCTTCTTCGGCGAGCTGTTGCAGGCCCTTTTGCAGTTGTTTGATCTTGAGCGGATTCTTGATGCGGGCGAGGCGGAAATGTTCCGGTGCAAAGGAGGGAATGCCGGTGAACTTGAGGTCTTCGCCTTCGGTAAAGGTTTCGCCCAGCCGGATGGTGCCGTGGTTGGGGATGCCGATGATGTCGCCCGGATAAGCCTCGTCGGTGGTGCTGCGGTCGCGCGCCATGAAGGTGATGGCGTTGTTGACAGCCAGTTGCTTGCCTCCGGCGACCTGTTTGACCTTCATGCCGCGCTCGAAGCGGCCCGAGCAGACACGCAGGAAGGCGATGCGGTCGCGGTGCTTGGGGTCCATGTTGGCCTGGATCTTGAACACGAAACCGGAGAATTTCGCTTCGTTCGGTGTGACCAGCCGCGTGGCCGCGGGTCGGGCCAGCGGCGCCGGCGAGAGTTCGACCACGGCGTCGAGCAGCATCTGCACGCCGAAATTGTTGACCGCCGAGCCGAAGAACACTGGCGTCTGTTTGCCCGCGAGGTAGGCCTTGGCGCAGAAGGCGTGCGAGGCGCCGCGCACCAGTTCGATGTCGGTCCGGAGTTCGTCGGCCTGGCTGCCGATCAGTTCGTCGAGGCGCGGATTGTCGAGACCCTGGATGATTTCGGAGGTGCCTTTTTCGGCTTGCGGGTCGAAAAAGGCAATGGTGTCGTCGTAAAGGTGATAAACGCCGCGGAAGCGCTTGCCCATGCCGATCGGCCAGGTCATCGGCGCGCACTGGATGCCGAGCACCGATTCGATTTCGTCGAGCAGGTCGATCGGCTCCTTGCCTTCGCGGTCGAGCTTGTTGATGAAGGTCAGGATGGGCGTGTCACGCATGCGGCAGACGTTCAGGAGCTTGATGGTCTGCGCTTCGACGCCATTGACCGAGTCGATGACCATCACCGCGGAATCGACGGCGGTCAGGGTGCGGTAGGTGTCTTCCGAAAAGTCCTCGTGACCCGGTGTGTCGAGCAGATTGACCATGCATTCGCGGTAGGGGAACTGCATCACCGACGAGGTGACCGAAATGCCGCGCTGCTTTTCCAGTTCCATCCAGTCCGAGGTGGCGTGGCGGCTGGCCTTGCGCGCCCGCACTTCGCCGGCGACCTGGATGGCGCCACCGAACCACAGCAGTTTTTCGGTCAGCGTTGTCTTGCCCGCGTCCGGGTGCGAAATGATGGCGAAGGTGCGGCGGCGGGCAATTTCGGTGTCGAGCGGGGTCACGGCAAAAACTCTGCAAAATCAATGAGGCGCGATTATAGCGGGCTTGCGGTGCCTCTGCCGAATCTCCGGCAGCCATTTCGGCACACCTTGGCGCATTTCACGCCACCGTGCCGGCATTTTGTCGCATTTCGATGGGATCGTGGCTGGCTTCGTCCTACAGTGAGCTCACCTGCTGTACTGAATGTGTCGAAAGGAGACCGCCATGCAAGCCAAATATCTCGTCAAACCTCTGGTACTTCACCTCGTTGTGGTGGCGCTGACCGTGCTCGGTTCGGGTGGGTCGGTGCTGGGCACGTTGGCGATTGCGGAGAATTACGCGGCGCACACGCCATCGGCCGCTGACCTCGCCTTCGTTGCGCGGAACGCGTCGGCCTGCACCCGGGCGATCTGCTGACGGCGTCAGGATAAAACTGAAGCGGGATGGAATAAGCAAATTCAAAATCCGTCTTTGCGGCTATATCGCTGTTTGCTAAATTTCAATCAGCGATTTTTCCCTCGAGGTGCCGCATGTCCCGTTTCAATCAGTTTCTGTCCGGCCTGTTGCTAGCGACCGCTGCTACGTTGGCGCAGGCCGAAGTGTCTTTGCTGAACGTCTCCTACGACGTCGCCCGTGATGTATACAAGGATTACAACCCGCTGTTCCAGAAATTCTGGAAGGCGAAGACTGGCGAAGAGGTGACCCTCAAGCAGTCGCACGGCGGTTCGACCAAACAGGTGCGTGCGGTGGCCGACGGGCTGGAGGCCGACGTGGTGACCATGAACCAGGCCAACGACGTCGAATTCCTCGCGGAAAAAGGCTTGGTCGCCAAGGACTGGAACAGGAAATTTCCCAACAACGCCTCGCCCTATACCTCGGCGATGGTATTCATCGTCAGGAAGGGCAACCCGAAATCAATCCGCGATTGGGGTGACCTCGCCAAAGACGGCGTGCAGGTAATCCTGCCGCACCCCAAGAACACCGGTAACGGTCGCAACAGCTATCTGTCGGCCTGGGCCTGGGCGCTGAAGCAGCCGGGCGGCAGCGACCAGGGCGCGCAGGCATTCGTCGGCCGGCTGCTGAAGAATGCGCCGCTGTTTGCGGCCGGCGGGCGTGACGCGACGACGACCTTCATGCAACGCCGGATCGGCGACGTGCTGCTTACCTTCGAGTGCGAGGCCGAGCTAATTGCGCGCGAATTCGGCAAGGGCGAGTTCGAGGTGGTTTATCCCAGCCTGACCCTGCAAACCGAATTCCCGGTGGCGCTGGTCGACAAGGTGGTCGACAAGAAGGGCACGCGAAAACTGGCGCAAGCCTACCTGGATTACCTCTGGTCGCCCGAAGGGCAGGAGAACGCGGCCCGCAATTATCTGCGCCCGCGTAGCGCCGAGTTGCTGAAGAAGTATGCGGCACAGTTCCCCGCAGTCAAAACCTTCACGGTGGATGACGTTTTTGGTGGCCCGGCCAAAGCCTTCGCCACCCACTTCAAGGACGGCGGCAGCTTCGACCAGATTTACGTCAGCAAATAATGTCGGCCCCGCACAGCCCGCCCCGCGTTCTGCCCGGCTTAGGCCTCGGGCTGGGCTATGCGCTGGTTTACTTGTCGCTGATCGTGCTCATCCCGCTGGGGGCGCTGATTCTGAAAAGCAGCGAACTGGGGTTGCACGGCATTCTCGATATCGCCACCGGCGAGCGGGCGCTGGCTGCCTTGCGCGTCACCTTCGGGGCGTCGCTGGCAGCGGCGGCGATCAACGGCGTATTCGGCCTGATCGTGGCGTGGATGCTGGTGCGTTACGATTTTCCCGGCAAGCGGCTGGTCGATTCGCTGGTCGACCTGCCCTTCGCGTTGCCCACCGCGGTGGCCGGCATCACGCTGGCCACCCTTTACGCAGGCAACGGCTGGATCGGGCGCTGGCTGGAGCCGCTCGGCCTGAAGGTGGCCTATACGCCGCTCGGCATCGTTGTGGCGCTGACCTTCATCGGTCTGCCTTTTGTCGTGCGCACCCTGCAACCGGTGATCGAAGACATCGAACCGGAAGTGGAGGAGGCGGCCGCGACCCTCGGCGCCTCGCGCTGGCAGACTTTCGTTCGCATTCTGTTCCCCGCCATATTTCCGGCTCTGCTGACCGGCTTCTCGCTCGCCTTCGCGAGGGCGCTTGGCGAATACGGCTCGGTCATTTTCATCGCCGGCAACCTGCCGCTGGTCTCGGAAATCACACCGCTGCTGATCATCTCCAAGCTCGAGCAGTACGACCTGCTCGGCGCCACCGCGCTGGCCGTGGTCATGCTGGCGATTTCCTTTGTGCTGCTGCTGGCGATCAACCTGTTGCAATGGTGGGCGGCGAACCGTCATCGCGGCAGCGTGGTCGAGGGGGCGCGACCATGAGCCGGCGGCGGGCGGCGCAGGAACCGCGCTGGGTGCGCTGGAGCCTCACCGCGATCGGACTCGTCTTCCTGTTTGCCTTTCTCGGCTTGCCTTTGGCGGCGGTGTTCGTCGAGGCGCTGGCGCAAGGCTGGTCGGCCTATGTCGCGGCCCTGGCCGAGCCGGAAGCGCGGGCGGCCGTGGGTTTGTCGATCGGCATCGCGCTGGCGGCACTGCCGCTGAACATCCTGTTCGGCGTGGCGGCGGCCTGGGCGGTCGCCAAATTCGATTTTCGCGGCAAGAGCCTGCTGGTGACCCTGATCGACCTGCCCTTCGCCGTCAGCCCGGTGGTTGCCGGCCTGATCTTCATTCTGCTCTTCGGCGTCAATGGCGTGTTTGGCGCCTGGCTGACGGCGCACGAGATCAAGGTCATCTTCGCGGTGCCCGGCATGGTGCTGGCGACGCTGTTCATCACCTTCCCATTCGTCGCGCGCGAACTGATTCCGCTGATGCAGTCGCAGGGAAAGGACGAGGAGGAAGCGGCGATCTCGCTCGGCGCCTCCGGCTGGCAGATGTTCTGGCGGGTGACTCTGCCCAACATCAAATGGGGCCTGCTCTACGGCGTGATTCTGGCGAATGCGCGGGCGTTGGGCGAATTTGGCGCGGTGAGCGTCGTCTCCGGCCACATTCGCGGCGAAACCAACACGCTGCCGCTGCACGTCGAGATTCTCTACAACGAATACAACCAGGTCGGCGCTTTCGCCGCCGCCTCCGTCCTCGCCCTGTTGGCCCTGCTGACGCTGGTTGCCAAGACGGTGGTCGAGTGGCGCATGCAGAAGGAAATGGCGATGCTGAACGCCGAACTGCCTCCGGAGAAAACGGCATGAGCATAGAAATTCGCGGTATCGGCAAGCAGTTCGGCAGCTTTGTCGCGCTCGACGACATCCATCTCGACATTCCCACCGGAGAACTGGTGGCCTTGCTCGGCCCCTCCGGCTGCGGCAAGACGACGTTGCTGCGGATCATTGCCGGCATGGAAAGCCCCGATCGCGGCGAGGTATTGTTCGCCGGTGCCGAAGCGACGCATCTGCACGCCCGCGAACGGAATGTGGGTTTCGTGTTTCAACATTACGCGTTGTTTCGGCATATGAGCGTGTTCGAGAACGTTGCGTTCGGCTTGCGGGTCAAGCCGCGCAAGGAACGCCCGAGCGAGGCGGAGATTCGCAAGCGGGTGATGGAACTGCTCGGACTGGTCCAGCTCGACTGGCTGGCCGACCGTTACCCATCGCAGCTCTCCGGCGGGCAGCGCCAGCGCATCGCCCTGGCCCGGGCGCTGGCGGTGGAACCCAAGGTTCTGCTGCTCGACGAGCCCTTTGGCGCCCTCGATACCAAGGTGCGCAAGGAACTGCGCCGCTGGTTGCGCCGTCTGCACGATGAAATGCACATTTCCAGTGTGTTCGTCACCCACGATCAGGAGGAAGCACTCGAAGTCGCCGACCGCGTCGTGGTGATGAACCACGGCCGGATCGAGCAGATCGGCACGCCGGACGAGGTCTACTCCAATCCGGCCTCGCCCTTCGTGTATGAGTTTCTCGGCAACGTGAACGTCTTCCACAGCCGCGTGCAGGGCAAGTGGGCGGAAATCGGGCGGGAGGAGGCCGAAGCGGAGACCACCACGGCGTTTGTTCGTCCACACGACATCGAGATTTCGCGGCACCCGGCGGAAAGCGCGCTGGAAGCGGTGGTGCAGCATGTGCACCCGATCGGCCCGGTGGTGCGGGTGGAATTGTTGCACGGCGCCGAGATCGTCGAGGTGGAATTGTCGCGCGAGCGGCACGAGGCGCTCAATCTGCTCGCCGGTCAGCCGGTGTGGTTCAGGCCGCGCCAGGTCAAGGTCTTCGGGGACGCGGTTGCGAAAGAATCGGCCAAGCAAGCCTTCCTGTTCTGAGTCGGGCGGCCTGCGACTATAATGCGGGCAATCCCGACTGTCGCTCTCCGCTTGTGATCTTTACCCTCGGCATCAATCATCATTCGGCTCCGCTCGCTATCCGCGAACGGGTGGCCTTTCACGCCGAGAGCCTTCAGCAGGCGCTGCACAATCTCATTGGCGCCAAGCCTGTGAAGGAAGCAGCCATCCTGTCGACCTGCAACCGCACCGAACTCTACTGTGCAGCCGAGTCGCCCGCGCTGGCAGTGGATTGGCTGTCGGACTACCATCGTATCGAGCACCATCAGATCAAGCCCTACCTGTATACGCTCGATCAGCCCGAAGCGGTGCGCCACGCCTTTCGGGTCGCCAGCGGGCTCGACTCCATGGTCATCGGCGAACCCCAGATTCTCGGGCAGATGAAGGATGCGATGCGCGTCGCTGAAGAGGCGGGCACGCTGGGTACTAGTCTGCACAAGCTCTTCCAGCGCTCCTTCGCGGTGGCCAAGGAGGTGCGCACGACCACGGCTATCGGCGCCAATACGGTGTCGATGGCGGCCGCAGCGGTGCATCTGGCCGAGCGGATTTTCGAATCGGTTGGCGAGCAGCGCGTGCTGTTCATCGGCGCGGGTGAAATGATCGAACTCTGCGCGGCGCATTTCGGCGCGCAGAAACCCCGGCAGATCACGGTTGCCAACCGCACGCTGGAGCGCGGTCAGGCGCTGGCCGCCCGCTATGAGGGCAATGCCATCCGGCTCGACGAACTCGCCGACTATTTGCCGCAACACGACATTGTCGTGTCGTGTACCGCCAGCCCCTTGCCCATCATCGGTCTGGGCATGGTTGAGCGGGCGATCAAGGCGCGGCGTCACCGGCCGATTTTCATGGTCGACCTGGCGGTGCCCCGCGATATTGAGATGGAAGTCGGCGAACTCGACGATGTTTTTCTGTATACCGTCGACGATCTGGCGCAAGTGGTCGAGAGTGGCCTGGAATCGCGGCAGGCTGCGGTTGTGCAAGCCGAGGCGATCATTACGCAGCAGGTCGAGAGTTTTCTGCACTGGCTGGACGGGCGCGAAACGGTGCCGCTGATCCGTTCGCTGCGCGATACCGCGGAGCGCATGCGCCGCCACGAAATCGAGCACGCCATGAAATTGCTTGCAAAGGGCGAGACGCCCGAACTGGTTATGGAGCAGCTTTCACAGCGGCTGACCAACAAGCTCCTGCATGCGCCGACGCACGAACTCAATACGGCGGATGCCTCGGAGCGCAGCGAACTGCTGCATGCCGCGACGCGGCTCTTTCATTTGCACAAGGCGGATTAGCTGCCGGGTCAAGGCAGGGCAGCGATGATTCGGTTGCGGCCGTTTCGTTTGGCGTCGAGCAGCGCATTGTCGGCGCCTTCGATCAGGGTCGACGCGCTCAGGAATTCGGGATAGGTGGCCACGCCACCGCTGAAGGTGGCGCGCAAGGTGCCCTGCGCGTGCGCGTGCGGCAGCCGCGAGAAATCCTCACGGATGCGGTTCAGCAGATTCAGTGCCTGGTCGATGTCGGCGTTGGGCAGTGCAACAATGAACTCCTCGCCGCCGTAGCGCCCGATCAGGTCTGTACTGCGCAAGCGGCCGCGTAACAGCCAGGCGAGGCTGCGAATGACCTGATCGCCCACCGGGTGACCCCAGTTGTCGTTGACCGACTTGAAGCGGTCGATGTCGATCATGGCGACCGTCAGGGTGCCGTTCGGTTCCGCCATGCGCACCAGTTGTTCCAGCCGGTTTTTGGCAGCGGTATGGTTCAGAAGGCCGGTCAGGCTGTCGTGCCGGCCCGAGCGCATCATGTCCCGGTAGCGCTCGATCTTGGTCTTGACGACCGCGGCGAGCACGACCGGATTGACCGGCTTGGTCAGGAACTGGTCTCCGCCCAGGCGCAGCGCCTCGACCTGCTGGGCGATATCAGTTTCGCTGGAAAGGTAGATGACGGGTGTCGAGTGATGTTCCGGCAACTGCCTGAGCGCCCGGGTGACCTCGACGCCGGTGCAGAAAGGCATGTACATATCCATCAGGATGATGTCTGGACGGTAGTCGACGGCGGCTTCGACAATGAAACGCGGGTCGCCGATGGCGCGGCTGTCGATGCCGTGCTGCGACAGCGAGCGGCGGATGTGGGCGACGGCGGTGGCGGAATCTTCGACAACCAGCACGCGCGGCACAGTCTGTTCCTTGGTTTGCACCAGATCGAGAATGCGCGAGAGGACATCGCTGATCTTGTCGCCCACGGGCACGCAGGCGTCGGCGCCGACGCGTTGCAGATGGACAATGGATTCCAGGATCGACGGGACAGACAGGCAATAGAAATAACTCGCCGAGAATTCGCCGCGCAACCGCTTGATGGCTGTCAACGCTTCGCCCGGGTAGGGCACGCCTTCGCGGTCGGGAACGAAGACCACGGCAAGCGGCGTGATATGTGCCGGCGCGGCTTCATTCCAGGCGATCTGGCAGGGTCGGAATCCGAAGAACGCCAATTGTTCCGAAAGCGACACCGTCCAGGGATGTCCGGGCCGCGACACCACCAGCACATCGCGAGGGCGATTCCAGCTGTCGTCGTCAGTGTGCTCGATGTCGTCCGAATGGCGATGCGCGACCGCTGGCGTCTCGTGGCGATGCAGTTCGCGCAGAATGCCGGCGAGTTGCGCCTGTATCGAACCGGATTCTTCTTGGCCAATGGGGTGGCTGGTGACGTTGCCGAACAGGTTGAGCGCAAGGTTTTCCAGTTCCTGGCAGGCGCGCACCAGTCCGGGCAGTTGCAGGCGGTCGAGTTGTTCGGTCAGACCGTTCAACGACAGCGTGAATTCGACAAAGGCGTCAAAATCGCCGTTGTGCAAATACTGCTTCCAACGGCGTTCAAGGGTTTCGGCCAGCGCAATGACGGAATGGGGAATGGCGGACATGATGAGAAAATTGCCCAAAACGGGCAAAGACGGATTATGCGGCTTTGCATGGAGATTTCGCAATGCGGAACGCTTCCGGTGCAAATCTTTGCTCTGGGGCAACTGCCGACAACCGCGACGATCTCGGTTACCATGGCGGCCCCGGCGCCTCCGCCGCGCACGCGAACAGACCCTGGCATGAAAACGAGCATTCGTGAAAAACTGGCCCATCTGGCCGATCGGCTGGAAGAACTCGACCTTTTGCTGGCCGCGCCCGATGCTGCCAGCGATCTAGACCGGTTTCGCAAGCTGACCCGCGAGCGCGCCGAGATCGAGCCGGTGGTGCAACTCTGGCAGGAATACCGGCAGTGCGAACGAGATTTGACCGAAGCCGAGGCCTTGCTGGGCGATCCCGACATGCGCGAATTCGCGGCCGAAGAAATGGCGACCGCCAAAACGCGCCTGCCCGAACTCGATCTCGAATTGCAGAAGCAGTTGCTACCGCGCGACCCCAACGACGGACGCAATGTCATCCTGGAAATCCGCGCCGGCACCGGCGGGGATGAATCGGCCCTGTTTTCCGGCGACCTCTTTCGCATGTACTCGCGTTTTGCCGAGCGTCGCCGTTGGCAGGTGGAGGTGATGTCGGCCAACGAGTCCGATCTGGGCGGATACAAGGAAGTGATCTGCAGGATCGTCGGCGACGGCGCCTACTCGCGCCTCAAGTTCGAATCGGGCGGGCACCGCGTCCAGCGCGTGCCCGAGACCGAATCGCAAGGGCGCATCCACACCTCCGCCTGCACTGTGGCGGTGATGCCGGAAGCCGACGAGGTCGGAGATGTCGACATCAATCCGGCCGATCTGCGCATCGACACGTTCCGGGCTTCCGGCGCGGGCGGGCAGCACATCCAGAAAACCGAATCGGCGGTGCGCATCACCCACATCCCGACTGGTATCGTCGCGGAATGCCAGGATGGTCGCTCGCAACACGCCAACAAAGCGTCCGCCATGCGCGTGCTGGCGGCCCGCATCAAGGACGGCCAGTTGCGCGCCCAGCAAAGCCAGATCGCCTCGACCCGCAAGAGCCTGATCGGCTCGGGCGACCGGTCCGAACGCATCCGTACCTACAATTTTCCGCAAGGGCGGGTGACGGATCACCGCATCAACCTGACGCTCTACAAGATTGCCGCCATTCTGGATGGCGACCTCGAAGAACTGCTGGGGGCGCTTGTCTCGGAACACCAGGCGGAACAGCTCGCCGCGCTGGCCGGCGACGCGTGATGTCCGGCGAGGAGAGGACGGAGACCGTCGGTGCCTTTCTGGCGAGGGCGCGACAGCGCATCGACCGGCTCGATGCCCGCCTGCTGCTGGAGCGTGTTGCCGGTTTGACGCACGCCCGGGTCATCGTCGAAGGTGAGCGCACGCTATCGTCAGATCAGTTGAATCGGTTGGAGGAACTGCTCGAACGCCGCGCATCGGGCGAGCCACTGGCGTATCTGCTGGGTCACGCCGAATTCTTAGGCCGGCGCTATGCGGTGACGCCGGATGTGCTGATTCCACGCCCGGAAACCGAGGAACTGGTCGAACTGGCGCTGGGCAAGCTGAATGGCATCGTTTCGCCATGCGCTGCCGACCTGGGCACCGGCTCCGGTGTCATCGCCATCAGTCTGGCGCTGGGGCGTCCCGGGCTGAAAATGATCGCCACCGACCGATCGGCGGCGGCGCTGGCGGTGGCGGAAGCGAACGCGGCGTCACTCGGCGCAGAAATGACGTGTCGTCCGGGTGACTGGCTGGCGCCGCTGGCTGGCGAGCGCCTTCACCTCATTGTCTCCAATCCGCCTTATGTGGCGGCCGGCGATCCTCATTTGCAACAAAACGGGTTGCCTTACGAACCCATCATGGCGCTTACGGATGGCGGCGATGGACTGGGTTGCCTCCGCACCATCGTGGGGGCGGCGCCGGCCCATCTACTGCCTGGCGGCTGGCTACTGCTCGAGCACGGCTACGACCAAGGCGAGGGGGTCCGGAACTTATTGTGCGCGGCGGGTTTCCAAGAGGTGTTCACAAAAACTGACTTGGCCGGCATTGATCGCATCAGTGGCGGCCGCCAACCGCAATTTCAGATTCGAGAGACCGCATGAGTAACGAGATTCAACAACGCATCCACGAAACCGTCACCGGCAACCCGGTGGTGTTGTACATGAAGGGTACGCCGCAGTTTCCGCAATGCGGCTTTTCAGCTACCGCAGCTCACCTTCTCAAGCAATGCGGCGTTCGCAAGTTTGTCGGCGTCAATGTGCTGGCCGATCCGGAAGTGCGCCAAGGTATCAAGGATTACGCCAACTGGCCGACGATTCCCCAGCTCTATATCCGGGGTGAATTTGTCGGCGGGTGCGACATCATGAAGGAGATGTACCAGACCGGAGAATTGCAGAAATTGCTGGAAGGCCTGTCCGATCCCGCCTGACCGCTGGCGCGGACACGAAAAAGGCGACCCTTGGGTCGCCTTTTTCGTGGGGGTAACCTGCTTACTTGCCCACGATTTCCTTGGTGTCGCGAGCGATCACCAGTTCTTCGTTGGTCGGCACGATCATAACCTTGATGGGCGAATCGGCCGTGGAGATGACGGCTTCCTTGCCGCGCACGTTGTTGGCAGCGGCATCAAGCTTGATGCCCAGGGTGGTCAGGCGTTCGACGACGGAGGCGCGGAAGTCGATGGCGTTTTCGCCAATGCCGCCGGTGAAGATGATGGCATCAACACGGCCCAGTTCAATGGCGTATGCGCCGATGTACTTGAGGGCGCGGTGGCGCAGCACATCAATGGCCAGCTTGGCGCGGGCGTTGCCTTCTTTGGCGGCGGTTTCGATGTCGCGCATGTCGGACGACACGCCGGAAATACCGAGCAGGCCGGATTTCTTGTTCAGCGCGGTGTCGATGTCGGCGATGGACAGCTTCAGGTTATTGGACAGGAAAGTGATCAGGCCGGCATCGATGTCGCCGCAGCGGGTGCCCATGACCATGCCTTCCAGCGGGGTCAGGCCCATCGACGTATCGTAGGATTTGCCCCCCTTGACGGCGGTGTAAGAGGAGCCGTTGCCCATGTGGCAGGTGATGCAGTTGAAGTTGTCCTTGGCGATGCCGAGGATGTCGGCGGCGCGTTCCGACACGAAACGGTGCGACGTGCCGTGGAAGCCGTAGCGGCGGACGTGGTGCTGTTCGTACCACTCGTACGGCAACGCGTAGGTGTAAGACTCGGCCGGCATGGAAGAGTGGAAGGCGGTGTCGAAGACGCCGACGTTCGGCACGCCGGGCAGCGCGGCCTGCATGGCTTCGATACCGGTGATGTTGGCGGGGTTGTGCAAGGGGGCCATCGGCACGCACTCGCGCAGAGCGGCGAGCACGGCGTCGTCGATCCGCACCGAACCGGAGAATTTCTCGGCACCATGCACGACGCGGTGGCCAACGGCGGAGATGTCTGAGAGCGCCTTGATGACGCCGATCTTGCTGTCGACCAGCTTGTCGAGCACCAGCTTGATGGCGACTTCGTGGTTGGCAATGTCCAGGACTTCCTTGACCTTGTCGCCGGTGGCGGGTTCGTAGGCCAGGATGGAATCCTTCATGCCGATACGCTCGACCAGGCCGGTGGCGACACGATGCTCGTTGGACATGTCCAGGAGCTGGTACTTGAATGAAGAACTGCCGCAGTTCAGAACAAAGACGAACACGTTGAACTCCCTTTGATTTATTTGGAAAAACCGATGGCAAAAAGCGGCAATTCCACACGCCGCGCATGGGGTCAATTTTAGCAGATCGCCTTCTTCGCCTATGGCCGGAATGCTGCGTTGCAGCGAAAACATGGCGAAGGTTTGATCAGGGTCAAAAGTCCGTTGCCGGGGCGATTTGCTTGCACTACCATGGTGCAACTCATGCGGCATTTTTCCGCTGGTCGTTCTGGCGGTGATCGCTTGAGCGGCTTATCTTCTGCTTTTCCCGCAACGATCACACGCAGAAAGGAGTCCTGTGCATGGATAGCTCCCCGGGCCGCATCCTGATTGTTGACGACGAGCGGATCGCCTGCCGTTTCTTCGAGGAAGTGCTTGCCAAGGAAGGCTATGCGACTCAAAGCGTTCAGACTGGCGAGGAGGCGCTGCGTCAGGCCGGCGAATTCCCGCCCGACCTGATTTTGCTCGACGCGATGATGCCCGTGATGAGCGGATTCGACGTGGTGGCCGCCTTGAAGGCGGACGAACGAACCCGGCGCATTCCGGTGGTTATGGTGACAGCACTGGAGGATCAGGCATCGCGCCTGCGCGCGCTCGGCAGCGGCGCGGAAGAGTTTCTCAACAAACCGGTGCATCGGCTGGAACTGCTGATGCGGGTGAAGAACCTGCTCAAGCTGAAGCGATACCAGGACGCGCTGGCAGAGGAAAGTGGCCAATACCGCGAAACCGCCGCTCGACGCTCCGACCAGTTGCAGGCAGTCAATTTGCGGCTGGATGAGCTGCAAAGCCAGTTGCTGCAATCCGAAAAACTGGCCTCCATCGGGCAACTGGCGGCGGGGGTGGCCCACGAAATCAATAATCCCATCGGGTTCGTCAGTTCCAACGTCAATACGCTGCGCGGCTACGTCGACAAGTTTGTCGAAGCCTTGCATGTGTATGCCGAGGCCGAACCGGCGATGTCTGACGAATGGCGCGACCGCTTGCATACCTTGCGCGAGCGCATTGATCTCGACTATCTGATCCAGGACGTTCGACAGCTGATCAACGAATCACAGGACGGGATTGCCCGTGTTCGCAAGATCGTGCAGGACCTCAAGGATTTTTCGCGGGCGGATCAGCAGCAGCAGCGCGAATTCGCCGATCTTCACCACTGTTTGGAATCGACGCTGACCATCGCAACCAACGAAATCAAATACAAGGCCGATGTGGTGCGCGAATATGGCGATATTCCCAGCGTGGAATGCGTGCCTTCGCTGCTCAACCAGGTTTTTCTGAACATGCTGGTCAACGCCGCGCAGGCCATCAAGGGCGATGTTCGCGGGCGCATCACGATTCGCACGGGTTGCGACGCACACGACGCCTGGGTGGAGATCGCTGACACCGGTTCCGGTATTGGAGCGGAAGATCTCAAGCGGATTTTCGAGCCTTTTTATACCACCAAGCCACCCGGCATCGGGACGGGGTTGGGGTTGTCAGTGTCGTATGGAATTGTCAAGCAACATGGCGGTCATATCGACGTGAGCAGTGTCGTCGGAGAGGGAACGACGATGCGAATCGTGTTGCCGAGGGTACAACCGGCTGCGGCGAACTAAGGCGGGCTCGACCGGGCAGAAACAGGGTAGGAAGAGGAAACCATGCAGGCTGGGGGAGATAGCGGAACCGCATCCGCTCGCGGGACTTTGTTGCTGGTTGACGACGAGGAGCATATTCTCTCGTCGCTCAAACGCATGTTGCGACGGGACGGATATCAGATCCTGACCGCGCCGGGCGGTGCCGAGGGCTTGCGCATCCTGCGCGAACAGCCCGTGGACGTGATTGTCTCCGACCAGCGCATGCCACACATGACGGGCGTCGAATTCCTGCGCCAGGCCCGGGAGATTTGCCCGGATGCGATCCGAATTGTTCTCTCCGGCTATACCGAGTTGCAGTCGATCATCGACGCGGTCAACGAAGGCGCGGTTTACAAATTCCTGACCAAACCCTGGGAAGACGATCTGCTGCGTCAGCACATACAGGATGCGGTACGGCAGAAATTTCTGGCTGACGATAACGATCGCTTGTCGCGCGAACTGGAGTCGGTCAACGCCGCCCTGCGGGCCGCCAACGCGGACCTGGAGCGCTTGCTGTCGCAAAGCGTGCGGCGGCTGGCGAGCGACGAGACCGTGCTGGGCATCAACCAGGAAATTCTAGATAGCCTGCCGTTGCCGCTGGTCGGCGTCGACGACCAGGACCTGATGGTTTATGCCAATCGCCGCGCGGTCGATCTGCTCACCCGCTGCGGTTGCGGCATTGGCACCTTTGTCGCCCAGTGCCTGCCGGCTGACCTGCTTGATTTGCTGCATCATCCTGAAAGCGGCCCCAGGCCCTGGGGTTGCCTGGGGCGCCGCTTTTCGGTGTCTTGCTACCGAATGGGGGCGGCGTCAAGTTCGAGCGGTCGCGTGCTGGTCTGGTTGCCGGAGGGCCTCGATATTCCCTTGGGGTTGTGAGCCGGCTTTTCGGCGCGCCTGGAATAGAAAAAGGAGACTGATGATGAGCCGAATAATGATCGTCGACGACGAAACCGCGATTCTGCAATCCCTGCGGCGTTTGCTGCGGGCGGCCCCCTGCGCTTGCGGCGGGAAGCAGTTCGATCTGGAAGTCGAACTGTACGATTCGCCCCTGGTGGCGCTTGAGCGTGCGCGCCACCACGCTTTTGATCTGTTCCTGACCGATTACCGCATGCCGGACATGGACGGGGTTACCTTTCTCGGCCAGGTCAAGACGCTCCAGCCAGATGCGGCAAGGCTCATTCTTTCCGGCTACGCTGATCTGAACGCCTTGATGCGGGCGGTCAACGAGGTGGGGATCGAACGCTTTATCGCCAAACCGTGGAATGACTATGAACTGGTCTCGGCGCTGGCGCAATCGCTGGCGCACCGCGAACTCTTGATCGAGAACCGGCGGCTGGCGGATCTGATGCGGGTGGATTGCGGCGATCTGTCGGCGAGCGAGTTCGAAGCGCAGCGTCTGGAAGCGCTGGAGCCGGGGATCACCTATGTGAATTGGGGGCCGGACGGATCGGTGCTGATCGAACCGGAAGATCAGGTCGGCGGCTGACCCGATGGTTGTGGACGGAGGAAAAAAACATGGAAAATAACATCGTCCAGGGCGACAGAGTGTATTTCCAGTTACTGGATGCGGTCAGTACACCGGTATTTCTGCATCGCGTCGGCAAAGTCATCTACACCAATCAGGCGATGCGCGATCTGACGGCTTATTCCGCCGAAGAACTGCAGTCGCTGGATTTCTTCGAGTTGGGCCATGGCGAGTGGCGTAATGTGCTGAAAGAGCGCGGTGAGCGCCGGATGCGGGGCGAGATTCTGCCCAATGTGTACGAATTTCGCCTCGCAAACAAACTCGACAAGGTGTGCTGGGTGGAGCTGACGGCCTCACGCATCATGTTGAATGACCTGCCAACCGTCTTCTGTTCGTTGAACGACCTGACCGACCGCAAGCAGGCCGAGGCGATGCAGCGACGCATGCAACAGATGCTGGCGCAGATCGTTGATAGCGATCCGATGCCGACCTTCGTCATCAATTCGCGCCACGTCGTCACGCACTGGAATCGCGCCTGCGCGACCCTGACCGGTCTCTCGGCCGAAGAAATGGTGGGCACCAACGGGCAGTGGCGGCCGTTCTACAAGGCCCAGCAGCCGGTGCTGGCCGACCTGGTGGTAGACAATCTGGCCTTGGAGGCCATCCGCGAACATTACCCGATGCGGATCGAGGAATCGAATGTGGCCGGCAATGCTTTCGAAGGCGAACGTTTTCTACCCGATTTCCAGGGGGGTGGCCGCTGGTTCTATCTGACGGCGGTGCCGCTGCGCGACGCTTCGGGCCGGATCATCGGCGCCATTGAAAAAGTGCAGGACACTACGCCGCGTCATCGCGCCGAAGAAGCTCTGCAGCAGTATCAGGCTGGCCTGGAAGAGCTTGTGCGCAAGCGCACCGTCGAACTGGCAGAGGCCAACCAACTGCTCGCCGAGGATATCCGGCGCCGCGAGCAGGCCGAGGTAGAACTGCGCCGTCGCAATATCGAGCTGACCGATCTGAATGCCAAGCTGAGCGCGGCTCAGCAGCAACTCCAGCAGTCCGAGAAACTGGCCTCCATCGGTCAGTTGGCGGCTGGCGTGGCGCACGAAATCAACAACCCCATCGGGTATGTGCATTCCAATATTGGGTCCCTGGAACGCTACATCAACGACATGTTTACGCTGATCGCCGCGTACGAAAAGGCGACGCCGTCGATTGTCGATAGCGCGGTGGTGAACGATGTAAACACACTGCGTGTCGAACTGGACGTGGACTTCCTGAAAGACGACGTGCCGCAATTGCTGAACGAATCGAAAGAAGGCATTACCCGCGTCAAGAAGATCGTGCAGGACCTGAAGGATTTCTCGCGCGTTGACACGTCTCCAGAATTCCAGTGGGCGAACCTTCATCAGGGCATCGATTCGACCTTGAATGTCGTCGCCAACGAAATCAAGTACAAGGCCGACGTGATCAAGGAATATGGTGCCCTGCCCGAGGTCGAGTGTCTGCCGTCGCAACTCAATCAGGTGTACATGAATCTGCTGGTCAATGCCGCCCAGGCGATGGGCAACGAACGCGGACGCATCGCCATCCGCACCGGTAGCGCGGAAGGCCAGGTCTGGCTGGAATTCGCCGACAACGGTTCGGGCATGAGCGAGGACGTGCAGAGACGGATATTTGATCCCTTCTTCACCACCAAGCCGGTCGGCAAGGGCACCGGGCTGGGTTTGTCGCTATCCTATGGCATCATCCAGAAACACAAGGGACGCATCGAGGTGAAGAGCGTTCCCGGTCAGGGGTCGGTCTTTCGGATCACCCTGCCGATCCAGCAGCCGCAGTCGGGAGAACAGGCATCATGAGTACGCTTTTGCCGGAAAACCCGGGGCAGCCGTGGCGCATCCTGTGCGTCGACGACGAGCCCAATATTCTGGCGGCGCTCCGACGCCTTTTCCGGCAGACCGGCTATCAGGTGCGGGTCGCCAACAGCGGTGCCGAGGGCTTGCAGTTGCTGGAGGCCGACGAGGCCGATCTGGTGATTTCCGACATGCGGATGCCAGAGATGGACGGCGCCGCCTTCCTGAAACAGGTGCGACAACGCTGGCCGCGTACGTTGCGCATTCTGTTGACGGGTTATGCCGATATCGGATCGACGGTGGAGGCCATCAATCAAGGCGAAGTCTTTCGCTACATCTCCAAACCCTGGGACGATCAGGATCTGCTGCTGATCGTCCGGCATGCGCTGGAGCGCCTGGAACTGGAACGCGAGCGGGCGCGCCTGGAGGCGCTGACGACCCAGCAAAACGAAGAGTTGAAGGATCTCAACGCCAATCTCGAACTCAAGGTGATGGAGCGCACGGTCGAGTTGCGCAAGGCGCATGAAAAACTCAAGGCCAGCTTTCTCACTTCGATCAAGGTTTTTGCCAACCTGATCGAATTGCGTGGGGGCGTGCTTGCCGGCCACTCGCGGCGTGTCGCCGACGTGGCGCGCAAGATCGCGCTCAGGATGGGCTTGAGCGCGCCAGAGGCGCAGGACATTTTTCTTGCCGGCCTGCTGCACGATATCGGCAAAATCGGTTTTACCGACGATCTACTGGCCAAACCGGTTTCGCATCTGACCGGCGAAGAACTCGGTGCCTACCGCAAGCATGCGGCGCGCGGCGAGCAGGCGCTGATGTCGCTGACCGAAGTGCAGGGCGCTGCGGCGATTGTCCGCGCACATCACGAGCGATACGACGGAACCGGATTCCCCGACGCGCTGGCCGGTTTGGCGATCCCCTTGGGCGCGCGGATTCTGGCTGTGGCTAACGACTACGACGGCTTGCAGATGGGTATCCTGACGCCGCGCAAGTTCAGCGCCGAAGACGCGCGCAAACTGATCGCGGAAAGTCGGGGCAAGCGCTACGATCCGCTGGTGGTCGATGCCTTTCTCGAAGTGGCGGGCGGTATCGAGGGTGTGGTCAAGGAAATGGCGGTGCTCGCCCAGGATCTCAAGCCGGGTATGGTGCTGGCCCGCGATCTGCTGACTCGCGACGGCATGATGTTGCTCGCGGCCGATTACGTGCTCGATGAACGGCTGATCCAGCAGATGCAGGCGTATGCCGCCAGCGAAGGCATACGTTTGCAGGCGATGGTGCGCACCTGAGTTTCAGAACGCGGCCAGGCGCTGGTTGGCAAAGGCCAACCGGCCGGCCAGCACTTCCAGAAAACCCTGGTAAAAACGCATCCGGCAGGCTTCCGAGGCGCGCTTCAGCGCTTCGCCGTCAATTACGATCAGGCTGGCGTGGGTCAGCGAGGTGATGTCGGCCCCACGTGCATGTCCCGCGCGACTGAGCACCGCCATTTCACCGAAGCATTCGCCGACCGAGAGCAGGTTGAGCATTTTGCCGTGTTTGGTGACCTTCAGTTCCCCCCGGGTCAGGAAACAGAAGAAATCGCCGGGCTCGCCATCGCGCATGATCACGGTGCCCGGGTCGACGCTTTGCCAGCGAGCGAAACGCAGCACCTCCCAGATTTCGACATCGGTAAAGTCGGCGAAGAAAGCCAGCGCGCGCAACATGGCGAATTTTTCGGCATCGGCATAGTCGCCGCGCGGCATCTTGACGGCCGGCAAGCGCACGGCTTCGGCCAGGGCGTGGCCGAATTCCTCCCAGTTGGCGAAACGCTCGTCGAGATCCTTAGCCATTGCCCGGGCGACGATGGCATCCAGCACCGCCGGGACATCGCGGCGCAGGAACGACGGCTTTGCCGCTTCGGTATTGATGATCTGAAAGACCATGTTGTAGTTGCTGCTGGCTTGAAAAGGCAACTGCCCGGTCAGCAACTGGTACATCACCACACCGAGCGAATAAATGTCGGTTCGGTGGTCAAGCGGTTGTTCGCGCACTTGCTGCGGCGACATGTACGCCGGCGAGCCGATGCCCGAGACCTGGGTGCGGTCGACATCGCTGGCGATGGCGGCGCCGAAATCCGAAATCTTGATGTCGTGTTCGCCGGCAAGCAGGATGTTGGCCGGCTTGATGTCACGATGGGTGATCCCCAGACGGAAAGCGAAATCGAGCGCCCGCGTGCATTTAAATACGATTTCGACGACCCGTTCGAGCGGCAGCAGGCGATCGGGCTGGGCATAGTTCTCCAGCGTCCCGCCCGTTACATATTCCATGACGATGTAACAGAGATTCTCGGCCACGACGGCGTCGAAAATCTGGACGATGTGCGGGTGGTTCAGCTTGCCGACCAGCGATGCTTCGTTGAGAAACAGGCGGCTGTAGAGCTTGCCCTTTTCCGGGTCGCTCAACGCTTCCGGCGTCGCGACCTTGATCGCCACGTAGCGTTGCGCAAAGGGGTCGCGGCCGAGATAGACGGTGCTGGTGGCGCCTTGCCCCAGCACCTGCGTGATTTCGTATTTGCCGAGCTGCTTCAACATGCCGCCAGGCGTTGCCGGGCGCGGGCGATGGCCGCGCGCACTTGCTCCGGTGCGGTGCCGCCGACATGATTACGGGCGGCGAGCGAGCCTTCGACGGTCAGGACGGCGAAAACGTCGTCCGCGATCAGCGGGGAAAACGCTCGCAGTTCGGCCAGCGGCAACTGCGGCAGGTCGACCCCCAGCGTTTCGGCACGTTTGACCGCCAGGCCGACCGCTTCGTGCGCGTCGCGGAAAGGCAGGCCTTTCTTGACCAGATAGTCGGCCAGATCGGTGGCGGTGGCGAAGCCCTGGGTCAGCGCGGCGCGCATCGCTTCCGGTCGCACAGTGATGCCGGGGATCATGTCGGCGAAGATGCGCAGCGTGTCGGTGACGGTGTCGACGGCGTCGAACAGCGGCTCCTTGTCTTCCTGATTGTCCTTGTTGTAGGCCAGCGGCTGGCCTTTCATCAGGGTCAGCAAGGCCATCAGGTGGCCGTTGACCCGGCCGGTCTTGCCCCGCGCCAGTTCAGGCACGTCCGGGTTTTTTTTCTGCGGCATGATCGAGGAGCCGGTGCAGAAGCGGTCGGCGATGCGGATGAAGCCGATGCGCGGACTCATCCACATCACCAGTTCTTCGGACAGGCGCGAGATGTGCGTCATCAGCAAGGCGCAGGCGGCGCAGAATTCGATGGCGAAGTCGCGGTCGGACACCGCGTCGAGCGAGTTCTCGCAGACGCCCTCGAACCCCAGGCGTTCGGCGACATCGTGACGGTCGATCGGGTAGGTGGTGCCGGCCAGCGCGGCGGCGCCGAGGGGCAGGCGGTTGGTGCGTTTGCGGCAGTCGACGAAGCGTTCGCCGTCGCGGCCGAACATCTCGAAATAGGCCAGCATGTGGTGGCCGAAGGTGACCGGTTGCGCCACTTGCAGATGCGTGAAGCCGGGCATGGCGGTGGCGGCTTCCTGTTCGACCAGGTCGAGCAGGGCGGCGCGGAAATCGCCGAGCAGTTTGAGGATGTCGTCGATGGCGTCGCGCAGGTAGAGGCGGATGTCGGTGGCGACCTGGTCGTTGCGCGAACGACCGGTGTGCAGACGCTTGCCCGCGTCGCCGACCAGGGTGGTCAGGCGTTTTTCGATATTGAGATGGACATCTTCCAGATCGAGCGACCACTCGAAACGGCCGGATTCGATTTCTTCCCAGACCTGCTGCATGCCGCGCTCGATGTCGGCCAAGTCGGCGTCGGCGATGATGCCCTGCTTGGCCAGCATGCGCGCGTGCGCGAGCGAGCCGCGGATATCCTGCCGCCACATGCGGCGGTCGAAGTCGACGGAAGCGGTGTACCGTTTGACGAGTTCACTGACGGGCTCGGAAAAACGGCCGGCCCAGGTATATTGGGAGTGTTGGGATTGGCTCATGCCTGTGTTCTACAATGTCGGGATGGAAGGCGAAATTCGGTACGATGGGCGTACGATGGCGCGACTATGACCAGTATAAGTCAAAAACCTCCCCCCCAAGCCTGGCCGGACTGGCGTAACTTCGGCGTGCTGCTGCGCGTGCTGGTGGGAGTCAATGCACTGGCTGCGCTGGCGAGTCTGTTGCAACCTGGTGGTGTGCTGGCGTGGATCGGCGGGTTTGTGACGATGGCCGCCTGGATCGAGCCGGTTGCGTTGATCTGCCTGGGGGCGCTTGCGGCGGGCCGAGACCGGCTGGCGGCGCTGCCGCTGCGACAGGCTCGCGCCGTTGTGGTGGCTGGTGTGGCGGTCGTGGCCTGGCTCTATTTCCACTTGTGGCAATGGGCGGGTTTGAGCGAAGCGGAGCCCGGTGACGGCATGCGCGCCCTGATCCTCGGTGCGGCAGTGGCAGCGGGAATGCTAGCCTATTTTGACTTGCGCGCCCGCGCCTATTCGCCGGCATTGGCAGAAGCGCGGCTGATGGCGTTGAATGCCCGCATCCGGCCACACTTCCTGTTCAATTCGATCAATGCCGTACTGTCTTTGATCAGGGCCGAGCCGCGCCGGGCGGAAGCCGCGCTGGAAACGGTTTCCGATCTGTTCCGGGCGGCGCTGCGCGATCCGGGCGACTGGCTGCCGCTGTCGGAGGAAATTGCCCTCTGTCGCCAATATCTCGAACTGGAGAAACTGCGCTTGGGCGACCGTTTGCGGGTCGATTGGGAGATTCGCGATGTACCGCTGGATCTGCCGATTCCGCCGTTGATGCTGCAACCGCTGGTTGAAAACGCCGTTTACCACGGCATCGAGCCGGCGGCGGAGGGCGGCGTGGTCGATATTGCCTTTTCGCGCCGTGGCGATGCGGTGCTGATCGAAGTCGCCAATCCCCGGCCAGCGGCGTCGCGGCTCTCCTCGGGGCATCATCTTGCACTGGCCAACATCCGCGAGCGACTGACCCTGTATTTCGACCTCGAAGCCCGCCTTTCGATCGAAGAAACGCCCACCCGCTACGCTGTCCGGATTCTTCTGCCATGTCGACCGCACCCACACCCCTCCGCATCCTGATCGTCGACGACGAGGCGCCTGCGCGCGCGCGGTTGCGCGAACTGCTTGGCGACCTGGCGGCGGAACACGCACTTGTCGTTGCCGGCGAGGCGGCCAACGGCATTGAAGCGCTGGAATGTCTGCAAGGCATGCCGGTGGAGGTGGTGATTACCGACATCCGCATGCCGGGTCTCGACGGTATCGAACTGGCAGAGCATCTGAGCCGCCTGGCCGATCCACCGGCCGTGATCTTTACGACGGCCTACGACAATTACGCGGTGCAGGCGTTCGAGCTCAACGCCATCGATTACCTGTTGAAGCCGGTGCGCGCCCAACGTTTGCTGGCGGCCTTGCAGAAGGTCGGTGTCCGACGCCCGGCGGAATCCTGGTCGACGCTGGGGCGGCAGGTGCGCGGCGAGGGGCGCAGCCATCTGGCCTGTCAGGAGCGCGGCCGCCTGTTGCTGGTGCCGGTGGTCGATGTGCTCTATTTCAAGGCCGACCTGAAGTATGTGACGGCTCGCACGCTGGCGCGCGATTACCTGCTCGACGAGGCGCTGACTCATCTGGAAGAAGAGTTTGCCGAGCGCTTTATTCGTCTGCATCGGGCGGTACTTGTGGCGAAACAGGCTCTCGCCGGTTTCGAGCGCGCCACTGGCGACGATGCCGAGGCCTACGGCTGGGCCCTGCTGCGAGGGACGTCCGAGCGCCTGCCGGTGAGTCGTCGGCAATGGGCGCTGGCCAAGGAGTTCGCCAAGGGGTGATAAAATCCCGGCTTCCTTTCCGGGGTTGTCATTCATGAAGTCTCCTCAACGTCTCGTCATCGCCTCGCGCGAATCCCGTTTGGCCATGTGGCAGGCCGAACATGTCCAGAGCCGCTTGCGCGCGCTGTATCCCGAAGCCGAGGTGGCGATCCTGGGAATGACGACCAAGGGCGACCAGATTCTCGACCGTCCGCTGGCCGAGATCGGCGGCAAGGGGCTGTTCATCAAGGAACTCGAGGTGGCGATGTGGGAAGGTCGGGCTGACCTGGCCGTGCATTCGATGAAGGATGTACCGATGGAAATGCCGGAGGGTTTTTCGTTGTCGGCCATTTCGGCACGAGAAAACCCCCGCGACGCGTTTGTTTCAAACCGCTATGACCACCTCTCCGCGTTGCCGACCGGAGCGGTGGTTGGCACCTCCAGCCTGCGCCGCGAGGTGATCCTCCGTCGCACCTGGCCGCATCTGGAAATTCGCAGTTTGCGCGGCAATCTCGACACGCGTCTGCGAAAGCTTGACGAGGGTCAGTACGACGCGATTATTCTGGCGGCGGCGGGTTTGACGCGATTGGGGCTGTCGTCGCGCATCCGAACCTTGCTCAGCCCCGAGGAATCACTGCCGGCGCCGGGTCAGGGCGCCCTGGGTATCGAGATTCGCGCCGATCGTCCGGATATGGCGGACTGCGTGGCCGCGCTCAACGATCCCGAGACCGCTGCCTGCGTCCGTGCCGAGCGAGCTTTCTCGCGTGCGCTGGGGGGAAGTTGCCAGCTTCCGCTTGGCGGCTATGCCGTTCTCGATCAGGGAGAGCTCTGGTTGCGCGGATTCATCGCAACCGCCGACGGTCACGCCATGGTTGCCGATGCGGTGCGTGGCGACCCGACCCAGCCGGAGCGGTTGGGGGATCACCTTGCCGCGACCTTGCGCGCTCGGGGGGGTGACGCCATTCTTGCGGCGCTGGGCGCCTGCCCGCGATGACCGGGGCCCGGTTGGCGGGCAGGCGAATCGCGGTAACGCGCCCGGCGGGACAGGCAGCAAATCTGGCAGCGCTGATCGCTGGCGAGGGGGGCGTGGTCGTCCCGGCGCCGTTGCTCGAAATTGCGCCCGTGGAGGATGGCTCCGCACTGCACGGCGTGGCCGAGAGACTGGCCGATTCCGCATTGGCGGTGTTTATCTCGCCTAATGCGGTCAACTACGCTTTGCCGGTCTTGCTGGCTGGGCGCTCTTGGCCGGATGGCACGCGCCCTGCGGCGGTAGGGCAGGGCACGGTCCGGGCACTGGCTGCACACGGTGTGGTGGGCTGCCTGGCGCCGACAGAACGCTTCGATTCGGAATCCCTGCTTGCGCTTTCCGCCCTTCAGGCCGACCGCATCGCAGGTCGGCGGGTGACGATATTTCGTGGTGACGGCGGTCGCGAATTGCTGGCCGAAACCCTGACGGCACGCGGCGCAGTGGTCGATCTGGTCACCTGTTACCGTCGCCAGCCACCCGGAGAAGGTCTGACGGCACTGCGAAAGGCGCTCTGCGAGGAGGAGGTCGATGCGTTGACCTTGTCCTCAAGCGAGGCACTGCGCTATCTGATGGCGGGTTTGTCGTCGGCCGAACAGGCTATGTTGCGCACGCTGCCAGTATTCGTGCCGCACGCTAGGATCGCCGAGAGCGCCCGGTATGCCGGATTTAACGACGTGATGCTGACCGAACCGGGCGACGATGGGATGACGTCGGGTTTGTGCGCTTATAATTGGCGTCGATGATGAGCGAAAACACCTCCACCCCGGACAACCAAACGACGTCGGCGCCACTTGGCGCGTGGCGCCGGCTGATCGATGCCTGGTTCAACCCCTGGGCCATTCTCGCCCTGCTGGCGATCATCTTGGCGGGCTGGCAGTGGTTCGAGACGCGCGTCCGTCTTGCCGATACCGAACAGGCCATTACCCGCCGACTCGGCGAGGGGGCTGCCAGCAACCAGGAAAGCCGTCAGGCAGTGCTGGAGGCCCGAGAACAGATCGCCGCGCAGCAGGCGAAAATCGCCGTGCTGGAAAACAAACTGGCGGAATTCCAGGGTCAGACCGCAGCGCTGCAAACCCTGTATAGCGAACTGGCGAGGAGCCGCGACGACGCGACCCTGCTTGAAATCGAGCAGGCCGTTACCCTGGCCGCGCAGCAAATGCAACTGGCGGGAAACGTCCGTGCCGCCGTGCTGGCGCTGCAAACGGCCGACGCCAAACTCGCCCGATTGGATCGCCCGCAGTTTTTGCCGTTGCGCAAGGCGCTGGGGCGCGACCTCGACCGCCTGCGCGCCCTGCCCTTTGTCGATGTGCCGGGAATCAGTCTGAAAATCGAAAACATCGTCAACAGCATCGACGCGATGACACTGGCGACCGACGAAAGGCCGCGCCCTGTCGAACGCGCGAAGCCGCGCGCCGCGACACCGGAACCACCTTGGTGGCAACGGCTGGGTAGTGACGCCTGGCAGGAAGTGAAGGGGCTGGTGCGCATCCAGCGGTTTGACCGTGCTGACCCGGTTTTGCTGGCACCAGGGCAGAGTTTCTTTCTGCGCGAAAACCTCAAGCTGCGCCTGCTGAATGCGCGGCTCGCCCTTTTTGCGCGTGATCAGTGGACATATCGCAACGACCTGAAAGCCGCTCGCGAGTGGCTGGAGGCGCATTTCGATGCCCGCGACAAGAGCGTGCAATCGGCGCTGACTGCGCTACGGCAGGTATCGGCGACCGACATCAATATCGAATTACCCAATTTGAGCGAAAGTCTTACGGCACTGAGCAGCTTTAAGAGCGCGAAAGAGAGGAAGTAAGTGCGCTGGCTGTTTTGGTTTCTTGCGCTCTCCTGTCTTGCCGTGGCGGTCTCGCTCGGCGCCCGCCTGAACGAAGGTTACATCCTGCTGGTGTTTCCTCCTTGGCGCGCGGAAGTTTCGCTGAACCTTTTTCTGTTGGCACTGCTCCTGCTGTTTGTGCTCTTCTACGGCATTCTGCGCGGCATTTTAGTGACCTTTGAACTACCTCGGCGGGCGCGTGAGTTTCGTGGCCGGCGGCAACGCGACAAAGCAATGACCGGGCTGGAGGACGCGGTTCGCCTCTTGTTTGAAGGCCGTTACGGGCAAGCGCTCAGAAAGGCGGGCGAGGCGCATGCCGCCGGGGTCTATCCGGGCCTGGCGGCGCTGATCGCGACGCGCTCGGCCCAGCGATTACGCGATCCGCAACGTCAGCAGCATTGGGCCGAACGCGCGCGGCAGGATGACCCGCGTAGCGAAGCAGCCGTGCTGATGCTGCAAGCGCGTATGGCCAATGAAATGCGCGAGTATGAAACCGCGCTGCAAGCGCTGACTGCCTTGCAACAGCGCTACGGCCGCCATTTGGCCGCGTTGCTGCTTGAGTTGAGGGCGCGACAGGGGGTCGGTCAGTGGAACGAAGTCGTTCGCCTCGCCCGCCAGCTGGAGAAGCGAGCAGCCCTCCCCGGTGAGGCCGCGCACGAGATCAAACTCGCCGCGCACCTCGAAAATGTCAGATCGCGTGCGGGTGACGGCGTGGCGCTGCAACACTATCTTCGCAACCTGCCTGCGGGTGAGGCGGATGCGCGTCTTGCCCTCGCGGTGGCGCGCGAATTGGCGACGCTGGGCGCCGCGGACGAGGCGGCCGATATCATCGAGGCGCAGCTCGACAGCGATGGACACTGGCGCGATGATCTGGTGTTGCTTTACGGGCGCTTGGAGAGCCGCGAAACGACGGCACGGATCGCTAAAGCGGAAGTGTGGCTTCCCGAGCATCCGGAAAACGCTTCGCTTTTGCTGACCCTGGGCCGTTTGTGCAGGCGGCGGCGCCTGTGGGGCAAGGCGCAGAGCTATTTTGAAGCGTCACTGGCGGTCGGCAGAACGCCAGAAGCGCATTGGGAGCTTGCGCAAATGTTCGACCAACTCGACAAACACGAAGAGGCAAACCGCCACTATCGGCAAAGCGCGGAACAAATGCGCTGACCTACACCTTTGGGAGACGGAGATGCTCAATATCGACCTGCGCAAGATCTACAACTTCTACCCCTTGGAGCCTGCGCCGGCGACCGGCAATCTGCCGACGGGCGGCGATATCTATTACGAATGCCTGGATTGCACCGCCATCGTCAGTTCGGTTCCGCGCATAAAATCGGCATGCGTATGCGGAAATCTGCAAGGTGCCGACGGGGCGTTGAATATCGCTCGTCCCGAACGAGTTCGTGTTGTGCGAGGCAAGCTCAAATAGTCAGACCCATTGCCGGGGTTTGAGAAAGACCTCGGTGAGTTCCGCCTCGCGGCTGCCGGTTTCAGGTTGCCAGTCGTAGCGCCACTTCACGACGGGTGGCAGCGACATCAGGATGGATTCGGTCCGTCCTCCCGATTGCAGGCCGAAAAGGGTGCCGCGATCCCAGACCAGGTTGAATTCAACATAGCGACCGCGTCGAACAGCCTGAAAGTCGCGTTCGCGTTCGCCGAACGGAAGGTCGCGCCGCCGGGACAGGATCGGCAGGTATGCGCGGGTAAACGCATCACCGACGGCACGGGTCAGTGCAAAGCAACGCTCGAAGCCGCCTTCGCTAAGATCGTCGAAAAACACCCCGCCCACGCCGCGTGCCTCATTGCGGTGCTTTAGAAAGAAATATTCGTCGCACCAGGCCTTGTAGCGCGGATGAATATCGCTGCCGAAGGGCGCCAGAGCCTCTTTGCAGGTCTGGTGAAAGTGCCGGGCATCTTCCTCGAAGCCGTAGTAGGGCGTTAGATCCATGCCGCCGCCAAACCACCAGACCGGTTCCTCGCCCGCCTTCTCGGCGACGAAGGCGCGCACGTTCATGTGCGCGGTCGGGCAGTATGGGTTTTCGGGATGGAGAACCAGCGAGACACCCATCGCCTCCCAGGCGCGGCCGGCCAGTTCGGGGCGGTGCGCGGTGGCGGAAGGCGGCAGCCGCGTTCCGGTGACATGCGAAAAATTGACGCCGCCTCGCTCGAAGACGTGGCCGCTCTCGATCAGACGCGAGAGCCCGCCCCCGCCCTCGGGGCGCTGCCATCCGTCGCTGCGGAACGACTGGCCGTCGAAGGTTTCCAGTTCGTTGACAATACGGTTTTGCAGGCCGGTGAAATAGGCCTTCAGGGCGGCGAGATCCAAGGGCGTCTCCAAGGGGAAAGAGGCGAGGCGGTCATGGCCGCCTCTTGATGCTGAAATCAGCGCAGGACAGCGCGGTGCCCGATATCCTTGCGATACTGCATGCCGTCGAAGGCGATACTGGCGGTCACCTCGTAGGCGCGTTTCTGGGCGATTCTGACATTTTCGCCCAGCGCGGTGATGCAGAGTACCCGACCCCCGCTGGTGACGACCTGCCCGTCGCGCTCGCAGGTGCCCGCGTGGAAGACATGGGCATCGTCCCCGAAGGCATTGCCTTTATCGGGCAGGCCACGAATCGCGTCGCCCTTTTTGGGTGTGTCAGGGTAGTGCGCGGCGGCCAGCACGACGCCGAGCGCGACGCGGCGATCCCATTCCGCCTCGACCTGGTCGAGCGAGCCCGCGACGGCATGCTCGAGCAGTTTTACGAAGTCGGATTTCAGCCGCATCATGATCGGCTGTGTTTCCGGATCGCCCATGCGGCAGTTGAATTCGAGCGTCTTGACGCCGCCGTCTTTGCCAATCATGAGACCGGCATAGAGGAAGCCGGTGTACGGAATGCCGTCGGCCTCCATGCCGCGCACGGTCGGCAGAATGATCTCGCGCATGACCTTGGCGTGGATTTCAGGGGTGACGACTGGCGCAGGCGAATAGGCGCCCATGCCGCCGGTGTTGGGGCCGGTATCGCCATCCCCAATGCGCTTGTGATCCTGGCTGGAGGCCAGTGCCAGCACGTTTTTGCCATCCACCATGACGATGAAGCTGGCTTCTTCGCCATCGAGAAAATCTTCGATGACGACGCGGGCGCCGGCATCGCCCAGTTTGTTGCCAGCCAGCATGTCGTCGATGGCGACGTGTGCTTCATCGAGAGTCATGGCAACGACGACTCCCTTGCCGGCGGCCAGTCCATCCGCCTTGATCACAATCGGAGCGCCTTTGCGATCGACGTAGGCATGCGCTGAGGCAAGGTCGGAGAAAGTTTCAAACTCGGCGGTCGGGATGTGGTGCCGGGTCATGAAACGCTTCGAGAAATCCTTTGAGGATTCGAGTTGAGCGGCTTCCTTGGTCGGGCCAAAAATCTTGAGGCCCCGGCTGCGGAAAATATTGACCACGCCGGCGGCCAAAGGGGCCTCGGGGCCGACGACAGTGAGGTGAACACCCTCTTGCTCCGCGAAATCGGCGAGTGCGGAGGGATCGGTGATTGGCACGTTTTTCAGTTCATGTTCGCGCGCCGTGCCGGCATTGCCGGGGGCGACCAGCACGGTTTGCAGGCCAGGCGTCTGGGCGATACGCCAGGCCAGCGCATGTTCGCGGCCGCCGGACCCGATGACGAGAATTTTCATGCCCTTGCTCCGTTCAATGCCTGAAATGGCGGGCGCCAGTGAATACCATGGCGATGCCGTGCTCGTCCGCGGCGGCGATCACTTCGTCGTCGCGCACTGAGCCGCCTGGCTGAATCACCGCTGCCGCACCCGCTTCGGCAAGCACGTCAACGCCGTCGCGGAAGGGGAAGAAGGCGTCGGAGGCAACCACTGAACCGGCAAGGGACAAACCGGCATGCTGTGCCTTGATGCTGGCGATCTTGGTGGAATCGACGCGGCTCATCTGGCCGGCGCCAACACCCAGCGTCATCCCGTTTCCACAGAACACAATGGCGTTCGATTTGACGAATTTTGCGACACGTTCGGCGAAAATGAGGTCTTCGATCTGCTGTGCAGTCGGTTGTGTGCGAGTGACCACCTTGAGGTGGTCAAGCTGAGCGGTGAAGTTGTCGGGCGTCTGCACCAGCAGGCCGCCGCCAACACGTTTCAGCTCCAGTGTGTTGAGGTCGCTGCCCATCGGCACGACGAGGACGCGCAGGTTTTGCTTGCTGGCCAGCGCAGCCTTTGCTTCGTCCGTGAACAAAGGGGCAATGAGCACTTCGACAAAGTGTTTGCGGGTGTTCATCGCATCGACGATTTCGATGCCGACCTCGCCGTTAAAGGCAAGAATGCCGCCGAAAGCCGACGTGGAATCGGTCTGGAAGGCTTTCTCGTAGGCCTCCACGAGCGTTGCTCCGATGGCGACGCCGCACGGATTGGCGTGCTTGATGATCACGCAGGCAGGCGCCTGGAAGACCTTGACGCACTCCCAGGACGCGTCTGCATCGGCGATGTTGTTGTACGACAGCTCCTTGCCTTGCAGTTGGGTGTAGGCGGCGATACTGCCCGGCAGGGCGGTCGTGTCGCGGTAGAAGGCGGCGCTCTGGTGAGCGTTTTCGCCGTAGCGAAGCGTTTCGACGCGGTCGAATGCCAGTTGAAGGTTATCTGGGAAAAGCGACGGTGTCGGCGCCGCGTCTGCTGGCTTCAACTCGGCGCCGGTTTCCAGCCCGGTCAGCCAGTTGGCGATCATGCTGTCGTAGCGGGCCGTGTGCGTGAAGGCTTTCTTGGCCAGGCCAAAACGGGTTTCCAGCTTAAGGCCGCCGCCGTGATGCTCCATTTCCGCAAGAATCGGCGCGTAGTCAGCAGGATCGGTGACGATCGCGACGCCAGCGTAGTTTTTCGCGGAGGAGCGCACCATCGCCGGGCCGCCGATGTCGATATTTTCGATGGCGTCTTCCAGCGTCACACCAGCTTTGGCCACCGTGGCGGCAAAGGGGTAGAGATTGACGCAGACGAGGTCGATGGTCGGGATGTTGTGCTTGGCGATGGTTGCCAGATGCTCCGGTACATCGCGACGGGCCAGAATGCCGCCATGTACCTTGGGGTGCAAGGTTTTTACGCGCCCGTCGAGCATTTCCGGAAAACCGGTGTAGTCGCCGATTTCAGTGACGGCGAGACCAGCGTCTCTGAGTAGTTTGGCGGTGCCGCCAGTCGATAGCAGTTGAACGCCCATGGCGGCGAGACCACTGGCGAATTCGAGCACGCCCCGTTTGTCGGAGACGGAAATCAGCGCTTGTTGGATTTTCATGGGGGTCAGAGGAGTTGGTGGTCGGTCAGTTTCTTACGCAGCGTGTTGCGGTTGATGCCCAGAATTTCCGAAGCTTGGGTCTGGTTGCCACTAGCCTGCTTCAACACGATTTCGAGCATCGGTTTTTCGACACTCTTGATCACCATGTCATAGATGGCGGTGGCTTTTTGTCCTTCGAGATCGCGAAAATACTTCTCCAGCGCTGCGCGCACGCAAGCGGCGATGTCTTGATGTTCTGATTTCATGCGGCCAGTTTCCCCTGTTCTGGTTCTTCGTATTCGAGATGTTCCGATTGTTGCGCCAGCCCCCTGAAAAATAAATCGACGGCCTGGCGCTGCGCGTCTACATCCGGCAACTGGTTCATGTGGTGGCGGAATGCTGCTGAACCGGTCAGCCCCTTGGTGTACCAGCTGATGTGTTTTCTGGCCACGCGCACACCGGTTTCCAATCCATAGAAGGCGTAGAGATCCTCGAGATGGGCGAGCAAGATCGCGTGGATTTCGCTGACCTTCGGCGGCGGCAGTTTCTCGCCGGTCTTCAGGTAGTGCTCGATTTCGCGGAATAGCCATGGACGCCCTTGCGCTGCGCGACCGATCATCAACGCGTCGGCCCCTGTGTGCGCGAGCACCTGACGCGCCTTTTCGGGCGAGTTGATGTCGCCGTTGGCCACAATGGGAATACGGGCCACCGCCTTTACGGCGGCGATGGTGTCATACTCGGCTTCGCCGGTGTATTGCTGACAGCGTGTGCGACCATGGATGGCCAAGGCCCGGATGCCGGCATTTTCGGCGATTTTGAGGATGTTTAGCGCGTTTTTGTGGTCACGATCCCAGCCGGTGCGAATTTTGAGCGTGACCGGTGTCTCGGGCACGGCTTGCACCACGGCGGCGAGAATGCGCTCGACCAGGGGTTCGTCCCTGAGGAGCGCTGAACCCGCCATCACATGGCAGACTTTCTTGGCCGGGCATCCCATGTTGATATCGATGATCTGGGCGCCGCGGTCAACGTTGTGCCGCGCGGCCTGCGCCATCATCCCGGGGTCGGCGCCTGCTATCTGCACCGAAATCGGTGCGACTTCGCCTTGGTGATTAGCGCGTCGCTGTGTCTTGGCGCTGCCGTAGAGCAGCGAATTTGAGGTAACCATCTCAGAAACGGCCAGACCCGCACCCATCTGTTTGCAGAGTTGCCGGAAGGGGCGATCGGTCACCCCGGCCATCGGCGCGACAAAAAGATGGTTGCGAAGCTGAAAGCCGAGGAAATGCATGCCTGGGAAAAGAGACCAAAAACGTGGTGAGGGCGTGTCGGGAAAAACCGACAGCGAGGGCGAAATTCTACCTGAGAAATCGCCTAAAAAATAGTCAATCCGAAGTCGAGACAGCCGGGGAAATTGCACCGCATAGGTGCTTTCGGGAATACAGGCGCCGGTCAGAACAGCTCGATATCGTCGCCCTTGCTCCTGATGTCTGAGCGGTAGCGTTCAATGGCCTCGTGCACTGGAATGCCGTGTACCACCGCATCGAACATCGCATTTTCTTCGTGCGTGGTGTAGCGCGAGCGAATAAGCTGCTGCAACTCGCGCCAAGCGTCGGGATTGAACAGGCGTCGGCGGTCCCCAATTAGCTCGGACAGGCATCCCAATCCGTGTTCGACATGGTTCAGGCGCTGTGAAAGACGGTCGTAGAACTGAAAGGCGACTATGGCCTGATGCACCAGTGTCGAGACTTCTTCGGAAGCGTCGATCAGGCGCGATCTGTTTTCGGCGTGGTCGGGCGTCTCGGGTTCCGCCTGTGCGGCACGGGCGATCTCCTGAATGTGCTCGACCATGCGTGTGAAAGAAACTGTCAAGGTCTCGACAGCTTGCCCGCTGTCACGCGTGGCTGCCGCTATCTGGGCGGAGGCCAGTTCCAGCATCAGGACGGTTTCGCGGACCTGACTCCAGTCCAGGTCGGGGGTATGGGCGGTCGAGCCGCGGTCTGTTTTCTCGTTCACAGTCTGTGTCTCTGCGCGGGATTTTGCCAATATAGCTCGGATTGACGCATTGCGGGCAGTTTGAGTCAGCTCGCCAGACACCAACCGAATTTCAGGGCCAGGCGCGCGCGCCCCAGATCATCCGCCGGGCAACAAAGCGTCGGGCGGGCGGGCAGAGATCGAGCGCCGCCAGGCCAATGCCGCGCGCCAGCCGGAGCGGCGCCAAATCGTTTGAAAACACGCGGACGAGGCCATCCGTAAAGGCCGCGCTGGTCAGTCTATCCAGCCGCCGTCGGTGGACATAGCCGGCGAGATTGATTGGCGCTCCGGCATCTGGTCCGCCGCGCCAGATGGCTTCGGCCAGCACGGCTGCGTCGCGCAGGCCGAGGTTAAAGCCCTGGCCGGAAACCGGGTGCAGCGTCTGCGCCGCGTTACCGATCCAGACCTGGCGCGGCGTCGTCAACTCCCGGCGCATGCGCAAGGCGAGCGGAAAGGCGGCGCGCGGCCCGCAGGCGGTGAATTTCAGATCGCCGCCGAAATGGGTCTGCAAAATGCCAAGAAAGGCCTCGTCATCGAGAGTCAGCACGACGGTGGCGTGCGCCGTGGGCAAGGTCAATACCACGGCATAGCCAGTGCCGAGTGGCAGCAACGCCAGCGGGCCCTCGGGCGTGAATCGCTCCCAGGCGCGTCCGCTATGCGGTGAGGCCGGAGTGACTTCTGCGACGACGGCAGTTTGCCCATAGGAAAGGAACCTGAATGTATCGTCCTGCATTGGGGCGCCTTCCGCATGCACCAGCAAGCGCGTGGCGATATCGCGGTCGCCCGTCGGGGTGCGAAGGGTAACCCGCACGGCGTCGCCGCCATGGATCACGGCGGTTACTGTGGTGTTCTCGTGCAGCTCGATGCCGGGTAATTCGCCTATGCCGCCCGCGAGTACGCTGGCCAGCTCGCCGTAGTGGACGACGTGGCCGAGTGCGGCAACGCCGCATTCGGCGGCTTCGATCAGCGTACGACCGAAACCGCCGCGCTGTGAGACATGGATGGTGCGGATCGCCGTCGCCGCCGATGCGGGCCAGCCGCCAAGCGGTTCGAGTATCTGTCGTGCCCCCTCGGAGAGAGCCAGGGCGCGTGGATCGCTCCTTTGCGCGGTCAACGCGCTGCGCTCGACGAGGACGACGCGAAAGCGCCGCCCGGCAAGTGCCCGGACCAGGCTCAACCCGACCGGTCCGGCGCCGACGATGAGAACGTCGACCGGCGTGGCATCAGCCATGCCGCATGGTTTCCTCGATGGCGGCTACTGTTTTCGGCGCGCTGGTATAAACGTCGCACCCCTCGGCGGTGACCAGCACGTCGTCCTCGATGCGGATGCCGATGCCGACCAGCTCGGACGGAATGCCCTCGCCGGGGCGGATATAGAAGCCCGGTTCGATGGTCAGCACCATGCCGGGCGCCAGCGGTGTCCAGTCGGCGCCGGTCTTGTAGTCGCCGGCATCGTGTACGTCCAGTCCCAGCCAGTGACCGGTCCGGTGCATGTACCAGGGTTTGTAGGCTTCCTTCTCGATCAGGTTGTCGAGATCGCCGGAGAGCAGCTTGAGGTCGATCATGCCTTGCGTCAGTACCTTCAGCGCCGCCTCGTGCGGAGCCATGAAGGAGGCACCCGGTCGGGTCGCGTCGATGGCGGCCAGTTGCGAGGCGAGAACGATTTCGTAGACATCCTTCTGAGCCGGGCTGAAACGGCCGCTGACCGGGAAAGTGCGGGTAATGTCGGCCGCGTAGCCTGAGAGCTCGCAGCCGGCGTCGATCAGCACCAGGCCATCGGATGGCAGCGGACGATTGTTCTCGACGTAGTGCAGCACGCAGGCGTTGGCGCCACCGGCGACAATCGGCGTATAGGCGTGCGCTTCGGCGCCGCTCTTCCTGAATTCGTAGCTCAGCTCGGCTTCGAGTTCGTATTCGCTCATGCCGGGGCGGCAGACGCGCATGGCGCGGGCGTGGCCGGTGCTGGTGATGTCGGCGGCCCGGCGCAGTATGGTCATTTCGTGCTCGTCCTTGATCAACCGCATGGCGTCGAGTTCGGCGCGCAGGTCGCACAGTGCGTGTGGTGCCCGTTTGCCCGCGCGTGCCTGGGCGCGGACGGCGTTCAGCGCGGCGCCGATGCGGCGGTCCCAGGTGTCGTCGTGGCCGAGCGTGTGCCAAAGTGCCGGGCGGTCGGCGATCAGCTTGGGCAGCATTTGATCGAGCTTGGCGATGGGGTAGGCAGCATCGAAGCCGAAGGCCTCGGCGGCGCCTTTCGGGCCGTAACGGAAGCCGTCCCAGATTTCGCGTTCTTCGTTTTTCTCGCGGCAGAACAGGATGGCCTTCGGGCGCTTGCCGCCAACCATGACCAGCACCGCCTCGGGTTCCGGAAAGGCGGTCAGGTACCAGAAGTAACTGTCGTGCCGATAGGCGTAGTGAGAGTCGCGGTTGCGCAGGGTTTCGGGCGCGGTGGGCAGAATGGCGACGCCGTCGCCGAGGGCGGCGAACAGACGCTCGCGCCGGGCGGCGCAGGCTTGCAGGTTGAGGTCAGGCATGTTGTTGGAGGCTCCGGTCGAGTTCTGAAAGACGTTCTGGGGTTCCAACGTCGACCCAGCGGCCGGTGTAGGGTTCCCCGGTGAGAGTCCCAGCGGCGATGGCGGCGTCGAAAAGAGGACGCAATTTTAAAGCTTGTCCGGGCGTCACGCCGGCAAAAAAATGTGGCGAATAGACGGCGAGACCCGCGTAGGTAAAGGTCGGGCCTTGCCCGGCAAAGACGACTCGTTCGCCGTCGAGCCCGAAATCGCCATCCGGATGCTGGGGAGGGTTGGGCACCATGACCAGGTGCGCCAGCCGGTCATGCAGGCTCAGGGCGCGGCGGACATCCCAATCGCACCAGATGTCGCCGTTGACGATCAGGAATGCGTCCTCCCCGAGCAGCGGCAAGGCCTGGGCGATGCCACCGGCGGTTTCGAGCGCGCCGGGCGGTTCGGGCGAGTAGGCAATCTGCAAACCCCAGCGGCCGCCGTTTCCCAGCGCCGCTTCGATCTGCGAGCCGAGATGGGCGTGGTTGATGACAATCTCTCGGAAACCGGCAGCGGCCAGTCGTTCAAGGTGCCAGACAATCAGCGGTTTGCCGCCGGCCGGCAGCAGGGGTTTGGGCGTATGGTCGGTGAGTGGGCGCATGCGTTCGCCGCGCCCGGCAGCGAGAATCATTGCTTTCATGGAGTGCAAGGGTAGCACATGCCCAGCGGCTAGATTGATGGGTGTAGATGCACGGCAGCGAACTCAGCGCGAGCGGATCGCGGCGATGATTTCCTCCTCCAGAGCGCGGCCGCGTTCGAGCAGCGTCAGAAAGTCGGCTAAGGGTACCGGACGGCCGGTGAGGTAGCCTTGAATCAGGTCACAGCGATGAGTGAGCAGAAAACCCGCCTGTTCAATTCGTTCGACGCCCTCGGCGACGACATTGAGCCCCAGGCTGTGGCCGAGCGCGATGATGGCCGAAACGATCGCGCAGTCGTGTTCACGATCCGGAAGGTCGTTGATGAAGGTGCGGTCGATTTTCAATTTGTCTATGGGGAGGCGACGCAGATAGGCCATCGATGAATACCCCGTTCCGAAATCGTCGATGGACAAGCGGATGCCGGCGTTTTTCAGCTTGCGCAACAGTTCGATCTGGCTGTGCACATTCTCCATGATGACCGATTCGGTCAGTTCGAGTTCGAGCGAACTGGGGGCGAGCGCCGTGTCGGCCAGAATGGTGCGGATTTTGTCGTAGAGCGAATCGTCGCGCAGTTGCTTGACTGAAAGATTGACTGCGACGTACACCGGTTTTTCCGCAGGTTGCAAGCGATTCCACGTACTGGCATCCCGACAGGCGCAAGACAACACCCATGTGCCCAGCGCCAGTATGTGTCCGCTGTCTTCGGCAATGGGGATGAATTCGGCGGGCGACACCGTGCCGAACTCGGGACTTTGCCACCGCAACAGCGCTTCGGCGCCGACGACGCGGCCCGAATCCAGATCGAACAGCGGTTGATAGTGCACCGAGAATTCATGATTTTCCAGCGCCTGGCGAAGACTGTTTGCCAACTGCAATCGCCTCTGGACCTGAGATTTCATCGACGGCAGGAATACTTTCCACATGTTTTTGCCGGCGCTTTTGGCGGCGTACATCGCGGTGTCGGCGTGGCGCAGCAACAGTTCCAGCGAATCGCCGTCGCGCGGATAGAGAGCCAGGCCGATGCTGGCGGTCACGGCAAATTCCTGATCATCGATGACGAACGGAGTGGCGAACAAGGTAACGATCTTGTCGGCGACAAGATGGGCTTCTTCCTCGGCGTCGCTGATGCGGATCAATATGGCAAATTCGTCTCCGCCCTGGCGGCTGACGATATCGTCGCGTCGTAGCGCTTCCTTGAGGCGACCGGCGACCATCCGCAGCAGTTCGTCGCCGCTCAAGTGGCCCAGGGTGTCGTTGATGCTCTTGAAGTTGTCCAGGTCGAGCATCATCAGCGCAAAACGCTCGTCGAAACGTTGCGCTTGCAACAAGGCGAAATCGATCCGTTCCTGAAATGCGTTGCGATTGGCCAAGCCGGTAACCGGGTCGACGTGAGCCAGGGTATGGAGGCGATCTTCAGCGCGTATGACCACCTTGCGAATACGGCCAACCAGAATAAAGGCGAGCAGAATGGCGCTGGCGGCAACAGCCAAAGCACCCAGTGCATAGACGGCGAGACGCGAGCGCAGGGTGTTCAGGGATTTGCTGACATAGATATGGCCAATAATCTTGCCCTGATGCCTGACAGGCTGGAAAATTTCCAGCTGACTTGTCGAAAAGAGACTGCCTTTCTGGCGCAATGAGGGCTGGATCGTTGGCGTCCGTTCCGTCGGTACGGTGCTGATTTCAGCAAGCAACTTGTCCTGAATGTCGAATATGGCTGCATTTTGCACGGACGGTGAAGAATGCAGGCCCTGCGCGATTTCGCGGCAAGCTCTGCTGTCCGCAAACAGTACGGCCGTGCTGACGTTTTCCGCCACGATGGCTGCCTCGACCTGACTGTCCTCAAGGATGGCGCGGCGCAGGTTCAGGTATTCCAGGCCGATCAGGACGAGCACAGCGGTTAACATTGCCACAGAAGCTGCCGCCAATGTCCACCACGAAAGCCGATAGGCGATGCGGGGCGATCCGGCCGAAGTGGTGTCGGGGAATTTCACTGCACTCTCCGCGCCAGTTTCAGCAAGCGCGAACTAATGGTCAATCCAGCTTGTTGTGCCATGTTCGCATCAATATCGAAGACGATACGACTGCCGACCAACTCCATGCCGATCATCACGCCTTCCCTGTTGATGTCGGCATCGGTGCCGATGATCAGGACCGGATTGTCGGCGAAGTGTTTGCGACCGGCAATCAGGCGGCTCCGGTCGGCCGCATCGGCGACGATCACGTTGCATCGGCGCCAGGGTTCGTCCGGCCAGTTGAGCACGGCGAGGGTTTTGCCGTTAACCTGGCGGTTCCGCAAGGTTGCCAGGGCGCTTGCCAGCGGGGAATTCGTGGTGACGCAGAGCGAAAGGACTGCACCGGATGGCGCGCCTTTCGACGACCAGTCAACGAACTGGATGAAATTGAAAATGAAGGCTGTTTTCAGTTCGTTTTCCGGCGCCTGTTCGGCGATGCTCGGTTGCACGGCGCCGCAGAACATGCACAGGCCAGCAAGAAGAAGTCGCGGGTACCGGCGCATCAGAATTGATAACTTGCACCGAGGCGCCATTGACGACCCGGCTGGACGATCGCATCCATACGATGTTCGGCCGAGGCGGGGTCGGCATAGGACTGGTTGAACAAGTTGAAAATGCCGGCGGACAATTCCACTCCTTTGGAGAGACCGCCATGGGTCCAGTTGAAATTGGCCAGCAGGTGTCCAGGGAGTCGCGCGGCCTGCGTGCGGCGTGCCGAGTTGCCGATCAGTTCGACGGCGAGGCGTTGGGCGTTGCCGGGCAATGGGGTCGATAGGTGCAGTTTCAGAAGGCTGGTTGGGGCATTGACCAGCCGCTCGTCGCTCGCTTTGTCCTTCGCCACCTGATAGGCGTAGCTGACGCGCAGGCGGGTGCCATCGCGCCAGGTGTGCTGCAACTCGGTTTCGGCGCCGTAGGCATGTGCGCTCGATACATTGTCGTAGAAAAGGTTGCCGTTGCGCGTCGATAGCGAAATCAGGTCGCGGACGTCGTTGCGGTAGAGCGACATCAGCCAGCGGGTGCTGCCAGAGAAATTCTGTTCGAGCACCCATTCGGCGCTGCGAATGCGCTCGGGTTTGAGATTGGGGTTGCGCAAATATCCGCCGGCGCCGCTCAGGGGCAGCGCGTAGTAGAGTTCAAAGGCATTGGGCGCGCGATAGGCGGTGCCGTACAGCCATTTCAGCGTCGTTTCCGGGCGGGCCTTCCAGATTAACCCGGTGCGGGGGTTGCAAGTGTTGCCGCTCACCGTCATGTGATCGCAGCGCAAACCGACGTTGATCAGCCAGTTGTCGCCGACCTCCATTTCATCCTGCGCATACAGCCCCCAATTGGTCGCACGGTGGTGGTCGTCGAGATATAGCCAGGCGGGCGAAAGGTCGAAATTGGCCTGATCGGCCCTGGCGTCCCGACGGATTTCGCCTCCAAAGGAGAGTTTGTGACCCTGCCAGCCTGTGCTCAGGAAATGTAGTTCGCCGGTCCACCAGTTGGTGACGGTTTGATCGCGATTGACGACCGTTGGCGGGTTGTCGATCACGTAATCCCCGTGATAACGGTATTCCGCCCAGTTGGCGCGTGCGATTACGCCGAGGGTGTCGCTCAGATCTTGCCGCCACTCGATGTTGGCATAGGTGTGCTGATCGACGGTGTGCGAGCGCGGGTCGTCGAATACCTGATCGAAAGAAGCCGTGGGGATGCCTTTGCTGCGCGACGAGTGTGCAAACGAGACGTTGAGCCCCTGTTGTTGCCATTTTCCGAACAGCGTCGTGCGCTGGTCATAATCGAGATGGTGAGCGATGCCGGGTTGGCCCTGCTGGTCGAATTCCGGAAAGTGTAGATTTCTGCCGCTTTCCGTCTGGCGCGATGCGGACAGCAGCCATTCGGCGCCTTCGGCGGTGCTGCTGCCCTGGGTGAGGCGAATCTTGCCCAATCGCTCGCTACCGCCTGTGACGGCGAACGTCATGCCGGGCAAATCCCTGCCTCGTTTGGTGATTACATTGACAACCCCAAAGAAGGCATTGGCACCATAGACTGACGATCCCGGCCCCGCGATGAATTCGACGCGTTCGATTAGTTCGACATCAAGGGAAAAATCGGTGCCGATGCTCGCCTGGTCATAAACGGCGTCATTGTACCGAACCCCGTCGACCAGCAGCAGCACGCGGGTGTTGTAGTCGCCGGCCCTCGCGAACCCGCGCACACCGATGTAGTGGTAGTTGCGGTCGTAAGTCAGGTACAGGCCGCGCATGGCATTGAGGATGTCGGCCAGGTTGCGATAGCCGTGTAATTTGATGTCGTCGTTGGTTACGACCGACACCGCGGCGGGCGCGTCGGAAATGTTCTGGGTATAGTGCGAGGCGCCGGCGACCTGAACATCGAGCAACTGCTCGATCGACATCGTCATCAGGCCGGAAGCGTTCGCGCCGGCCGCAATAACGACCTTGCTACATGCTGCCAAGCCCCATGCCACCACGCGGTGGATGTGGAATCTCCTCATTGCCATGGCCTTCTCTTCCCAATTACAAAGGCATTTTATTGGGTGATGATACTCGGAAGCCGCTGTGGTTGGTCAGAATAGCAACGATTTTCGGGTTCGGCCATCAGTAAAATCCTACAAAACGACCTAAAACGTCATTCCTTCTTCGTATTGGGTGTCGGTCAGCGTATTGAGTAATCCGAGGAAAGGTTTCAATGCGCCATATCGCCCGGCAACCCGGCGGGCGTAGCCGAGAAAACGCGGCAGATCGGCAATGTAACGATCCTTACCGTCTCTGTACTTGAGGCGGCAGAAGATGCCGAGCACCTTCAGATGGCGCTGCAGGCCCATCAGTTCGAAATCGCGCCAGAAATCGGCGAAATCGGCCGGCACCGGCAGGCCGGAGGCACGTGCTTTTTCCCAGTAGCGGATGACCCAATCGAGTTCCTGTTCTTCCTCCCACGAAATGAAAGCATCGCGGAACAGCGAGGCGACATCGTAAGAGATCGGGCCATAGATGGCGTCCTGAAAGTCGAGGATGGCCGGATTGGGGTTGCCCAGCATCAGGTTCCGGGGCATGTAATCGCGGTGCACAAACACCTGTGGTTGCGCAAGCGCGCTGTCCACGAGCAGACGGAAGGTCGTGTCGAGCACAGCCTGTTGTGATGCATCCAGGGTCAGGCCCAGATGGCGCTGGATGAACCATTCGTGGAAGAGATCGAGTTCCCGGCGCAGCAGAGCTTCGTCGTAGGCGGGCAAGATGCCGGGGCGCGATGCGGTCTGCCAGCGCACCAGCGCATCGATGGCCGCCTGAAAAAGCATCGGGGCGCGCGAAGGATCTTCTTGCAGGGCGTCGAGGAACAATTCGTCGCCGAGGTCGGTGAGCAGCAGAATGCCCTGTGCGTGGTCTTCGGCGAGCACGCGCGGTGCATTCAGGCCGGCCTCGGCCAGCAGGTCGGCGACCTCCACAAAGGGACGGCAATCCTCTTTTTCGGGCGGAGCGTCCATCAGGATCAAGGTCGCGCCATTAGCGAAAGTCAGGCGGAAGTACCGGCGAAAACTGGCATCGGCGGAGGCCGGTTCAATGGCGATGGTCTGTTCGGGAAAATGGTTGTCGACCCACTCCTGGACGAGTTGATTGCGCGGCATGTGGCGAAATTCTGTTCGATGTAGAATGCCCAGATTCTAACATCCGCCCGCCCTGCCTCCGCAGCCTCTCCCCTATGTCCTGTTTTCGCCGCCGCCCTCTGGCCATGCTCCTCTGTTGTCTGTTTTCGCAGGCCGACGGGGGATCGTTCGTCTGGGCGGCGGAAGACAAGGTCGACGTCGATCCCTACCGCCTTAAACTCGAAAAGCGCCTGCTATCGCCCAACTTGCCTGCCAAGTCCATAGATGGTGGGCGCGGGATGCCGGCTTTCGTCAGCGCTGACCGGATCGAAGGGCGTACCGACGATGTGACTATCGCCATCGGCCAGGTGGAAGTACGTAAATCCGACACGCGTCTCTATACCGACCGCTTGCAGTACCGACCGCTTGACGATGAAATGGAAGCACGCGGCAGTGTGGTGCTGATTCGCTACGACGACGAAATGCGCGGCCCTTTCCTGCGTTTCAAGCTGACTGAGCAGACTGGTTTTTTCGACGATGTCGATTACAAGGTGCGGCGCGAAACCGTGAATCGCTTTTATCGGCCGGTGGTTGGCACCAGCACGCTGGGTGCCAATACGGCAGTCAGTAATGCGCCGATGATGCTCAATGTGGCGGCGGGGTATGGCCTGGGAGAGGGCGTTCCCGCCCGGCGACCTACCGAGGTATATGGTCACTCCAGACGGATCGATTTCGAGGGCGAAAACAAGCTGACGCTGAATGATGCGAGCTATTCCAGCTGCCGTCCGGGCGATATGGATTGGGTGTTGAAGGCAGATGCTATTCATCTCGATTACGACGAGGAGGAGGGCGTTGGTGACAATTCCGTTCTTTACTTCAAAGATTTCCCGATATTTTTCACGCCTTATGCCTCGTTTGCGCTGAACCATCGCCGCAAGTCCGGTTTCCTGCCGCCCATGTTGTCGGTCTCTACGCGCAACGGTCTGGATGTGACCCTGCCGTATTACTGGAACCTCGCGCCGAATTACGATCTGACCATCTATCCGCGCGAAATCGCCCGCCGCGGCCTGCAAATGGGTGGCGAGGGGCGATATGCGGATTTCAACTTCAACGGCACGACCAAGCTGGAATATCTGCCGGATGATCAGGTTGCACACCGCGACCGCTGGGCGTACAGCCTGAACCACACGCATCGTTTCGGGGCGGGCCTGAGCGGATCGCTGCAACTGAACGGCGTCTCGGACAGCACCTACTGGGGCGACCTGTCGACGCGCTTGCTGCAAACCTCGCAGAGCCAGCTGCCCAAACAGCTGACCCTGACCTACGCGCCCGATTCTTGGTGGTCCTCCTCTCTGACCTGGCAGCGCTACCAGACCTTGCAGATCGATCCGGCATTGCCCATTTCGCGGCCGTATTTCATCGAGCCGCAGATCGCATTCAACGGGCGTCTACCCGATTTGCGCGGATTGGACGTCAACCTGGTCGGGCAATACAGCTATTTCACGCATCCGTCGCTGGTCGATGGCGGGCGCACGGTGGTCTATCCGCAAATTTCGTGGCCGCTGGTGTATCCGGCCTTCAACATCACGCCCAAGATCGGTCTGCATGCCACGCAGTACAGCCTTCAGCAGCAGCAGGCGGGCTTGCCTACGTCGGTCAGCCGTGTGATCCCGACCTTCAGCCTCGACAGCACCGTGGTGTTCGAGCGCGATATGCAATGGATGGGCCGCGATCATGTCCAGACGCTGGAACCCAGGTTGTTCTACGTCAATATTCCCTACCGCGATCAAAGTCGTATCCCGGTCTTCGATAGCGGCTTGGCCGACTTCAACTTCGCGCAGATATTCAGCGAAAACCGTTTTGTCGGATACGACCGGATTAACGACGCGAATCAACTGACCGCCGCATTGACTTCGCGGGTGTTCGACGCCACCACGGGCGCCGAGCGTTTCCGGCTGATGGTTGGACAGCGCTACTACTTCAAGGATCAGCGTGTGCTGATGCCGGGCGAGGCCCAGCCGGCTAAGAGATTCTCCAACAGTCTGCTCGCTTTCAACGGGCTGGTGCGCGACAAGACTTACCTCGATTCGGCGCTGGAATACAACAACCACGAAGGGCGCCCCGACCGGTTCTCGATCGGTGCGCGTTACCAGCCCGATAACGCCAAGGTCATCAGCGCCAGCTACCGCTATGTGCGGACCGGGGTCACCGGAGTCACCACTACGGTCGACCAGATCGACCTGGCTGCCCAGTGGCCACTTGGCAGACGCTGGCACGGTGTGGCGCGATACAATTATTCCATCCGCGACAAGCAGTTGCTCGAGGCGGTGGGCGGAGTCGAATACAATGCCGGTTGCTGGGCGGCGCGTTTTGTCGCGCAACGTCTTGAAGCCGTGGCTGGCAGCCCGAACACGACTTTCTTCTTCCAGCTTGAGCTCAACGATTTTGCGAGCTTGGGTTCTAACCCTGTCCAGTTGCTTCGCCGTAGCGTCCCCGGTTACGGCAAAATAAATGAACTGCCGACCAGCGGCAGCCTATTGACCAGCGAGTGATTCCGATGCGATGCATTCTTCCTATTGTTCTTCTTCTCTCCCTTGCCACAGCCTGGCAGCCCGCCATGGCGCAGAGTCGGCGCGATCCGGTCGAGGCTGACCGGATTGTCGCTGTGGTTGGCGACGAGGTGGTGACCTATAACGAGCTTCGCCAGCGACTGCAATCGGCCATGCATCAGTTGCAGAAGCAGGGCACCGGGTTGCCGCCGCAAGAGCAACTTGAAGTGCAGATGCTGGAGCGATTGATCACAGATCGTATCCAGTTACAGTTTGCGCGGGACAACGGCGTGAAAATTGACGATATTCAGCTCGATCAAGCCATTGGCCGGATTGCGGCTGCCAACAAGATGAGCGTGCCGGAATTCCGAAAGACGCTTGAAAAGGACGGCATTGCCTATCCCAAGTTCCGCGACGAGATCCGCGATGAAATGATCATCACCCGCTTGCGTGACCGTGAGGTGGAGAGCCGGTTGTCGATCTCGGATGGTGAGATCGACAACTTCCTGGCGGCGCAAAAGAACGCCGGCAATGTCGACGAATATCGACTTGCTCACATCCTGCTGCGTGCGCCCGAGGGCGCAAGCCCTGAGCAATTGCAGAAATTGCGTACTCGCGCTGAAGAGGCACTTCGTCGGGCCAAGCAGGGCGAAAATTTTGCCCAACTGGCCGCAGCCTATTCGGATGCGCCCGATGCCCTGCAAGGAGGCGATATCGGCTTTCGTCCGCTCGACCGCCTGCCATCGCTTTACGCCGAGGCGGCCGAAAAGCTGACGGCGGGCAGCGAAAGTGCGGTGCTTCGTTCTTCCGCCGGTTTTCACATCATCAAGCTGATGGAAAAACGCAGCGCGGTGGTGCCGCCGGTACGGCAGACGCACGCCCGTCACATCCTGATCCGCATCAACGAGGTGGTGTCCGCAACGGAGGCCAAGCACAAGCTGGAGGTCGTGCGCGAGCGACTGGTCAATGGGCAGGACTTCGCCGAACTGGCTCGCCAGTATTCGCAGGACGGCTCCGCCGCCAAAGGCGGCGATCTGGGCTGGATGAACACCGGTGACACCGTGCCGGATTTCGAGCGCGCCATGGATGCGCTGAAGATCAACGAACTTAGCCAGGTCGTGCAGTCGCCCTTTGGCGTTCATCTGATCCAGGTGCTGGAGCGCCGGGAAAAGGATGTCACTGAAGAAACCAAGCGTCAGAATGCCCGCTCGGCCCTGCGCGACCGCAAACTGGACGAAGCCTACCAGGACTGGCTGCGTCAGGTGCGCGACCAGACCTACGTCGAAAACCGGCTGGAAGAAAAGTAGGCGGCATGGCTCTCGGCATCGCGCCGATCGCGGTCACCTCGGGCGAACCGGCCGGCGTCGGGCCGGAATTGTGCCTGCGACTGGCGGAGCGCGAATGGCCGGTGGTCGTGCTGGGCGATCGCGCCTTGCTAGAAACGCGTGCGGCCGATCTGGGCCTGGCCGTTCGTTTTTGCGAATTTCAACCCGGTCAGACGCCCGAGCCCGGAATCCTGTGTGTTCTTCATCATCCGTTGAGAGTGCCCAGCCAGGCCGGCAGTCTGGCTGTCGAGAATGCGCCCTATGTCGTTGACCTGCTTGACCGGGCGTTGGCAGGTTGTCATGCCGGCGAATTCTCGGCCATGGTCACGGCGCCGGTGCACAAAGGCATCATCAACGACGCCGGCATGCCCTTCACCGGCCATACCGAATATTTGGCCAAGCGCTGTGGCGTCGATCGGGTCGTGATGATGCTGACTGGCGCCGGGCTGCGCGTCGCGCTGGCGACCACCCATCTGCCGCTCAAGGCAGTGCCGGCGGCAATCACGGTGGAAGAACTCACGCGCACTCTCCGCATTCTGCACGCCGATCTCGTACAACGTTTCGCCGTGGCCCAGCCGCGCATCCTTGTCTCCGGGCTCAATCCGCATGCCGGCGAAGGCGGGCACATGGGGCGGGAAGAGATTGAAGTCATCGCGCCCGTGCTGGACGCCTTACGCCGTGAGGGCATGGATCTGGTTGGGCCGCTGCCCGCCGACACCCTCTTTACGCGCAATGTGCTCGCCGGCAGCGATGCGCAACTGGCGATGTATCACGACCAGGGTCTGGCGGTGCTGAAATACGCCGCCTTTGACGACGGCATCAATGTCACGCTGGGCTTGCCCATCATCCGGACCTCGGTGGATCATGGCACGGCGCTCGATCTGGCCGGCACCGGTCGCGCCCACCCCGGCAGCCTATACGCCGCCGTGGCGCTGGCTGCCGAGATGGCGGAGTTCGCCTGATGGCCGGCGCGCACATTCCCCGCAAACGCTTCGGCCAGAATTTTCTGGTCGATCGCGGCCTGATCGACGCCATTATCCGCGTCATCGATCCGCAGTACGGCGATACTGTCGTCGAGATCGGTCCCGGATTGGGTGCTCTGACCGAACCGCTGTTGCTAAAGCTTGATCATTTGCACGTCGTCGAGATCGACCGTGATCTGATTGCGCGGCTGAAGAAAAAACATGCGCCTGTCCAGTTGAGTATTCACGAGGGCGATGCGCTGGCGTTTGATTTCGCGAAGTTGGGCAGCGATTTGCGCCTGGTTGGCAACCTGCCCTATAACATCTCGACGCCCCTGTTGTTTCACCTGGCAGACTACGCCAGCCAGGTGCGCGACATGCACTTCATGCTACAAAAGGAAGTCGTCGAGCGCATGGTCGCCGTGCCCGGCGATTCGGAATGCGGGCGCTTGTCCATCATGCTGCAATACCGTTTTCATCTCGACTGGCTGCTCGACGTGCCGCCCGAATCCTTCGACCCACCGCCCAAGGTGCAGTCGGCGGTTGTGCGCCTGATTCCGAAACCAGCGTTGGAATTGCTGGCCAAGGACGAGGCGCTGTTGGCCAGAATGGTGACCAGCGCCTTCGCGCAGCGCCGCAAGATGCTGCGCAACACGCTGAAGGGGCTGGTTTCAGATGCAGACTTCGAGGCGGTGGGGATTGCGCCGACCCATCGGGCTGAAGATCTCGGCGTGGCCGATTTCGTCCGCCTGACCAACCGCCTCGCCGGCTGATCAGTCCCGTTTGGCGGGGCAGGTGTTCAGACCGAGCAGAGGATAGAGCGGGCACCAGCCCATCAGGCCGGTGGCCAGCGGCACGACGCCGATGAAGGTCCAGGGCGCGCCGATGCCAGCCGCGCCGAGTCCGATCAGAACAATGCCGCCGCCGATGCGAAGGATTTTGTCGAGGCCGCCTACGTTTGCTTTCATGATGATCTCCTGTTGTGGGTGTGTACGCCTTGCAGGATAGACGGGATGGAAGCGGATGTCTGTAACCTGGGTCACCGAAGCGACAAGGATTGCAAACCGGCCCGATCGACGAGGCGAATCCGCTCGCGGGACAGCTGAACCAGCCCTTCCGCCGCAAACCCCTTGAGCAGGCGGCTGACGATCTCGCGCACGCTGCCCAGTTCTTCCGCCAGTTGCTGGTGCGTGGTTTCGATCTCGTCGCTTCCCCGCACCAGCAGAGCTTTGGCGAGGCGTCGGTCGAGGCGGGCAAAGGCCACTTCCTCGACCAATCCCATCAGCTCGGCGATGCGCTCGGCGAACAGGTGAAAGACGAAATCGCGGAAGGGGGGGTGGTCGGCAAGCAGCCGCTGGAATTGCGGTACCGGCAATATCGCCAGGGTGGTAGGCGATTCGGTCACGCCGCGCGCCGAATAGGGACTCTGACCCAGCAAGCAGCTCGAGCTGATGATGCAGGAGCCGCCCGATTCGACACGGTAAAGCACCATTTCGCGGCCGTTTGGCGCGCTCTTGACGACCTTGATGCTGCCCGCCAGCACCAGCGGAAAACCCCGGCAGGGGTCGCGTTCTGTAAAGACTTCGGTACCGCCGGGCAGTTCGATCAGCGGCCACTGGACGATGTCGAGATCGGGCGCCTTGCCAAGGGCCGGATAGAGTTCGGCGAGCCGGTTCATGTCAGGGTTGCCCAGACCGGCGCATGATCGGAGGGGCGTTCCAGCTTGCGCGGCGCGCGGTCGATGCCGGCCTCAGCGCAGCGGGCGGCGAGGGGTGCCGAGAGCAGGATGTGGTCGATGCGCAGGCCGAGATTTTTCTGGAATCCGAGCATCCGGTAGTCCCACCACGAAAAGCTCTTATCAGGTTGGTCGAACAGGCGAAAGCTGTCCGCCAGCCCGAGATCGAGCAGCCGGCGAAAGGCATCCCGTTCCTCGTCGGAGCAGAGAATCTGGCCGCGCCAGGCTTTTGGGTCGTGCACGTCGCGGTCATCGGGTGCGATGTTGTAGTCGCCGCACAGCGCCAGCGCGGGATGGGCGGCCAGTTCCTCGCCCAGCCAGCGGTGCAGTGCCGCCAGCCATTTCAGTTTGTAATGGTATTTGTCGCTGCCGACGGCTTGCCCATTGGGCATGTAGGCGCAGACCACTCGCACGCCACCGACCGTACCTGCGATCAGGCGTTTCTGTGGGTCCTCGAAATGAGGGTTGCCGCAGACCACGGTTTCAATCGGCGCGCGTGCCAGCAGCGCAACGCCGTTGTAGGTCTTCTGCCCGGAAAAGGCGACCTGATAACCTGCTGCTTCGATCTCCGCGTGCGGGAAGAACGGGTCGTCCAGCTTGGTTTCTTGCAGGCACACGACATCCGGTTGGGCAGTCGCCAGCCAGTCAAGCAGGTGCGGCAGGCGAACCTTGAGGCTGTTGACGTTCCACGACGCGATTTTCACTTCGGCAATCCGCCCGAGGGCTTGCTGCCAACGGGGGCGCTGCCCGGGTAGCCTGCCAGGTCGAGCAGGTTCTGGTAAGCGTCGGGTTGATAGCCGCGGTAATTCTGCTTGCCGACCTTCAGGCTGGGGACGAAGAAATCGCCGATGAGTGCTTTGAGCTCTTCGAGATCTTCCGGCTTCTGCACCATCTTTTCGGTGAAGGGTACGCCGCGCTTGTTGAGCAGGTCGCGTGCCGATTTGCATTCGGCCAGACATTCCGGTGCGGTGTAGAGCGTGACCGGGTATTTCTCCATCGCCTGGCGGGTGGCAAAGGATTCGGGGCCGCCCTCGCTGCCGGCGGTTTTTGACCGATCCACCTTCTTGACGCTGCCGGGTGGCGGGGTATCCGAGATGACGGTGCGGCCGGTGGCCGGATCGACCCAGCGATAGGTCTGGGCATGAGCGGCCGGGATGGCCAGCAGCAAAGCGAGGCAAAGCAATGTACGCATGACGACCCCTCCGGAATTTACGCCGAAATCATACCACTGTGCCTGAGCAGGGCATCGACGCCTGGATCGCGACCGCGAAAAGCACGGAACGATTCAAGCGCCGGCCGTTCGCCGCCGACCGAGAGAATTTCGTCTAGAAAGCGGCGACCCGTTTCGGCGTCGAAGGGGTCGCCCGCTTCCTCAAAAGCGGCATAGGCGTCGGCGGAGAGAACCTCCGCCCACTTGTAGCTGAAATAGCCGGCCGCGTAGCCGCCTGCGAAAATGTGTGAAAAACTGTTGGGGAAACGCTGCCATTCGGGCGGCAGAAAGACTGCGACCTCGCGGCGTACGTCGGCGAGCAGGTCGAGCACGTCGCGTGCACCGTCGGGGTCGAACTCGCAGTGCAGCAGCAGATCAAAGAGGGAGAATTCGAGCTGACGCAAGGTCTGCATGCCGCTTTGAAAGTTCTTTGCCGCCAGCATCTTGTCGAACAGGCTTTTCGGCAGGCACAGGCCGGTGTCGACGTGGGCGGTCATGCCTGCCAGCACCGCATATTCCCAGCAGTAGTTCTCCATGAACTGGCTGGGCAGTTCGACGGCGTCCCATTCGACGCCATTGATGCCGGAGACGCCGAGTTCATCGACGCGCGTCAGCAGATGGTGCAAGCCGTGTCCGGTTTCGTGAAAGAGTGTGATGACTTCGTCGTGCGTGAAGGTGGCCGGGCGGTTGCCTACCGGGCGGGCGAAGTTGCAGTTGAGGTAGGCCACCGGCGTTTGCGATGTACCGTCCGGGAGCCGTTTTTTGCCGCGCGCATCGTCCATCCAGGCGCCGCCGCGTTTTTCCTCGCGGGCATAGAGGTCGAGGTAGAACTGGCCGACCAGCCTGCCCTCGCGGCTTTCGAGGCGGAAAAAGCGCACGTCGGGGTGCCAGGTGGCCGCCGTGTCTTCGAGAACGCGCACGTTGAAGAGATTCTCGATGACGTTGAACAAGCCGGCGAGCACCTTGGGTTCGGTGAAATACTGTTTCACTTCCTGTTCGGAGAAGGCATAGCGCGCTTGCAGCAGCTTTTCGGAGGCAAAGGCAGCATCCCAGGCTTCCAGCGTCGCCAGGCCCAGTTCGTCGCGGGCAAAGGCGCGCAGTTCGACGATGTCGCGCTCCGCAAAGGGCCGCGCCTTGGCGGCCATCTCGCGCAGAAAGGCGAGCACCTGTGCTGGCGATTCGGCCATTTTGGGTACCAGCGACACCTCGGCGAAATGGGCGTAGCCCAGCATCTTGGCCTCTTCGGCGCGCAGTGCGAGGATTCGGCGCATCAAGGGCGCGTTGTTCCATTCCGGCACGCTGCCGGAATCGGCAAACTCGGCAGCACGGGTCGCATAGGCGCGGTAGAGGCGCGCCCGTAAGGCGCGATCGTCGGCATACTGCATGACCGGGCCGTAGGACGGCGCGTGCAGGTTGAATCGCCAGCCGGATTCTCCCGCTTTTTCGGCCGCCAGCCGCGCCGCCGCACGTACATCGTCGGGCAGGCCGGCGAGTCCCGATTCTTCCGCGACAGTGAAGGTGAAGGCGTTGGTCGCATCCAGCAGGTTTTCCGAAAATTTCGCCGCCAGTGCCGCGAGTTCTTCCTGAATGGCCTGAAAGTGCGGCTTTTGATCTTCCGGCAATTCGGCGCCGGCCAGCCGGAAATCGCGTATTTCATTGCCGATGATGCGTTTTTGTGCGGCACTGAGGCTAGAGAATTCGGGTGCCGCCGCCAGCGCCTTGTATTTCTCGAACAGCGCCAGGTTCTGACCAAGCTCGGTGTAGAAACGGGTCACCTCCGGTAACAGGTCGTTATAGGCTTCACGCCAGGCGGGCACATCGTTGACGCCGTGCAGGTGGCTGACGATGCCCCAGGCGCGGCCGAGCCGTTCCGTGCCATCCTCCAGCGGGCGCACGAAGTCGACCCAGGTAGGGGGCGTGGCGGAATCGGTCAGGCGGCCGACGAGAGCCCGGTTTTCGGCCAGCAGGCTCTCCAGCGCGGGACGGACATGGGCGGGCGTGATGGCGTCGAAACGCGGCAGGTCGGAAAAGTCGAGCAGGGGATTGTCGTTGAGCATGGTGTGGACCAGGAGAAATGCCAAAGGAAATGCAGTAGAGGGAGCCGGCATTGTAGCCGCAAGGAACAAGGTGCGTCCGCCGGCGTCCAAGCTTAGGTGAAGTCCGGATAACCCGTTTCAGGAGAGGCGACATGAAATCCATTGTTTTGCTGGCGATCCCGTTTTTGGCGGCGGCCTGCGCGAGTGCGCCCCCGGCTCAGCCCGGTGCCGAGGCGGTCTTGAAGGCGACGGTGGGCAATACCGCTAGTGGCAACCTTAAGATGTACACGGCAGGCGATAAGTTGCAGCTGGTTGCCGAGGTGAGCGGATTGACGCCGGGCCTGCACGGCTTCCACATCCACGATAAGGGCGATTGCAGTGCTCCCGATGCCACCAGCGCGGGCGGTCATTTCAATCCGCATGGCAAGGCGCACGGGCATCCGATGCAAGGCGATCACCACGCCGGCGACATGCCGCAACTGGAGGCCGACGCCAGCGGCAAGGCAAGCCTGCGCGCCGAGCTGGCGGGTGTCACGCTGGCCGAAATCATTGGACGCAGTGTTATCGTCCACGCGGCGCCGGATGATTTCAAGACCCAGCCTACTGGCAATTCCGGTGCGCGGGTGGCCTGCGGCGTGATTGTTGCGCGTTAAACCTGAAAATCAGCGTGGGGTGGCGTGTTCGGTAAGCATGGTGGCAACTTGTTGTACCGCATCCGGGAAATCGTTGATCGGCACGGGGCGCGAGAAATAATAGCCCTGCGCAGCGTCACAGCGCATTGAGCGCAGAATTTTAAGCTGCGCAGCGGTTTCAACGCCCTCGGCCACGACCTGCAACCCCAGACTGTGTGCCATGGCAATGATGGCGCCGACTAGGGCGCGGTCGTTGTTATCCTCACCCATGTCGCGGACAAAAGAGCGGTCGACCTTGACGCGATTGACTGGCAAGCGTTTCAAGTAAGACAAGGACGAGTAACCGGTGCCGAAATCGTCCAGATAGATTTGGAAACCGTGTTCGCGCACGGCTTCCAGCCAGCCCATGGCCTTGTCCATGTCGCGCAGCATGACGCCTTCGGTGATTTCGAGTACCAATTGCGACGATTCGACGCCATGTGCGGCGACAGCTGATTTCAGAGCCGTGGGGCTGAGCCAGTCGGGAATCTGGCAGGTCGAGACGTTAACCGACAGATAGAGATGATCAACGCCTTGACGTTGCCACTCCGCCAACTGTCGGCACGCCGCTTCCAGGGCCCAGAGCCCAATTTCACGGATGAAGCCGGTCTCTTCGGCGAGTGGAATGAAAGCGTCGGGGCCGACCAGGCCGCGCTCGTCGTGTTGCCAACGGATCAGGGCTTCGGCACCGGACAGACGATTGCTTTGCAGATCGACGATGGGTTGCAGGTAGAGACGGAACTGGTTTCGCTCGATCGCCAGACGCAGATCGGTTTCAAGGCGACGACGTTGATCGGCGAATTCCTCCAGCGCGGGGCTGAAACAGCGGATATTGCCTCCATCTTCTCTGCTGGCTTGTTCGACCGCCAATTCCGCCTGACGTCGCAGTTTGTAGGCATCGCACCCAGGTTGGGCGATGGCGGCAATACCGATGTCGAATGTGAGTCGCACCGGGGCGCCGGCGATCTCGAAGGTGTTGCCGATGGCTGCCAAGACGCGCTCGGCGATCCCTTCCGCTTCGCGCTGACGGGTTACGGCATCGAGCACAATGGCGAAGAGGCCGACACCGATATGGGCGACGACGTCGTGGATCTTGACTGCGCCTTGAAGGCGGAAATGCACGTTGCGGCTGAGTTGTTCGCCTCCTTCCAGGCCAAAAGCGGTCTTGACGCGGCTGTAGCCCTTGATCGCCAAGTAGAGGAGGGCGAATCCGACGTGCTGCGTCTCCTCGTTGTCGAATGAAAACTGCAAATGCCGGTCGAGCTGAACGTCCAATCCCTGGCTGTTCCATGCGCCGGTGAGTGGATCGATCAATGCCATCTGCCGGGCCTGGTTTTCACTGATCAGGCGCTGTGTGACATCGTTGGCCACGCCTTGCACGGTAACCGCATCGACTGGCGTGAGGATCATGTTAACCCAGCGGTTGAGGCCGTCAGCGCACTGCAATTCAAAGTCGCCGACTGCCGTGCGATCCAGTTTCCGACATTCCTCCATGACTTGGCGCAACTTGTCGGGTTCGCGCCAATCGAGTGCGGTCAGCCGAAAGCCGTGGCGGCTCTGGCTGTCGCTGATCCCGAACAACCGGACACAAGCGGGATTGGCCGACGACGCCCATCCGTTGAGGTCAAGCAGGAAAATGGCGGTCTCAACATTGTCAAAAATGGTATGGTATTTTCGTTCGTCAATTTCCTTTTGCTGACGGAGACTGCGTTCCTCATCAAGGGCCTCCATCAGGTCGAACGACAACTCGTTGATGTCATTAACAAGCTGTGCGAATTCGGTGCCGTCGTAACCGGTTGGGATCGGCAAGCGCTCTCCAGCCCGCGCATTCATGCGATGGAGATCGTCTGAGATGGTCTTGATCGGGCGGACAAGGTAGATCATCAGCACGCCAATGGTGGCGAGCGAGACGATAAGTAATTGCACCGCCAGCAGACCCCCTGCGTAGCGGCTTTCCTCTTCGACCGTGGCGCGGATATGCGCGACATTAGGCTCGATGATTACCTCACCAACCTGTTGCCCCGCGCTGAAGGGAGAGGTGATGGCTCGCCGATACACGCGCGGCGATGCGGAGGGAATCTCGGGCGCGGTATCACGCGTCAGTCGGGCGAGCAAGTGCATCGTCGCCGGCGATTCGCCAACACGTACCGAGACGGCCTGCACCTCGCTGTTTTTGAGCAGACCGGCGGCTACTTCGGCTGCCAGTGCCTGGTTCTGCGCGAAACAGGCGACGCTGGCGGTGCGTTCTACAGTGTCGAGCAATTCGCCCAGACGCTCGGAGACGCGAGTCTCGGTGCGGGTTTCGGTTAGATTGGCCGCGTAGCGGATGTAGATGCCGCCGGCGAGAGCGGCCACCACGATCACGACCAGCGTGGAACGCAGGGCAATGCTCTTGGGGGTTGCGCGATTTATCCAGAGTCGCATCGTTCAGTCACTCCAGTTCAAAAACGATGCGTACTCGATGGTCGACTTGCGAGCGCGGCAGGTACGCGATGCCGCCGCGCTGGTTTGCGACGGCCTCGAGTACCTCAGCCTGCGTGGCGACGACAGCAGGGGCGCGCGCATAGCCGGAAAAGACCAGGCGAGCCCAATAGGCGTTGACCTCGGCAACGGTTTTTCCAAGGAGGAGGCGATAGAAGATTTCTTTTTCAGGCGAGGCGTTCGGCAGATCGAAGGGTGTTGCCGGAACGCCATTGCCGAATTGCCGAAAGCGGCCCATGAAGATGTTGATGACATCATCCCGCGTCATGCGTTCGATCCGGTTGGCGGGATTCACGATGACCACCAGTTCCGCGTGCGCCATGCCGCAGAACCACCCCAGGGTGACGAGCAGAAGGAAGGTGGGGAATTTGCGCACGATCTTAGAACACGAAATCGAGCGACACCGAGTACACATCCATCCGGCCTTGCCAACTCGGTCGAATCATGCGGTAAGGCAAGGTAGAAGTTGGTTTGCCACGAACGCCGTCCCACTGGAACTTACAGGCCACGTGCTCGGTGACATCCCAGCGCAGACCAGCCACAAGGGTATGTTGATCGGCATGATTGCGGCTTGCGCCTTGACTGATCGCAGTGTCCAGCGGATTGGGCAGGGGTAGTCCGCTTGCTAGAGGTGGACGAGCGTGTGAGCGTACCCACGAGGCACCAAGGAAGGGGGTTGTCGTTCCGAATCGGTATCCGGCTTGGAAGTAGGCGGCATTAGAATTTTCGAAGGCGTGCGATTGATGTTGAATGTGATTGTAGAGCGCCAGCGCTTGCCACGGCCCTTGGTCGAACATCAAAGCGTATCCAATGAATTGACTGGTAGTGCCGTCCACGGAGAGTCGGCTTGCCGCCTGTTGGGCGCTGGGCAATCCGGTGGCCTTGAGGGCTTCGATCAGATCCAGCGGCAATTCGCCGCGAAAGTGTATCCTTGCCAAGCTGGCACGAGCCTGCCACGGCCCGGAGAGGTATTCCAGGTAGGCACCCCAGTGCAATGAATCGTTTAGACGCCATGTGGGACCATCAAGCGGAATGTTCTCATGTTCAAGCCCGACATACGTCTTGCCCCGCACAATGCCACCGGCTACTGGAAGGGTGGCGGCGACATCGAGACCATCGACGTGACGAAAAGGCAAGCCTACGAAGTAATCCGACGGTGGGCGGACGGTCAGGTAGGAATAGGCGACATCCCGCGAATCTGCCAGCATCAGAAATTCGGTTTCGACCCGACCGAGACGCAGACTCAGGTGGGGACTGGGGTCGTGCTTCAGGTAGGCCCAGGTGATCTCCGGCTGAAAACTTCGGTCGGGACGATACCGAGTGACCGTCTGGAGGACCGCTTCCCAACCTGTCGCCAGATGCGCACTGAATTGTATGCCCAGTAGAGAATCTGTTTTGCCGGTCCAGTTCCGGCGAGCGCCGTCGCTTTGCGACAGATCGCGCACATAATTCACATCGTCGCTTGTGGTGCGGGTTGCCGCCAGTGTGCCGAAACCGTGAATGGTCAGCGGAGATACCTCGTCGGCCCGAGCCGACCAAGAGACAAGGCACGCCAGTATGACCAAGCTGCGAATACCCATCTTCGATTGCCTAACGATTTCCATGCTTGTCGCTCGCTGCCAAGACAGCCTAACTATAGCGTAGGTTCGAGTGAAGGTAATACGCATAGCCCGGCAGGCCGGAATCGTGTATCCCCTCGGGGAAGAGTCGCACGGTGATCCACCTAGTTGGCTAATGAGCGACTGCACGCAAATGTGTTGTCGATCAGATCACATTCCAGCAGCGCCGTGCCGGATATCGAGCGCGAAACGAGCCGCCAACGCTTACCTTCCAATTCCAGCGTGGCGAATCCAAAAGTCGCTTCCGCGAAGATTTCGTCAACCTCAGCACCCGGAGCAGGTTGAGCTGTCGGGTTCAGTGGAAGTTGGAGCGCTGGGTTGAGCGCGCTGCCCGAATGACCGTTGATGACGGTAGCCGGGTGGTCGCTGCGAAAACGAATCGCCTCGAACAGATGAACGTGACCATGCAAGGCAAGGTTGATTTCGCGAGGAAAGAGCCGGTCCGGATGCAAGCGTTGCATCACGGACTGCAGCGCGGCGTTGCCGGGCCGGGGCTGGCCGGTGTGACTGGTGGCAAAGCCCAGCACCGGGTGGTGGCTGAGAAAGACTGCCAGACGGGCGCCTGAGGAGAGCGTATCCACTTCCCGGAAATCCGCCGCATAGCGCTTGGCGGCATAATCCTCGGGCGCCAGAGGCTTGCCGGCCGCCTTGCTGGAATCGAAGACGATTACGCGGGTGTCGTTGGCGAGCGGCACGGCATAGGGCGAACTGAAATCGCCCAGCGTATCCTGCTCCGGTTGGTCGCATGAACGCGACGGGTCGTAGGCGTTCGGATCGATAAAACGGAACCAGCCTTGTCCGGCTCGGGCACAAGATTCGTGATTGCCGCGTACTGCGACCCAGGGTGCGGCCGCCAGGAGCGGCGCGGCCGGCGTAAAGAAATCAGCCTTCCAAGTCGCGAAACCGTAGCCCGAAGGGCTGCCGGCGCATCCGTCCTGGTCGGCTGGGCAAGGATCTTCGCGGTAAAGAATGTCGCCGAGATGTATTACCAGATCTGGCTGCCAGGCCGCAGCCTGGCGCGCAATGGCCGCAAAGGGCCAATGGTCGGGATGGTTGCACGCCTGATAAGCGTTGTCGGCGGCCTTCAGCCGGCAACCGGTATCGCCCAACAGCACAATCCGTCGCGGCGAGGCGGTGGGTATCGGTAGCTGCTGATTGGCGACGCGTGCTTGCCGGGTGCCGGGCGGCAAGGTCGTCTCACAGACTCGGACCGGAAACGCGGTCACGCTCTCGGGCTGGCGGGCGCGCCGATCGGGAGCATTGCCGGGTGCGACCCGGATGGTCATAGGTTGAGCCGCCTGCTCGTCGAAACGGATGTCGGGGCAAGCGTGCTCGTCTGTCAGCACGCGTGCGGTCGCTTGTCCTTCGCTTCCCAAGATGACGTAGGCTTGCTGCCACGCGGCAGCCGGTCCCACGAAAGCGCACAGGAGACCGATGACGGTCAGCTGTCGGCAGGAACGTCGGATGTTGTCGGTTTTCTGCAATCGAATGGCCATGGTGTTGAAATGAAGGGGTCACCGAGCACGGTGACGATGCGCAGGTTTTGGCCAATTTGGCTGTAAGCTGCGCCCTTTAACGATCTACAACCATCATACCGAAAAAACATGGCCGCATCAGCGGCCATTCGACTTCGCAAGAGGAACGGGTCTTAAAGCGTGCGTCCGGTCAGTTTTTCGTAGGCTTCCACATACTTGGCGCTGGTCTTGGCGACGACTTCGGCCGGCAGGGCCGGGCCGGGCGCCTTCTTGTTCCAGTCCAGTGTTTCCAGGTAGTCGCGCACGTATTGTTTGTCGAAGGACGGCGGGTTCTGGCCTTCCTGGTACTGGTCGGCTGGCCAGAAGCGGGACGAGTCGGGCGTCAGCGCCTCGTCGATCAGGTGCAGCGTGCCGGTGGCGTCGACGCCGAACTCGAATTTGGTGTCGGCAATGATGATGCCGCGCGTTCGCGCGTAGGCGGCGGCCTCCTGGTACAGGCGGATGGCGGCATCGCGGGCCTGGTCGGCGAGTGCGGCGCCGTTGGGCAGCTTGCTGGTGCAGAGGGTGCGCGCCTGCTCATGCGAAATGTTCTCGTCGTGGTCGCCGACTTCCGCCTTGGTGGCCGGCGTGAAGATGGGCGTGGGCAACTGGGCGGCCAGCTTCAGACCGGCGGGCAGGGCGATGCCGCAGATGGCGCCGGTGCTCTGGTAGTCCTTCCAGCCGGAGCCGATGACGTAGCCGCGCACCACCGCTTCGATCGGCAGCGGTTGCAGACGCTTGACGACGATGGCGCGGCCGCGTACCTGCTCGCGCTCGTTTGGCGCAACAACCGTTTCAGGATCGATGCCGGTGAGCTGGTTGGGAATGATGTGGCCCAGTTTCTCGAACCAGAAATCGGCGACGGCATTCAGCACCTCGCCCTTTCTCGGGATCGGGTCGGGCAGCACCACGTCGAAGGCCGAGAGGCGGTCGCTGGTGACGATCAGCAGCGTGTCGGCATCAATGGCGTAAATGTCGCGCACCTTGCCGCGCGACAGCAGCGGCAGGCTCTGGAGGGAGGATTGGTACAGGGGAGCGGTCATGATCGGGTTCCGTGATGGTCGCGCAAAAACAGAAATTATCCTTGATCCGGCAAGCGCGCGCACGCTCGCCGATCATCTGTGGCGCAGCTTTGAGCGGAAGGTGCGGCCGAGGTTCCTCAGATCAACCGCAGCGTGACCGGATAGCGATAGACCTTACCTTCCGAAGCCTTGATGGTGGCAACGATGCACAGCACCAGATTGATCAGCGCCAGCAACCAGAAGAAGAGCAGGCCGATCAGCACAAAGGCGAGGACAAAACTGATGACATAGCCGATGACCAGCGTGAGCTGAAAATTAAGCGCTTCCCGGGCGTTGTCGAACGCCCAGCCGCCGCTTTCCTTCTTGACCAGGTAGACCACCAGCGCCGGAATGAAGCAGAAGAAAATACCGCCCAGATGGGCCAGAATTACCAGCAGCTTGTCGTTGTCGGTAAAGCCCACCGCCGTGCCCGGCGCCTCGGGTGCCACGGTCGCTGCGCCCTGTTTGGCACCGCACTGTTCGCAGAAGGTGGCGGAATCGGCGATTTTCGCGCCGCAGGATGAACAGAACATCAGTAGTCTCCTTAATGGATAGGTAGTGGCTCACACCGCCATAGATTCAAGATCAGGGGCCTCGTCAGTGGCAAATTCCTGAAAGTGGGTATTCTCAACGTAAATCGGCGACTTGCTGCCCTTGAGGTCGTGCGCCCCTGCCAGTGCGTGCACGAAAACCTCGTTGAAAGTCTCGAACATTTCCATAATGAAGGTATGCGAGGCATACACGCCCTTGAGCACATAGCGCTGTGAGCGCGGAATCTGCCGGTTGAGCACGACGCCGAAGTGGGTTTCGATCAGCTTGTCGTGCAATCCCGTGAAAATCAACGTGGGCACAGTGAGTTTCGGGAGGTCGTCAATGATGTCGAAGTCGTCGATCGAACTCAACGCGCCAAGGTAGGTGCCCACGGTGTTGCCGGCGATGTTGTTGGCGATCACGCCGTAAATGGCTGGCTTGAATTTGCGGAAGAAGGCGTCGGAAAAAATGTGATCCATCAGGAAATAGGCGCAGAACGAGAGTTTTTCAGCATCGCTTAGTTTCTCGTTGGCGAGGTAAAGCCGCTGGATTTCCTGGGTAAACGCCAGTCGGCCGTCGACCTTGGGCGTGGTGGCCAGCAAACTGAGGGCCAACAGCTTTTCCTGATGCTTGACGGCGTAGCGTTGCGCGATGACACCTCCGGCGCTGATGCCAGTGAGGTAAAAGGGTTTCGTCGCCAACGGCGTGGCGGCCACGATCGCTTCCATGACGGCGACCTGCGAGGCGACCGTATATTTCACACCGTCCGGTTTGGCAGAATGGCCCTGGCCGAGCAGATCGAACAGCACCAGGTTGTAGCCTGATTTCAGAAGGTGAGCGACCTGGTAGTCCCAGAGTCGCGTGCTGGATGCAAAGCCGTTGACCAGTAGCATCCACCTGTCGACGCCTGGCCGCTGCATCTGCTTGCAGTAGATTTCGACTTTGCCGACTCGCATCAGGCCGTCGTCGGCCAGGCCGGGCAATTCAACGTCGACGGCGATGCGCTGCTCGGACACTGCACAATCCGGCGGCGGCGTCAGGTATTCGACCATGAAAGGCGAGGTAAACCCATGGTCGATGTTCTTGTGATCAGAGCGGATCAACTGGTCGGTCATGCGAAGTCTCCTGATTGGGGGGAGAGAGCGAAACCGAGTCTAGGGAAGCGCTATGCGGGTGTCAATCAGACCGTGTATTCCGGTGGCCGGTAGTGCTTCAGGTTTCGTTAAGGTATGAAGGCGCCCCGATATGATGAAGAATGTAGAAGATCAATACGTGAGGCTACGTCGCTATTCATAGGAGTTTCCAACGTATATCTAAAGTGATAGGCTCGTCGGCGCCAAAAACTGGAAGAAAAAACCACACGGGGAGGCAGCGATGGCAACGAGCGTGACCGGTATGACCATGTTCAATCGGGCGAGGGCGTTCTGCCCGGCTGCTCACCGTTTGCCCAGAGTTGGCTGGGGTGCTGGTATCCGCAGCGTGCTCGCTATGCTCTTGCTGAGTAGCGGTGCCACCGCATGGGCCGCCTTGGGCGCTTCAGTCACCATTCCTTCAGGGCAGCCCGGCACCGTCTATCCCGGCGATCTGACCCAGCTCCAGATCACGCTTTCGAACAGCAACACCGCAGCGTCGGTCAGCAGCGTTGCATTCAGCAATGCCTTGCCGGGCACGCTGCCCAACGGCCTCAAAGTGGCCGGTGCGGTGACATACACCTGTACGGACCCGGCCACGGCAACCACAGCACCCGGCGTCGGTTCGTTGACCGCGGCCTTGGGCACGCAGGCGATCATCCTGACCAACGGCGTGATTCCGGCCCGTGCAAACAACACCGACGGCACCTGTGTCATCACCATTCCCGTGTCCGCAGGTTCGTCGAACGGCGCTTCCGCCACCTATACCTATACCATTGCCAGTGGCGCCGTTACCGGTAATGACGGTGCTGCCGTAGCCAATGTGGGCGCGGTCAACCAGAGTCTGAATGTTCGCTCGATGGCGGTGCCAACCGTCAATAAGAGCTTTTCGTCATCGGTCGCCTATCTTGGCGGTGCGCCGGTGACCCTGACGATTACCGTCGCCAACAGCAATCCGGTGGCGATTCCCAATTTCAGTGTCACCGATAATTTCCCGCAACTCGGCGGGAATGCCATCATTCAGGTTGCCGGTACTCCCGCCGCGACGAGCGCATGCACGGGCGCCGGTGTTGCGCCGACGTTTGTGCCGGCGGCGGGTGCCACGACGATCAGCGCGACAGGTGGTACGTTGGCGGCTAACGGCAGTTGCACGATAACGGTGAAAGTCGAGGCTGCGCATACCAACGGCGTTTACGACACCGGCTTGCTCAGCAATACGATTGTTGGCGCGACCGACTTCAGCAACGACATCGGGTTGGTCCCGGCCAATGCGAGCGCAAGCATTCGCGCCCGCTCGCCGCTCCGGGTTGCAAAGGCGTTTGCTCATCCGTTCGTGGCGAACGGCCAGCCCGATTCGATGGCCATCACGCTTTTCAACGACGGAACATCGGCGCTACCGATCGTCTCGATGACCGACGACCCCATCGACGGAACGGCCGCCGGTGCGGCTCACCCCGCCTATGGCCTGACTGTCACGGGTGTCAGCACGACCTGCGGTGGCGCGGTGGCGCAAACCGCCAACAATACGGGTCTCACGCTGACGGGGGGTTCCATCCCCGCGGGTGGTTCCTGTACCGTGACCGCGAATTACACGGGAACAGTGCAAGTTGCCGGTACGCCGACTTCATACACCAACACGCTGTCAGCTGGCGCGGTGAATACCGGCAATCCGGCCATCATCAGCCAGAGTGCATCGGCGGCAGTCATGATCGCCGACGACTTGCGCGTCACCAAGACTGCCACCCCTTCTTCTGCAGCGCCCGGCAACCCCGTGCGTTTCGCGGTGACCGTCGAGAATTACGGCGCAACGGCGATCGCCAGTGTGGTGATCACCGATACGCTGACCAACGGACTGACCTTTCTGACGGGCACGATCAACGGCAATACCTACACGCCGGTTCTTTCGGGCACCGGGTGTAGCGGATTGTCAGTAACCGGCGCAGTTGGCGCGACGGCCCCGGTTTTCACCATCGGGACGCTGCCGGCGCGAAGCAGTCCCAGTGCGCCCGGGAGTTGCACCGTAACTTTCTACGCAATGACGCCGACCAATGCGGTCAATGGCGCCTCGATCTCCAATACGATCGGTGCCAACTCGGTATGCTACAACGCCGGTGCGACCTGCAACGGCGCGCCATCGAACACGACCGGCGGCAGCGTGACCACATCGACGCTGGCGGTTGCCAAAGCGTTCGGTCTGAGCAGTCCCCGGGCGGAAGGCACGATCGTCCGGATGACGATCACGCTGACCAATCTTTCCGCCAGCCCGCTGACGGGTGCTTCAATTGCCGATACGTTACCGCTGGCGGCCGGAGGCGGCCAGATGCGGGTTGCCTCTCCGGCCAATGCCGCCACGACCTGCGGTGCGGCGACGATTACCGCCGTGTCCGGCTCGACTTCGGTCACCCTGAACGGGGGCACGTTGCCGGCTCGGGCAGCCAATGGCACCGGCGCGGCGGGGAGTTGCACGCTGCAGGTGGACGTCGTGGGGCCGGCCGGTGTCTACGCCAACACGGCGACGGCTGCTGCGACCGAAACCTATGCCGACGGCTCGACGCACAGCGTCGGCCCGGTGTCCGCGAACGCCAACTTTACCTACTCGTCGGCGCTGTCTTCGGCCAAGAGTTTCAACCCTGTCGCGATCAGTTCAGGGGGGAAGTCGACCGTCACCGTTCGTCTGACCAACACCAGCGCTTTGGCATTGTCGGGCGTCTCCGTTGTTGATCCCTTGCCTGCCGGCATGGTGGTGGCCTCGCCGCCAAACGCCTACACGACCTGCGCGGGCCCGAGCAGCGTATCGGCGACGGCAGGTTCGAGCAGCGCAAGCCTCGCTGGCGCTTCGATCGCCGGTGGCAGCAATTGCGATTTTCTGTTCGATGTGGTGGCGACCGGCGCGGCCAATTGGGTTAACAGCATTCCCATCGGAAACATCACTGCGGACGGCGGAATCTCCAATCAGACCGCCGTTGCCGCAACGCTGACCCGGAACGTTCCCAACAATCCTGCCATCACGAAGGCAACCAACCCCAGTACCTTGTCCTTTCCTGGGCAGGTCAGCCAGCTGACCATTACGATCTCCAATGGCTCACAGGCGGTCACCAACCTCGGGCTGACCGACTATTTCACAGCCGATGGCACGGCTGGGGCAGCGCCCAACGGCATGGTCATCGCACCGGCTCCCGCGGCGTCGACGACGTGTCCGGGTGGTGTGGTGGCTGCGCTCCCGGGGGGCACTTCGGTTTCTCTGTCTGGTGCCTCGTTGGTGGCATCAGCCAGTTGTACGGTGTCGGTCAATGTGGCGTCGACGATCGTTGGCGGCATCACCAATTTCATCCCGGCCGGCTCGCTGTTCAACAACGAAGGCCTGACCAACGCCGGGCAGGCGACGACCAGCCTGACCACGCAAAGCAACATCGGTATCGTCAAACAGTTCATTCCGGGGGTTGTGAAAGCCGGCGAGCGAGCCCGCTTGCGCCTGACGCTGTTCAACCCGACCGCGCAACCGGCCACCAGCCTTAGTGTGACCGATACGCTGCCGGCAGGTTTGACTGTGCCTTCCGGCCCTAATCCGACATCGAACTGTACAGGGGCGCTGTTGTCCTCCCCGGCGGCAAATCAGTTCCAGGTGGCGGGCGTGTCGATGCCGGCGGCTGTCGGCACGACGCCGGCATCCTGCTACGCGGAAATCGATGTCGTGGCGGCTGCGGCAGGCGACTATGTCAACACGATTCCCGGCGGCGCCGTGACGGCCACGGTGGGTGGTCTGCCCGCTACGAATGCCCAACCGGCCAGCGCGACGTTGTACGTCAAGCAGCCGGTCGTGATCCACAAGGCCATCGCCGGCATGACGCTCGATGCGGGCAATCCGGTCGGTCTGACGACCGGCAGCGCCGCGGTGACTCCGGGGACGGCGGCAACGCTGACTATCCGGCTCGACAATCCGAATTCCACGGCATTGACCGCCGCCGCGTTGGCGGATGCGCTTCCTTCCGGTTTGGTGGTGGCGACGACACCGAACGCGTCTACCACCTGCGTGGGTGGGGTGGTGACCGCGCCGGTGTCTGCTACCAGCGTTCGTCTGACCGGGGCGACGCTGCCAGCGGGAGGTTTCTGTACCGTCAGTGTGTCGGTTTTGAGCAATGTGCCCAACACCTATACCAATACCATTCCTGCAAGCGCGTTGACCACGTTCGAGGGGGTCACCAACGAAGAGGCTTCCAGTGCGCGTCTGATCGTGTCGACGCCGCCGACGGTAAGCAAGCAGTTTTCGCCGCCGGTCATCTCGCCGGGTGGAGGTTCGACGCTGACCATCGTTCTCGGTAACTCCAACGCCGGTGCCGCCACGCTGACTTCCGCGCTGGTCGACAACCTGCCCAGCGCGCCCGGCGCCATGACCGTCGCGGCTCCCAATCTTCTGTCGACAACCTGCCCTGGTGCGGTGTCTGCCCCTGCGGGTGGTAGCACGGTTACCTATCCCAGCGGCGCCTCGATTCCCGCCGGTGGCTGCACGATCAGCGTCAGCGTCACGGCCAGCGTTCCCGGCGACTATGTGAACAACATTCCCGCCGGCGGATTGGCGACCACTCTGGGCAATAATCAGCAACCCACGAACTCCACTTTGAGTGTCAGTACCTTGGGTTACATCTCGGGTCGCGTCTTTCGGGATAACAACGTCATTCCAGATGGAATATTCACGACGGGAACCGATTCGCCCATCGCAGGCGCGAGCATCGAATTGCGTTCCGGGGTGAATTGCAGTGGCGCGCTCGTCGCGGCGGCGGGGCTGACCAACCCCGCCAGTACCGACGCGCTCGGAAACTATCTGTTCGCAGGCCTGCCTGCCGGGACGTACTCGGTGTGTCAGCCGTTGCAACCGAACGGCACGCTCAATGGCAAAACCACCAACGGCAGCATCGTGTCGGTGGCGGGCAGTACTGGTGCCGCGGGCGGCGCCAGCAATCCTTCCGTCAGCTCCAGCCAGATCGTCGGCATCGTGCTGAACGGCGACGGCGCGGGTGGAGCGATCAGCGGATCGATCGACAACAACTTTGCGGAAATCGTGCCCTCCAGCATTGCCGGCACAGTTTTCAGCGACCTCAACAACAACGGTGTGCAGAACGGGACGGACCCGGGCATCGCCGGTGTCACCGTGGATCTGACAGGCTACAGCTATGGTCCGGACGGCGTCGACAACAATGGCACGGGCGATGATGTCGGCGTGACACGCACGACGACGACGGACGCGGCCGGCAACTATGCCTTCGCTAACCTCGCGCCGGGTAAGTACTCGGTGACCGAGCCGACGCAACCGGCCAATACCTCGAACGGCCAGACCTTGCCAGGCGTCGTGCCCAACGGCGGCACGCCAGGCACCGGTACGGCGGTCGGCGTGACGCCGAGCAAGATCAGCAATATTGTCCTGCCGCCGAATACTGCGTCGACAGGCAACAATTTTGCCGAAATACCCAATGGCCGCCGGTTGCTGGGCAAGGTTTTCCTCGATTTCAACAACAACGGCGTCATGAATGGGCCCGATCGCGGAATCGGCGGCCAGACCCTTAACCTGACCGGCACCGACATCAATGGCAATCCCGTGACGCGCAGTACGGTCACTGCGGCCGATGGCACCTATGCCTTTACTGGTCTGCCGGAGGGCGCCAACTACACGGTAACGCAACCGGCCCAGCCGACGGGCACCCGCAATGGCCTGACACTGGTCGGCAGCACCGGCGGCGCCGCCACGGCGGTGGGGACATTGCCGAGCGCCCTCTCGGGGATCAATCTGGCGGGCGCCAACACGGTGTCAGCCGACAACGATTTCGCGGAAGTGCCGAACGGCATCACCCTGACCGGCAAGGTGTTCGTCGACTACGACGACAGCGGCACGATGAACGGTGCCGACCGCGGTATCGCAGGCCAGACCATACAACTGACGGGCACGGACTACGCCGGCAATCTGGTGTCGCAGTCCGCGCAGACGCAGCCCGACGGCAGTTACACCTTCTCCGGCTTGCCCGAAGGCACCTACACCCTGACCCAACCGGCGCAACCGCCCGGCACGCTGAGTGGCCAGACAGCCCCGGGTTCGGCGGGCGGCGTCGCTTCCTTGCCGAATGCTGTGCCGAGCACAATCAGTGGCATTGCCCTCAAAGTGACGACGCCAGTGGCGGCGGGTTACGACTTTGCCGAGATTCCCAATAGCGGTTCCGTCTCGGGTCGCGTTTTCCTCGATCTCGACAAGAACGGCCAGTTCAATGGCAATGATCGCGGTATTGGCGGGCAGACCATCAATCTGACCGGTACCGACGTTAACGGCAATGCCGTTTCGAAGAGCACGGTGACGGCGGCGGACGGCACCTACACCTTTACCGACGTGCCGGAAGGCACCTACACGCTGACGCAACCGGCGCAACCGGCAGGCACGCTCAACGGCATTACCACGCCGGGTTCGTCCGGCGGTACGGCGAGTGCGGTGACAGTGACGCCGAGCACCATCACTGGCGTTCGCCTGAGCGGGGCCAATCCGGTCTCCACCAACAACAACTTCGCCGAAACCCAGGCTACGCCGACCCCCGACCTCGTTCTGGCCAAAACCCACTCACCGGCCAGTTTCGCAGCGGGTGGCAACGTCGGCTACTACCGGCTCGTGCCGAGCAATGCGGGCACACTGGCGACTACCGGCACCATCACCGTCAGCGACACGCTGCCGGGCGGCATGACGTTAGCCGCCGTGCCCACCGGCGCAGGATGGCGATGCACTGGGTCAGTTGGCGCGCCCAGTTTTACGTGCAGCAGCGACGTCATCATTCTGCCGGCCTCCGAAGGCGCGGCGATCATCGCACGCGTGGCGGTGGCCGCCGGGTTGCAAGGGCAGACGCTGACCAATACGGCACAGGTCGCCGGTGGCGGCGAACCGACCGACAACCAAGGCAACAACATCGCCAGCGACGCCACACCGATCGCGCAAAGCGCCTCGTTGCAAGGCCATGTCTGGCTTGACCGCTCGCACAACCGGCGCTTTGCCGATCCGCTGGCCGTGCCGCTACCGGGCTGGACGGTGGAACTGCTTCTGAATGACGTCCTGGTGGCCACCACGCAAACCGATCAGACCGGACTCTACACCTTCTCCAATCTGGCGCCGGGTTCCGGTTATCGCGTGCGCTTCCGCCATCCGGTGACCGGTCAGTTGTTCGGCTCGGCTGTGCCTAACGAAGATCCGCTGATCCGCACTTATGTCAGCGGCGCGATCGGTCCGAACAATCCGGCTGGCGCGACGACCACCGACGGCACGCTGGCCAACCTGACCTTGCCGCCGGGCAGTACGACGGTCGAGCAGAGCCTGCCCGTCGACCCGACCGGCATCGTGTATGACGCGGTCAGCCGGCAACCGGTGGCCGGTGCCACGGTCACGCTGAGCGGACCGGCCGGCTTCAATCCGGCGACTCATGTGCTGGGCGGTTCAGCCAGCCAGGTGACCGGGCCGGATGGCATGTACCAGTTCCTGCTCACGCCCAGTGCACCTTCTGGCAGCTACACGCTGGCGGTCGCGGGGTATCCGGGTGGCTATGTGCCGCAAGTGTCGACGCTGATTCCCGCCTGTGCCAATTCGCTCAGTGTGGGGATCACGCCGAATCCCGCGCTGGTGCAGAGCAATAATGCGCCGCCGTTGGCCGGTGTGCCGGTGCAAGCGCCGGGCGCCTGTCCGGCATCGTCGGGCGCCCTGGCGCCGGTCAATCAGGGCACGACCCAGTACTACTTCGTGTTCGTGATGACCATCGGCGGTGGCCTGCAGTCCGGCAACGTGGTCAATAACCACATCCCGCTCGACCCGGTGCTGGGCGGCGCCATCGTCATGAGCAAGACGACGCCCATGGTCAATGTGATGCGTAGCGATCTGGTGCCCTATACCGTGACCGCCACCAATACGCTGGCTGCCACGCTGCCGAAGATCGACGTGATCGACCGCATTCCGCCGGGCTTCCGCTATCGCACCGGCTCGGCCACGCTGAATGGCCTGCCGGTCGAGCCGACGGTGCGCGGACGCGATCTGGTGTGGCCGAACCAGAGTTTCACCGCCCGCGAGAAGAAAACCTGGAAGCTGCTGCTGGTCGTCGGCGCGGGGGTGGGCGATGGCGAATACACCAACCAGACGTGGTCGCTGAACAACGTGGTCAACGCGGTCGTCTCCAATGTCGCCTCGGCGACGGTGCGGGTGGTGCCGGATCCCAATTTCGATTGCTCCGACATCATCGGCAAGGTCTTCGACGACAAGAACGCCAACGGCTATCAGGACGAAGGCGAACCCGGTATTGCCAACGTGCGTATCGCCACCGCCCGCGGCCTGCTGGTGACCACGGATGCCGAGGGGCGCTTCCACGTGTCCTGTGCGGCGATACCACAGAGCGATCGCGGTGCCAACTTCGTCATGAAGCTCGATGAACGCACGCTGCCGACCGGTTACCGGCTGACCACCGAGAACCCGCGCGACGTGCGCGTGACGCGCGGCAAGATGGCCAAGCTGAATTTCGGGGCCACCGTGCATCGCGTCGTCCGTCTCGATCTCAACGCCCAGGCCTTTGCCGGCGAGGGCACGGCGCTGGCGCCGGAATGGGCGGCCAAGCTGGCCGCGCTGCCGAGCCTGCTCGAAACCCGGCCGTCGGTGCTGCGCATTGCCTACCGGATGACGGCGGCGGAAAGCGCCGGCCCGGCCAAGGCGCGGCTGGAGGCGGTGGCGGATCAGATCAAGACCTTGTGGCGGCAGGATCGACCTCGAGCGGAAGGCGGCGGCAAGGAAACGCCACCCCGTCATCCGCTCATCGTTGAAACCGAACTGGAGGCCGCGCAATGAGACGCCTGCAAACCACCCTCGCAGTGTCCGTGAGCCTGGCTTTCTCGACCGCTTTCGGCGAGCCGCTTGCCAACCAAAACGACCAGAGCGATCCCGGTCGCCGCATCGATAACGCCCGGGTTGACCAGCGGGCGATGCCGCCTGCGTCCGAAATGGCCACGCCATCGTATCCGCTGCCTTCCGGCCTGACGCGCCGCGATGTCGCGGCCTTGCAGGCGCAGCATCGCACCCTGCCGGTCGCCGCGCCGGATGTGAGCCAGGTGCTGGCCGAAACCGACAAGCGCGCCCTGTTCGCCTCCGGCAAAGCCGATCTCACCGACGCGGCGCGTGCCGCGTTGGCGGAACTGGCCACCCCGCTAAAGGGCAAACCGGGTCTTCGCATCGCGCTCGATGGGCACACCGACAACCAGCATTTGTCGGCGCGCTCGCGGCAAACCTTCCGCGACAATCAGGCGCTTTCCGAAGCGCGGGCGCTGGCGGTGGCCGCCTATCTGAAAGACTTGCTGGGCATTCCGGTCGCGCAGATGTCGCTGTCCGGACACGGCGACAGCCAAGCGCTCGCCAGTAACGCGAATCCCGAAGGCATGGCCCGGAACCGCCGGGTGGAAGTGCGCGCATGGTTCAATGCGCCCGCCCAGCCGGTTGTTGTGCCGGTGGCGATGGCGCCCTGTGCGGCGCGTGCCGAAACGCCGTCGACCTTGCCGTTCCGGGTCAGCGTCGATGGGGTCCCGGTCGACACCGACGGACGGGCGGGCGAAGCCGACCGCCAGCGTTGCACCGATGTGGCGCTCGAACGGGGCGATATCCAGATCCGTTTTGACGGTCTGGCGACTGCGCCGATCATGAACGTGTGGGCGACGCCATCGGAAGTGGTGCGCGGCGAAGCGACCGAATTGCGGATGTGGGCCAACTACCTGCCGTGGATCAAGAAGGCCGAACTGCGCCTCTTTCGCGACGGCCAGAAGCCGCAGGAGAATCCGCTGGCGGTGCTGCCGGCGGACTGGCAGGCGCCGGTCGGCTGGACGGTGCCGGCCGACTTCAAGGACGACAAGGTCTTTTACCTGTTGCGCGTGTATGACGAACAGGGCCGTTACGACGAAACCGCGCTCAAGCCACTGACCCTGCTGACCCGGGCGCGCGGTCTCCCCGACCGCGACAAGCTGGAACGCGAGCGGCTGGCCGGCTATGGCGAAAACAGTCTGGTCTTGCGCAATATTCCGGTCACCGGCGGCACGGTGACGGTGAATGGCAGCGGCCTGAAGAGCGGGCAGCGCATTCGCACGCTCGGCCTGGAAGTACCGGTCGATGCGGACGGCAAGTTCGCGATCAAGCAGATCCTGCCCGCCGGGCCACATTCGGTGGAGGTGCGGGTCAAAGAGAGCGACGGCAAGGAGTCGATGTTCCGGCGCAACCTGACCATTCCCAAGGACGACTGGTTCCTGCTCGCCCTCGGCGACCTGACCGTCGGTCACAATCACGTCAACGGGCCGGCCCGGCTGGTGACGGGCGATACCCAGCATTACGAGGGCAATACCTACATCGACGGCCGCGGCGCCTTCTACCTGAAGGGCAAGATCAAGGGCGAGTACCTGCTGACCGCTTCGGCGGACACGGGCGAGCAGCCGCTCAAGGATCTGTTCTCCAATTTCTCCTCCAAGGACCCGCGCTATCTGCTGCGCAACATCGACCCCAATCTCTATTACCCGGTCTATGGCGACGACAGCACGACGGTGGACGACGCGCCGACGCGCGGCAAGTTCTACGTCAAGCTCGAACGCGGCGATTCGCATGTGATGTGGGGCAACTTCCAGACCGCTTGGAGCGGCAGCGAACTGACCCAATACTCGCGCGGCCTCTACGGTGCCAACGTGCGTTATCGCTCCGAAGCGACGACCGCCTGGGGCGAGAAGCAGACCCAGCTCGATGCCTTTGCGGCCGAACCGGGCACGCTCGGCGCCCGCGACGAATTCCGCGGTACCGGCGGCTCGCTGTACTACCTGCGGCACCAGGACATCACGGTCGGTTCCGAACGGATCTGGATCGAATTGCGCGACCGCGATTCCGGGCTGGTGATCGAGCGCAAGCAACTGGTCGTGGCCCAGGACTACGATCTCAACGCTCTGCAAGGCCGTATCCTGCTGCGCGAGCCGCTCTCGTCGACCGGCGCCGCCAGCAGTCTGATCGCCACCTCGGCGGTCAGCGGCAATCCGGTCTATCTGGTGGCGACCTATGAATATGCTCCGGGTCTCACGGCCACCAGCGGCATGGTGGTGGGCGGTCACGCCAGTCACTGGCTCAACGATCATGTGCAGATCGGCGCCACCACCTATCGGCAGGGCGACACGGGGGCCGACCAGACCTTGCGCGGCGTCGATGCCACGGTGCGCTACAAGCCGGGCACCTGGGTCAAGGTCGAGGCGGCACGCTCGACCGGTACCGGCAGCGGCTCGCTGCTCTCGCAGGACGGCGGGTACATTTTCAACTCGCAGAGCATCGTGGCACGCGACGCCAACGCCCAGCGCATCGAGGCGGCGGTCGACCTGGCCGAAGTGACGGACGGCGGGCAGGGCAAGTTGGCCGCCTACGCGATGAACCGCGAGCGTGGCTACACCGGCCCGGGGCAGATCGGTTTCAATGGCGAAGCGGTGAAGCAGAGCGGCCTGAAGGCAAACGTGGCGCTGGGCACCAATACGACCCTGGAAGCCAAGGCCGATCAGCGCGATGGCGACATTCAGGACAGCAGCAACGTCGAGGTTGCCGTCCGGCAGAAGCTGGGCGACGAATGGGTGGGCGCCGTCGGAATACGTCATGACGACCGCGAAAATCATCAGCCCAATGCCAGTGCGCTGTTGTCACAAAACGGCGCGCGTACCGATGCGCAAGTGCGGATCGAATATCATCCGCTGAAAGAGGGCGGCAAGCCGGGCGAACGCGAGGACTGGGAAGCCTTCGCCTTCGCGCAGGGCACGCTGGAACGCACCGGCACCCGCCTCGACAACAACCGCGGCGGCGTCGGTGGCGCCTGGCGGATCAATGACCGATTCAAGGTGCTGGCCGAAGGGTCGAGCGGCAACCAGGGTCTCGGCGGCAAGATCGGCAGCGAGTATCGCCTTTCCGACCGCAGCAACGTCTACCTCAATTACCAGATGGAGACCGAGACGCCCGATGTCGCTTGGCGCGGCCGGCAGGGCACCTGGGTGTCCGGGGTCAGCAGCACGCTGTCGGAAGGCCTGCGTGTCTTCGGGGAGACGCGCGCCCAAAACGGCGCCGGCCCGCAAAGTCTGTCCAACGCCTTTGGTCTCGACTGGGCGCCGAACGACCGCTGGACCTACGGCGTCAAGGGTGAGGTCGGCACGCTGTCCGATCCGCTCGCCGGCGACTTGCAACGGCACGCGCTGGGCCTGTCGCTCGGGTATCGCGAAGGCGGCGTGCGCTACGCCGGCAATCTGGAGTGGCGCGACGACGACAGCAATGTCTCGGGTAACCGCACCACCTGGTTGATACGCAACTCGCTGGGGGTGCAGGCGACCAAGGCGTGGCGGCTGTTCGGCAAGCTGAACTACGCCCACTCGACGAACAGCCAGGGCGCCTTCATGGACGGCAACTACCACGAATTGGTGGCGGGCGCGGCTTACCGGCCGACCCAGGACGACCGCTGGAACATGCTGTTCAAATATACCAACCTGTACAACGTGCCTTCGCCGGGCCAGCTCACGCCGACCGGCGCCATTGCCGATTACGCGCAGCGCAGCCAGGTGATTGCGGTGGATGCGATCTACGATGTGGTGCCCTGGTTGTCGGTGGGCAGCAAGGTGGCCTACCGTTATGGCGAACTGCGCCCGAACAAGACGTCCGGCGAATGGTTCGACAGTCGGGCCAGCCTGGTCGTTCTGCGAGCGGACTGGCACTGGGTCCGGGAGTGGGACGCGTTGATCGAGTTGCGCCGCCTGCGCGCGACCGAAGCGGCGGATGCCCGCGCCGGCGTGCTGCTTGGCATCTATCGGCATGTCGCCGACGGCGTCAAGGTGGGCGTGGGGTACAACTTCACCCGCTACTCCGACGACCTGACCGATCTCGCGTACCGCAGCCGCGGCTGGTTCATCAACGTCCTCGGCACGTACTGAGCGTCATCAATGAAAAAAGGCCGCCGGGCATTGCCCGGCGGCCTTTTTCTTCTTTGGAACGCCTTATTTGACGATCTGGTTCAGTTCGCCCTTGGCATAGCGGTCGGCCATTTTTTCCAGTGGCACGACCTTGATCTGGCTGGCGCGGCCGGCACAGCCGAAGGCCTCGTAACGGGCCAGGCAGATCTTCTTGGCGGCTTCACGGGCCGGTTTCAGGTAATCGCGCGGGTCGAACTTGGAGGGGTTCTCCGCGAAATAGCGGCGGATGGCGCCGGTCATCGCCAGGCGAATGTCAGTGTCGATATTGACCTTGCGCACGCCGTGCTTGATGCCGTTGACGATTTCCTCGACCGGCACGCCGTAGGTTTCCTTCATGTCACCGCCGAATTCGCGGATTTCGGCCAGCAGTTCTTGCGGCACGCTGGAGGAACCGTGCATCACCAGATGGGTGTTGGGGATGCGGGCGTGGATTTCCTTGATGCGGTCGATGGCGAGGATGTCGCCGGTCGGTTTTTTGGTGAATTTGTAGGCACCGTGACTGGTGCCGATGGCGATGGCCAGTGCGTCGCAGTTGGTCTGCTTGACGAAGTCGGCGGCCTGATCCGGGTCGGTTAGCAATTGTTCGCGCGTCATCGTGCCTTCGGCGCCGTGGCCGTCTTCCTTGTCGCCCTTCATGGTTTCGAGCGACCCGAGGACGCCCAGCTCGGCCTCGACCGAAACGCCGATGGAATGGGCGAACTTGACCACTTCCTTGGAGACGGCAACGTTATAGTCGTAGGAGGCCGTGGTCTTGCCGTCGGCTTCGAGCGAACCGTCCATCATCACCGAGGTGAAGCCGGACTTGATCGCGCCCATGCACACCGCCGGCGACTGACCGTGATCCTGGTGCATGACGATGGGCAGGTGCGGATAGGCTTCCAGCGCGGCCAGAATCTGGTGACGCAGGAAGGGTTCGCCGGCGTATTTGCGGGCGCCGGCCGAGGCCTGCATGATGACTGGCGCGTCGATCTGGGCGGCGGCTTCGCAGATGGCCCAGACCTGTTCCATGTTGTTGACGTTGAAGGCGGGCAGACCGTAGCCGTTTTCGGCGGCGTGATCGAGCAGTTGGCGCATGGATACGAGGGGCATGTTTCTCTCCTATGGGTTATTTGGGTTTCGGGCCTTGCCCGACTTCGACGATTTTCAGGGTATTGGTGCCGCCACTGGCGCCGATGGGCTCGCCGATGGTCAGCACGATCAGGTCGCCCGGCTCGACGATGCCTTGCTCGATCAGCAGGTTTTCGGCGTCCCAGAGCAGGCGGTCGCGGTCGACGTGCTTCTGTTTCATCAGGAGCGGAAACACGTCGCGGTACATCGCCATCTTGTAGCGCGTGCGAATCTCCGGCGTCAGCGCGTAGATCGGTACGCCGGAATTCAGCCGGCTCATCCACAGCGCGGTCGAGCCGGATTGCGTCAGCGCGGCGATGGCCTTGACCTTCAGGTGATGCGCCGTCCAGATCGCCGCCATGGCGATGGATTGGTCAATGCGGGTGAAAATGCGGTCGAGGAATTCGCGGTCGAGCGTCACCTCGGCCGATTTTTCGGCTTCGAGGCAGACGCGCGCCATCGATTCAACCGTTTCCACCGGGTATTTGCCGGAGGCAGTCTCGGCCGAAAGCATCACCGCGTCGGTTCCGTCGAGCACCGCGTTGGCCACGTCGGAGACTTCCGCCCGCGTTGGTACCGGACTGGAGATCATCGATTCCATCATCTGCGTGGCGGTGATGGTCAGGCGGTTCTTCTCGCGGGCCACCCGGATCATTTTCTTTTGCAGCGCCGGGACAGCCGCGTCGCCGACTTCGACGGCGAGGTCGCCGCGCGCCACCATGATGCCGTCGGATGCTTCGATGATTTCCTCGAGCGCGACGATGGCTTCGGCGCGCTCAATCTTGGCGATCAGTAGCGCGTCCGAACCGGCGCGCGACAGCAGCTTTCTCGCCTGACGCATGTCGTCGCCGGATTTCGGGAAGGAGACGGCGACGAAATCGACTTTCAGATCGGCGGCGGTGCGGATGTCCTGCCGGTCCTTGGCGGTCAGCGCCGGCGCGGTCAGACCGCCGCCCTGGCGGTTGATGCCTTTTTTGTCCGAGAGCGTGCCGCCGCAGCGCACTTTGGTGACGACCTGTTCGGCATGCACTTCCAGCACGTCGAGGATGATGCGTCCATCGTCGAGCAGCAGCACCGTGCCCGCTTCGACGTCGTCGATCAGTTCCGGATAATCGAGGCCGACGCGCTCGCGGTTGCCGAGCTTGCAGGCGGCGTCGAGGATGAAGGTGTCGCCGGCGGCGAGTTCGGCCTTGCCGCCGTCAAAGCGGCCGACGCGAATCTTGGGCCCTTGCAGATCGGCCATGATGCCGACGGTGCGGCCGCTCTCGCTGGCCACCTTGCGCAGCAGATCGACGCGCGCGGCGTGATCGGCGGCGCTGCCATGCGAGAAATTGAGACGGACGATATCGATGCCGGCCTGCACCAGACGGCGCAGGACGGTTTCATCACTCGAAGCCGGGCCGAGGGTGGCGACGATTTTGGTCGAGCGTTGCATGCGATGCCTCCTCTGGACGGCCAGCCGCGCGGTCGTTCGTGTTCGACCCGCGGGCCAGCCGCATTGGCGTGACGGAAACGGCCTCAACCGGCCGCGCGCGCTTCGAGAATCTCCACCGCCGGCAGCCGCTTGCCCTCGAGAAATTCGAGGAAGGCGCCGCCCGCTGTTGAAATATAGCCGACCTTGTCCTCAATGCCGAAAACATTGATGGCCGAGACGGTGTCGCCGCCGCCGGCCAGCGAAAAGGCTTTCGACGTGGCAATGGCGTCGGCCAGCGCCCTGGTGCCGTGGGCGAAGGCGTCCATTTCGAAGACACCGACCGGGCCGTTCCAGACCACGGTGCCGGCATTGGCGACGATGGCGGCGAGCGCCTTGGCCGATTCGGGGCCGACATCGAGAATCATGTCGTCGTCGGCGACCTCGTCGATGGATTTGATCGTGGCGGCCGCGGTGGCGGAGAACTCCTTGGCGACGACCACGTCGGTCGGCAGCGGCACTTTGACCTTGGCCATCACCGATTTGGCCTGGTCGACCAGATCGCGTTCTGCCAGCGATTTGCCGATCTTTTTGCCGGCGGCGAGCAGGAAGGTGTTGGCAATGCCGCCGCCAACGACCAGTTGATCGACCTTGGAGGCCAGACTTTCCAGCACGGTCAGTTTGGTCGACACCTTGGAGCCGCCGACGATGGCGACCAGTGGTCGAGCCGGTTGGGCGAGTGCCTTGGTCAGCGCTTCCAGTTCCGAGGCGACGCAGGGGCCGGCACAGGCGACCTTGGCGAACTTGCCGGCACCGTAGGTGGTGGCTTCGGCACGGTGCGCGGTGCCGAAGGCGTCGTGCACCCAGATGTCGCACAAGGCCGCGATCTTCTGCGACAGTTCGTCGGTCGATTTCTTTTCGCCCTTGTTGCAGCGGGCGTTCTCCAGCAGCACCACTTCGCCGGGCTTGACCTCGAAACCGCCATCGACCCAGTTGGCGACCAGTCGCACTTCCTGGCCGAGCAGTTCGGACATGCGCTTGGCGATCGGCGCCAGCGAATCTTCCGGTTTGAATTCGCCTTCGGTCGGGCGGCCGAGGTGGGAAGTGACCATGACCGCGGCACCGTTCTTCAGCGCGTACTGGATGCCGGGCAAAGCCGCGCGGATGCGGGTGTCGTCGGTGATGGCGAGCTTGTCGTCCTGCGGCACGTTCAGGTCGGCGCGGATGAAAACACGCTTGCCGGCGACGTCGAGGTCGGTGAGGCGCTTGAAATTCATGAATTTCTCCGGAGAAACGGGGGCATGGGGCGAGGCTGGAAACAAAAAGGGGAAGGTCTCTGCCTTCCCCCGTCTGGCGTCACTTGGCGACGACGCGCACCATTTCCAGGCACTTGCAGGAATAACCCCACTCGTTGTCGTACCAGGCGACGATCTTGACAAAGGTCGGGTCGAGCGCAATGCCGGCATCGGCGTCGAAGACCGAGGTACAGGATTCGCCGCGGAAATCGGTGGCGACCACCTTGTCGGTCGTGTAGCCGAGCACGCCCTTCATCGGGCCTTCCGAAGCGGCCTTCATCGCCGCGCAGATTTCTTCGTAGCTGGCCGGCTTGTCGAGTTCGACGGTGAGGTCAACCACCGACACGTCGGAGGTCGGCACGCGGAACGACATGCCGGTCAACTTCTTGTTCAGCGCCGGGATCACCTTGCCGACGGCCTTGGCGGCACCGGTCGAGGACGGAATGATGTTTTCCAGAATGCCGCGGCCGCCGCGCCAGTCCTTCTTGGAGGGGCCGTCGACGGTCTTCTGCGTCGCCGTGGCGGCATGCACGGTGGTCATCAGGCCGCGCTTGATGCCCCAGGTGTCGTTCAGCACCTTGGCCACCGGCGCCAGACAGTTGGTCGTGCAGGAGGCGTTGGAAATGATTGCCTCGCCGGCATAGCTGGTGTGGTTCACGCCAAAGACGAACATCGGCGTGTCGTCCTTGGAGGGGGCGGACATGATCACCTTCTTGGCGCCGGCCTTCAGGTGCGCTTCGGCACCGGCCTTGTCGAGGAAGAGACCGGTCGACTCGATGACGATGTCAGCGCCGACTTCATTCCACTTCAGGTTGGCCGGGTCTTTTTCGGCGGTCAGGCGGATCTTCTTTCCATTGACGATCAGGAAGTTGCCCTCGACGGCGACGGTGCCCTTGAAACGGCCATGCACCGAATCGTACTGCAGCATATAGGCGAGGTAATCGGGTTCGAGCAGGTCGTTGATGCCGACAATCTCGATGTCCGAGAAGTCGCGCACGGCCGCGCGGAAAACCATCCGGCCGATGCGGCCGAAACCGTTGATGCCAACTTTGATCGTCATTTGTGTGCTCCTGTGGGTAAAACTTGTTGTTAGAGAATGGACTTGACCGTCTTGACGACGTTGTCCACCGTGAAACCGAAAATCTCGAACAGCTTGCCGGCGGGGGCCGATTCGCCGAAGGTATCGATGCCGACCACTGCGCCGTGCAGGCCGACGTACTTGTACCAGAGGCCGGAATGGGCGGCTTCGATGGCGACGCGCTTGGTGCATTTGCCCAGCACGGAAGCCTTGTACTCGGCGCTCTGGCGTTCGAAAGCCTCGACGCAGGGCATCGAGACGACGCGGGCGGCGATGCCTTCCTTGGCCAACGCGTCACGCGCATCGAGCGCCAGCTTGATTTCCGAACCGGTGGCGATGAGCACGACCTTGGCGTCGTCGGCATCGGCCAGTACGTAGCCGCCCTTGGAAATCGTTTCGGTCGCCGTGGAGCTGCTGACTAGCGGCAGATTCTGACGCGATAGCGCCAGCAGCGAGGGGCCGTCGGCGCGCTCGACCGAAGCCGTCCAGGCGACGGCGGTTTCCAGCGCGTCGGCCGGACGCCAGACGTCGAGATTTGGAATCAGGCGCAGGCTGGGCACATGCTCGACCGGTTGATGCGTCGGGCCGTCTTCGCCGAGACCGATGGAATCGTGCGTGTAGACCATGATCTGACGCTGCTTCATCAGCGCCGCCATGCGGATGGCGTTGCGGGCGTAGTCGGAGAAGACGAGGAAGGTGGCGGTGTAGGGAATCAGGCCGCCGTGCAGCGCGACGCCGTTGGCAATCGCCGTCATGCCGAATTCGCGCACGCCGTAATAGACGTAGTTGCCGCCTTCGGTCTTGGTCAGGCCCTTGGAGCTCTTGACCAGGGTCAGGTTGGAGCCGGCGAGGTCGGCCGAGCCGCCGAGCAGTTCCGGCAGCGCCGGGACAAAGGCAGCCAGCGCGTTCTGGCTGGCCTTGCGGGTGGCGATGTTCTCGGCCTTGGCGCGGGTTTCCTCGATGTACTTGGCGGAATCGGCCTTCCAGCTCGCCGGTAATTGCCCGGCCATGCGGCGTTCGTATTCGGCGGCCAGTTCCGGGAAGGCGGCGCGGTAAGCGGCGAACTTGCCGTTCCAGTCGGCTTCGGCGGCGGCGCCCTTGGCCTTTGCATCCCATGCGGCGTAGACGTCGGCCGGGATTTCGAAGGGGGCGTGGTTCCAGCCGATCATGGCGCGGGCGGCAGCGATTTCGTCATTGCCCAGCGGCGCGCCGTGGCAATCGTGGCTGCCTTGCTTGTTGGGTGCGCCAGCGCCGATCACGGTCTTGCAGCAGATCAGGCTGGGCTTGTCGGTCACTTTTTGTGCCGCGATCAGGGCGGCTTCGATGGCGGCGGCGTCGTGGCCGTTCACGTTCGGCACCACATGCCAGCCATAGGCTTCGAAACGCTTGGCGGTATCGTCAGTAAACCAGCCTTCGACGTGGCCGTCGATGGAAATGCCATTATCGTCCCAGAAGGCGGTCAGCTTGCCGAGGCCGAGCGTGCCGGCCAGCGAGCAGGCTTCGTGCGAAACGCCTTCCATCAGGCAACCGTCGCCGAGGAAAACGTAGGTGTGGTGATCGACCACGGTGTGGCCGGGGCGGTTGAATTCGGCGGCCAGCGCCTTTTCAGCCAGCGCCATGCCGACCGCGTTGGTGATGCCCTGGCCGAGCGGGCCGGTAGTCGTTTCGACGCCGGGGGTGATGCCGTATTCCGGGTGGCCGGCGGTCTTGGAGTGCAGCTGGCGGAAATTCTTCAGGTCGTCGATGGAAAGATCGTAGCCGGTCAGGTGCAGCAGGGCGTAAATCAGCATCGAGCCGTGGCCGTTGGAAAGCACGAAACGGTCGCGATCAGCCCACTTCGGGTTGGCCGGGTTGTGCTTCAGATGGCGGCGCCAGACGACTTCGGCGATTTCCGCCATGCCCATCGGGGCGCCGGGGTGGCCGGAGTTGGCCTTCTGGACGGCGTCCATGGCGAGGGCGCGGATGGCGCCGGTGATCGGATTGAAAACGGGAAGGTTCTGGGCGCTCATGCTGATGGTGGATTCACGACGTGGGAAAACCATCATTATCCGCCAAACAGAGGGGGTTCGTTAAGGCACTTGTTGCGAAGCAATGATGTTTGAATGCCTCCTTTACGCCAATCAATGTCGGCTCGGCCTTGGGTCGACATTGATGGCGAATGAACCCCGTGGTTTTCCTTTGAGGCCGTCGCCAAGTTCTGACGCGACTCCGTACTCTCCCGTCTAGACGGGGGGTTTTCAGAAAACCCTGAATGAATTGTCGTCGGTGTCTCGTTACTTGGCGGGGCGACCGGTCTTGATCGGCGTCAATTTGGCGATCTGCGCCGCCAATGCGGCATCCGACTGTTCGCTCAGTACGGTCAGGCCGGCACGCAGCAATTCACTCTTCTTGGCGGCAACGCCTTTGGCGAGCAGGCGCTTCTTGAGGCTTGCCAGCAGTGCGTATTCGTTTTCCGGCATCGTGTAGCTGTCGCGCACCAGTTTGGGTTTCTTCGGTTTTTCAACCTTGACAGGCTTGGCAGCCTTGACCGGTTTGGCGTCCACCTTCTTGGCGGGGAGGGCCGCCTTCTTGACCGGAGCAGACTTTACGGCGGTTGCCGGCTTGACAGGCAAGGACTTGGCGGGCTTTTTGACGGCATCCTTGCCGACGATGGGCTTCGCCGCAGCGGGCGGCGTGACTGGCGCGGGTGCCGGATCGGGGTTCGGGGTGGCAATGACCTCAGTGGTGGGTGCAACGATTGCGGTGGGTGTGGCGGTGGTTTTCTTGGCGGGCATGCAGGTCTCCTCTAACGGTATAAAAAGTATAAACAGTATAAATTGTTTAGTGGCTTTGTCCAGAGTGAGCCGCTAAAATGTTTTCTTTTTTTGGGGCCAAGGTGATGACGCAGGATGAACTCAAACTGGCAGTGGCGCGGGCTGCCGTGGAACATGCCTTGGCCTTGGCGCCACAAGGATCGGTGATCGGTGTCGGCACCGGCTCTACCGCCAACTTTTTCATCGATGCGCTGGCCCCGCACCGGACGCGCTTCGCCGGGGCCGTTGCGAGTTCCGAGGCGACCCGGCTGCGTTTGGCGAAACACGGGTTTGAAGTGCGGGATCTCAACGAGGTCAGCTCGATGCCCGTCTACGTCGATGGCGCAGACGAAATCGATGCGAGTCTGGCGATGATCAAAGGCGGTGGCGGTGCCTTGACTCGCGAGAAGATTGTCGCCGCCGTGGCCGACCGTTTTGTCTGCATAGCCGACGCTTCCAAGAAGGTTGACGTCATGGGGCGCTTTCCGCTGCCGGTCGAAGTTATTCCGATGGCACGCGAGCATGTCTCCCGGCAGTTGAGGCGTCTCGGTGGCGAACCGGTGCTTCGGGCGGGGTTTGTCACCGACAACGGCAACGTCATTCTGGATGTGCGCGGCTTGAGGATCACCGATCCGGTCGGTCTGGAAACCCACATCAACCAGATTGTCGGAGTTGTCGCCAACGGACTCTTCGCGGCGCGTGGCGCCGATGTACTGTTATTGGGGACGGAGTCTGGTGTCGGTGTGTCGCGCCGGATCTGAACCACGTGGGTCCGCAACCCGCGTAGCGATTGCCTGGCTGTCATCAGACTGTCACATGCCGCCTTCACACTGGCGCGGCAACTCGGTAAGTCTCTCCCATGCGCCCGGCGTCCCCCGCCGGGCTTTTTTTGTAAAACCCCGCCGCGTGGCCGGGTTTCAGGAAGTGCTTGTCTGCGTCGGCCAACAAATAGTCGGCGCGGCGGTACTTATTGGCGCGGCGGGACGTAACCCTGCACCTGATCGGCGCCGTCGCCGAAAAAGTGCTTTTCAAGCTGTTCGGCCAAATACTTGCGGTGGCGCGGGTCAGCCAGATTCAGGCGGTTTTCGTTGATGATCATGGTCTGCAGGCGAATCCACTGCTGCCATGCTTCTTTCGACACGCTTTCGAAGACGCGTTTGCCCAACTCGCCCGGATAGGGCGGTTGATCGAGACCTTCGGCTTCGCGGCCGAGTTTGACGCAATTGACGGTACGGGCCATGTGAGTTCTCCTGTCGGCTGAACGCGGGATTATAGCCGTTTGAACAGTATATTTTAATTCCCTTGAAACCTAATATCTACGCGGGTCTTGGCAATCTCCGTTTTGCGCAGCTACGCACGTAGCCACACACGAATGGTTCGCTGGGCAAAGTATAACCCCCTATGGCTCTGGCCATGAGTAGCCGGCGTTCGAGGTGCGAATTACCCGTAATGAGCATTACCCAGAAGGACCCGCAAACCCAGAGGAGTGAGTACCCCCCCTCCCGAAACCTGCGCACGAAAAAATGTGATTAACCGGTCGGTCCCTGGTTGCAGCAGACTAGAGATTTGACCGCCCCCTGTGAGCTGGCGTTCACTATGTTGATAGACGACCCACGTCGGAAAAATCGAGGTGCGAATTACCCTCAATGGTATTCCCCTGGAAGGACCCGCAATCGTATCGGAGAGCGCTCGTCTCTCCTGTTGTGTTCACCTGTGAACACAACAGCAGTGGCGGGACCCAATCCAAGCGCAACAGGTTCCTCTCCCACCCCACTATCGCGGGTCTGGCTTTGCCAACCCTCTTTCCACCCCTGCCATTTTTCACTGGGACAACCGGGACAACTGGGACAAATCGCCAAGACCCTCGCCGATATTGAATGTTACGTTTTCAATATGCATATTTTAAGTGGGACACGACTGGGACATGGTGGGACACTTCGGTTTCAAAACGTGTCACGTTTAGAGTTCGCGTTCACTCAGCATTCGAGCAAGGTATGTTTCAAATGAGCTGTCGAACTGTTCTCTCGCAGCTTTTCCCGCGACGCCGTAAAAGTCGAACCGACTGCGATAGTTTGGTGCCCGGACAAAAACCATGACCGGCTTTACAGCACTGCCCATCTTGCCAAAGCTGAATCGCTGATAAATTCCCGGCAACAACCTTCCCTGCCGCTCTTGCAGTGCGAAATATTGAAACCCTTTTTGCCCGGTTCGCTTGTTGTCCCCGCCTTGCTTTCTTCTTCGCTGGTCGCTCATGTTGGCTCGGTAACCCTGTTCGCCAAAGGATCGAAACCAGGCAAGGATTTGAACAATCTGACTGCCTCGCATGTTTCCGTTGGCGTCAATGTCGGCGGCCGTGCCAGGAACGATAAACATGCCAGCAGGCAGTATCCCGGCACGAAGCAACGCGACCTCATGGCGCTTGTGACGACGTTGCCCGCCTGCAATTTCAGAACGCAATACTTGCGCCACAGTGACGCCAGCCTTGTTTCCCCATTGCTCAAAATCAATCTTCGATTCCAGGCTATTTGAAGTGGCTTTCGTGTAACGTACGCCCCCTAATACCCAGGAAGTCGGCTTGTCAAATACCCTGGACATCTCTTTTTTGGTGGCTTCATAGCCGGCCCTTGCAGCGTCATTCAACGCTGCGGCTGCCGCCGCCTGTATCTTCTTGTCGGCCAACCCGCGAATTTTCGCCACTTGGGCATCGATGCCTTGCGTATCTACTGTAACCTTCATTGCAGTCCCCCTGAGTTCTCGTGATACTGGCTTGTCTCCAACATCTGCATGGTTGTCACGATCAGCCGAAAGCACTCGCCCACTCGCTGAATACCAGGCTCTGCCATCACAAAAAACATCTCTATCCTTGAAGCGCATTCATCGAACAGAAGCGAAAGCTCGCAGTCAGTCAGGATGTCGCCCGCCGCTTCTCTCATCTGCTCGGAGAGCAATTGCAGTTCTTGGAAACTTGTAGATTCGCTGCTACTCAGGGCGAGGATCTGTTGTTTGAGTTGCTCGATAGACATAATGTTTTCCCCTCTTAATAGCTGACATCGTCGCCAAACAGTGCCGGTAGCACATGCACCACCCGCGCCCGACCTTCCGTGGGCAGCGCCTCTTTCACAAGCCATTCGCGCCCCGCTTCGCTTCCGCGCCGGCAATAGCCACGCGCCACCATCAGCCGGCCCACAGCGCCAGGATCGAACCCGCTGCACACCACGCTGCGCCACGTTTCGTTGAACACAAAATACTCCTGGCTGCTGTGGCCCTCGGCATCCAGACACGACCGCCGATAGCCAGCGCGATCCGGCTTGCCCGGCGCGTGTTTGTCTGTGTCGTTCGCAGGCCTGTCCCAGTCTGTAAAGGCGCTCTCGCCCTTGCGGCGAATGAACTCTCTGACTTGTTGCAGCATGGCGGTTTCTTCCTGATTGCCTTGCCCTCCCCGGCGTGCCAGCCAGGCACGAAAACACGCGACTGCCGCCTGCATGGCCTCGCCGCCCTCCCAGTCGGTAATACCCCAGCGGGTTGCCAGTTCGCCGGCCGCGCCAACCAGAGCAAAGCGGGCGGCGACCCGATATGCTTGGCCGTGTGCGCCTGCATTGAGACACATCGCCTCGAACTTTCGCTGTGCGTCTCTGATCAGGCCCGGCACCTCGTCTTGATGAACAACCAACTCGGAAACGAAAGCATGGAAAGCCGTGCCGTAGTAGCGCCGTGCGACCTTATCCAGCGCCTTGGCGAAGTCGGCGCCATTCGCGTACCCATGCAGGTCCTCAAACACACCCAGGCCGGCGCCCGCATCGGCCGGGATTTCGGCCAGCCGTAGCTCTTGCCCGGCGCGCGGTGTCTTGCCAACCTCGCCCATGTGTTCAGCCAAACCGATTTCGCCGGCTGAGAGAAAAAGCAGGCGCCACGATGAACGTTCCCTTGCGCCCCCTGTTCTGGCAGCTCGTGTCTTGCCGCTGCCGTTCGCCAGCATGTACGCCACCTCACCAGCTGCCCTCGGGTCCATCTGGGCAAGCTCGTCCAACAATAGCGGCGCGTCGCAATGCTGCATCGCCAGGGCTTCAAGCCCGTTGTCGGTTGCTCGCCACCGCTGCATGTAGTCCGGCCCGCCGCAAACCGATGCGGCCACGCGAAGCGCCGTGGTCTTGCCGTCGCTGGAATTGGAACGGAAGTGAAAGCCCCCGCTCTCGCTGCCGGTCGGGTAGAGCAGAGGGGCGGCAAAAGCGACCGAGACTGCGAACAATAGGCGGGTATTTCCGCTGCACAGCCCGGATACCTCAGTTCGCCAATATTTCAAACTGTCGCGCATGGCAAAGGTCGAAGCGCCGCCCTCGCCGTCGAAAATCCATTGCCCGGCATTGGTGCCGATAGCGCCATCAGGCAACACAAAGACCGCGCCATCCGGGCCGGCGTCGTGCCACCCGGTTCGGTTCGTCACGCGGCCGCGCTCACCGGGGGTCGCCGTCTGTAGGTATTCGATCAAGAAAGGTTTGCCGCGCGGCGCGATCCGCAAACCGGCATCCAGCAGCAAGCCCGCTACCTCCGCGCCATCGCCGCGAAAGAGAGCGGCCGGCACGATCACCCGGTGAAGAATCTTGTCGGGGTCAAAAAATTCGCACAACAGGCCCCAGCCGGCGTTCTTCGGGTCGCGGATCATGGCGGCCACGTCGAGTTTGCTGCAAACCCATCTTGGTGCCCGTTCCTGTTCGTGCAACCACACGCCCCGTGCATCCACCTCGAACCGGCGCGGCGACGGCGGCGGCGCGCTCGCCTCAGCGTCGTGTTGTTCGCCCAAGGGCGCGCCGGCATCGCTCAGGGCGGTTTCATCGCCCAGCACCAACGCCATATGCGCCGCCGTCCATCCGCGTGCGATCAGGTCGGCTGCGTCGTCACCCTCTCCAAGCGGCTCCGCGTCGCCCAGGCACGCCGCGTCATCGCCCCCGGCCGCTTGCCGTGCGAATGCGGCCAGGTTGAAGCGCCTGACCCGCGCCGCGCCAGCTTTGAGCAATGCGCCCGCTACATCGCCGGCAGCCTTGATCCCGGCGCCGTCGTTGTCAGGCCATACCCAGCACTCGCGGCCGGCCAGCGGCGACCAATCCGCTTTGCTCACGGCCTGCGCGCCCCCTTGCCAGCAGATGACCGCTTGCTCGCCAAAGAGCCGTAGTGCCGCGTCGCGCGCCTTTTCACCCTCCACAATCACCACGGCGCCCGCTTTGGTGCCAAGATCAGGCAGGCCCAAAAGCGGCCGGGGGGCGGGTGGCGCCTTGAACTGCCATTGCAGGGCGCCATTCGGTAGTCGCCACAGAGAGAGCGGGGCGAACTGTTTGCGTTCGCCTGCCGGTTCGTAGCGGTCATGGTAGAAACACAGGCGCCCTTCCGCATCGGTATAGGCCCAGCGCCCAGCCGGTTTGCCGTGCCGCGAGTGGGCGGTCGGGGGCGGCGGTGCGTCTGCGGGGACGGGCATGATGCAGTCGCCGCCACCCCCGGCTGCCGCCGGCCCGGCGTTCACTTTTCTTGAGGCGGGCGATACCTTCCCCTTTCCTGCCTCGCGTTCGTCGCTTGTGGCGCGATTGCGAGGGTCGGTTCTGACGAGGCCGTAATGCGCCCCCAAGCGGTTGGCCGCTTCGCCTTGCCGGCAGTCCCAGACATAGGCAGCCAGGGCGACCAAATCGCCGCCCTTGTCGTCGGTCGCAAAATCAGACCAGGCGCCGCTATCGCGGTTGATCGTGAATGAACCGGGCTTGTGGTCGCTGCGCTTGGGGTTCAATGGCAGGTACTCCCGGCCCTGATTCTTGCCGCCCGACAGTCCTAGCAACGCCATGGCGCCATCGAAATCGCTCAGTGCGGCGGCGGCCATGCGTTGGATATGGTCACTCGCCATATTCGCCACCTTCCCAAATTGACCGCGTGCGCCGCAGGTCGGCATCGCTGAACGCATATCGGCCACGCCACACGATTTCGCCATCGCGGTCGCGCGCAGGTTCGCGTATCGAGGGGATTTCCAGGCCCTTGCGGCGCATGGCCGCAATGGCATCGGGCACGTTCGAGGCGCCGGCAATCCGGTCGAGTTCTTCGCGGGTTCTGGGGGCGCTGGCCAGCGCCTTGATGATCCTGATCTCGCGCGGGTTGTCCGTCTCGAAAGGCGGATCTGGGGGCGGCTCAAGGCCCGGCAGGAAGGCATCCCGAAGGCCGTGCATCAAGGATGAAATCGCGGTCATCATGGCCGCTGCTCCTTGGTTGCCTTGCAGTTCGGGCAGAGCGTGGCGTTTCGCTCATCCAGGCGCTCGGCTATGTCCGCCAGGCCGGAAAGGGTTGATTCGCCCAGGTCGCGCCAGACGCCTGCAAGCTCGCCCAGTCGCTCAAAGATCACCCAACTTTGGTACTCCCTCGCCTGAGCCTCAATCAGAGCCGCCAGCAAAGGCGCAAAACGATCAACGAAGCCGCAGGGATTATTGGACAGAGTTTTTTCCAGCCCCGTTGCCTCTGCCAGGGTGCAGACAGCGCGTGCCAGATAATTCGCTGCCGAATCGCCCGCCTGCCGCTCGGCATCGTCGGCAGAAAAGCCAGGTCGGGCGTTCATTTCAGACCCCCGGCCGCGTCGATTTTCGATTGAATCCAGTTATCGACGGCGGCGCGGGGCAGGGCGCTTGCCCGCTCGCCGAGCTTGACCAGCGGCCCAAGACGGCCGGCTTTTATTTCCCGGTAGCACTGGCAGGTGGAAATGCCCATACGCTTTGCCGCGTGCGGGATTTTTTCGAGGGCCGCAACCGTTGCGGGTGCGAGATTTGTGGGGTGTTGCATGACGCGTGCTCCTTTCGTTGAAGGGTTCCGGGCTACTGCCCGATACATCCCGCGTTTGCGGGATAGCACGAAGTAAACAACTTAAAAAAACGGCGCTCTAAGCACCGCGTTTTTTGTTTCTTGGCCCGTATTCGAGAGCTTTTATATGCGCTCTCGCCTGTGTGGCCCCCAACCCCGTTCGACTAGAAACAAGGGCCGTCACACCTCTTGCGTAACGAGCATCCTCCGGGAGGGAAAGTAAGATTTTCTTAACTTTCCGGCGGCTATCTTCTCCCCGTTGCGCATTTTGTCCGGTTTTTTGCCCACGAACACGCGCCGCCTCTTTGGTGGCAAGAATTCTTAACCAAGACTGACACAGGCCATCCGCTGCTATTTCTGCATTGGCCCAGTGAGTCCTGGCTTCATCAATGTTGCCGCGTTCAGCCGCAATTTTCCCTGCACGAACATAGCGGGCGCACTTTCGAGCGTAGAAGTGTGTAGCCGTCTGGCCGTCTCGAAGATTGAATTTCCGGCCATACTCAACGACCAAGACTCTCGGGCCGGGTTTTGCTTTGTTCAAAAGCCATCGATTCTTGAAGCAAAAGTAGACAATCTTGTCAGCTTGAAATATTTCGTTAACAAGCTTTGCCGCGTGCCGATTGGATATCTTTGATGCCCAGCCGTCGACAAATTCGCCGCACCCGTCTGGGTTGGTCATTCCGCCTTCGGGATGGACTACGGTGACTGGCCCAGTAAGAGTGATCGTAAAACTAACTGTCTTTGGCGAGGCAGCGTTTTCAAGCGGAGCATTGACCTCTGTGGGCTTGCTCATGCCGCCAGCCTCCACCCCTCTGGCGTCTCCTCGAAAGTGAGGCGACATTCTTCCTGCCGGTCGGCATCTGCAAGCCGCTCGATAATCTCAGTAATCGAGGGATTGCCTGCTGTCTTTTCCAGATAGATGGCGCGAATGAAGCGGTCGGCTATTCTCGGCACGCGCCCCCGCTTTTCCCACAGGGCAACGCTTTGGGAATCGTAGCCCCACCAATGAGCAAGGCGGGATTGAGAAAGCCCAAGTTCCTTCCGCAGAAAACGGAATTCGGCGCCGGTCAGGCTCGGTTTCTCCATCGCCAACCTCCGGCCAATCAGGCGATGCAATCCCTCTGCGTCCTCAATCGAGACGCCGGACCCATAAGGCGTTTCGTGTTCCCGATAGCCATTGGCTAGCCACACGTTACGCAAACCGCATTCCTGATAGTGATACATTTTCAATCGCTCCCAAATAGCGTGATAACCAGCACCCGCTTTCCGGGTTCTTCCTTCATCTCAATCGCGCCCGCCACCGTTAAAGATTGCCCGCAACTCATTCCCTTTACCGTTACTTTCCAGTTGCCGTACATATCCAGTGTTGCCGGTTCTACCAGGCAGCCTTTCCGCAATACATCCAGAACTTGCGGCAAGGTCACATGCCGTTGTTTCATGCGCTGCCGGGCATGCGGTAGCAATACCACGCGGCCCGAATCGGCGGCGACCTCATGCAATAGCTTGAGGGCATTGGCGTCGTTCAACCGAAACGGGCTTGGTGTGTTCATTACCTATAATTTTTATAGGTTAGCGTGGAAAATGCAAGCGCAATCGAAGGTCAATCAAGGGTTGTCCTTCGCCTGAGGTGGCAGTCACTCAATCCGGCTGTATTCGCCGGCATTGGCGTGCGTAAGTTGCCAGGGTTCAGGCGCCGCCTGCATCCGCAACCAGCTTTCGGGTGTAGTACAGGTGAGGTGGCACAGATGGATCGCCATCTCGGGCGACAGGGTATGCTTCTCATGCAGCAATTCCGAGACCGTGAGGCGCGAAACAGCCAAGCGCCGCGCCCGTTCGGTTTGGGTCATCTCCTGAGCGGGCAATACATCCTCACGAAGAATCGCGCCTGGGTCGGTCTGTTTTCGGTTGGGGTTTCGCAGGCTTATCAGCTGCAACCATACAGAGAGATGGCGGAAGCAGATCAGGGTTTCATGCCATCAGCTTCGCAATCTCGCCTCAATTTCTTCCGTAGGTTCCGCGCCGTCGCCCAAAGCTGCCATTACGACAGTGGAGAGTTCTTCGACGCGCATAGCCAGCCCGCGAAGGGCAAGGTCGCTTTCCGAACAATCTTCAAGAAACAATTTCTTCAACAGCCTGGCGTGTTGCTCAATCTCGTGTGCAGCCTCGTTGGCCGCCGCGAGGCGCGCTGCACCAATCCGCCACGATCCGTCATTTTCGTGGTGAAGGTCGGGTAAGGTTTCTGTGAGAGTTCCGGGCATGGTGACACTCCTTTGTGTTGCGTTGAAATCGGGGGCGAAAACGCTTTCTAGTACCCCCTAGCCTGCCCGAAACCGTCAGGCAACGGTAATGCAATTACTTGACCGCCGCCGCACAATGAGGCGGTGCCGGCAGTACCTTTGCGCGGCTTTTCGCACGCCCTGAGACGTTCTGAAACCGAAGTGTCCCACCTCGTCCCAGTCGTGTCCCACTCAAAATATGCATATTGAAAGCGCAGCATTCAATATTGGCGCGGGTTTCGGCGATTTGTCCCAGTTGTCCCAGTTGTCCCAGTGAAAAATGGCAGGGGTGGGAATGCAGACACGCGTGCATCATGATTTTTTTCCGGCTCGTTGTCGGATGGGCACGACCTTCTTGCCGTCGTTTTTCTCGCAGTCTGCCAACAGGTCGGAGAGGGCAACGAGGGCAGCGCGCCGCTCTGCAAAGTAGTCGTGCACGTTGTATACGGCCTCTATCCCCTTCAACTTGTGGTTCAGGCACATTTCAGCAATATGGGGGGCAACACCCAGGGCGGCCAAATGGGTGCGGGCCGTGCGGCGAAGGTCATGGACAGTGAACGGGGCAAGGTCGGTCTGCATCATGTAGAGGGCGTGATTCAGGGTGGTTTCCCCCATGTACCGGGTTGTCTTGCCGGGGGCCATCCGTTGCACTGGGAAAACGTAGGGGTTGTGCCTGACTTGCCGATTGCGTTGATCTTCGAGAATCTGCACTACCCAGGGCGAGAGGGGGATGCGGATGGGTGCATCAGTTTTGGTTTGGTCTGCCGGCAGGTGCCATTCCCCCGACTCTAAGTCGAACTGATCCCACGTTGCTTTCAGCAGCTCCATTTTTCGTACCCCTAGCGCCAGCAACAACTTGAGCGCGGCAGCCGAATGGAGAGGATAGTTGGGAGTGTCCCGCATGGCCTTGAAGAACTGGACCAGCTCACCCTTGGAAAGTACCCGACTACGCGGCCCAAGCTCGCCGCCAACATCGGTCGAATTGAATGGGGCGGCCGGGTTGGCCGCAATCAAGTGGCGTTTCATGGCATAGGCAAAGAGCGCCTTGGTCATTTGCAGGGCTGCCATTGCCGTTCTGTGTACCCGGCGATCCAGCAGGGGTCGCAGCATGGCATCGATATCAGCAGGCTTTACAGACTCAACCTGTTTGCTGCCCAGCTTGGGCAGGATGTGCAGGGTGAACAGAGCGGCCACCCGCTCTGGCTTCTTGCGGCGGTCGGCAATCTGCCGGGCAAAGAAGTCGTCGTAAAGCGCGGCCACTGTGCCCAGTCTGGATCTGGCGACTGCCGCCTTGGCGGCCTGCTTTTCCTCGGCAACGTCGATCCCCTGGCGAATCTGCACACGCTTTTCGGCGGCAACCTCTCGGGCTTTTGCCAGGCTCATGTCGGGATAGCGTCCCAGCGTCAGTTCTCTGGGGCGCCCGGCATGCCGATACCGCAATATCCAGGCGGACGTGCCTTTTGCGGACAGTGTGAATGTCAGGCCACCGCCGTCTGCCTTGGCGACTGGCTGGCCCGCCTTGATCCAGTTTCGCAGCTCAACATCGGTCAGATTGCCCATCTCCACTCCTGGCTACGCACAATTTCAGAAGCTACACCCGAATTTTGTAGCCAAGTCGAATAGCTACACGCTGGGCTACACAAATATTATGCGCTGCCCAGAAATGATCTGCAACGAGTTGAAACAAAAAACCCCGAAAAATCCGGGGTTTGATGGGGGTGTTGCGATGTTGTGAAACATCCTGAAACGCCGTCAAAGGCGTTTGAACAAGACCTTCGAACGCCGTTTGTAGTTATACATTTCGCGTTTTTGTTCGGGCAGTTCATCGACCTCGGCCAGCCGGAAGCCCCGCTCGACAAACCAGTGTTCGGTTCGTGTGGTCAGTACAAAGAGGCGCTTGAGGCCGGCCTTGCGGGCGCGTTTTTCGATGCGGATCAGCAACTGTTCGCCGTATCCCCATTCCCTCTGCTCGGGACTGACGGCCAGACAGGCCAATTCGGCCACTTCGTCCGAATAGCGGTATAGCGCGGCACACCCAACCAGGATGCCGTCGTGCTCGACCACCGAGAACCGGTCGATTTCCCGTTCGAGCAGTTCGCGCGGTCGATGCACCAGAATGCCTTCTTGCTCCAGCGGCTCGATCAGCGCGATCAACGCGGCGATATCGTCGGGCTTGGCTTCGCGGATGTTTTCCAGCGATTCCTTGGTAATCACGGTGCCGACGCCGTCGTGCGTGAAGACTTCTTGCAACAGGGCTCCGTCGACGTTGTAGTCGATCAGATGCACGCGGCCGACGCCGGTACGCGCGGCACGAATGGCGCTGGGCAGATAGCGTTTCAGGTCGTTCGAGAGCCAGTCGCCCATCCAGGCGATTTCGGCGGCTTCGTCGGCGGTCAGGGCGTCCTGCAATTCGCCCTTGCTGTTGGTGACGCCCTGGCTGTCGGTGAGGTAAACCAGCTTGTCGGCCTTGATGGCGATGGCGACGGCTTCGGCCACTTCTTCCATTTGCAGGTTGAAGATTTCGCCGGTCGGCGACGGCCCTTCGCAGTTCAGCAGCACGATATTGCCGAGGCCGAGTTGGGCGTTGATGCCTTCGACATCGACCTTTCTGACTTTACCGGCGTACATCATGTCGATGCCATCCAGCACGCCGATCGGCTGGCCGGTGATGAAATTGGCGCTGATCACGCGAATTTTGGCGTTGGCCATGGGCGTGTTGGGCAGGCCCTGCGAGAGCATCGCCTCGATCTCGAGGTAGACGCTGCCGACCGCATCCAGCACGCAATCGAGCGTTTCCGCGTCGGTGACGCGATAGCCCTTGTGATACACGGACGGCAAGCCCTTCTCGCGCAACTCTTCCTCGATTTGGGGACGGGCGCCGTGCACCATGATTAAACGGATGCCGAGGCTGGCCAGAAGGTTGACGTCGAAAGCCAGCGTCTTGGCAAAGGCGCTTTCGATGGCGCTGCCGCCGAAGGCGACGACAAAGGTTTTGTTGCGAAAGGCGTTGATATACGGCGTCACCGCCCGGAACCAGGCGACGAAATCCTCGTTGTTCTTGGTTTGCTCAGTCATTCTTGAGGCGATCTTCCGACTTCAGGGCACATTCCAGGCGGTCGCAGAGTGTTTTCAGCACCTTGACCCGCGCAAAGTTCTTGTCATTGGCTTCGACCAACGTCCAGGGCGCCAGGCCGGTTGACGTGCGATCGACCATGTCGCAGACCGCGGTGGCGTAGGCGTCCCACTTGTCGCGGTTGCGCCAGTCCTCTTCCGTGATCTTGAAGCGCTTGAATTCGGTGTCCTGGCGTTCCTTGAAGCGTTTGAGTTGCTCGTCGGCGCTGATCTGCAGCCAGAATTTGACCACAATTGCGCCGGCAGCAACCATCTGATGTTCGAAATCGTTGATTTCCGCATAGGCACGAAGCCAATCTGCCTCGCTGCAAAAGCCCTCGACCCGCTCGACCAGCACGCGGCCGTACCATGAACGGTCGAAAATCGCCGTTCGGCCTTTCCGCGGAAGATGCCGCCAGAAGCGCCAAAGATAGGGTTGGGCGCGTTCTTCCTCGGTTGGCGCGGCGATCGGCACGATCTGAAATTGCCGGGCATCGAGCGCGGCGGCAACGCGGCGGATGCTGCCGCCCTTGCCGGCGGCGTCCGATCCTTCGAACACGAGTACCAGCGAGCGATTGGCGAAACGCGGGTCGCGGGCGAGCTCGGAGAGGCGCCCCTGCTGCTTCGCCAGTTCACGCTCGAAATCCTTCTTGGCCAGCGACTGTGTCAGATCGAGGCTGTTCAGAACGTTGAGCCGGTCGATGGCGGGCGTGATCGGCGGCGCCACGGGCACCTGCGGACGCTTGCTCTCGGCAAGGCGGGCGCGAAGCGATTCGAGGATGATGCGCCCGACAGTCAGCGAACGGTAGGCGTCGTCGGTGCCTTCGACGATGATCCAAGGCGCATGGGCCGTATTGGTGACGCGCAAGACATGTCCCGCCACCTGTTGCAGCGCGTCGTAGGTCTTCAGGCGCTCGTAGCTTGTCTTGGTCACACGCCAGGCGGTGCGCGGGTCTTTCTCCAACGCCTTCAGCCGTCTCTTCTGAGCGTCTTTCGATAGGTGGAACCAAAATTTCAGTACCAGAGCGCCCTCATTGACCAGCATGGCCTCAAAGCGGTTGATGTCGTCCAGCCGTTCATCCATCTCAGAGCGGCGCATCGCGCCCTGGATGCGGTCGGTGATCGGTTGCGAATACCACGAGCCTGCAAAGATGCCGATCTTCCCCTTGGGCGGCAGAGCACGCCAGAAACGCCACATGGCCGGGCGTTCGCCCTCTTCATCGGTTGGAGTCGAAAAAGCCAGGGTCGAGAGGTGGCGCGGATCCATCCACGAATACAACAAATTGATGGTCTCGCCCTTGCCGCTGCCATCCACCCCGCTGATCAGGATGACTACCGGAAACGCTTTCCCTTCCACCAGATCGAACTGCACATCGAGCAAGTCGGCACGCAGCTTAGGGACTTCGTTGCGAAAGGTCTTCTTGTCGATGGTGTGACCGAGTTCCGCCGATTCAAACATCATTCACCTCCCACTCGAGTTCAGGCGAGAAAGTCGCCCCATAAGGTCTGGATCGCCGCCAGCGCCGCTAATCCGGCCGTTTCGGTTCTTAGAATGCGGGGCCCGAGACGGACGCCTTGAAAACCCGCGGTGCGGGCGGCCAGTTCCTCGCGGGGATCGAGGCCACCTTCGGCACCCACCAGCAGTTGCAGGCAGGGCGCGCGGACCATGTCCGCCAGCGCGCTACCGGCCTCAGGCGTCAGCATTAGCCGCAGCCCATCGCCCGCAGGGCGCGCGAGCCACTGCTCCAGCGATTCCAGCGGGGCAACAACGGGTACCCGGTTGCGTCCGCATTGTTCGCAGGCCGCCGCCGCCACACCCTGCCAATGCGCCACGCGCTTGCCGGCCCGGTCGCCCGAGAGCCGCACGACGCTGCGCCGACTTTCGACGGGCACGATATGGCTGACCCCGAGTTCGATCGCCTTCTGGATGGTGAAATCCATTTTGTCGCCAGCCTGCACCGCTTGTACCAGAGTGATGTCGAGCGGCGATTCGCTATCGCGCTCGTGCCAGGCGCCGAGGCTGACCGAAACCCGTTCGCGGTCGATATGTTCTATGCGTGCCGGATACTCGCCACCGCGCCCATCAAACAGCACGATTTCCGCACCAGGCGGCAAACGCAGCACGCGCACGGCATGGCGTGCCACCGCATCCGGCAGGTCGAGTCGGGCGCCGGGCGCCAGCGGCGCACGACAGTAGAAGCGGGGCAGGGTCATCTGGTCATTATGCGTGATCCCCGGATTTTGCGCAGAAAATTCCCGCTTTAATGCCTCTGTGTGAGGCAGGGCTTGTGTTTGCGACCGTTTGCAATCACCAGTTTCAGGTATGATCTGGAAAAATACTCAATTTAGGGATTGAACAGCATGGCAGCATTGCAACCGCCCGTGTGCGAATTCGGCTGGCGCGCGCCGGACTTCGCATTGCCCGCGACCGATGGTCGTCTTGTCGACCTCGCGTTGGCGCGTGGTCCCAAAGGGCTGTTGCTGATGTTCATCTGCAACCATTGTCCTTTTGTTCGGGCCGTGCTTGACCGCATTATCCGCGATGCCCGCGAACTGGCGTCGCTGGGCGTGGGCTGCGTGGCGATCAGCAGCAACGACCCGGTTGCGTATCCCGAGGATGCCTTCGAGTCCATGCAGCAGTTGGCGCAGGAGCATGCCCTGCCGTTTCCCTATTTGTTCGACGAAACACAAGCCGTTGCGCGCGCCTATGGCGCCGTGTGCACGCCCGATTTCTTCGGGTTTAATGCTAGCGGCGAACTACAGTATCGCGGCCGCCTGGATGCGTCCGGCCGTGTCGCGGTTGCCGATGCACGGCGGGATCTTTTCGAAGCCATGCGCGAGATTGCCGCCACCGGGCAAGGCCCGCGCGAGCAGATCGCCTCGATCGGCTGTTCGATCAAGTGGCGGGACGCATGATGGAGGAAGCGCTTTCACCCCTCCCGGGCGAATCGGGAATGCCGTTGGCGAGTTCAGGCGCAATAGGGGTTTTCCATACTTGCGCCGAGTGGACGCGACGGAAATGATGGCGGCTTCCCGGATATCAACCGCATTGCAGACAGAACCGCCTCCCTCTCTTTCAAACTTTTCAGCTGCACTCGGCAGCTGGGTGGGAGATTTGCGGGCTTTGCGATTCTGGCGGGCCGATGCCGCGGGCAATTCCCCGGAACGAGGCGAGACGCTGCGAGAATTCCTTCGCCAGTTGCGCCGAGGTGATGCCGGTTCGGTCCGCACGGCAATTCGGGCAGCTCTGTGCGAACCGGGGCTCTATTCTCACCTGCACTCCACCTATCCCGGCCTGCGTGGCGAGGCGAGTTGCGTCACCCTGACCCGCGTCTTTCGAAATGCATCCGGCGTGCCGATCTGTATCGGCGCCGTGACCGTATGCTCTGACGACGCAGCGGAGAGCGCCATTCGCGACAACCTTCACTTGAGCCAGGATGGCCTTGACGCCGTTTTGCGGTTTGCCAATGTCGGTGCCGCCATATTTGACGGCGAGGGTGGGCTGTTGCGCTGGAACAGCCGATTTGCCGAAGCCATGGGCTGGCCTTCCGTGTGTTTGCGGGTGGGTTTACGGAATGCCTTGCTGTTTTTGCCCCTGGTGGTTTGCGCCGACCTTGCGGGCGATCATGCGATGGCCGATGTCGCCCGATTGCTGGCGAGATTGCGGCAAGGTGAGCGGGTGCGCCTCAACCGCTGTGGCGCGGTCGCGCCCATCGAATTGTGGGCTGAGAGTCTGGCAGAGGGGCATCTGGCCGTTTTTGCGGCCGATGCCGGGTTGTCCGGCGACGAGCGCGCACGGCTGACGCTTGCGGAGGCGGTCCTGGCGCACAGCCATTCCGGCATTGTGTTTGCCGATGCCGACGGGCGTGTGCTGCACGGCAATCCTGCGTTGATGCTGACCACCGGCTATGCTGCTGAGGAAATTCGCGGCAAGCCGCTTGCGCATTTTGTCGCGGCGGACAGTAGCGACGGGTTCGCCCGCCTGATGACCAGTCTCGATCAACGCGGTGTTTGGCACGGCGAAATGCCGCTGCTGCGCAAGAACCAGGAAAGCTACGACGCGCTCATCAACGCTCTGCGCGTCGATCACGAGGAACCCTGCGGCGATACGCGCTATATCTGGATTCTCTCCGATGTCAGCGCCGGCAAGCGTGCAGCCGAGCAGATGTACCATCTCGCGCATCACGACGTGCTGACCGGGCTGGCCAACCGTACCGCCCTGCAATTGCGGCTTGCCCAGGCCGTCTCGGAAGCGAAGCGTCGCAATGGCGGCATCGCCTTGCTGTTCATCGATCTGGACCGGTTCAAGATCATCAACGACACGCTCGGTCATGCTATCGGAGACAGGCTGCTGGGCGAAGTGGCGGCACGCTTGCAACGCATCGTGCGCGAAAGCGATCTGATTGCGCGCTTGGGTGGCGACGAGTTCGTCATTCTGCTGTCGGATATCGACAACGCCAATGCGGCGGCGGCGGTGGCCGCCAAGGTGCTCGCCGCCTTTGCCTCGCCGGTAGTGATTGACGCCAACGAACTGCATACCAGCCCTTCCATCGGCATCAGTCTGTTCCCCTCCGACGGCACCGACAGCGAGACCTTGCTGCGTAACGCCGACACGGCGATGTACCACGCCAAGGCCAATGGCCGGAACAACTATCAGTTCTTTGCCGCCGAAATGAATCGCGCTGCCAACCAGCGCCTCGATCTCGAACGCAAGCTCCGGCAGGCGCTGGCGCACGGTGAGTTGAGCGTGGCCTTTCAGCCGCAGCTGCGCGCCGGAGACCACATGCCGGTCGGCGTTGAAGCTCTGGCCCGCTGGCGGCATCCGGTCGATGGCGTCATTCCGCCGGCCCTGTTCATTCCGGTGGCGGAAGAAACCGGCCTGATCGTCGAGCTGGGAGAATGGGTGTTGCGACACGCCTGCCGTACCATGCGAGAGTGGATCGATGCGGGGCTGCCGCCGCTCAAGGTGGCGGTCAACGTCTCGGCTCGGCAACTGCGGCGTCGCGATTTTCTGGAGACGGTTGCGGGCATTCTGGCCGAAACCGAGCTCCCGCCAGAGTTGCTGGAGCTTGAGGTCACCGAGAGCGTGGCGATGGAAAACCCGGAGCAGTCCATCGGTTTGCTGCGGGCGATCCGGCAGATGGGCGTATCGATCGCCATTGACGACTTCGGCACAGGCTATTCGTCGCTCGCCTACCTCAAACTGCTGCCTATCGACTTTCTCAAGATCGACCGATCCTTCGTCGCCGATATCGAAATCGATCTGAACGACCGCGCCATCGCCTTCGGCACCATTGCGCTGGCCCATTCGCTGGGTCTGGGCGTCATTGCCGAGGGTGTCGAGACGGCGGACCAGCTTGATCTGCTGCGTAGCAACGGCTGTGACCAGATCCAGGGGTACTTTTTCAGCCCGCCGTTGACGGCTGACGAAGCTGCCGGCTTCCTGCGCCGGCAACTGGCGACCGGACGTCTGCCCGAACGCTGAGCGGATTTCGGAGCACTACCTCGATTCGCCGGTCAGTCGCGCCAGGCAGGCATCGGCTTCGGCCCAGTCGCTTTCGCCGAAGACCCGAATACCGTGGCGGGCCAGCAATATTGCGGTTACGCCTAGACCATCAACCAGATTGCCGCTGAACTGTCCGTCATAAATCCTTGTGGTGCCGCACGACGGACTACCGTTCTTGAGCACGGCGACCTGCGCACCGTGCTGTCGAGCCAATTCCAGCGTCTGGTAGGCACCCGCCAGAAAGGCGGCGGTGACATCGGTGTCCAGCCTGTCCTGCACGCAGGCGCGGCCTTCCAGCACGGCCTTGCCACCACCTTCACCGACAATTTCCGCCGGTGGGCGCGGAACGGGCAAGCCTGCCGCAACTTCGGAGCACACGGCAATCACCTGACCGGCTTGCAGCCAACGTTGCAAAATTGCATGCATGTTCGCGCAATGGCCGCCGTCGTAGCGGACCGTGTGACCGAGCAGACAGGCGCTGACCAGCACGCGTGGAGGCGTGGAGGCGTTGGGAGCAGTGGGTGGCATAGGTCCTCGGGTGTGGCGCAAACCGGCATTCTACCGGCAGCCCGGCGAGGGCTCGCGTGTCAGCGCTTCGCGCAATTGATCGCGGTTGGTCAACATCTGTTCGATTTCCACCGGACCGAGGCGCTCGCCATGCGCCCGTAACTCGCTCACCCCAGCGTCGCCCATTTGCGTCAGCACGTACGCGGCGGCGAGGCGGTGCCGGTTGTTCGAAGACGCCGCCATGCGGCCAAGAACCGGAATATCCCGCTCGTCGACCGCGTGCCTCAGGGCAAAAACGGTGCACACATTGACTCCTCGGGTCATGTGCGCAAAGCCGGCATGACGATCCACCACCCGGCCCAGCTGGCGCATCCGGGCATCGCCCCCGGCTGCCCAGGCGGTTGAGGCGAGCGCCAGCGCCAGCGTCGCGAACATCTTTCTCCGGTGGATCACGTCGTGGGTTTCCCGCAAGGAGATGGCCGCCTTCGGCTCGCCGTTGCATGCCACAGGCGCCGCCCACACTGCCACGCGAACATGGCGGCGAACAGGCAGACCAGCCCCCACTTGATCGACGAGCACAGCGCGGCGAGTGGTACCAGCCCGTCGGCGAAACCCGGCGGATGGGCCAATAGCCGGAGATGCAGGGCGTTTTCAGCGAGATCGAAAGTGGCGGCGACGGGCAAGGCCGTGTCGAGTACGCGGCGAAACGCCGAGCCCAGGTGGGCGAACAGGGTGGTTTCTCTCGCCACGGCGATGCCAAAGGCGCCATAGATGAACGGATGCAGGGTGTCGAACACGAAATGGGCGCGATACGCCGCCTGACCGGGTTCACCCCAGGCCGCCAGAATGCGCCAGAATGTGTCGACGTCGAAGCTGAGTTGCAGCGCGATCACGCTGGGCGTCAGCGTGTGCAGCATCCACGCCAAGTGCGCTTGAGAGACCACCAGGGCGGCACCAGGCAGGAGAACACGCCACTGTCGTTTCATGGAGCACACGTTCTGGCGTCGTCGGCAGGCAGTGCCTCGAGGGTGCGCAATACCGCCCGCGCGATGGCCTCGCGTTTGAACAGATCGTCGCCCCGGCGAGGCGTGTCGATATTGAGTGCGAAAAACACCGGGCCGGTCGGCCATTCCACCCAGCCCACCCACCAGCCGAAACGTCCCTCCCAGCCGGTTTTGGCGCGCAGTATCCAGTTGCGCCCGGCTTCGACGATCATCAGGTCCTTGACCAGGCGCTGGTGTGCCAATTGAAACGGTAATTCGTTGCGGTACAGCTTTTTGAGAAAGGCGATCTGTTCCAGCGCGGAAATTTCGAGGCGGCCTTCGAGCCAGTAAATCCCCGTGCCTGCCTGCGCGTTGCCATAATCTGCCCGCTTCAGATAGCGCCGGGCGGCGGCTTCGCCAATGCGGCCCGCGAAAATCTCGTAGACCCAGACCGCCGAGACGCGCATCGCCGAACGCAGGTTCTGATCCTGGTTATGGCCGGGAAACCCGCGCGGCACGCCATCCCACTTGAAGACCTCGAATTCGTCGCGGACGGCGCCGGCTTCGAGGGCAAACAGCGTGTGTGGAATCTTGTAGGTGGAGGCGGGCGAATAGCGCTTGAGCGCCCGCGCCCGGTCGGAGACCATCGGCACGGGATCGGCGCGGCGTTCGTCCAGTACGGCAATGGTGCCGGAGACTTGGCACTCGTCGAAATGGGTGCCCCAGTCGGCGCGCTCGATCATGACGCTCCGGGCATGTGTGCCGCTGGTGACCAGCAAGGCTAGCCAGAGTGCGGTCAGATGGCCAATACGGAAGATCACCGATTGCCTCTTTGCCCGACTGTTTTGCCAAACCTTGCCCAGGCATCGACATCGATGCCACGGACAAGCAGCCACAGGCTCAGGGCGCCTTCACCGACCAGTGCCGGGAACAGCACCCACGGAAAAAGCACGGCGGCCAGCGGTGGGGCGAGCAGAAGCGCCAGGCTGTTCACGAGATAACTGACGCCTGCGGCGCCCAACAGCCAGCCGAGCGTGCTCGGCAAATAGGGCGCGCGGACGATGAGCGCGCCGCGGATCAGGCAGGTGACACCGAAGAAAATCAATCCGACACCAAAGCCCAGGCCATGCAGATTGAGCGCGGTCAGGGTCAGTGGCGCGAGCACGTCCGGCGGCAGGGCGCTCGGGCCGGTGGCGGTGGCCAGTAGCAGAGGTGCGAGCAAGGTCTGCTTGTTGGCTACCAGCACGGCGGTCTGGACCAGATTGAAAGCGGTGGCGGCCAGCGCCAGCGGGCGGCTGACCGGGCGAAGCAACAAGTAAAACATTACGATGAGCGGAACGTCGAGAACATGCATGAGCAGATCGCCGGCTAGACCGGCGCGCCATAGCCCCGGCGCTCCGGCAATGGCGGCGGCGGTCGCCAATCCATCGCCCGGCACGATCAGCGTGCCGCGCACCAGTGTTTCGCCAAACAGGCCGAGCAGGATGATGACCAGATAGGCCAACCCGCCAGCGCGGAGATAGGGGCGAGGGTGATCGTCAAATCGGCGCATGTCGTGCGAGCCTCCGGGAGGGGACGGAATGTAATCGTCTCACGTTTGGGCAGACAGCTAAACGAAGGCGTGCGCCGCCCACCGGATGGCGAGGGCGCAGCCGATCAGCATCTGCACGACGAGGCAGGCACGGACGGCGCCGGCGAGCGGCGTGAGCGATGACGGACACGCGCGCGACCAGAGACCGGCCGCCAGCGTCGGCAGATACAGACAGGCCGCCCACGCCATCCAGGCAATGCCCAGTCCTGTACACCCGAATCCTTCGCAGTAGGTGCGCCACAACGCGAAGACGGTGCCGAGCACCCCCGCCAGGGCGAGCAGATATGTTGCGGCGAGCGCCTGCGCAAGAATCGGTGGGCGGCGTCGGGGTGCAACGTTTTCGGCGGTACTCAATTCAGTCCTTGCTCATGAAGACACTGTTGGGGTCGTCCGGATAGTCACCGAACGGCCCGCACCGGCGATAGCCGAAGCGTTCGTAGAGCGCGATGGCTTCGGGTTGGCGATAACCGGTCTCCAGAGTGAAGCGCCGGCAGCCCCGCTGTTTTGCCTCGGTTTCCAGAAAGCCGAGTATTCCTGCGGCGATACCCTGCCCGCGAAATTCCGGCTGCGTGTAGATGCGCTTCAACTCGCCATAGTGAGGCCCGATTGCCAGGCCGCCACAGGCCACGGCGCGTCCGTCGGCGGCACGTGCGACCGCGAACAGCACGTTCACAGCGCTGAGTGCGGCGATGTCTATGCCATAGTGACTCTCGGCGGGGTAGAGCGGTTTTGTGTAGGCATCCAGCGCTTCGATCAGGGCGATGATTTCCGGCTGGGAGGGGGATTCCAGGGCAATGTGGAACGGTGCTGTCATGGTATCTCGATCAGTTGGGGCTGGGCAGGCAGGTTGTCGATAGTCGCGGCGCGGTGGAGAGCAACGCGACTCACCGGGCTGCCTCCGGCAACAGACCTTGGGCGCGCAGCGGCGGTTCCTCATAGATCGCGTCTTCGGCCGGGTAGCGCAGAGCCGGTTCGCCGGCCTCCTTCGCCAGCGCCCAGACAACGCTTTCGCCGGCAGGGAGCGTGTTGGGCGTCGCGCGGTAGAGCGGGTCGGCAAACGCTTTTGCGGGCGAGACGAACATCCAGCCGCGAGCCCGGAAAGCGTCGGCGATTTGCGCGATGGTGGCGGCATTGATCGCGTTGACGTGCAACAGCATCACATGCAGCGGACTCCTGTTCAGCGTGCGCCGCGCCAATTGATCGTAATAGTCGGCGCGCGTCAGCAGATGGGCGACATATGCTCGCTGCAAGGCCGTCCGCCGGTCTGTGTCGCCTGGTTGATCCAGCGCCAGCCAGAGGTCGTTGAAATACCAGTCGCTGGTGTCGATGGATACCGGGGCCGGACGATAGCCATGCTCACGCAACCAGGCGCGCATGCCGTCGCGTTTTTCGGCCGTGTCGCCTTCCTTCAGATAGGGAAAGCGCAGCATGGGACGCCAGGTCGGGAGAGCGTTGAAAGCTTGATCCGCCTCGACCACGTCGGCAATGAATTCGGCCAGCGTCAGTTTTTTGGAAGCAAGGTTGCGGTGGCGCGAAGTGTGGTTGCCGACGTCGTGGCCGGCACGCGACCAGTCCGCCACCAGTGCTCGACCGGCTACGCTGCCTGTCTTGGTCAGCGTCGGAAAGATCATCGCGGTGAGGCGGGCAGCCGCGAGGCCATCCAGCAGTTGTTGGTTCCAGATTGCGGCTTGCGGTTGGCGGTCCGGGTCGAGTCCGTCGTCGAATGTCAAGGCAAGCGTTTGAGCGTGCACGAGCGAGGTACACAGGCAGAATGCCAAAACCGCGAGGGCGCGCAAGGCGTTAGCATGCCGGGCGACGCCATTCATTCGTTTTCCCAACGCCAGCGAGGCGGCTCACCCTTCAGCCAGCACACTCCCAGAAGAATGGCCGTTAGCAGGGCAATGTAGGCTAGGAAATCAGCCTTGCCGTGGGTCGGCAAAAAGGCGAACGCGCCCGAGATCGCCAGAGTGAAGTAGACCGCGAGCACCGCTTTGCCTTGCCACGCCGTGGGCAGGCCACAGCCCCAACCCCGCCGCTTGGCAGGGAACCAGTATCGCCGTTCGCGTGTTTCCATGTGGCCTCCGTTTAACCGCGATTTGATGCTGCCACGTTCGCGGATGATTCGGGTTTCCGGCAGTGCCGTCAAGCATGCGGGAGCGGGCGCCTGTTCCAAGGACCAGGTTCGCAATCCGCTCGTGTGTATCAACTGGCGTGGTGAGAAATCATGCTCATTCGGCAGGTTGTTCGCGATTGAGCAGCAAGGCGCCGAAATCTGCCATCGCCAGAATGACTTTTTCAAACGCCCTGCCCGTTGCGGTTAACGTGTATTCGGTCATGGGAGGAACAGTCGGGTACACAGTACGATGAACCAGTCCCAACGATTCCAGTGCCCTGAGACGTTCGCTGAGGATTTTGGGGCTGATCGAATCCAGGGAGCGTTCCAGTTCGGAAAAGCGCTTTTTCCCGGACAGCAAATCGCGAATGATCAGGGTCGCCCATTTGTGTTCGACAATTTTTGCGGTCTCCCGCACCGGACATTCGGTGGAGCAGGCTTCGGGCAAAGGGCGGTCGTTGCGCATGGCTATCCATTCGGTAAGTCGCTACCCATTTGGTGCGTTCTTGTGACGCCGATTGCGGCATGTCAACATCCGCCGCTCCATTCACTATCGCAAAGGGTTCGACATGAAGCTCAAGGTGTTCCTGATGATCGTCGGCGTCGTTCAGATTGTACTCGGCGTCCTGTATCTCGTCGCGCCACATGAGTTCCTCCACGCCATGGGACACAGCGTTCCGATGGAAGACATCAATTATCCATTCGGGATGCTCGCTGCACGTTTTCTCGCCTACGGCGTCGGAATGTTCGTCATCGCACGGGCACCGGAAAAGCATCGTTTCTGGATTGCAAACATGATCATGATTCAGATCATCGACCTCGCGGTGGGCATTTTTTACACGCTGGCCGGGACGGTCTCGATCACGCTGTCCGGATTCCCGATGTTCAATGCTCTCTTGATCGCTGTGCTGCTCTGGCTCTGGCGTCCGCGCAGGGATCTGGTGGCGGGAGTCGCCTAAGAGAGGATTGGCCGTCAGCGCAGAACTGAAGGGACGTTGTTACCCCGTCAAGGTGAGCGATTTCGGGGTTTAGCGTTCACAGAGCGGGCCAACAGATCTCCGAACCGGGGGCCATTTCCCGGTTCCGGCGATGGGCTTCAGCGCCGGTTCCAACCCGCCAAACGACGATCAGCTGCGGCCTGCCAGGCCGCTTCCTCCGCCTCGCTCATGGGCGGCAGGCGGGCGCCGGTCAGTACATCCCGGTAGTCGATCTTGGCGCATTTCACGAAGTAAGGCAGGCGAGTGGATTTGCCTTCGCTGACTTGCAGAATGGCGAGGTGCACGCGGTTGATCTCGGGTTCGTGCGCTTCCTGGCCGTATTCGCTCAACAGGGCGAGCACCTGGGGCGCCCCGGTCTCGCCGAACAATGCGATCGCAAGGAAGACGACATCGTCGCGGGTGACCATCACAAACCTTTGTTGGCGCTCAGCGTGTGAACGCGCCGTGCCGCCGCCTTCAGCAACAGGCGGGAATACAGTTGATGAAAGCCCAGTAGGGCGTGAAACGCCACTCCAAAGCCACCGTCCGGCCGCATGGGGATCACCGCTGAACCAAAAAACAGCGTAGTGGCGGGCGAAGCGCCATCGCGCGGCCTGACGCAGAGCCAGGATCGGGTTTGACCCGCATCGAGCAGAATTTCGGTCGCCGAGCGTTGTTCCACCTTCCACGCCGAAAACCGGTCGGTGCGCGATCCGGCCAATGCCGCGGCCTGCTCGTCGGTCGATTTGAGACGGAGAGCCTGGGCGAGCAGCCAGCGTTCAAGTTTGAACAGCCGAGTAGTGTAGAAAGCCTCAATCAGCGCGGGCAGCGACACGTCGCATGGCAACGTGGTTTCGTAGCAGTCCGTAAATGCGCCCTGTCTGCCGTAAGCGCCGAGGAAGGAGGTTTCCGGCACCGCTGCGCTGACAACGGGTGTCGGAGAGGGGAAATCAGGGCTTGATGGCATGCGGATCGAAGGAGAGGTTACAGATGGGCAGTCGAAAACGGAAACGGCTCTTGGCTCAGGCCGGTGGCTTGGTCTTCCATTCATGTTCGCGCCGGCCTTCCGCACTCGCCTGAATGAGTGCAAGAAAGCGTTTCTCGCGCGTGACAGGGCGTTTGGCGCTCACGACATACCAATTCGCCTTGTGCCGATAGCCCGCCGGGAGTCTTTCGTAGAACGCCCACGCGACCGGGTTCTGTCGGAATTCGGCAATCTCTTCTGCTGACAATTCAGCCGGCGCCGACTGTTCGTACGATGCGGTTTGCGAGCGCGCCGCAATACGTTGCGCGAAAACGGCGCGTCCAGCGTCTGTCATTTTGCCTGCCGCTTCCAATTCGGGAATGCGGTTGATATTGAGCGTACTCCAGCGCGACCGGGGCTGGCGGGGTGAAAAGCGGATCTTGTAGCGGTTTTCGTCAATACGCGTCCGTACGCCGTCAATCCAGCCGAAACACAGGGCCTCGTCGACGGCCTGTGGCCAGGTCAGTGCAGCCTGACCGGTGTGCGTCTTGAAGAATCCGACCATCAGTTCCGTCGCAACAGCAGCGTGTTCGGCGAACCATCCGCGCAGTGCGGTGGCATCGGTAAAAAAGAGAGGTGGGGTGGCGGAAGACATGATGATTCGACCTTGCCCGACTCCCCGAAGTTCTTGCCAATACCCAATACGTTAAGTGGCATCTTGGCTAAGGGTAAGCTCGAGCACAACTTCGTTGCCGTCCATACGCCCAGTGTGACGGAAACCGAGTGCGAGATAAAACGGCTCTGGACAACCGGGACCAGGTACGTAGGAAAGCTCGAGCGAATTGAAGATCCGCTTGCTTCGTGCGTGCTGGATAACCTGTTGCATGGCGGAGCGACCAATGCCGCGGCCCTGGAACCTGGCGTCAATCATGAAGCGCCAGACACCGATGCTGGGCGTGTCCGGCCTGGGGTTTTTCAACGAGTGATCTGCGAGCATGACAAATCCCGCGAGTTCGTCATCAGCGTAGATCGCCCGGTACCACGCCTCTGGGGAAAACAGCGCCTGCGCAAGCGAGATCGCATTGGGGGAGACGAAATCCTGCTGCTGGTCGCCAACGCTCAGCAGGACCACCGGAATCACGGTGTCAGCAGTAATCTCGCGAAGCGTGACGACAGGTGTATTGGTCTTCATATTGGTCTTAGTGTGTTGCCTGACGAATATCTATGGATTTCCCCGGAATTGCAAGGTGATGTGTTGCTGGAATGTTGGAAGCAGCCTACAGGAATCTATTCGGCGCGCCGGTCGTGCAGATCAGTGGAATGGGGGCATCCCTTTTCGCGATCATGCGAGCGCTCATTGGCGGCGCTTCGCGACACGCCTAACCCCACGATGCGTTTTGAATAACCACACGATACCCGTCTGGGTCTGCAAAAGTGCGACCTCGCACTTGCCAATAGGGATTGAAGGCCGGGGTTTCCACAAACCCGGCTTCCAACAGCGCAGTGCAAATGCGGAACCACTCATCCTCAACCGGTACATAGAACACTAAGAGATCCTCAGGTGTCGGTGTGGGCAAGACGGGGTGGGAACGGCAGTAAGTGAACTCGACATGCCAGTTTTCGTCTGGCCGGCCAAGGATGATGCCGTCGAAACCCGCATGGTCTTCAAAGCGTCCTATTTCCATGAAGCCAAGTGCCTCGATGTACATCGAGGCGGAGTGCTGCAAGGCGCTGACCGGGCGAGCGATGCGTACTGTAAGACTCAAGTGTTAAGGCCCTGGTTTAAGATCCGCCTAGACATTGCTGCGTTCACATTGAACGGCCGTCGAAGTTTTGGACCGGGATAGAAGCGAAGTCGAAGCCGTCAAGACAACGAATGTTGATGGCGGCCATGCGGTTACCCTTAGGATCAACGCCCTCGCCATAAGGATGGATGCCGCACTTTGGGCAGAAACGATGTTTGACAATGTGCTTGTTGAAGGTGTAAGTGCTTGCGGACTCTTCGGGTGTGAGCAGATGAAGCTTGTCGCGAGGTACAAACCAAAGGAGCGAACCTTTGCGGGCACAAATTGAGCAATTACATGCCGTTGCCTCCGTGATCTCGCCTTCAACCTCGAACGCAATCATGCCGCAGTGACAACTACCTTTGTAGATCATTTCAGTCTCCTGGCTTGCAACGTGCTATGACGAATGGAAAGATTCGAAGACGCAAGGTGGCGTCCAGCGAACGAAGAGGGCGAGATTGAGCGACGGCTAAACATTTTGGTCGAGAACTCGCTCGATGCGGCGATCCGGGATCAGCCAGAGCAACGCCACAAATGCAAACACAAGCTGCGCCGCCCACGCAGCGACTAAGGTCAATAAAATAGCGAACAGGTAAAGGACGGGCGATAGCTTGCCCTTCCAGTCGTTTCCCACAGCGCGACGAAGCACCGACGAGTTACCTTGTGTTGCAATAATTGCCTGTTGTAAGAGCCAGTAGGCAATGGCCGCGGCCAGCAGCACAACACCGTAGAAGGCCGTAGGAAGTGGGGCAAAGTGATTTTCACCCATCCATCCCGTGGCAAAAGGGAGGAGAGATAGCCAGAACAGCAAATGCAGGTTTGCCCATAAGACTGCGCCTGTTACATGGTTCGCGGTATGTAGCATATGGTGGTGGTTGTTCCAGTAGATACCGACATATACGAAACTCAACACATAACTCAAAAATACCGGGATCAGTGGCACAAGCGCTTCAAATGTGTCGCCATGAGGCACTTTCAGTTCGAGAACCATGATCGTGATAATGATCGCCAGCACACCGTCGCTGAATGCCTCAAGTCGTGTTTTCCCCATTGGTTACATTCCCCACGTACAGGTTTTACTTGATAGCAACTTTTACGCAAACTTCCAGCGGAAGACCAGCGCGACGGCAACTGGGACGGCAAAGAGCAACAGCATGATTGGCAACTCTTCACGCAGCGAGTACCCAGCGTAATGGACGCCAACCCACATGTTAAAGGCGGTAGCTGCGAACCATATTGCCACGAAGCTATACGTTGCCATGGCAACCGCGCCTGGAAAGTGTTGAATGAACAGCCGGCTGTAGAAAAAGAGTCCGCCAAATATCAGCAACCCGGACACTAAGATAAAAACGGTTCTCATGTGCAGTCTCCAGCAAGTCCTAAAAAAGGCGCATGACAAACAAGATCCGGTGACGACGGGTTGACAGTGCGGCCTGACGAAGGTTCTAAGGACGGCCAATGCGGTTGAGTGGGTTCGCGAGCCTGAAAATCGTCAAGAACTGCGGCTCATTTCCGAGCGATGAGGCGCTTGCATGTTGCGCAATATAGGAGGGAGTACGGATATTTACTTTGGATGTGGCCTACGCGTAGGCTGTCGCAAAAACTACAGCAACGGTAACGAGGCCGAGTGCCGAACCAAAAATTGTCGCTTGGTGAGAAGTCTTGCAAAAAAGCAATAGCGGCAAACATCCAAGCAAAATCAGGACCGATCCGAACCCTACTGCTTTCTCTCCATAGAGGGCTTCGGAGAACCCAAAACGCGTAAATCTTCCCGGCGCATGACCATCAATGACAACCCAAGCGCCTAAGGAAGCAAGTACGACTGAAATTAGTACAGCAAGCAAGCGGGCAGTAAGGGTGGTTTCAGATTTTTGCTGAATCATATCTTCTGTGTCGTTACCAACCATGCAGTGTATAGCACCGTTTTAACGAACGATCGGTTATCGATGACCTGCCCGCAATCACTGACTGTTCATTTCTCAGCATTCGCCGCTTCATAACTTATATCCAAATTTCAGGATGTATCAACATGAATCAGCTACCGTGACAGCCCCTATAGCTCACTTCCGGTGTGTGTGTGGTCTTGCCGAGGCCAGTTCCATGCATACCAAACTGTGAGCAGTCCAACGCCTATTTCTATGACGCCGAGCAACTGGTAGAAGCTCCACGCGCCGGGCATGGTAAGCGCCATGACGGCAATGTAGAGTGCTCCGAGCAAGATGTTGCCCCAGCGGCAAAAGGCTGCCGGCAAAACGAGCGAGAGAAACACCATGAGGCCGGGGACAGCGAGCAGAATGGATGTGACGACGAGTGTACTTTGGCTCACGGGTCCGATTGGACCGTCGCCGTTGATCATTCCGCTAAGTTTGCCCGGGACATACAGGCCGAAGTAGTCGCCGTAGACGTAGCAGAACATCAACGCCGCCCATAACGCCGATAGCTTTGCTCGAACCGGAACTTTGAAATCAATTAGTGGGGTCGAAACCATACAATGTATATCCTTTCGAATAGTGAGTATTTCCGGGGACCTGCCTGATGGGATGGATTCCCCCGTCTGTTGAGCGCCCGATAGGCGCAACCGGTGCTCACGTGGGGACGGGGTATCGGTCTTCCACGAAAGGAGTCCGAAGCGCATGCTACTACCGTTGCAGTTGATTTGGCCAAGCGTGTATTCAAAATGGCCGTAGCTGATGACAATTGGAGAGCGGTCGAGCAACGCGGCATGATCTGCGGACTGACATGCCCCCTGTAGCCATACCAGTTATTCGGCAGGAAGTCCGGGAACAAGGTTAATCGAAATGTTGCGGGGCTGCACAGCATCGGCAGCATGCTGCCGATGCTGTGCAGCGAACTTGGCGGGTGGTACCCGGCCACAACTGCTATGCGGACGCACTTCGTTGTAGTCCTGGCGCCAGGCGGCGATGGTCGTTCGGGCTTCGGCGAGAGTCTCGAACCAGTGCTCGTTCAGCAGGCATTCGTCGCGGAATTTGCCATTGAAGCTCTCGATGTAGCCGTTCTGCATCGGCCGTCCAGGCTGGATCAGGAGGTGGCGAATGCCATGTTTCTGTGCCCACGCCATGAATGCCCGACTGGTGAATTCCGGACCGTTGTCAGTACGCACCGCTAGCGGATAGCCCCGGAAGGTGGCGGCCTGATCCAGCAGGCGCGTGACGTACTGGTTAGAAATGCCGTAGTCGGCGGCGATATCGACACATTCGTGACTGAAATCGTCGGCCACGGTCAGGCATTTGATGCGCTGGAGTAGAATCGGGCGTCATCACCACAACGATTCATTCCCCCCCAAGGAGTCCGTCATGCGCCGCATCACCCTTGCTCGTTACCTTATCGAAAAACAGCGCGACAAAGGCATCATCAACGCCGATCTCAAGTTGCTGATCGAGATTGTTTCCCGCGCCTGCAAGGCCATTTCCATCGCCATCGGCAAGGGCGGTCTGGGCGGCGTGCTGGGCGATGCCGGCAGCGACAACGTGCAGGGCGAGGCGCAGAAGAAGCTGGATGTGCTCTCGAACGAGATTCTGCTTGAAGCCAACGAATGGGGAGGGCATCTTGCGGCCATGGCGTCGGAAGAGATGGAGCTGCCGCATCTGATCCCCAATCGCTACCCGCAGGGCGAATACCTGCTGCTGTTCGATCCGCTCGATGGCTCCTCCAACATCGATGTCAATGTTTCGGTCGGCACCATTTTTTCGGTGCTGAAGTGCCCGGAAGGCGCCGACATGTCCACGCCGGAGGCGGTCGAGCGCGCTTTTCTCCAGCCGGGCACGCGGCAGGTGGTGGCGGGCTACGCGATCTACGGCCCCTCGACGTTGCTGGTGCTGACTGTGGGCGATGGCGTGGTGATGTTTACGCTGGATCGGGAATACGGCACCTTCATCCTGACGCGCGACGAGGTTACGGTGCCGGAAGAGACGGCGGAGTTTGCCATCAACATGTCCAACCAGCGCCATTGGGAGCCGCCGGTGCAGCGTTATGTGGCGGAGTTGCTGGCGGGCAAGACCGGCGCGCGCAGCAAGGATTTCAACATGCGCTGGGTGGCTTCGATGGTGGCCGATGTGCACCGCATTCTGACGCGCGGCGGCGTCTTCATGTACCCGTTGGACGCCAAGACGGCAGAAAAGGGCGGCAAGCTGCGCCTGATGTACGAGGCCAACCCGATGGCCATGCTGGTCGAGCAGGCTGGGGGCGCGGCGACCACCGGGCGCGAGCGTATTCTGGAGATCGTGCCGCAGAAACTGCACCAGCGTGTGCCAGTCATTCTGGGATCGAAGTGCGAGGTGGAGCGGGTGACTGGCTATCATTCCACCTCATAGCACGCGCGCGGCAGCTCCCTGGGCGGCGGCGAAAACTGTCACGTTTCTGTAACAATCGGGTCTTAGACTACAGGCTCCACTACATGGAGAACGTGAAATGAACGCTTCCAGAATTTTCCGCGCCGTGCTGCTGGCTGCCGCCACCAGCGCTGCTTTCGCCACTGTCCAGGCTGCCGAGATTACCGGCGCCGGCGCCACCTTCCCCGCTCCGATCTACTCCAAGTGGGCGGACGCATACCAGAAGGCCACGGGCAACAAGATCAACTATCAATCCATCGGTTCCGGTGGCGGCATCAAGCAGATCACCGCCAAGACTGTCGATTTCGGCGCCTCCGATATGCCGTTGAAGCAGGAAGAGCTGGATAAGAACGGCCTCGTGCAGTTCCCAACCGTGATCGGCGGCGTGGTGCCCGTGGTCAACCTGCAAGGCATCAAGCCGGGTCAGCTGAAGTTTACCGGCGCCCTGCTGGCCGACATCTACCTCGGCAAGATCGTCAAGTGGAACGAAAAGGCCATCGCCGACCTGAACCCGGGCGTGGTACTGCCCGATCTGCCGATCGCCGTCGTGCGCCGTGCCGATGGCTCCGGCACCAGCTTCCTTTTCACCAACTATCTCTCCAAGGTCAGCCCGGAGTGGAAACAGAAGGTGGGCGAAGGCACGGCCGTGCAATGGCCGACCGGCATGGGCGGTAAGGGCAATGAAGGCGTGGCTTCGTTCGTGCAGCGTATCAACGGTGCCATCGGCTATGTCGAATATGCTTACGTCAAGCAAAACAAGATGACCTATGCGCAGCTCAAGAACGCCGCTGGTCATTATGCCGAGCCGGACGACAAGACCTTCAAGGCCGCCGCTGCGGGTGCCGACTGGAGCAAGTCCGCTTTCTACGAAATACTGACCGAGCAGGCTGGCAAGGAAGCCTGGCCGATCACCGGCGCGACCTTCATCCTGGTGCACAAATTGCAGGACAAGCCAGCGCAGGGCGCCGAGGTGCTGAAGTTCTTTGAGTGGGCGTACATGAACGGTGGCAAGATGGCCGACGATCTCGACTATGTCGCCCTGCCGGAAAGCCTGATCAAGTTGATCCACAACTCCTGGACAAACGTCAAGGACGCTGCTGGCAAGCCGGTATTCACGGCTGGCAAGTAAGCCCCGATCGCTACGCACACCCCTCGGCGCAAGCTTGAGGGGTGTTTTTTGGACGGAAGCCGGACTGTCACAAAATGGTCACAAATTCTGAAAAGAACGCACGCGCCGCCAAAACCGCGAAAAACCGGTTTGCGGACATGCTGTTCCGTAACTTGACCCGGGCGATGGCGACGCTGACCCTGTTGCTGCTGGTTGGCATCATCGTCTCGCTGACCATAGGCGCCTGGCCCTCGATCAAGGCCTTCGGCTGGGGGTTTTTCGCGAGCAGCGAATGGAACCCGCCCGCGGACCGCTTTGGCGGTCTCGGGCCGATGTATGGCACGCTGATCACTGCCTTCATCGCGGTGGCCATCGCACTGCCGATCAGTTTCGGCATCGCGCTCTTCCTCACCGAACTCTCGCCAGCCTGGTTGCGTCGCCCGCTCGGCATCGCCATCGAATTGCTCGCCGGCATTCCCAGTATCGTCTATGGCATGTGGGGTCTGCTGGTCTTTTCGCCGGTGTTTGCCAGCACCGTGCAGCCCTGGCTGGCCAAGACGCTGGGCCAGGTTCCGCTGATCGGCAAGCTCTTCGCCGGCCCGCCCATCGGTATCGGCATTCTCGCCGCCGGCATCATTCTGGCGATCATGATCATCCCCTTCATCACCTCGGTGATGCGCGATGTGTTCGAGCTGACCCCGGCGATGCTTAAGGAGTCGTGCTACGGCCTGGGCGGCACGACCTGGGAAGTGGTCTGGAACGTCGTCCTGCCCTATACCCGCGTCGGCGTCATCGGTGGCACCATGCTCGGCCTCGGCCGCGCGCTGGGCGAGACGATGGCAGTGACCTTCATTATTGGCAATACCAGCGTGCTCGACAGTTTCTCGCTGTTCATGCCGGGCAACTCGATTGCCTCGGCGCTGGCCAACGAGTTCGCCGAAGCGACCTCCCCCCTCTACACCTCGGCCCTGATCGAACTGGGGCTGGTGCTGTTTTTCATCACTTTCGTCGTCCTGTCTTTCTCCAAGCTGCTGCTCTTCTCTCTGGAGAAGAAAGCCGGAACGACGAGCTGAGGCCGCGTCATGAATCTCGTACAACGCAGAAAACTGATCAACGTCATCGCGCTGGGTTACTCGCTGGCGGCCATTGCATTCGGTCTCGTCTGGCTCATCTGGATTTTGGTGATGGTCTTCGAAAAGGGGGTCGGCGCCATGACGCTGAACCTCTTCACGGAAATGACGCCACCGCCGGGCGATGTCGGTGGCGGCCTGAAAAACGCCATTGCCGGCAGCGCGCTGATGGTCTCGCTGGCGATGCTGATCGGCACGCCCGTTGCGGTGCTGGCGGGCATCTATCTGGCCGAATATGGTCGCCGTACCACGCTGGGCAAGGTCACCCGCTTTCTGAACGACATTTTGCTGTCCGCCCCTTCTATCGTCATCGGTCTCTTCGTCTATGCCATCTATGTGGCGCGGGTCGGAGAGTTCTCCGGTATGGCCGGGGCGGTGGCGCTTGCGCTGCTGGTGCTGCCGGTGGTGATCCGTACCACGGAAGACATGCTGGTGCTGGTGCCCAATACCCTGCGCGAAGCGGCCTACGCGCTGGGCGCACCTCAGTGGAAGGTGATCGTGATGATCACGCTGCGCGCTGCCAAGACCGGCATTGTCACCGGTGCCCTGCTGGCGCTTGCCCGCATCTCCGGCGAAACCGCGCCGCTGCTCTTTACCGCGCTGAACAACCAGTTCTGGAGCCTCGACCTCGGCAAACCGATGTCGAACCTGCCGATGGTCATTTTCCAGTTCGCCATGAGCCCCTACGAAAACTGGCAGGAGCTGGCCTGGGCGGGTGTCTTCCTGATCACGCTCGGCGTGCTTCTCCTCAACATCGTGGCTCGCGTGCTGTTCCGCAAATCCGCTACGCAATAAACCGGAGTCTCCATCATGCCTTCGCTGAATCCCGCCGAACTGAGCCCGCAAATCACGATGCGTGCGCTCAACTTCTACTACGGCCAAACGCACGCGCTGAAGAACATCAATCTCGATGTGTATCGCAACACCGTCACGGCCTTCATCGGTCCGTCTGGTTGCGGCAAGTCGACCCTGCTCCGCACCATCAACCGCATGTACGACCTCTACCCCGGACAGCGTGCCGACGGCGACCTACTGATCGACGGGGTCAATGTGCTGGCCGACGATGTCGATACGATCGAACTGCGCGCCAAGGTCGGCATGGTCTTCCAGAAGCCGACGCCTTTTCCGATGACCATTTACGAAAATATTGCATTCGGTGTGCGCATGCATGAAAAGCTCTCGCGCATCGAGATGGATGACCGTGTCGAATGGGCGCTGACCAAGGCGGCGCTGTGGGACGAGGTCAAGGATAAGCTCAACCGGCAGGGCACCAGCCTTTCCGGTGGTCAGCAGCAGCGTCTGTGCATCGCCCGCGGCGTCGCGGTGAAGCCGCGTGTGCTGCTGCTCGACGAACCGACCTCGGCGCTGGACCCGATCTCAACCATGCGTATCGAGGAACTGGTGAACGAGTTGAAGAAGGAATTCACCATCGTCATCGTCACACACAACATGCAACAGGCGGCCCGCGTGTCCGACTTCACCGCTTACATGTATCTTGGCGAACTGGTCGAATTCGGCAAGACTGACGACATATTCATCAAGCCGCAGGACAAGCGCACCGAAGACTACATCACCGGCCGGATGGGCTGATTGGAGAACAGAATGAACGACAACGCACACGTTTCACGCCAGTTCGACGAAGACCTCGAAGGCCTGCGCACCCGCGTGCTGCAAATGGGCGGCCTGGTCGAAGCGCAGGTGCTGCAAGCGGCCAATGCCTATCTGGAAGCCGACATGGCCCTGGTCACGGCGGTGATCGAGACCGACGGCAAGGTGAATGAGTACGAGATCGAAATCGACGATGCCTGTATCCACGTCATCGCCAAGCGCCAGCCGGCCGCTTCCGACCTGCGCCTGATCATGTCGGTCAGCAAGATCGTCACCAATCTCGAACGGGCTGGCGACGAGGCCAAGAAAATCGCCAAGGGCGTGCGCCGCATCAACGATCGCGGCCAGATGGCGATGGTCTCGAATGCCGCCAACGTCGGTCACCTGGCCAAGGAGGCCATGGTCATGTTGCGCCGCGCGCTGGATTCTTTCGCCCGCGTTGACGCCGAAGAGGCGCTGGCGGTGATCCGCGACGACGCCGAGATCGACCGCGAGTTCAAGGCCATCATGCGGCAACTGGTCACTTACATGATGGAAGATCCGCGCACCATCACCTGCTCGCTGGATGTCATCACGATCGCCCGCGCCATCGAGCGCATCGGCGATCATGCCAAAAACATCGCGGAGCAGGTCGTCTATCTCGTCGAAGGCCGTGACATTCGTCATCCGGGTAAGGAGAGAGGCGAGTGAATCCCACCATACTGGTCGTCGAAGATGAGCCGGCGATTCAGGAACTGCTGGCGGTCAACCTGAAACACGCCGGTTTTCTGGTGGCTCGTGCTGCCAGTGCCGAAGAAGGCGACGCGGTGATCCGCGCCGCACTGCCCGATCTGGTCATGCTCGACTGGATGCTGCCCGGCCAGTCGGGCATTGCCCTGGCCCGCAAGCTGCGCGCCGACGAGCGTACCAAGGAACTGCCGATCATCATGCTGACGGCACGGGTGCATGAAGAAGATAAGATCCAGGGGCTGGAGGCGGGGGCTGACGACTACATCACCAAGCCCTTCTCGCCCAAGGAAATGGTTGCCCGCGTCCGCGCCGTGCTGCGCCGCCGCTCACCTCACCTGGCTGGCGAGGCGATCAACATCGGCGGTCTCAAGCTCAACCCGGCGACGCACCGCGTCACCAGTGGCGACCAGAATATCGAACTGGGTCCGACCGAGTTTCGTTTGCTCTTTTTCTTCATGACGCATCCGGAGCGTGTGTATACCCGCGCGCAACTGCTCGACGATGTCTGGGGCGACCATGTTTTCATCGAGGAACGCACCGTCGACGTGCATATCCGCCGTCTTCGTGCCGCACTCGAACCCTACGGGCATCACGAGCGCATCGAAACCGTACGCGGCACCGGCTATCGCTTCCGGGGTAACTGAGCGGATGCCGTTTGTCCTCGTCGGGCCGTTGGTCATTACCCTGATTTGCGCCGTGCTGGCGCTTGCCCTGGGTCTCCTGACCGACGCGGCAATCGGCTGGGCGGTTTTTGCCGGCACGGTGCTGCTGCAACTGGCCTATCATCTGTATTTCTTTGCCCGCCTCGATCGCTGGTCGCGTCAGCCGTCGCTCGACCAGGATCAGGCCGGAAAGGGTGCCTGGGGCGACGTGCTGGTGCGGCTCTATAAGCACGAACGAGCCCGCCTGGCGCAAATCGACCTCGCTAACCGGCGTGCCGATGATTATGACGCTGCCGGGCAGGCGCTGCTCGACGGCCTGGTGACCGTGGATGCAAGTGGGCGCATCGAATGGTGCAATCGTGCCGCAGAAACCATGCTCGGCCTCGACCGCGAGGCGGATCTTGGTCAGCCTATCGCCAATCTGGTGCGGCATCCGGAGTTCGTCAGCTATCTCCAGGTGGCCCAGTTTGGCAAGCCCTTTGCCATGCGCGCGCCGGTCGATGAGGCCCGCACCCTGCTGCTCAACGTGGTGCAATATGGCGAACGTCGCATGTTGCAGATGCGCGACATCACGGAGCGCGAGCGCGTCGACGCCATGCGGCGCGATTTTGTCGCCAATGTCTCGCACGAATTGCGAACCCCGCTCACGGTGCTCGCCGGCTTTGTCGAAACCTTGCAGGATCTAGATCTCGACGCTGAGGAACGTCGCCAGTATCTCGACATGATGGCCGATCAGGCTGGCCGCATGCAGCGGCTGCTGGCAGAGTTGCTGATGCTTTCCAATCTCGAATCGGCGCCGCCTCCGCCAGCAACCGAGCGGGTGGACATGCTGGCGCTGTGCCAGAAACTGTTGCGCGACGGCGAGGCCCTTTCGGCCGGGCGCCATACATTGGCGCTCGACATCGAAGGGCAGGCCGACCTGCTGGGTTCGGAATTCGAGATCACCAGCGCCTTGGGAAATCTTGTGTCGAACGCGGTTCGCTATACGCCGGCAGGCGGGCGGATTCGCATCGTCTGGCGAACAGAAGGCAAGACCGCCGAATTCGCCGTCGAAGACAACGGTATTGGCATTGACCCGAAATACATTCCACGCCTGACCGAGCGGTTTTACCGTGTGGACCGTGGCCGTTCCCGCGAGACCGGCGGCACCGGCCTGGGGCTGGCCATTGTCAAGCACACCTTGTCGCGGCATCAGGCGACCCTCGACATTCAGAGCGCACCGGGCAAGGGTAGCCGTTTTGCTGCCCGCTTTCCGGCTGCGCGCGTCGTCTTGTAACAAAACCGTAACCCGTGCTTCACGGAGGCGCCACATCGGCCCGATATCGTGGCGGTCATGCCTCGGGTACGCAGCATCTTTCTTTCGGACATCCACCTCGGCACGCGGGCGTGTCAGGCGGGTCGCCTCCTCGAATTTCTGCGCGAATATCCCGCCGAACATGTTTATCTGGTCGGTGATATTGTCGACTTTTGGGCCATGGCGCGCGGCATTTTCTGGACGTCTGAACACAATACTGTCCTGCAAAAGGTCTTGCGCCGCGCCCGTCATGGCGAACGGGTGATCTTCATCCCGGGTAATCACGACGAAGCTCTGCGCGAATATGCTGGCACCGTATTCGGCGACATTGAAGTCCATGCCGAATATGTGCATCAGATGGCTGACGGACGACGATTTCTTCTCGTGCACGGCGACGAGTTCGATCAGGTCACGCGCTATCACCGCTGGGTCGCGGTGCTGGGCGACATGGCATACAACTGGCTGGTGCGAGTCAATACGATCCTGTCGTGGTGCCGGCGACGCCTGGGACGCGCTGGTTACTGGTCGCTGGCCGGTTACGCCAAGCGCAAGGTCAAAACCGCCATGCAGTTCATCAACGATTTCGAGAATTCGGTCATCCATGCGGTTCGACAGCGCGGCCTCGACGGTGTCATCTGCGGTCATATCCACGCTGCGGCGCTGCGCGAGGTGGGCGGGTTGACGTACGCCAATTGCGGCGATTGGGTCGATAGCTGCACCGCGCTGGTCGAGCACGACGATGGCCGGTTGGAGATTGTCGAATGGGGTGCCGCGACCTTGCTGTCGCTCCCGGCACCGGTGACGGAGGAGGTTGGCGAATGCGCGTCGTGATGGCCTCGGATGTCTATTTTCCCCGCATCAACGGGGTGTCGACTTCGATCGAGACCTTTCGCCGCCGTCTTGCCGAACACGATGTCGAAGTCCGACTGATTGCGCCCGAGTATGGCAGCGAGTCTCAGGATGACTGGATCGTGCGCGTACCGGGAAGACGAATCCCGCGCGATCCGGAAGACCGGCTGGTGAAATGGCGTGCTATGCACGCCGCGGTGGACGCGGCGGCGCGCGAATGCGACGTGCTGCACGTGCAGACTCCCTTCGTGGCACACTACGCCGGCCTGGCGGCGGCGCGCCGCTGGCGACGCCCGGTGCTGGCCACCTATCACACCTTGTTCGAGGAATACCTCGGCCATTACGCCCCTTTTCTGCCTGCGCGGTTGTTGCGGGCGCAGGCGCGCGCCTGGTCACGGCGCCAGTGCAACGCCCTGGATGCCCTGGTGGTGCCCTCGACGGCAATGCGTGAGCGACTCTGCGAATACGGTGTGCGCGCACCCATGCATGTGTTGCCGACCGGCATTCCGCTTGCCCAGTTCGGCCAGGGCGACCGCGCCGGCTTTCGTGCCCGGCACGGTATCGAGCCGGAACGCCCGGTGGCGCTCTTTGTCGGCAGGGTGGCACACGAAAAGAACATTGGTTTTCTGGTCGAAGCGATGAGAACCGTCGTCCGGCGCGTGCCCGACGCCTGCCTGCTGATTACCGGGGAAGGCCCGGCGATGGAGGATTTGCGCCGTCAGACGCGGGCGTTGGGACTCACGGCCAAGGTGTGTTTCCTGGGCTATCTCGACCGCCATACGGAATTGCCTGATTGTTACGCTGCTGCCGACGCTTTCGTGTTTGCCTCGCGTACCGAGACTCAAGGACTGGTACTGCTGGAAGCGATGGCGGCGGGTTTGCCGGCGATTGCGCTGGCTGAAATGGGGACGCGCGACATTCTGGCACCCTTGCGCGGCGCCATCGTACCGCCGGACGATCCGGCCGCCTTCGGGCGTGCGATGGCGGAATACTTTGAACACCGCGAACGGTGGCCGGCGCTTTCGGCGGCGGCGCGGGATTACGCGGCGGAATGGTCGGATACGGCGCTGGCCGGCCGTATGGCGGATCTTTACCGGCAACTGATTCAGGCTCATCGTTAGGAACCTCATGGAAAGTCCGTATAAGGGCAAGACCGGTCTCGTGCGCATCCGTAATGCCTTCGTCTATTCGCTGGCCGGACTGAAAGCGGCATACGACTGCGAAGATGCGTTTCGACAGGAGGTCTGGCTGGCAGCCGTGCTGATCCCGGCGGCCATCCTGTTGCCGGTGCCTGCGATCGGGCGCGCGCTGATGATCGGTTCGGTACTGATGGTGTTGATTGTCGAACTGCTCAATTCCGCCATCGAGGCGGCGGTCGATCGCATCGGCTTGGAAAGCCACACGCTCTCCAAGCGCGCCAAGGATATCGGCAGTGCCGCCGTGCTGATCGCCCTGCTCAACGTACTGGTGATCTGGTTGTCGGTCATTCTCGGAGCGGCGCTGTGACGCTGAACATCGCCTTCGTCACCGAAACCTTCCCGCCCGAAGTCAACGGTGTGGCGATGACTGTCGGCCGCATGGTCGACGGCCTGCGTCGACTTGGTCACCGCGTCAGCGTCGTGCGCCCGCGTCAGCGTGACGAAGGCGAGATCGCTGCCGACGACGTGATCGCGGTGCGCGGCCTGCCGCTGCCGGGCTATCCGGAAGTCCGCTTCGGTCTGCCCGCTGGGAGGCATCTTCACCGCCGGTGGCGGCATCAACGGCCGGATCTTGTCCATGTGGTGACGGAAGGCCCGCTCGGCTGGTCGGCCGTGAATGTCGCCCGCCGCCTCGGCATTCCGGTGACCTCTGGTTTTCACACCAATTTCGATCGCTACAGCGTGCATTACGGTTTCGGCTGGCTACGGCCGGCCATTGCTGCCTATTTGCGCATGCTGCACCGTCGGGCGCGCGCAACCCTGGTGCCGACCGCCGCGCTGGCCGCCGATCTCGCCGGCGAGGGCATCCCTGGGGTGCGCGTGGTGGGGCGCGGCGTCGATACCGGGCTCTTCATGCCGGCGCGTCGCTCTACTACGCTGAGGGCCAGTTGGGGCTGCGATGGCGAGGAGCCGGTCTGTCTCTGTGTCGGTCGGTTGGCGCCGGAAAAGAATCTGAGCCTGGCATGCCGAGCCTTTGCCGCGTTCAAGGCGGCGCGGCCCGAAGCGCGCATGGTCTGGGTGGGCGACGGGCCGTCGCGGCGGGATCTGGCTACCCGGAATCCGGATCACGTCTTTGCTGGCATGCGGGTCGGCGAAGATCTGGCGGCGCACTACGCCAGCGCTGATATCTTCATTTTTCCCAGCTTGACAGAGACCTATGGCAATGTGGTTCCCGAAGCAATGGCCAGCGGTCTGGCTGTGGTGGCCTATCGCAGCGCGGCAGCGGCCGAATTGATCGTCGACTGCGGCAATGGCCGGGTGGCGACGCCTGGTGACGAAACCGCTTTTGTCGCCGCATTGGGCGATCTGGCAATGGACGACGGGGGCTGGCGTCGCATGGGGCACGCCGCCCGGGCGGCGATGCTGCCGTTGGGTTGGGATGGCGTCATCGGGCGCCTCGATGCCGTGATGCGCGAAGCTGTCGCCGGCTGAAGCTCACATGCCGCCTGCGCGGCGCCGTTGCCGATCAATACAGCCTTCGACTAAGATAGATTATTGAGTTATTGATCAGGGGTGGCTGGTGCCTCCGGACGTTGCCACTTATCGCACGACAGGTCTGGGTACCCGACAAGGCACCTATTGGGCGATTACGGTAGGCGTATTCGTTATCGTGCTGGCGATTGGTAGCGCGCTGGTTGGTCTCGTTGAGCGTTCGCGCCGCACCGACGAGCTACACAAAACGGCGGAGATTGCCCAACTGCATGCCCGCGAAATCAGCGATCGCCTCGATCAGGCGCTATCGGCCACTTTCGCGCTGGCGGCCGTGGTCAAGCAGGGCGGGGGAAAGATCGACGCCTTTGAATCGCTGGCAGCGGAAATGATCCGCACGTACGGCGGTTTTGGCGTGCTTTCCTACGCGCCGGACGGCATCATTACCAAGGTTCAGCCTCTTGCCGGTAACGAGCGCATCCTCGGATTCAATCCGTTGCTCGACCCCGAGCAGGGCTTCGAGGCCAGAAAGGCGCTGGAACAGCGTCAACTGGTGTTGACGGGGCCTTTCCGTCTGCGGCAAGGGGGGTTCGGTGTGGTCGGCCGGCATCCGGTGTTCATCGATGCGGGCACACCCAAGGAGCGTTTCTGGGGTTTCATGCAGGTTACCTTGCGCATCGAGGATTTGCTGAATGCCTCTAGTCTCGGGCAATTGTCGGCGCGAGGTTATCGCTATGAACTGGCTCGCAGCGATCCGCTGTCCGGCGCGAGGCAAGTCTTTGCACACTCGCCTGGCGACCTACCTATTCGTCCGGTGCTAGCGACCTTCCCGGTGCCGGGTGGACAATGGACTTTGGGCGTCGAAAGAACCGACGGCGACGGCTGGTCGCTCTCGTTGCTCGCCGAAATCGTCGCCGTGCTCGCGGTTTCGAGCCTGTCGGCGCTGGCGATCGCCTTCCTGCTGCGAGAGCCGCAGCGTCTTCAGCACGAGGTCGAGATTCGCCGTGCGGCGGAAAGCGATCTGCGACAATCTTCTGCTCGCTTGCAGGAGATCATCGACACGCTCGATTCAGGTCTTATCCTGTGGGATTCGGAGCAGCGCCTGCTGGCCTGGAATCGTGCCTTCATGCGTATTTTTCCCGAAACGGCGCCGCATCTGGCAATGGGTCTGCGCCGAGTGCATTTTTCTGCCTTGATGGGGCAGTTAGGCAAATTCATGCCGGGTGAAGAAGTAGTCGCCGGTGACTGGGATCGTTTCGGGACTTGGGACCGCAAACTCAACGACGGCCGTCTGATCGAAACCCGTCGCCTGGCGACCAGCGACGGTGGCCGGCTGATGTTGCACACGGATGTGACCGAAAGCCGGCGCTCGGCTGAATTGCTGGCGCGCAACGAGCGCATGGCATCGCTGGGCAAACTAGTGGCTGGCATTGCGCATGAGGTCAACACGCCGATCGGCAATGCGCTGATGGTGGCGTCCACGCTCAGCCAACGCGTGACCGACACCGAAAACGCACTGGCCGACAATCGTCTGCGGCGATCCGAGTTGCGGTCGTTCTTCGAGATGCTGAAAGAATCTGAACAACTGGTGGTTCGCAATCTCTCTCGGGCGGCCGAGTTGATCCAGCATTTCAAACAGGTGGCTGTCGATCAGGTCAGCGACCGGCGTCGGCGATTCGATCTCGCCCGCGTGCTGGAGGAACTGGTTGCAACGCAAAATGTGCGCTTGCGTCGTTCAGCCTTTCAACTCAAGGTGGCACTACAGCCGGACATTGCCATGGACAGTTATCCAGGCGCCATTGGCCAGATTGTCTCCAACCTGATTGAAAACGCCCTCTTTCACGCCTACGAAGGCGCCGAGCAGGGCACGATGGAACTGGCGTGCAGCCTGCGCGAAGACGACAAGGCGGAATTGCGTTTTGCCGACGACGGTCACGGGATCGAACCGGATGCTCTCTCTCGAGTCTTCGACCCGTTTTTCACGACCCGCTTGGGACGCGGCGGGTCGGGACTGGGATTGAGCATCGTGCTCAACCTGACACGCGACCTGCTCGGGGGCGACCTCGAAATCGACAGTCAGCCGGGTGCCGGCACGCGTTTCCGGTTGATCTTGCCGCGCGTGGCGCCCCGCCGCCCAAATGGCGAGGAAAACACGGAAGATCTCGACGTGGGGCGCGCCTAGCTGACGATATACGCTGCCGAACCCGAGGCGACCAGTACGCCAGCCTCGTTTTCGAAGGTCACATAGACCGAGGCGATGCGTCCGCCCAAGCGCAAGACATTGCCGGTGGCGACGAATCGCTGCCCCTGCGCCTGATGGAGGTAGTCGATCCGCATATCGATTGTACCGAGGCGGGCAAAGCGATGGGTCAGTTGCTCCATGTTTTCGTCACAGAACTTTTCGGCCATGGCGGCACAAATGGCGTAACCTCCCGCAGCGTCAATTACCGTGGCGATGGCTCCGCCGTGCAGTCGGTAATGCAGCACATTGCCGATCAGGTCGGGGCGGCTGCGAATCTCCACCTGGGAGCGGGTTGGCGATTGATGAACGATGCAGAGGCCGAGCGCTTCGTGAAACGGCACCTTGGCGAAGGAATCGGCCATGATGGCTTCCAGTTCGGCTTGCGCTTCGGAAGAACGGTGAACAGGGGGTGGATGGACGGTCATGGCAAGCGGATCGTAAGGGGAATCCCAATTATCGGGGTCGTTGCCCAAGACGGTCAATCGAGGTGGCGGTGCCAACGTTCAGCGCCGCGCCGAGTTGAGCTTGGGCAGCTTGCCGGCGGACAGCCGCAGGGCGTTTCCGGTCAGACGGGTTTGCGGTTCGCGCCCGGCGAGTGGATGTTGTTCGGCAGTACAGGTCAGTGTCTGTGCCTCGGCGTCAGCCTGAAGTTCATAACGGCCCCGTTCACCCTCGTCGAATTGCAGAAAGAGGCGGCGGCCACTGCGCTTTCCGCCGGTGACTTTCCAGCATCCGGTGATACTGAATGACTCCAGGCCCGTTGCTCGCGAGCGGGGTTTAAAGGTGAAGGCGAGCTGGCAGGCGCCGCTGGCAAATAGTTGCAGCGTGACTTCGCGCGCGCTTTCGATGAGGCGGAATTCGGCCAGACGCTCGCGTGGCAGAAAACGGCGTTGGCGCCGGATCAGTGCCGGCAGTTCTGGAATGAAACGCAGGGTGCCCAGATCGAGCAGTGGCGGCAGCCAGGCGTAGGCCTGCCAGTCCGGATGCAGCAGACATCCCGCGACGCCGCAGCCGGCGCCAATCAGCGGGATGCCCTGGCGGCGCAAAATCGTGGCCGCCAGATTGAGCAGGATGAAAATGGTGGCCAGCGCCAGAAACGGCGCCGCCTGCTGGTAGCTGGACAGCCACTCGCCCACGGGTCGGGTTGCTTGTGGTCAGGGTTTGGCTGCCGTGTCCGGCTTTTTCTCGCCGGCCATGTCCAGGCGCCGGGTTTCGCTTTCGGTCACCACTTCCATCAGGTTAACAACTTTCAGTACGCCGGAGGTGGTTCGCGCCACCTGAACCGCCGCCTTGGCCTCGCGGTCGTTCACAATGCCGAGTAGGTGAACGATGCCGGCTTCGGTAACCACCTTGACATGGTTGGGGGCGAACTGGCTCGCGTCGATGAAACGCGTCTTGACCTTGGAGGTGATGTACGCGTCGTTGCTGCGGGCGGAGAGCGAACTGACCGCGCCGACCACGAGCTCGTTGTAGATGCCATTCACGTTTTCCACCCGGCTGGCGATTTCGCCAATCTGGATCTTGGCTTCTTCGCTGGGCACCTCGCCGGTCAGCAGAATTTTGCGGTTGTAGCTGGTGGCATTGAGATGCAGCTTGTCACCAAAGCGGTTACCGACGCGGTTACTGACTTTCCATTCGACGGTTTCGTCTTCGGCCTGGGTGCCGACGGTGCGGCGATCGGTGACGGCCAGCACACCGACGGCGACGCCGGTGGCGACCACCGGGAAGCAGCCTTGCAGTGCGGGCAGGGCAGTAACAACAAGAGCGGCGACAAGCAGGAATCTGGTAGGTTTCATTCTTCAACTCCGAGCAAGAGGCTGTCGATGCCGTCGCACAGACAGTGGATGATAAGCAGATGGGTCTCCTGTATGCGGGCAGTACGGTTCGCCGGCACACAAAGATGCAGATCGGCATCGCGCAGCATGTCACCGATGCGGCCGCCCTCGCGCCCTGTCAGGGCAATGACACGCATGTCGGCCTCATGCGCTGCCTGAATCGCTTCGATGACGTTGGGCGAGTTACCCGAGGTCGAAATCGCGATGAGGATGTCGCCTCCGTGCCCGAGCGCGCGCACCTGACGGGCAAAAATCTGGTTGAAGGCATAGTCGTTCGCCACAGCAGTCAGGATCGAGGTGTCCGTGGTCAGCGCGATCGCGGCGAGTTCCTGTCGTTCCGCCTCGAATCGGCCTACCAGTTCGGCGGCAAAATGCTGGGCATCGGCAGCCGATCCGCCGTTGCCACAGATCAGGATCTTGCCGCCATTCACGAGGGATTGCGTGCAGGTCTCGATGGCGGCGGCAATCGGGGCAGCCAGCATTTCCACCGCATTCAGCTTGGTTTGGGCGCTTTCTTCAAAGTGGCGGGAAACGCGGGCGATCAGGTCCATAAAATTTCTGATAATCGGGATACGAAACGACCACTCGTTTTCGACGCGATACGGTGAAGCCCGAACTGTGGCACGCCGAGCGGGGAGTGGTCCCTGTTTGGACTGCCATTCTACACCAGGGCGTGTTCCCAATCCGGCGACGGTTTCGCGGGAGTCTGACATGCCGTGGGGGCAGGGCACTCGCCAGTGCGCCAGGATCGCGCCTCTCCCGCACACGGCCCGGGCGACTCGCTCAGAAGAGCAGGAAGATCTCGATTTCCAGCCGTTGCCAGGGATCGCCGCTTTCTCGCAGGCGGGCAACGCGCGCCATCAGTCGCCCGCCGCCATCAAGCACGGCCGCCACTGGGCGGTTTTCGGCACGCGGCACATAGCCCAGCTTGCGACCTCGCCATTCGACGCGGATGGCTTTCGGATCGTGCCTGTTTTCGGGCTCACGGACCAATTGCAGGATGTCGCCGACTCGCATTTCGGGCCAGACTTCAGCCAGGGCGTAATATTGGCTGCCTGCTAGTGGCGACGCTTGCACGAGCAAGCGCGTACCTTCCTCCGCCAGCGCATCCGGCGGGACGCCAGTGCTGGCGAGAAGCGCCAGCAGCAGGCTAGTCGTCCGCAGAAAACGCATCGCGTATCCATTCGATGGCATCCGGTGCCAGGCGGTCCAGCAGGACACAATCGAAACGGCAGTCGGTGGGCATTTGCGTGCTCAGGTAATGGCGGGCAGCCAGAATGATGCGTCGCTGTTTGGTCGCACCAATGCTGGCGGCGGCGCCACCAAAATCGCTGCGGGCGCGCAACCGGACCTCGACAAATACCAGCGCCCGTCCGTCGCGGCAGATCAGGTCGATTTCGCCACCGCGCACCCGAAAATTGCGCTCGATCACCTTGAGGCCCTGCGCTGCCAAATAGAGCGCGGCCAGTGCTTCGGCCGCCTGACCGCGGGTCTGCGCCATCGTGTTATTGTGTTCCGTTACCACTTTCAACCGCTTGCATGAAATAGGCCATGACAAAAGAATTGTCCCTGTTGCCCGCATTGTATGTCGTTCCTACGCCGCTCGGAAATCTCGGCGATCTCAGTGCCCGCAGCCTGGAAGTGCTTCGCAAGGCATCCTGGATCGCGGCCGAGGACACGCGCCACAGTGGCCTGTTGCTTAAGCACTTCGGGTGCGGCGGACGGTTTCTCGCGGCGCATCGCCATAACGAACAGGCGGCGGCCGAGCGGATCATCGAAAAACTCGCTGTGGGCGAAGCGGTGGCGCTGATATCCGATGCGGGTACGCCCGGAATATCCGATCCCGGTGCGCGTGTCGTTGCCGCCGTTCGTGCGGCCGGCTATGCCGTCGTCCCGTTGCCCGGGCCATGCGCCGCGATTACGGCCTTGTCGGCAGCCGGCTTGTCGGACGAACGCTTTCTGTTCGTCGGCTTCTTGCCCAGCAAGGCAGCTCAGCGGCGTCAGGCGATCAGTGATTTGGCCGATGTGCGAGCTGCCCTGATTTTCTATGAAGCGCCACATCGGGTGGCTGAAACAATTGCGGATCTGGCGCAGGCGCTGGGGGAGCGTACCCTGGTTATCGCCCGCGAGCTGACGAAGTTGTTCGAGCAGATCCAGGTTGGTCCGCTTGATCAAGGATGCAATTGGCTTGCGGCCGATCGCGATCACGGCAGGGGAGAGTTTGTGCTGATTGTTTCCGGTGCGCCGGAGCGCGATCACGAAGGAGAGGCCGAGCGGGTGCTGTCGCAACTGCTCGCCGAGGGCCTGCCGGTAAAGCAGGCAGTCCGATTGGCGGCTGCGATTGCTGGCGGCAGCAAGAATGCACTCTACGCGCGAGCCTTGACGTTGCGGCAGGGCGATTGATCGACTGGCAGGCGAATGTTTGCACGTAGTGTTGTTTTATGGCCAAGCGGCGCTACCCATTCCGGGGAAATGGTCTTTTATGGAACCTGCATGCCGAGGGCCGTACCTAGAATCTCGGACATATTCGTGCGTGATCAAATACTCATGCTGTCCCGATTATTCTCACCTTGGGTTTGCACACATACGAGCAATGAGCATGGCCATCATAAACACCGCAACCAAACTGACGTTTGCCACGCTGGCGCTGGGTTTGTTCGCGTTAGGGCTCACGGTTAGCCCCGCCAGCGCGCAAGATGCGGATGCAGATTCGACAGTGGGCAGCCGGTTCACTCTGGGTGGCTTCGGTTCACTGGGTGTCTCACGCTCCAGCAACGACAAGGCCGAATATCTTCGCGACGTAGGACAGCCCAAAGGCATGGGGCATTCATGGAGAACCCAGAATGATTCGCTGCTCGGCGTGCAGGCCGACTGGCAGGTGACTGACCAGCTTAAAGCGGTAGTGCAGGGCGTTTCGCATTATCGTGTTGACGGCTCGTTCTCACCCGAACTGACCTGGGCATTTGCGGCCTATGAGTTCAGTCCGCGTTTTACTTTGCGTGCCGGGCGTTTGGGTACCGAATTTCTCATCGATGCCGATTCGCGCATGGTGGGATACTCCTATTTGCCGGTACGCCCGCCTATGGACATTTATGGCGTATTGCCAATCAAGTACGGCGACGGTATCGACGGCAAATTGACCATGCCTATTGATGACGGCGTATTGCGGGCAGATCTGTTTTCGGGCGTTGCACGCGAGCGTTTGATCAACTACGACGTTGATAAGGCACGTGTGCTGAAGGGCTCGTTGTCCTACAGTCAAGGTGACTGGAAGGCACACTATCTCTACGCCCAGATCAAGTTGAATCACAACATTGGGGTTCTGGCGCCCTTGCACGACTTGCTGATGCAGTTTGGTGCGGTGTCGGCCGCCCAGGCCCTCGAATTGAACGGCACCGTCAGCCGCTATCAGTCCCTAGGCGTCAGTTACGACGATGGAACCTGGCAGGTACAGGGTATGCTGACTCAAATCGAAATGGAGTCGAAGCTGCTCCAGGATCAGCGCGCCGGATATGTTCAAGTGGCTCGCCGCATCGGTGCAGTCAACCCGTTTGTTGCCTACTCGCGTGTGAAGAGCACGCCCGAGCCGATCGTCACTAACCTGCCCAACCTGATGTTCTACCCGATCAACGCGGGTGTGGCGATGGCCATGAATTCCATGCACCTTGATCGAAAGACTTTATCGCTCGGCGCCCGATGGGACTTCTATCGCAACATGGACCTGAAGTTGCAGGTCGATTCGGTGCGCGATGCCCAGGATTCGCTGATGATGTTGAACGCGGTCAAACCAGGTTGGAAGGGGCATACCGAGATTGTCAGTCTGTTGTTCGATTTTGTTTTCTGACGCCATGATGCTTGCCGCCTGCTTCCGCAGATTCCTCGCCGTGCTGGCCGGGGTGGTGTTGCTCGTGGCGCCGTGCCCTGCTTCGGCGCAATTGGCGGTGATCGTCAATCAGCAGAGTGGCATCGAACATCTGAACAAGTCGGATGTGATCAATATCTTCATGGGCAATCACCGCGAACTGCCGGGCGGCATTCAGGCCAAACCCGTGGATATGCCAGTCGGCACGCTGGAAAAAGCGATGTTCTACCGTCTTCTTGTGAATCGCGATCTCGATCAGATGGCGGCTTACTGGTCGCGTCTGATCTTCGCCGGCAGCACGGCACCTCCGCAGCAGACCAGTCGGACGGCGGATGTCGTGCAATTCGTGGCCAATAATCGTGGTGCCATTGGCTACGTCGACCGCAATGCGGTGGATAGCAGCCGGGTCAAGGTCGTCTTCGTCCTGCAATAGGCAGAGGCGGAGCGCGCAGCCTTCGACCGGTTGAACGCCATGCGCTCCCCATCGCCGCTCCACCATATTCCCCTGAGAGATAGTCTGCTGGCCAAAACCCTGTTGATTGTCGGGGTTGCGGCGGCGGCGGTGGCCACCGTGATCGTGCTAGTGGCCTCTTCGTACATTGGACAGCGAGCGCGCGAGCAGGCGATGGGGCGCTTGAACGAATTGGTTGACTCGATGAGCGTCATGGCCAATATCGCCTGTTACACCAAGGATGTCACCTTGGCGCGGGAAACCGCGCAGGCCTTCGTCAAGAACAGCGATGTGGCGCAGGTTACCATTATGGCCTATGGCAAGGAGTTGGCCAGGGCGGGTCATCCTGCGGTGGGCGGGGGATCCGGCATGGCGGCTCAAACCGCATTGCGTCGCCCGCTGTTTTCGCCATTTGTTCCTGACGAGCATATCGGAGAGGTGATCGTCGATCCGAACGGGGTCGAAATACAAAACAAGGCGGCGGAAAGCGTGCGTTCGATGACCTTGTCCCTTGTGCTGTTGGTGAGCGGCATATTTGTGGTGCTGACTCTGGTGGTGACGTACTTTGTCATTCGTCCCGTCAAACTCATCTCTGATCATCTTCACGCGCTGGATCCAACCGGAGGAGATGCCGTGGCCATGCCGGCCGGGCACGATACGAACGAATTGGGGCGTTTGGTCGCCGACATCAACGAATGGGTGGCACGTCAGAAGGAATCGCTGCAGCATCAGCATGAATTGCGTCTGCAAAGAGTCATCAACGAGAAATTGCGTCTTTCCTCTGCGGTGTTCGAGCACAGTCAGGAAGGCATCACCATTACCGACCGCCATAACCATATTGTGGCGATCAACCGGGCTTTCAGTCTGATCACGGGATATCTCGAAGACGAGGTGATCGGGCGTGACCCGAAGTTTCTGGCCTCTGGCCGGCACGACAGTGCTTTTTACACTCAGATGTGGCGGGCGATTCACAGCGCGGGGCACTGGAATGGCGAAATCTGGAACCGTCGCAAGGACGGCAGAATTTCCCCGAACTGGTTCAGTATCAACACTGTGCGGGATGAGCGCGGCGAAATTGCCAATTACATTGCCATTTTTTCGGATATTTCGGAGCGCAAACGGGCCGAGGAGCATATTGAATTTCTTGCTCACCACGATGCGCTGACCGGCTTGCCGAACCGCGTCTTGACGCGCGACCGTTTTGCGCAGGCGGCGGCAGTGGCGGTGCGGGACGATTCCAAGGTCGGCGTGTTTTATCTGGATCTCGACAATTTCAAATCGATCAACGACAGTCTCGGTCACCAGGCTGGCGACGAACTGCTGGTGACGACCGTGGCCAGGTTGCGCAACTACATCCGCGATTCGGACACCATCTCGCGCCAGGGCGGAGACGAGTTCATCATTCTGTTACCGGCGCTGACCGAACGCGACGCGGTGGCCCGTATCGCCGAGAAAATGCTGTTGGCGCTCGCCGAACCCTTCCTGATCGAGGGGCATGCGCTGAATGTTTCGGCCAGTATTGGCATCGCCTTCTTTCCGGATGACAGTACCGATTTCGACACGCTGCTGCGCTACGCCGACGCCGCCATGTACGCCGCCAAGTCGGCCGGCAAGAATGCCTACCGGCGCTTCACCGAAGAAATGAATGTCGAGAGTCTCGACAATCTGCATCTGAAGCTCCAGCTGCGTTCGGCGTTGGAGGAGCGGCAATTCGAACTATATTTCCAGCCGCAGGTCGACCTTTCCAATCACCGCCTGGTTGGCGCCGAGGCGCTGTTGCGGTGGCGGCATCCCGAACTGGGGCTGGTGCCGCCGAGCCGCTTCATCCCGCTGGCCGAGGAATCCGGGCAGATTCATCCGATCGGCGAGTGGGTGCTGCAAGAGGCGTGTCGCCAAGGCAAGTTGTGGTTGGATACAGGGCTGCCGCCCTTCTCGATCTCGGTCAATATTTCGGCGCAGCAATTCAATCGCGGCAATATCTGCGAATTGGTCAAGTCGGTGCTCGCTCAAACCGGATTTCCGGCCGCCATGCTGGAACTGGAGTTGACCGAGTCGGGACTGCTGACCAACGTCGAGCAGTCGCTGACGACGATCGAGCGCCTGAAGGGGCTGGGCGTGCGCCTGTCGATCGACGATTTCGGCACGGGGTATTCCAGCCTCTCGTATCTGCGTCAGTTCAAGGTCGAAACCCTAAAGGTGGACCAGTCTTTCGTTCGCAACATCGGCAGCGACACCGAGGATCTTGAAATCGTGCGTGCCGTCGTGCAACTGGGCAAGACGCTACGACTCAACGTCATTGCAGAGGGCGTCGAAACCGCCCAGCAGTCGGACATGCTGCGCGACCTTGGCTGCGACCAGGTGCAAGGCTACCATTTCGGGCGGCCTCTGCCGGCTACCGATTTCGAACACTGGATTGAGCGCTGGCGTCGCAAGACCGACGGCTAAGCGGGGCCCGGGGGCACGCTTAGCGCAGCAATCGACCTTCCGCGCCGATGACCGTCACCTCGACGAAGCGCGAACCTGCCCGGTTGTTCGGCGAGTATTCGAGCACAAAACCACCGAGATCGACGCGGCCGAGCGTGGATAGCGTCCTGGCGACCTTGGCCGAGTCCGGATTCTTGCCGGCTTTTTGAAGCGCCTCGGTCAGCAACCGGGCGCCTATGTATTCCTCAAACACCGCATAGGTCATGGCGGAACCCGCTGGCGCGAATTTTTTGAAATCGGCGTGAAAATCCTTGACCAGTCGCGACACGCCGGAAAACGGATAGGGCACGATTTGCGTAATGCCCATGCCGCGCACCGCATCCAGACCGGCGAGGCTGACCAGTTCGGCGGGATCGATGGTCGACACATTGAACATGATGGCATTGCCGCCCGCCTGCTTGTATCCCTTGGCAAAAGTCGCCGCCGGGCGGGTGTTGGCGATCATGATGATTGCCTGCGGGTTGGCTGCCACGATGGTCTGGATGGCCTGAGTCAACTCGGGTTTTACCAGCTGATAGGTGCCGCGTGCCACAATTTCGGTGCCGTATTTTTTCGCCGCTGTCTCGAAGCCCGCCAGGCCGGATTGTCCGAACGCGTCGTCCTGGTACAGCACGGCCACCTTCTTGATACCCAAGGTTGCGAGGTGGTCGGCCATGTAGGCCGTTTCTTCGGCGTAACTGGCGCGAATGTGGAAATACAAGGGATAGAGCGGTGTGCGTAGCGAAGGCGCGCCGGAATAGGGCGCCACCAGTGGCATGCTGGCGCGTTCAAGCATGCCGGTCTTGGCCAGCTCGGCCAGCGTGATGCTGCCCAGATAGCCGATCAGCGCTACCGGCTTTTCTTTCTCGATCAACTGCTCGGTCTGTTTCAGCGTTTCGGGAATGTTGAAAGTGTCGTTCAGGAGCACATGTTTGATTTTTTGCCCGTTAACGCCCCCTTGGGCATTGACATGTTCGAACCAGATCTTGGTGCCGAGCGCCAATTGCTGGCCTAGGTTACCGAGCACACCAGTCAACGGCGTGATCTGACCGACGACAAGATCGCCGGCGGTGACCGCCGGTGCCAAAAGGACGAGATTGCCGGCGAGCAACAAGCTGCCGAGCAGGCGCCGCCAGCCGCCCTGGAATGGTGTGGATGTCATGGTGGTGACTTGTCAATGTAAAGGCGTGCATTCTGCACCAAGTCAGGGCGGATGGCACTGACCTTGGTCAAGTTCCGCTTACGGAGGGCAGGCCGGGAGTACAATGTCACGCGTTTCGTGCGATCCCGTTTCTGGCCATGCAAATCACCTTGACCCGCCCCGACGATTGGCACCTCCACCTGCGCGACGACGAGGCTCTCGCGGCCGTGCTGCCGCATACCGCCCGCCAGTTTGCGCGCGCTATCGTGATGCCCAACCTGAAACCGCCCGTCACCAGTGTCGAATTGGCCGCTGCGTACCGGAGTCGCATTCAGACGGCGTTGCCCGGGGAACTCTCCTTCGAGCCCCTGATGACCATATATTTGACGGATAGAACCCGTCCCGCCGAAATTGCGTGCGCGGTCGAGTCCGGTTTCGTCAAGGCGGTGAAGCTTTACCCGGCTGGTGCCACCACCAATTCCGACGCCGGTGTGACCGCCATTGAAAACTGCGCCGCGACGTTGGCCGAAATGGAGAAACTCGGTCTGCCGCTGCTGGTGCATGGCGAGGAGACCGATCCAGCGGTGGATGTGTTCGACCGCGAAAAGATCTTCATCGAACGCACACTCGTGCCGCTGTTGCGCCGCTTTCCGCGCCTCAAAGTGGTGATGGAGCACATTACGACCGCCGAGGCTGCCCGGTTCGTCGCCACGGCCGATGCCGATCTTGCGGCCACCATCACGGCGCATCACCTTCTCTACAACCGAAATGCCCTCTTTACCGGGGGCGTCAAACCCCACTGGTACTGTCTGCCTATCCTCAAACGCGAACGCCACCGCGAGGCTCTGGTCGCGGCGGTCATTTCGGGCAATCCACGTTTCTTTCTCGGTACCGATTCGGCACCGCACGCCCAAGGCGCCAAGGAAGCCGCTTGCGGTTGCGCTGGCTGCTACACAGCACACGCCGCACTCGAACTTTACGCCGAGGCCTTCGAGCGGGCCGGTGCCCTCGACCGACTGGAGGCCTTTGCCAGCTTCCACGGTCCCGATTTTTACAGTCTGCCGCGCAATGCCGGCACCGTGACGCTACGCCGCGAAAGCTGGACGCCACCCGCCGCTTACCCTTTTGCGAATGGCGACGTGCTGATACCGCTGGCTGCCGGCGAACCCCTGAACTGGAAAATGCTGTGAGACTCCTCGCCATGCCTACGCTTCGCTGGTTGCCTTTGTTGTGTCTGCCGCTGCTCGCGGCATGTGTCGATGATCGCGTTGCCTACGAGGGCGAGGGCAATCAGGTGATTACTGTGATCCGCGAACAGAAGTGGTTCTGGGACAAATCCGTGGAACTTTCGCTGGTCGTCGCGCGGATGCCGGAATGCATGCGCCGCCACACGCTCGGCGCGGTTTCGGCAGCAGACAAGATCGAGCTCTGGCAATACCAGTCCGATACCTTCACGTTGAAGGTCGGTAGCCGCCTGTTCGCCACCGAGACGCGTACCTGCGAAGGTCTCGAGCGCTTGAAGGAGGAGCCGCCGGGTGGCATGGGTGAACCGGTGGGTGCTTTTGTGGACCGGGACGGCAAACTGTTCTTCGTGGCGGCGGGTGCCAGCAAGTAGGCAACGTATCGAGGCGGAGAGAAGGGCGACTGGCTGTCATCGGGGTGTCATCCGGGCTGCCGAAAATTCGGCGGTTTCCCAACTTGTGCAGCCCATGCAAATTCGTCACCGGATATTCGTGCTGATCGTGTTGACCGCTGTAGCGTTGTCCTGTGTCGGCGGTGCGGCGATCTGGCAGTTTCATCGCAATGCGCAATCCATGCGCCACTCCGCTGAGAGCGTGATTCCCGGGTTCATCGCCGCCTCGGAATTGGTCGGGCGGTTGAAAACCTTGCAGCTTTCGGTGATGAACCTGGTGCATGCGCCCGATATCAATGCCGCCGGGGGTTTCAAGGAACGCATCGATGTCGATAAGGCCCAGTTGAAAGATCATTTGACCAAACAGGAAAGCCTTGCCGAAGGCGATTCTCAGCGGGCATTGGTCAATCAGGCGCGAGAAAGCCTGGGTGGATACTACGATGCCCTTGATCAAGTGATTGCGGCTCGCCTGGCCGGGCAGAACATCATGGCCGATGCCCTGCTTTCGGGTAGTGCCGCGCCGTATTTGCAGGAAGTCGAACAGATCCTCGAAACGCTTCGCGTGGAGAAGGAGCGCGCCAAGGAGGCGACGCTCTCCGATATTCAGGCAAGCATGCGTGCTGCTATCGCCGCCATTGTGGCGTGCCTGGGCGCCAGCATCCTGCTTGTTGCGCTGCTTGGGTATCGGTTGCACCGCCGGATTTCCGTCCCGATCACCGAGATGCGGAACACCATGGAAGAGATTGTCGCCTCGCTTGATTTCACGCAACGTGTCCGGGTGGCGCGGGAGGACGAAATCGGTTGTTCGATCCGTGCCTTCAATTCCCTGATCGAAACGGTGCAGGGCAGCCTGCTGGACATCAAGTACGTCATCCGCGAAAACGAAGTTGCGGCTTCCGAGATGCATCGGTCGGCGGTGGTGCTGGCGGATATCGCGGCGAAAGTGCATGCCTCCTCCAAGGATATCCAGGGGGCGGTTGCCGACATCCAGGAGAAGATTCAGCTGATCAATTCCGAAACCGTGCAGGCGGACAATCTGTCTGTTGAATCGGGTCGGCAGGCGACTGAAAATTCAACGTTGATCCGCGAGGCAGTGGCGCATATTCATCAGCTTGCGACAAGCATCGATTCAGCGACCGACCGTGTCATGGCACTGGCTTTTTCCGGCCGGCAAATCGCCTCGCAGGTCAAGGAGGTGCGCGAGATCGCAGACCAGACCAACCTGCTGGCGCTCAATGCCGCCATCGAAGCCGCGCGTGCCGGTGAATCGGGTCGGGGGTTCGCGGTGGTTGCCGATGAAGTGCGCAAGCTGGCGGAACGCGTCACGTTGGCCACGCAGACAATTTCCGAGCAGGTGAGCGGTATCGCCGAGACTTCCACGACCTCGACCGATCTGATGCGACAACTGGTAGCGGATATGCAATCGACCATCGAATTGACCAGCACAGCTGGACAGGCGATGTCCGAGATCGAAATTTCGGCGCGCAAAGTGGGTTTGGCGGTCGAGGAGATTGGTGTTCAGGTCTCCAGCGGCCATGTGTCGAGCCGGGAAATCGCGATCAAGGTGGGGACAATTGACGATCTGATGCAACAGGCCAATGTTGTCGCGGCCAGAACCATGGAATTCTCTGATGGAGTGCGTTCGATTTCCAGCCGCATGTCCGACGTTGTCAGCCGGTTTCGTATCCAGTCGGCTGCGAATCACGGTGCCGGGCTCCGGCACTGAGCGCGACGCCCCGCCATTGCGGCGCGTATAATCGTGCTTGGGAAGTCGGCCGGGCGGCCGCTGCTCGCCTTTGGCGGGGGGAGGAAAGTCCGGGCTTCACAGGGCAGGATGCCGGCTAACGGCCGGGCGCTATAAGCCGCAAGGCCCAAGGCGACGGAAAGTGGAACAGAGAGCAGACCGCCTGCGCGGGGTAACCCGCGCAGGTAAGGGTGAAACGGTGGAGTAAGAGCCCACCGCGTCGGCGGCAACGTTCGACGGCACGCTAAACCCCATCCGAAGCAAGACCAAATAGGGAAGCATTGGCGTGGCCCGCGCTGCTTCCGGGTAGGTTGCTTGAGCCGTCCAGCAATGGCCGGCCTAGAGGAATGGTCGCCGGCGCCGCGAGGCGCGCACAGAACCCGGCTTACAGGCCGGCTTCCCCCCCTATTTCGAGGTACGTGATGCCCAAATGTCATGATGGCGCATTTGGCGGCCGTGCGCCCGATATTCGTTACATTCCACTTTAACTACCGTTTTTCCAGCATTGATTTTAAAGGCTATTTTGCACCCAAAAATCTCTAGAGGATCGCTTCTAAGTCATTGTTGCATATGAAAAAAATCTTGTTTTCCCTCTTGACGCTACTGACTTCGTGTCATAAAGTGGGTGAATGTGTTGAAAAGTGGGTAAACGGGGTTTTGGTCATATGTTCGAGGGGTCGACTCAGCTCAGCCTGGATGCCAAGGGGCGGATCGCCATTCCAGCGCGCCACCGCGAGGCATTGCTTGCCGCCGCCGCTGGCGGGCTGGTGCTGACCGCCAATCCGCAAGGTTGTCTGTTGCTCTATCCAGAGCCGGCCTGGCAGCCGATCCGCGACCAGATTCTCAAAGCACCCAGTTTCGAGCCGCGTGCCTCCGCGCTGAAGCGCATGCTGGTCGGCAATGCCCGTACCGAGGCGCTGGATAACGCCGGTCGCCTGTTGGTGGCGCCCGAGTTGCGCACTTTTGCCAAGCTTGAGAAAAGCGTCTGGTTGGTCGGCATGGGCAGTCATTTTGAAATCTGGAGCGATGCCGGCTGGCTGCGTCAGCAGGAAGTCGCTTCGGAGGCCCTGGCCAGCGACCAGCCGCCGCCCGGTTTTGAAGGGTTCTCGCTGTGACCGGACACGTCACGGTGCTGCTTGAAGAAGCGGTGGAGGCGCTGGCGATCAAACCCGACGGTGTGTACATAGACGCCACCTTCGGACGCGGGGGCCACAGCCGGGCGATTCTGTCCCGGCTTTCTTCTATGGGGCGTCTGTTGGCGCTCGACCGCGATCCGCAGGCGGTGGCGGCGGCTGAGGCAATCAATGATCCGCGCTTTTCGCTGGCGCATCGTCCCTTCTCCGAAATCGGCGAAGCATGGCGTGCGGCCGGCCTCGGAATGGTGGATGGTGTTTTGTTCGATCTGGGGGTGTCGTCGCCCCAACTTGACGACGGTGAACGGGGCTTCAGCTTCCGTTATGACGCGCCGCTGGACATGCGGATGGATACCACGCGCGGCGAAACGGCAGCGGAATGGCTGGCCAGGGCAGAAGTTAGGGAAATTACGGAGGTCTTGAGGGATTATGGCGAAGAACGGTTTGCTTTCCAGATTGCAAAGAAGGTTGTGGCTGCTCGGGGCGAACAACCTGTTGTCACAACCGGTCAGTTCGCGGCCCTCGTACGCGCGGCCGTGCGCACCCGTGAGCCAGGGCAGGACCCGGCGACGCGCAGCTTTCAAGCTGTACGGATTCATATCAATCAAGAACTCGGCGAGCTTGCGCTAAGCCTGCCGCAGACGCTTGGTCTGCTGAGACCGGGCGGGCGGCTCGTGGTGATTGCCTTTCATTCGTTGGAAGATCGTATCGTCAAGCGGTTTTTGCGCGATGCCGCGACACCCGATAGCTTGCCCAAGGCTGTGCCGCTGCGCGCTAGCGATCTGCCGCCCGCAAGCCTCTGTCTGGTGGGCAAACCGCGCAAGGCTCCGCCCGCCGAGGTCGCAGCCAACCCCCGCGCCCGCAGCGCCGTCATGCGGGTGGCGGAAAAACTATGATGATTCGGCTGAACATGGTGCTGATGCTGCTTGCCGCGATCTTTGCCCTGGGGGTGGTGACGGCCCAGCACAAGGCGCGCAAGCTGTATCAGGAACTGGAGGCGGGGCAGGAAGCGGCGAAACGCCTTGATGTCGAGTACGACCAATTGCAGCTTGAAATGACGACCTGGGCCACGCCGACACGCATCGAGCAAATTGCCCGCGACAAGCTCAGGATGCATCTGCCGGACGCATCCGGCAAAGCCGTCGTGGCTGTGGCAGCGAAGTCGGCGCCGGTAAAGGGGAGGGCGCGATGATCGTACGGCGTCGCGGCCAGAAGGCCCACCGCTTCACCGAGAGCCCGGTGCTGCAACTCGCGTTGCAGGGATGGCGCTCGCGCATGGTCGGCATCGTGCTGATGGCGGCGTTTGCCGCGCTGATCCTGCGCGCTTTCTATCTGCAAATAATCAACAACGGTTTTTTGCAGGAAAAGGGCGAATCGCGTTATTTGCGCGATATCGAGGTCTCGGCTTCGCGGGGCAAGATTACCGACCGCAACGGCGATTTGCTGGCGGTGTCGACCCCGATGAAATCGATCTGGCTGATTCCTGCCGATGCACGGCAGATCAAGCCGCTGGAAAAACAGCAACTGGCGGCCCTGTTGCAGACCGACGTGCGTGACATCGACGGCAAGCTGGCTTCCGACAAAGGATTCATCTACCTCAAGCGGCAGGTGCCGCCCGACGTGGCCGAGAAGGTTGCTGCGATGAAGCTGCCGGGCGTGCATCAGGAGCAGGAATATCGGCGCTTCTACCCGACCGGCGAAATGACCGCGCATCTTGTTGGCTTTACCGGTGTCGACGACAAGGGACTGGAAGGCGTCGAACTCGCCTTTCAGCCGGCGCTGGTCGGCGAGCCGGGCAGTCGCAGCGTCATCAAGGATAGGCGCGGGCAGATTGTCGAAGACGTGGTGGCGATGAAGCCGCCGCGCGATGGCAAGGAAATTCATCTGGCGCTGGATGCGAAGATTCAGTATCTCGCGTACAGCCAGCTGAAGGCAGCGATTGCCGACTACAAGGCCAAGGCCGGTGGCGCAGTCGTGCTCGATACGCGCAGCGGCGAGATTTTGGCGCTGGTGAACTTTCCCACCTACAACCCGAACAACCGCGAAAATCTCTCGGGGGCGCAACTGCGCAACCGCGCGGTAACCGATACCTACGAACCAGGCTCGACGCTCAAGCCCTTCACGGCGGCCCTGGCGCTGGAAAAGGGCGCTTTCCGTTTCGACAGTGTGGTCAACTGCGCGCCGGGCCGGTTGACCATCGGCAGCGCCACGATTTCCGACGCGCATCCGCATGGCGCCTTGACGGTCGCACAGGTCATCCAGAAGTCGTCGAATGTCGGCGTCAGCAAAATGGCGCTGACCTTTCCTTCCAAGGACATGTGGGAAATGCTCGATTCCGTCGGGTTCGGGCAGCCGCCCCGGTTGGGGTTTCCGGGCGAAGTAGGTGGTCGCTTGCGGCCCTGGAAGAACTGGCGGCCGATCGAGCAGGCGACCATGTCTTACGGACACGGCATCTCGGTCAGTCTGATGCAGCTCGCCCGGGCCTATACCGTTTTTGCGCGCGACGGCGAGTTGATCCCGTTGTCGCTGACTAAGGTCGACGAGGCCTCGGCGAAAGGCCGGCAAGTGTTCTCAGCGCAGACGGCGCGCGAGGTTCGCGCCATGCTTGAAATGGCAGTGCAGCCCGAAGGCACGGCACCGAAGGCGCGCGTCGCCGGTTACCGGGTGGCGGGCAAGACCGGCACCGCCTACAAGATCGAGGGGCACGTCTATGTCAAAAAATACGTCGCCTCATTCGTCGGGCTGGCGCCGGTGTCCGATCCGCGCCTGATTGTTGCGGTAATGATCGACGAACCGTCGGAAGGTGGCCATTACGGCGGCGATGTCGCCGGCCCGGCCTTCTCACAGATCATGGGCGGCGCCCTGCGCATGCTCGGCGTTCCGCAGGATGCGCCGGTGCAGGTGGCACAGGCGCAGAACGGCAAGGAAAAACTATGAACACGCCGACCGGAATTCTGGCCGCGCTCGAAGAGCAAGGCGTCCGACTCGCCGGATTGACGGACGACAGCCGGCAGGTAAGGCCCGGCGACATCTTTCTGGCCTATCCAAGCGAGCGTGTCGATCTGCGCCGTTATATTCCCGATGCGCTCGCGCGCGGCGCCGCGGCGGTAATCTGGGAGCCGGGTGGCGAATTCGCCTGGAAGCCGGAATGGAAGGTTCCCCAGGTATCCGCCGCCGGACTGCGAGCTCTGGCGGGGCCGCTGGCACATCGCGTCTGCGGCTTTCCGACGGACGCGCTGTCGCTGGTCGCGGTGACCGGCACCAACGGAAAAACGACGGTGACGCAATGGATCGCTCGCGCCCATGCCAAGTTCTGTGGCGTGATTGGCACGCTGGGGGCGGGCCTCCCGGGTGCGCTGGTGGAGACCGGCTTTACGACGCCGGAAGCCACCACGCTGATGCGGGCCTTGCAGCAGATGCGCCAGCAGGGCGCCCTGGCGTGCGCGTTGGAGGCCAGTTCCATCGGCATCGAGGAAGGACGGATGAATGGCGCTCATGTCGATGTCGCCGTCTTCACCAATTTCACCCGCGATCATCTTGACTACCACGGCAGCATGGAAGCGTATGCCGAAGTCAAGGCCAAGCTATTTCGCTGGCCACGTCTTCGCCTGGCCGTCGTCAACCTCGATGACGAACTGGGTGTGCGCCTCGCGCGCGAGACGGAGGCAGCGAAAGTGCTGGGATACACCATTGGTGACGAGCATCACGATGTGCCGGCGGTCATCCGTGCAGTCGACCTCGAGGTGACACCCGAAGGGCAGCAGTTCACGCTGGTCACGCCGGTGGGCCGTGTGGCGATCGAAACCGGTTTGATCGGCCGCTTCAATATTTCCAACCTGCTGGCGGTGGCGGCGGTGCTGGTGGATGCGGGCATGACAGTGCAGGACATCGCTCGTCGCTTGTCGCAACTCGAGCCGCCCCCCGGTCGGCTGGAGCGACTGGGAGGCAGTGGAGAGCCACTGATTGCCATCGACTACGCACACACACCCGACGCGCTGGAAAAGGCGCTGGTCGCGACACGCGAGGTCGCGGCAGCGCGGCGGGGGCGTCTGTGGGCGGTGTTTGGTTGCGGCGGCGACCGTGATCGCGGCAAACGCCCGCTGATGGGTGAACTGGCCGCCCAGCTGGCGGATGTCACGATTTTGACCAGCGACAATCCGCGTAGCGAAGACCCGGAAACCATACTTGCCGACATCAGGGTCGGCGCCCCCGTCGCCGAAGTCGTTGTCGATCGCGCCGCGGCGATTCGCCGTGCGGTATTGGGTGCGGATGCAAAGGACGTTGTCCTGCTGGCTGGCAAGGGGCATGAAACCTATCAGGAGATGGCCGGTCGCCGGGCGCATTTCTCCGATATCGAACAGGCGCGCGCTGCTTTGTTGAGCAGGCGTCGGCGGGAAAGCGGTACGTCGCACATGCGCTGGCATTGCGCCGACATCGCTGCGTCGGTTGGTGGTCAGTTGTATGGCCCCAATGTCGAGATTGACAGCATTTCGACCGACACCCGCCAGATTGCCCTTGGCAGCCTGTTCGTCGCCCTGGCCGGCGAGCATTTCGATGCCCATCGCTTTTTACTGGACGCCGTCAAGGGTGGGGCTTCGGCGCTCATGGTGTCCAACACCGGCATGCTGCCGGCCGACGTTCCGGCCATTGTGGTCGATGACACGCGCTTGGCACTGGGGCGGCTGGCGGCGGCCTGGCGGCGTAGTTTCGATCTGCCGGTACTGGCGGTGACTGGATCCAACGGGAAAACCACAACCAAAGAAATGATCGCGGCCATCCTACGCGCGGCCTTTGGCGAGCATGTGCTGGCGACCACGGGCAATCTCAACAACGACGTGGGTTTGCCGCTGACCCTGCTGAGGTTGCGCGAGCATCACCGTGCCGCGGTGATCGAAATGGGGATGAATCATCCTGGCGAAATTGCGTTGCTGGCCGCCGTCGGCGCGCCCACGGCGGCGGTGGTGACCAATGCGCAGCGCGCGCATTTGCAGGGAATGGGCGGTGTCGACGCAGTGGCGCTGGAAAAGGGCAGTCTGTTCGGCGGTCTGATCGCGGGCGGCGTGGCCGTCATCAACGCCGACGACCCTTTTGCCGACATCTGGCGAGATCAGACGGCTGGTTTGCGTCGCCTGGAATTCGGGCTCGACCGACCGGCGGAGGTGCGGGGCCTGATTCGTCAGCGCGGTCTGGATCAAAATCTGCGCATCGAATACGACTGCAAGAGCGTCGACATCGAACTGCGCGTACCGGGCCGGCATAACGCCCGCAATGCGCTGGCTGCTGCAGCAATCTGCCTGGCTGCGGGACTTTCGCTGGCAGATGTGTGTGTTGGCTTGAGTGCCTTTTCCGGCGTCAGTGGCCGATTGCAACGCAGGCTGGGTTTCGAGGGCGCACAGCTACTTGACGATACCTACAACGCCAATCCCGATTCCGTACGCGCCGGCATCGACGTGCTGGCGGCAACGGTAGGCAAGAAAATCCTGGTGCTGGGTGACATGGGCGAAATTGGCGAAGCCAGCGCTCAGTATCACGATGAAATCGGCGGATACGCCAAGAGCCAGGGCATCGACCACCTGTTTGCGCTGGGAGAGGCAGCTCAGCAGGCCGTCCGCAATTTCGGCGATGGCGGCAGCCATTTCGCCGACGTCAATGCATTGATCGCGGCACTGCTTCCCTTTCTGGATGCGGACACCACGGTGCTCGTCAAAGGATCGCGATTCATGAAAATGGAGCGGGTGGCCGATGCTATTGCCGCCGACAAAAACGAATCCGGGGGGATGCACTGATGTTGTTGGCACTGACGCAATGGCTAGCGCAGGATGTGCGCCTGTTCAATGTCTTCAACTACATCACGTTGCGCACCGTGCTGGCGGCGATGACCGCCTTGCTGATTTCCTTTGCGGCGGGGCCGGGCGTGATCCGCTGGCTGGCGGCCAAGAAAATCGGCCAGGCCGTGCGCACCGATGGGCCGCAGACCCATCTGGTCAAATCTGGAACGCCAACCATGGGCGGCGTGCTGATCCTGATCGCTATCGGCATCACCACGCTGTTGTGGGGCGACCTGACCAACAAATACGTGTGGACCGTGCTGGTAGTGACGCTGGGTTACGGCCTGGTCGGCTGGTACGACGATTGGAAGAAGGTCGTCTATCGCGATCCCAAGGGGCTCTCCGCCCGCTGGAAATATTTCTGGCAATCGCTGCTGGGCCTGGGCGCAGCGCTCTTTCTGGCGTTCTCGGCCAAATCGGGTGCGCAGACCGAGTTGATCGTGCCCTTCTTCAAGAATGTGGCCTACCCGCTTGGCGTGATCGGTTTCATCACGCTGACCTACTTCGTCATCGTCGGCACCAGCAACGCGGTGAATCTGACCGATGGGCTGGACGGTTTGGCGATCATGCCTACCGTGATGATCGCCGCCGCCTTCGCCGTGTTTGCCTACGTGACTGGGCACGCGCTTTACGCCAAGTACCTGCTGATTCCTTACGTACCGGGTGCCGGCGAACTGTGCATCCTGCTGGGCGCTATTGCCGGGGCAGGCTTGGGCTTTCTTTGGTTCAACGCCTATCCTGCCGAGGTGTTCATGGGCGACGTCGGGGCGCTGTCGCTCGGCGCGGCGCTGGGCACCGTGGCGGTGATTGTTCGTCAGGAAATCGTGTTGCTGATCATGGGCGGCGTCTTTGTGGTCGAAACGCTGTCGGTGATGTTGCAGGTGAGCTGGTTCAAATACACCAAGAAGAAGTATGGCGAAGGCCGCCGCATCCTGCGCATGGCGCCGTTGCACCATCATTTTGAGCAATCCGGCTGGAAAGAGACGCAGGTGGTCGTGCGCTTCTGGATCGTGACCATCATGCTGGTGCTGGTCGGGCTGTCGACCTTGAAATTGCGCTGAAAGGGTAACGCGCTGACATGGAACTGAACGGCAAACGCGCACTCGTCGTCGGTCTCGGGGAATCGGGGCTGGCGATGGCCAAATGGTTGACCCGCGAGGGCGCCTCGGTGCGTGTGGTCGACTCGCGTGACAACCCGGCCAACCGCGAGGCGCTGCGGCAGGTGGCGCCGGGCGCCAGCCTGATCTGCGGCGAGTTCGAAGAGGCAGATTTCGAGGATGTCGACTTCATCGCGTTGTCGCCCGGTGTGCCCGCCTCGACGCCGGCCGTGGCCAACGCCGAGGCGCCGGTTGTTTCCGAAATCGAACTGTTCGCGCTGGGTCTTGCCGAATACGCGCCACAGAGCAAGGTTCTCGCAATTACCGGCAGCAACGGCAAAACGACCACGACGGCGCTGACCGCGCATCTGCTGAACGCGGCCGGCGTGCCAGCGGTGGCGTGCGGCAACATTTCGCCCTCGGCGCTCGATGCGTTGATGGCCGCCCTCGACAGCGGCGTGCTGCCGGCCGTCTGGGTGCTGGAATTGTCGAGTTTCCAGTTGGAGACGACCTACAGTCTCGCCAGCGCCGCAGCAACCCTGTTGAATGTCTCGGAGGATCATCTCGATCGCTACGACGGCAGTCTGGCCCGCTATGCCCAGGCCAAAGCCCGTGTGTTCAAAGGTGCCCGGCTGCGCGTGCTCAACCGCGATGACGATTGGTCGTTGGGCAACGGCGGCTGTGGGCGCGGGATGGTGACGTTCGGGCTGGATGCGCCCTCGCGCGCTGGCGACTACGGCATCAAGCGGGGTGCACTTTATCGTGGCGAAGAAAAACTGATCGGTCTCAAGGCGCTACCGATATCCGGCCTGCACAACGCCACCAACACGATGGCGGCGCTGGCTTTGTGCGAAGCAGTTGGCGTTGCGGTGACCAATTTGCTGGCGGGGCTCAAGACCTTCCGCGGCCTGCCGCATCGGGTCGAAAAAGTGACCGAAAAGCGGGGCGTCACGTACATCGACGACTCCAAGGGCACCAACGTCGGAGCCACGCTGGCGGCGATTGCCGGGCTGGGGCGGCCGGTGGCGATCATCCTGGGCGGTGACGGCAAGGGCCAGGATTTCACGCCGCTCAAAGCGGTGCTGAAAAAGCATGGCCGCGCGGTGGCGCTGATCGGCCGCGATGCCGAAGCGATTGCCGACGCCATCGCCGGCTGTGGCCTGCCGACCGAACGTTTCGCCGACATGGAAGGCGCCGTGCGCTGGTTGGCGACTCAGGCCCAGACGGGCGACTGTGTGCTGCTCTCGCCGGCCTGCGCCAGTCTCGACATGTATCGAAACTACGCGCACCGGGCGGAGGCGTTTGTTGCCGCGGTGAAGGGATTGCCGGCATGAGCATGATGATCGGGGCCCTCGACGCGCCGCGCCGCACTGTGGCGGAAATCGACCATGCTTTGCTGTGGAGCGCCCTGCTGCTGCTGGTGGTTGGACTGGTGATGGTCTATTCGGCCTCGATTGCCACGGCCGAGGCGGGCAAATTCACCAGCCACCAACCGGCCTACTATCTGGTGAGGCACGGTGTCTTTCTGTGCATCGGTTTTGTGGCGGCGGCCATTGCCTTCCAGGTGCCGCTGGCAGTCTGGCAGAAATACTCGCCCTGGCTCTTTCTAGTCGCGGCTCTGCTACTGGCGCTTGTGTTGATCCCCGGGCTAGGCCGCGACGTCAACGGGGCACGGCGTTGGCTACCCCTGGGGATTGCCAATCTGCAACCCTCAGAATTGATGAAGCTTTTCGCAGTTCTCTATGCGGCGGATTACACAGTGCGCAAGATGCCGGTGATGCACGATCTGAAGCAGGCTTTTCTGCCAATGGCGGCTGCGATGGTCGTGATTGGCGGGTTGCTGTTGAAAGAGCCGGATTTCGGCGCCTTCGTCGTCATCATTTCGATTTCGGTTGGTATCCTTTTCCTCGGCGGCATGCGTGCACGGCTGTTTGCCATCCTCTTCTTCGTGCTGCTCGCCGCCTTTGCCTTCCTGATCGTCGTGTCGCCCTACCGACGCGATCGCATTTTCGGTTTCATGGATCCATGGGCCGATGCTTTCGGCAAGGGTTATCAGCTCTCACATTCGCTGATCGCCTTTGGGCGCGGCGAAATATTCGGCGTCGGTCTCGGCGCCAGCGTCGAAAAACTGTTTTACCTTCCGGAAGCGCATACCGACTTCCTGCTCGCGGTGATTGCCGAAGAGCTGGGTTTCATCGGAGTGCTGACGGTGGTGATCCTGTTCGCTCTGGTAGTCCAACGCGCCTTCGCCATCGGCCGTCAGGCCGTTACCCTCGGCCGGCTCTACCCGGCGCTGGTGGCGATGGGTATGGGTATCTGGTTCGGTGTCCAGTCCTTCATCAACATGGGCGTCAATATGGGGTTGCTCCCGACCAAGGGCCTGACTCTGCCGTTCATGAGCTTCGGCGGGTCGGGCATTCTGGCTAACTGTGTCGCGCTGGCGATTTTGCTGCGGGTGGATTGGGAAAATAGGCAATTGATGCGTGGAGGCAAGCTGTGAGCGCCAAAACCATCCTTGTCATGGCTGGGGGCACCGGCGGCCACATCTTCCCAGCGCTGGCCGTCGCCAACGAATTGCGTGCCAAGGGCTGGCGCGTGGTTTGGCTGGGGCATCCGGACGGCATGGAAGCGCGTCTGGTACCGCAGCATGGTTACGAAGTACGCTGGCTGAAATTCGGGGCCCTGCGCGGCAAGGGATTGCTGCGCAAACTGATGCTGCCCTTTAACCTACTGTCGGGTTTCTGGCAGGCCCGCAAGGTACTGAAGGCGTTGCAACCCGATGTCGTGCTCGGCATGGGCGGCTACATCACTTTCCCCGGCGGCATGATGGCCGTGGTGCAAGGCATTCCGCTGGTGCTGCATGAGCAGAATTCGGTTGCCGGACTGGCGAACCGGGTGCTGGCCGGGGTCGCCGACCGCATCCTGACGGGTTTTCCCGAGGTGCTGAAAAAGGGCGAGTGGATCGGCAACCCGGTGCGCGCAGATATTGCCGCGCTGGCGGCTCCGGCCGAGCGGCTGGCGGGGCACGAGGGAGCGCTGAACGTGCTGGTCATCGGCGGCAGCCTGGGCGCCGCGGCACTGAATGAAATGGTGCCCAAGGGCCTGGCCTTGATCGACGCTGGCGAGCGGCCGAATGTTGTCCATCAGGCCGGCGAAAAGCACCTTGAGGCACTCAAGAATCACTACGCCGAGGCGGGCGTCCATGCGCACTGTGTGGCGTTCATCGAGGACATGGCCGGCGCTTACGGCTGGGCCGATCTGGTCATCTGCCGCGCCGGTGCGCTGACCATCGCGGAACTGGCAGCGGCGGGCGTCGCCAGCGTGCTGGTGCCGTTCCCACATGCGGTGGACGACCACCAGACCGGCAACGCCCGTTTCCTGGTCAATGTCGGCGCCGCCTTTCTGCTCGATCAGAAGGATTTGACGCCCGAATCCGTGGCGCTGTTGAAGAATTACAGTCGCCATCAGTTGCTGCAAATGGCCGAACACGCGCGCGGCCTGGCCCGGCCGGATGCCGCGGCGGCGGCGGCGAAAGTTTGTGAAGAGATGGCGAAATGAAACACAAGGTCAAACAACTCCACTTCGTCGGCATCGGCGGCGCCGGCATGAGCGGTATCGCCGAAGTGCTGGCCAACCTTGGCTACACCGTGACCGGTTCCGACCTCGCCGCCAGCGCGACGACGCGTCGTCTCGAGGCGCAGGGCGTGCAGGTGCTGATCGGACACGCCGGCGAGAACATCGGACGGGCGGATGCTGTGGTCGTGTCGACGGCGGTCAAGGCGGACAACCCCGAAGTGATCGCTGCCCGCGAACGCCACATCCCGGTGGTACCGCGCGCCCAGATGCTTGCCGAACTGATGCGCCTGAAACGGGGCATCGCCATCGCCGGCACGCATGGCAAAACGACCACGACCAGTCTGGTCACCAGCATTTTGGCTGAGGGAGGGTTAGACCCGACCTTCGTCATCGGCGGTCGTCTGAACGCGGCGGGTGCCAATGCCCGTCTCGGCCAAGGTGATTTCCTAGTGGCCGAAGCCGACGAGTCGGATGCTTCGTTCCTGTTCCTGTCGCCGGTGATCTCGGTGGTGACCAACATCGACGCCGATCACATGGAAACCTATGGACACGATTTCGAGCGTCTGAAAGGGGCCTTTGTCGACTTCCTCAACCGCCTGCCCTTCTATGGGGTGGCGGTGCTGTGCGGCGACGATGCCAACGTCCGCGCCATCCAGCCGCAGGTGGCCAAGCAGATCGTTACCTATGGTCTTGATCCGGCGACCAACATCCATGCCGAGAATATCCGCGCCGAGGGCGGCCGCATGCTGTTCGACGTGGTGCGTGTGAATGGCAGCGTCTCGCGCCTGTCCATCGCGCTCAATCTGCCCGGATTGCACAACGTGCTGAACGCGCTGGCGGCGATTGCGGTGGCGACCGAGTTGCAGGTCGACGACGCTGCCATCGTCAAGGCGCTGGCCGAGTTCAAGGGCGTCGGCCGTCGCTTCCAGCGTTATGGCGAAGTGGCCTCGCCAAATGGCGGCCACTTTACGTTGATCGACGATTATGGACATCACCCGGTGGAAATGGCGGCAACGCTGGCCGCGGCGCGCGGCGCCTTCCCGGAACGGCGTCTCGTGCTGGCCTTTCAGCCGCACAGATTCACTCGCACGCGCGATTGTTTTGAGGATTTCGTGCGCGTCTTGTCTGGCGTCGATGCGTTGCTACTGGCCGAGGTGTACGCCGCCGGCGAAGCGCCTATCGTTGCGGCCGATGGCCGGGCGCTGGCGCGGGCCTTGCGTGTGGCCGGCAAGGTCGAGCCGGTTTTTGTCGAGGACATCGCCGCGATGCCGGCGGCGATTCTCGATGTGGCGCGGGATGGCGATGTGGTGTTAACGATGGGTGCCGGTTCGATCGGCGGCATTCCGGCAAAACTGGTGGAACAGAAATGATGGCAAGCGAATTTGGCAAAGTGGCGGTGATGTTCGGCGGAACTTCGGCTGAACGCGAGGTGTCGTTGATGAGCGGGCGCGGCGTGCTGGCGGCCTTGCAGGGTCAGGGCATCGCGGCCGAGGCCTTTGATCCGGCCGAACGGCCTCTGGCGGAGATCAGGGAGTACGACCGCGTTTTCGTCATCCTGCACGGCGGCCATGGCGAAAACGGCGACTTGCAGGGTGCGCTGGAACTGATGGGCGTGCCCTACACCGGACCGGGCGTGCTGACCTCGGCGGTGGCGCTGGATAAACTCCGCACCAAACTGATGTGGCAGGCAGTCGGTCTGCCGGTGCCCGACTACGAGTTGCTCAATGCGCAAACCGATTTCGCCGCCGTCGAGCGCCGGCTGGGGTTGCCGATGTTCGTCAAGCCAGCTCGGGAAGGTTCGTCCATCGGCGTGACCAAGGTCAAGCAGCCCGGCGAACTGGCCGCCGCCTACGCCGCCGCGGCCAAATACGATTCGCTGGTGATCGCCGAGCGCGCGATGCTGGGTGGCGAGTACACCGTGACCATTCTGGGCGACGTGGCGCTGCCCATCGTCAAGATCGAGCCGGCGACCGAGTTCTACGACTACGACGCCAAGTATTTCCGCGACGACACAATCTATCGCTGCCCCAGCGGATTGCCGCCGGAACTCGAAAAGAAGATTCAGCAACAGGCGCTGGAGGCCTTCTCCGTGTTGAACGGCCGCGGCTGGAGTCGCGTCGATTTTCTGATGGACGCCGCCGGTCAACACTATTTTCTCGAAGTGAATACCGCGCCCGGCATGACCAGCCACTCGCTGGCGCCGATCGCGGCGCGCGCCGCCGGCATGGAATACCCGGCTTTCGTCCGCCGCATTCTCGAACTGGCGGCGCTGGATTGATGAATGTGGAACAAACCGCACGCCCTCAACGCCATGGCCGATGTGCTGTTCGTCGCAACCGCGGCGGCGGTGCTTGCCGTGGGTACGGTGTGGCTGGTGCGGATGCCGCAGTTGCCGATCCGGCAAGTGGTCGTCGAGTCGCCGCTCAACCAGTTGCGGCGGGCGGAAATCGAGCAGGCGCTGGCGGGCAACCTGAGAGGCAATTTCTTCAGCGTCAATGTCGAGGCGGTGCGGGTGGCGCTCGAACAACTGCCCTGGGTGCGGCGGGTGCAGGTCCGGCGTCTGTGGCCGGCGCGCTTGCAGCTGAAGATCGAAGAGCACCGGCCGGTGGCGCGTTGGGAAGAGAGCCGTGCGGCCGGGCGCAACGAACTGGTGAATTCGTACGGCGAGGTGTTTATCGCTTTTCTGACCGAGAAAGAGGCCTTGGCGTTGCCGCAGATGTACGGGCCGACGGGCACCGCGCCCGATTTGCTCAGACGCTTTGCCGAGTTTTCGGAAATGCTGGGGCCGGTCGGGTTGCGGCCGGTGCAGTTGAGCCTGTCGCCCCGTCTGGCGTGGCAGTTGCAGGCGAACGACGGCATGTTGATCGAATTGGGGCGCGAACAGGCCAAGTCGCCGGTGGCGATGCGCTTGCAGCGGTTTGTCGAGATTTATCCGGGCAGCGTCGGCAACCGGCCGCAGCGCCCGGCGGCGGTGGATTTGCGCTACCCGAACGGGTTCGCGTTGCGCAGCAGGGGATGAGGGACTAAATGAGCAGGGACAACAACGATCTGATCGTCGGACTCGATATCGGCACCTCGAAAATCGTGGCGCTGGTCGGCGAGATCACGCCGGAAGGGCGGCTCAACGTCATCGGCATGGGTTCGCAGGATTCGCGCGGGCTCAAGAAGGGCGTCGTGGTCAACATCGAAGAGACGGTGCAGACCATCTCGCGCGTGGTGCAGGAAGTCGAGTTGATGGCCGACTGCAAGGTCAAGGACGTCTACACGGGCATTGCCGGTAGCCATATCAAGAGCTTCAATTCGGAAGGCATGGTGGCGATCAAGGACAAGGAAGTCACCGAGACCGATGTCGAACGCGTGATCGAGACGGCACGGGCGATGCCGATTCCCGCCGAACAGGAGATCCTGCATATCCTCACCCAGGAATTCGTCATCGACGGGCAGGATGGCATCCGCGAGCCGATCGGCATGAGCGGCATGCGCCTGGAGGTGAAGACACATATCGTCACCGGCGCCATTTCCGCCGCGCAGAACATCGTCAAATGCGTTCGTCGCTGCGGGCTGGAAGTGAACGATCTGGTCCTGCAACCGCTGGCGTCCAGTTTTGCGGTGTTATCGCAGGACGAAAAGGACCTCGGCGTCTGTCTGGTGGATATTGGTGGTGGCACGACTGACCTGGCGGTGTGGACCCAGGGCGCCATCCGCTACACCTCGGTCATTCCTATTGCCGGCGACCAGATTACCAACGACATCGCCATGGCGCTCAGAACGCCGACGCGCGAAGCCGAAGACATCAAGTGCAAATACGGCTGCGCGCTGTCGCAACTGGCCGACCCCGAGGAGGCGCTGGAGGTGATCGGCGTTGATGACCGCCCCAGTCGGAAGATGGCACGCCGGGCGCTGGCCGACGTCATCCAGCCGCGCGTCGAGGAGTTGTATGAGCTGATCCAGAACGAGTTGCGCCGCGCCGGTTTCGAGGAGGTGCTCTCCTCGGGCATCGTGCTGACCGGTGGCGCGGCGGTCATGCCCGGCATGATCGAACTGGGCGAAGAAATCTTTCACATGCCGGTGCGGCTGGGGATGCCCAAATATCAGGGCAGCCTCGCCGATGTCGTGCAGAGCCCACGCTTTTCAACGGCCTACGGGCTGCTGCTCGAAGCACAGACGCAGCGGAAGCGTGGCCAGAAGGTGTCGGAATCGCGCAGCATGAAGGACGTGATGTCCCGCATGAAGGCGTGGTTTGCCAAGAATTTTTGACGGTTGTTTTTCAGGTTTATTGAAGGAGGCGATCCATGTTTGAAATCATCGACAGGCAAGAAGAAGTCGGTACGGTCATCAAGGTGATCGGTGTCGGCGGTGCGGGCGGCAATGCCGTCGAGCACATGATCCGCGAAGGCGTTCAGGGGGTGGAATTCATTGCCGCCAACACGGATGCCCAGGCATTGCAGCGCAATACGGCGCACGTCAAGCTGTCGCTCGGCAAGAGCGGGCTGGGCGCCGGGGCGAAGCCGGAAGCGGGCAAGGCGGCGGCAGAGGCGCACAAGGAAGAGATTCGGGCGGTGCTGGAAGGTTCGCACATGGCTTTCATCACCGCCGGCATGGGCGGCGGCACGGGTACCGGCGCGGCGCCGGTGGTGGCCGAAGTCGCCCGGGAAATGGGGATTCTGACCGTTGGCGTGGTCACCAAGCCCTTCTCCTTTGAGGGCGGTAGGCGCATGAAAGCGGCGGAAAGCGGCATCGCCGAGTTCTCCAAGCATGTCGATTCGCTGATCGTGATCCTGAACGACAAGCTGATGGATGTCATGGGTGAGGATGCCGATGTCGACCACTGCTTCAAGGCGGCCGATGACGTGCTGAAGAGCGCGGTCGGCGGCATTGCCGAAATCATCACCTACCCGGGGCTGGTCAACGTCGACTTTGAAGACGTCAAGACCGTGATGGGCGAAATGGGTCGCGCGATGATGGGTTCCTCCACTGCCGAAGGCATGGACCGTGCCCGCATCGCCGCCGAACAGGCCGTTGCGTCGCCCCTGCTGGAAGGGGTTAACCTTTCCGGTGCGCGCGGCGTGCTGGTGAATATCACTGCCTCGCGCGGCAATCTGAAGATGAAGGAAGTGACCGAAGTGATGAACACCGTCAAGGCGTTCGCCGCTGAGGACGCGCACATCATCTTTGGCGCAGTCTATGACGAGCTGATGGGCGATGCGCTGCGCGTCACCGTCGTCGCTACTGGCCTGGGGCTCGCCGCCGCCCGTCGCCAGACCTTCGAGGTGATCAACACGCCGGTCGTGCAGGCGACCGGCACCTACGACGCTAACGCAATGGTGACGCCGGCCATTGACTACAACCAGATCGCCGATGTGCCGGCGGTGGTCCGGAAACGCAACGTGACGGTCGAGGCGCTGGCCAACAGCGGTGTCGATCGCTACGACATTCCGGCGTTTTTGCGCAAACAGGCCGACTGAGGCCTGTAACAAGCTGTAAAAACCGTCGCCTCCGGATGAGGGGATGTCGCAGGGTGGTAGAATGCGACATTCTCTCATTCACGCATTGGTCATGATCAAGCAGCGCACCCTGAAGTCGGTTGTCCGCGCCTCCGGCGTCGGCCTGCACGGCGGCGTGAAGGTCAGTCTGACATTGCGTCCGGCCGCGCCCGATACCGGCATCGTCTTTCGCCGCGTCGATCTCCCCGTTGCCGTCGACATCCCCGCCTCCGCCCTGCTGATCGGCGACACCCGCATGTGCTCCTGCCTGGAGAAGGACGGGGTCAAGATCGGCACCATCGAGCATCTGATGTCCGCCTTCGCCGGCCTGGGCATCGACAACGCCTGGGTCGATCTCGATGCCCCGGAAGTGCCCATTCTCGACGGTTCAGCCGCGCCCTTCGTCTTCCTGATCCAGTCGGCGGGCATTGAGGAACAGAACGCCGCCAAGCAATTCATCCGCGTCATACGCACCATCGAAGTCAAGGATGGCGACAAGTGGGCACGTTTCGAGCCGTACGACGGGTATTGCCTCGATTTTTCCATCGTCTTTCACCACCCCGCCATCGACCGCTCCGCGCAGCGCGCCGAGATCGACTTTGCCGAGCATTCCTACATCCGCGAAGTGTCGCGGGCGCGTACTTTCGGCTTCATGCAGGAAGTGGAGTGGCTGCGCGAGAATAATCTGGCGCTGGGCGGCGGGCTGGAAAACGCTATCGTGCTCGACGAATACCGGGTGCTGAACCCGGAAGGCTTGCGTTACGGCGACGAGTTCGTCAAACACAAGATTCTCGACGCCATCGGCGATCTTTATCTGCTGGGCCACCCGCTACTGGCGCGGTTTAGCGCCCATAAGTCCGGGCATGCCCTGAACAACCTGCTGGCGCGCGCGCTGCTTCAGCAGCAGGCGTCCTGGGAAACGGTCAGTTTCCTCGAGGCCGCCGCGGCCCCACCCGCCGTCTCGCGCTGGCTGGCGCAACCGGCCTGAGCCATGTGGCTGCTGCGACTGCTGGCCGTGCTGGTGGTCATCGCCATCGGGGTCGGCGTGGTAGGTTATGTCGCCACGGGTCAAAAGCGTTTTCTCGACTTTGCCTGGCGATTGTTCCGCTACGGCATCGTTTTCGCACTCTTGCTGTTTGCCCTGATGTTCCTTGAGCGGGTCATTGTCCTGCCGATTTGAATGACCTTCGGTCTCGTGCGGTCGTTCGAGGCGCGACTTAATCGCTTTCCCGGATATCCGCTTGCGCCAGCAACTGTTGCAGCGCGGCGCGCAAGGGCGAGTGTTCGGGCATGCTGTTTGCTGCGGCGAGCAGGCTGGCGGAGCTCCGCTGGCTGAGCGGTTTTGAATGTGAAACGATTGATTGGTAAGGGTTTTCACGGGGTTGCACTTTGATTTCCAGGCCGCTACACTCCCTTCCCTCTATCGAGAAGCGCTGGCAGAGACCGGCGCTCATTTGCCGAAGTTTTGCCGCAACCGCGCCGTTGTCGGCGTGAATGACGATTTTTCCCGCCTTGAAATTGGCGACCCGGGAGGTCTGAGCAAGTCCGGGCGGGACAAGGCTTTCGTACTGTCTGGCCAGTTTCAGCAATACCCGCGCATGCGCCATCAATTGAGCGGCGGCGCCGGAATTTTCAAGAAACTGGGTCAGGGGTGCGGACATGGGAGTCGGGGATGCAGATAATTCTGGTTTCGCAACATTTCAAAACCGCCAAGACAGTCACCATTATGCCGCGCCATGTGCTGGTTGCGGCAATCGTGTCGTTGGTGCTGATCCTGGCGACCTCCGCAACCATGTCGTGGTTGTCGGTCGAATTCCGTTTGCCGCTGGTGCAGGATCTGCTCAGCCGACTGCAACATCAGGAGAGCGCCCGCTCGGAGGCTGTGCTTAGCAATAACCTGAAGTTGATGGCTGCGCGGGTCGGCGAGTTGCAAGCACAGGTTTTGCAGCTGGACAGCCTTGGCGAGCGTCTGGCGGGCATGGTCGGTGTGCGCCGCGAGCAGGTGGTCGACAAGCCCGCGCCCGGCACCGTCAAGCCGGGACAAGGCGGACCACTGATTCCGGCACCGCTGACCATGCAGCAGTTGCAGCAGGAAATCGACAAGCTGAGCCGTCAGGTCGATCTCAAGACCGACGATCTGGCCATGCTGGAGGCGCGTCTGCTTGAAAAGAAGGTGCGCGAACGTCTGTTGCCGACCACGCTGCCGGTGAAGGGGGCGACGATGGGTTCGGGCTATGGTTATCGCGCCGACCCCCTTGTTGGCGAACGTGCGCTGCACGAAGGCATCGACTTCAATATCGAGACGGGAACACCGGTATCGGCGGCAGCGGCCGGTGTGGTGCTGACGGCCGAGTACCGGCCGGACTACGGCAATCTGGTCGAGATCGACCACGGCGAAGGGCTGGTGTCACGCTACGCGCACCTCTCCCGGATCGACATCAAGACAGGACGTCTGGTCAAGCGCGGCGAGCGCATCGGCCTGGTCGGCAGCACCGGGCGTTCGACCGGGCCGCATCTGCACTTCGAGGTGCGGATGATGGGTGTGGCGCAGAACCCTGCGGTCTTCCTGCGGCAGGACGCGGAGTTCGCTCAAGTGCGAAGCCGCTGATTTCAATAGCGAATTCGGCCGGCGGTTAGGGGGCGTTCGACGTGTTAGAATCGAACTTTTGCCGCCAACCGCAAAGCGATGATTACCGGCCTTCTCAAAAAGATTTTTGGCAGCCGCAATGACCGGCTGATCCGTCAGTATTCCCAGACCGTCCGCCGCATCAATGCGTTCGAAGAGAGCCTGTCGGCGCTCTCCGACGAAGCGCTGCGCGCCAAGACGGACGAGTTCCGCCAGCGTCACGGGCAGGGCGAGACGCTCGATGCCCTGCTGCCGGAGGCGTTTGCGGTCGTCCGCGAGGCGGGCAAGCGCGTTCTGGGTATGCGCCATTTCGATGTGCAAATGATCGGCGGCATGGTGCTGCATTACAACAAGATCGCCGAAATGCGCACCGGCGAAGGCAAGACGCTGATGGCGACCCTGCCTTCCTACCTGAATGCCATTTCCGGCAAAGGTGTGCACATCATCACGGTGAACGACTATCTGGCTCAGCGCGATGCGGAGTGGATGGGGCGTCTGCACAATTTCCTGGGGCTCAGCGTCGGCGTCAATCTCAGCCAGATGGATCATGCCGCCAAGCAGGAAGCCTATGCGGCCGACATTACTTACGGCACCAACAACGAATTCGGCTTCGACTATCTGCGCGACAACATGGTCTATTCGGCTGAAGATCGCGTCCAGCGCGGGCTCAATTTCGCCATCGTGGACGAGGTTGACTCCATCCTGATCGACGAAGCCCGCACGCCACTGATCATCTCCGGTCAGGCCGACGATCACACCGAGATGTACCAGCGCATGAAAAATGTCGTGCCGCTGCTTTCCCGTGCCGAGAAAGAAGACGGCGAGGGCGACTACTGGGTGGACGAAAAAGGTCACCAGGTGCACCTCTCCGAGGCCGGTTACGAGCATGCCGAGAACATTCTTGCCGAACAGGGCATCCTGACCGATGGACAGAGCCTGTACGCCGCCGCCAATATCACGCTGATGCATCACCTGAACGCCGCGCTGCGGGCGTTGACCCTTTTCCACCGCGACCAGCATTACGTCGTGCAGAACGGCGAAATCATCATCGTCGACGAGTTCACCGGCCGTCTGATGCCCGGTCGCCGCTGGTCGGACGGTCTGCATCAGGCGGTTGAAGCGAAGGAGGGTGTCTCCATCCAGGCCGAGAACCAGACGCTGGCCTCGATCACCTTCCAGAACTACTTCCGCATGTATGGCAAATTGTCGGGGATGACCGGCACGGCGGATACCGAAGCTTACGAATTTCACCAGATCTACGGGCTGGAGACGGTCGTCATCCCGACCCACAAGCCGATGGTCCGCAACGACATGAACGACCTGGTGTACAAGACGGCCGATGAAAAGCACACCGCCATCATCGCCGACATCCGCGCCTGTCACGAGCGGGGGCAGCCGGTGCTGGTCGGGACGACCTCGATCGAAAATTCCGAACTGCTCTCCGGATTGCTCGACAAGGTCAAATTGCCGCATCAGGTGCTGAACGCCAAGCAGCACGCCCGCGAAGCTGAAATCGTGGTGCAGGCAGGGCGCCCCGGCATGGTCACTATCGCCACCAACATGGCCGGTCGCGGTACCGACATTGTGCTGGGCGGCAATGTCGACAAACAGATTCAGGCGATTCTCGCCGATGGCGAAATGTCCGCCGAAGACAAGAAGGCCAAGGCCGAGTCGCTGAAAACCGAATGGAAGCAGCTCCACGAGCAGGTGGTGGCCGCGGGCGGTCTGCACATTATCGGCTCCGAACGTCACGAATCGCGTCGTATCGACAACCAGTTGCGCGGCCGTTCGGGCCGTCAGGGCGACCCCGGCTCGTCGCGCTTCTATCTGTCGCTGGACGATCCGCTTTTGCGCATTTTTGCCGGTGACCGTTTGCGCGGCATCATGGACCGCCTCAAGATGCCTGAGGGCGAAGCCATCGAGCACCCTCTCGTTACTCGTTCGCTCGAATCGGCGCAACGCAAGGTCGAAGCCCGCAATTTCGACATCCGCAAGCAGTTGCTCGAATACGACGATGTCGCCAACGACCAGCGCAAGGTCATCTACTCCCAGCGCAACGAGTTGCTGGAGAGCGACGACATCAGCGAAACCATCGCCGCGATGCGCGATGGCGTCATCGCCGACATCTTCCGGATTCATGTTCCGGCCGAATCGGTTGAAGAACAATGGGATATCGCCGGACTCGAGAAAGCGCTCCAGGCCGAATTGCAGATCGAAGCCCCAGTCGCCGCCTGGCTTCAGGCCGAGCCGACGCTCTCCGACGAAGACATGCTGAGGCGTCTGGCCGAGATGGCAACCGCCAGCTATCAGGGCAAGCTCGATCTGGTCGGTGGCGGCGCTTTCCACCAGTTCGAACGCAACGTCATGCTGCAATCGCTCGACAACCACTGGCGCGAGCATCTGGCGGCACTCGATCATCTGCGCCAGGGCATCCATCTGCGCGGTTACGCGCAGAAGAATCCGAAACAGGAATACAAGCGCGAGGCCTTCGAGCTGTTCGAGGGGCTGCTCGAAACCATACGCAAGGAAGTCACTCGCATCGTCTTTACCGTGCAGATTCGCTCCGCCGAGGATGTGGAGGAGACGGCGCCGCGTTCCGATGTGCAGAACGTTCGCTACCAGCATTCGGAGTATCCGGAAGCGCTTGAAAGCGAAGATGAGGCAGACACGCCACGGCAACCTGTGCAGGCCGGTCCGAAGGTGGGTCGCAATGACCCCTGCCCCTGCGGCAGCGGCAAAAAGTACAAGCAGTGTCACGGCAAGTTGAGCTGATTCGTCAATGACCCGCGGGCGCCGATCAGGCGCCCGTTTTCCATGAGGTGACTCCCCATGCCCGTCAATTACACTACGCCGGCACCTGAAGCCCTGTTCCCCGTGGCGGGCGTTCGCCTTGGAGTGGCCGAAGCCGGCATTCGCAAGGTTGATCGCCGTGATTTGACGCTGATCGCGCTGGATCGCGGGTGCACGGTCGCCGGCGTGTTCACGCTGAACCGTTTCTGTGCCGCGCCGGTGCAGGTGTGTCGTCGCCATCTCGAACTGGGCGGCGAGATTCGCGCGCTGGTCATCAATACCGGCATCGCCAACGCGGGCACTGGCGAACCGGGTCTGGCGGCGGCCGAGCAGACGTGTGCCGCGCTGGCGCAACAACTGGGTGTTGCCGATGCGGCGATTCTGCCGTTTTCCACGGGGGTGATACTGGAACCCTTGCCGGTTGACCGCGTGATCGCGGGGTTGCCGCGCTGCCTCGCCGACCTCCGGGCGGATGGCTGGCATGCCGCCGCGCACGCCATCATGACCACCGATACCGCGGCCAAGGCTGCTTCGCGGCGAGTGACGGCCAACGGTCGGACGGTGACGGTCAGCGGCATGTCCAAGGGCGCCGGGATGATCAAGCCCAACATGGCGACCATGCTGGGTTTTGTCGCTACCGACGCCGGCATCGCACAGACGCTGCTCGACGCCCTGGTCAAGGAAGCCGCCGACAATTCGTTCAATTGCATCAGCGTCGATGGCGATACCTCGACCAACGACTCCTTCATCGTCATCGCCAGCGGCCAATCCGGCGCGGCCTTTACGACGGGGCAGGAACCCGGCTGGGCGGAGGTCAAAGCCGCCATCGTCGACGTGGCGGTGGAACTGGCGCAAGCCATCGTCCGCGACGGCGAAGGCGCAACCAAGCTCATGACCCTTTCCATCGAAGGTGGCGTCGACCGCGAAGAATGCCGTAAGGTTGGCTATGCCATCGCGCACTCGCCGCTGGTCAAAACCGCCTTTTTTGCCTCCGATCCCAATCTGGGGCGGATATTGGCCGCCATTGGCTATGCCGGCATCGGCGATCTGGAAGTCGATGCCGTGCGCGTCTGGCTGAGCAGCGCGGGCGAAGAAGTGCTGGTCGCCGAGAAGGGCGGACGTGCCGCCAGCTACCGCGAGGAGGACGGCGCGCGGGTGATGGCACAAGCCGAAATCGGCGTGCGGGTCGATCTGGGGCGCGGCGGCGCACGCGCGATCGTCTACACCTGCGATTTCTCCTACGATTACGTCCGCATCAACGCCGACTATCGCAGTTAAGCATTTCGCCTTCCGCGCCGATCACGGATTCGCGTGGAAGGCAGCGCACCCATTCCTGCAAGCTGATTTCGGCCACGCCGATCTGTCGGCGTTCGACTTGATGTCGACGGTCTTTCCAGCCTTCGGGCGGGCCGAGTTCCTGTTGCCGTCGATCATCCATGACCTTGCGCCGGTGCATGAGCAGTCTTTCCGTAGGGGATGCTATTACTTTACACCCCCGTGCCGGTATCAGCCGTGATCGATTTCACATCGCTGAAAATATTCCTAATTCACGGAATTTAAAACGATAATCAGTGCAGGATGCGAGGCGCTGCGAGGGTGAAGGCCGGAATGTCGGCGAGAAACGGCTCGCCGGTTTCGGTGACCAGCCGATAACTGCCGCGCATCGAGCCAATCGGCGTGGTCAGTACGCAACCGCTGGTGTATTGAAAGCGCTCGCCCGGTTGCAGCAGGGGCTGATGCCCGACGACACCCAGGCCGCGCACTTCTTCTACCTTGCCGTCGGCGTCGGTGATGATCCAGTGACGCGCAATCAATTGCGCGGGCGTGCCGCCCGTATTGGTGACGGTGATCGTATAAGCAAACACATGGCGGTGCTGATCAGGGTCGGACTGATCGGCAAGATATTGCGGGACGGCGACGACTTCGATATGCGGAAATTTTTCGGCCATGTTGTGCGCGGCAGGTGATTGACGTTGGATGAGACACCGGCAAAGGCGAACGGTTTCAAGGATAATGCAAGCTTTGTCGCCTGCCGTTGGAGTTCCGCATGTCTGCCCGAGATTTCGTCATCGCCCCGAGCCTGCTTTCCGCCAATTTCGCCAAGCTGGGCGAAGAGGTTCAGAACGTTGTTGCGGCAGGCGCGGACTGGATTCATTTCGACGTGATGGATAACCATTACGTCCCCAACCTGACCATCGGCCCGCTGGTGTGCGAGGCCATTCGCCCGTGCACGAACGCGCCGATCGACGTGCATCTGATGGTCAAACCGGTCGACCGCATTGTGCCCGATTTCGCCAAGGCGGGTGCCAACATCATCACCTTTCACCCCGAAGCGTCCGAGCACATCGACCGCACCCTCGGCCTGATCCGCGATAGCGGCTGCCAGGCCGGTCTGGTGTTCAACCCGGCGACACCGCTCGATTGCATGGACTACGTCATGGACAAGCTCGACGTGGTTTTGTTGATGAGCGTGAACCCCGGCTTCGGCGGCCAGAAATTCATCCCCGCGGCGCTGACCAAGGCCCGGGTGGCGCGGGCGAAGCTCGACGCCTACGAGCGCGACAGCGGCCGCCGCATCCGCCTTGAAATCGACGGCGGCGTCAATCCGGCCAACATCGCCGATATCGCGCGCGCGGGCATCGACAGCTTCGTGGCCGGTTCGGCCGTGTTCGGTGCCGGCACGGACAGCGACCCGCACCGCTACGATTCGATCATCGCAGCATTGCGAAGCGAACTGGCGGAGGCATGACCATTCGTTCGGTCAGCTTCGACCTCGACGGCACGCTGCTCGACACCATTGCCGATCTGGCCGAGGCCTGCCAGCGCATGCTGGCCGAACTGAACGAACCGGCGCGCAGTCCGGCCGAGATTCACGCCTTCGTCGGCAAAGGTATGGCCGTGCTGGTCGAGCGCTGCCTGACGCATGGCCGCCCGCCGAGTGCCGACCGCCTGCATGAAGGCATTGTCGTGTTCCGCCGCCACTACGCCGCGGTCAATGGCGTTGCGACGCAGATCTACCCTGGCGTGGTCGAGGGCTTGCACGCTTTTCGCGCCGCAGGCTACAAAATGGCGGTGGTGACCAACAAGCCCGGCGAATTCACCGAAATCCTGCTCGAGCGGGTGGGGTTGGCCGACTATTTCGACGTCGTCGTCTCGGGCGACACCACCGCCCACAAGAAACCGCATCCGGAACCGCTTCTGCACGCCTGCCGCATCATGGGCACGCGGCCGACCGAGAATCTGCATATCGGCGATTCCATGAACGACATCCAGGCTGCCCGCGCCGCCGGTTGCCCGGTGTTTTGCGTGCCCTACGGGTACAACGAGGGCGAGCCGGTGGACGTCGCCGACTGCGATGCGCTAGTATCGGACCTTGTCGCCGCCCATGCGCGGCTTGTTTCGACCCTGCCCGCAAAAACATGACGACCCTGCGCAACTGGAAAGAATGGCACGGCTGGCGCCCCTGGCGTCGCTGATCCCTTTTCACGTTGGCAGTATCCGGCGCGTTCGCCGCGCGCACCGTCAAATCCCGTTTTTGTGAGGCTCCCATGACCGAAACCGAATTCAACGCCCTCGCCGCGCAGGGCTATAACCGCATTCCGGTGACGCTCGAGACCTTTGCCGATCTCGACACGCCGCTTTCCATCTATCTCAAGCTCGCCAACGGCCCCTACACCTACCTGCTCGAATCGGTGCAGGGCGGCGAGCGCTTCGGCCGCTATTCCTTCATCGGGCTGGCCAGCCCGACCCGCATCGCGGTATACGGCCACCAGGTGCTGGTGCTGACCGGGCATCGCATTGCCGAGCGCGAGGACGACACCAATCCGCTCGATTTCATCGGCAAGTTCATGCGACGCTTCCGCGCCGCCCCGCATGCCGGGCTGCCGCGTTTCTGCGGCGGGCTGGTCGGGGCCTTCGGCTACGACACCGTGCGTTATGTCGAAACCCGACTGACCAAGCGCGAAAAGCCGGATGCGCTGCAAACGCCGGATATCCTGCTGCTGCTTTCGGAAGAAATCGCGGTGGTCGACAATCTCTCCGGCAAGCTGACCCTGGTCGTCTATGCCGAACCGGGCGTGCCGGGCGCTTACCAGAAGGCGCGGGCGCGGCTGAAGGAACTGCTCGCCAAACTGCGCGCGCCGGTCGCCATTCCGCAGGAAAGCCCGGCGGTGTCGGCGCCGGCCGTCTCCATCTTCGGCGAGGCGCAATTCAAGGCGGCGGTGGTCAAGGCTAAGCAGTACATCAGGGATGGCGACATCATGCAGGTAGTGTTGTCGCAGCGCATGGTCAAACCCTATGCCGCCAGCCCGATGGCGCTCTACCGGAGCCTCCGGAGCCTGAATCCCTCACCCTACATGTTCTATTTCGACTGCGAGGATTTTCACATCGTCGGCGCCTCGCCGGAGATTCTGGTGCGCCTTGAGGGCGACACCGTGACGGTGCGGCCGATTGCCGGCACGCGCAAACGCGGCGCCTCGCCGGACGAGGACGCGGCGCTGGCGGAAGATCTCCTGGCCGACCAGAAGGAGCGCGCCGAACATGTGCAATTGCTCGATCTTGGTCGCAACGACTGCGGGCGTGTCGCCCAGACCGGCAGCGTGCGGGTGACCGAGAACATGATGATCGAGCGTTACTCGCATGTGATGCACATCGTTTCCAACGTCGAAGGCAAGCTGCAACCGGGGCTGAACGCGCTCGACGTGCTCAAGGCGACCTTTCCGGCCGGCACCGTGTCCGGTGCGCCGAAGGTGCGGGCGATGGAGATCATCGACGAACTGGAACCGGTCAAACGCGGCATTTACGCGGGTGCCGTCGGTTATGTCGGCTTCCATGGCGACATGGATCTGGCCATCGCCATCCGCACCGCAGTACTGAAGGACGGACAACTGAATGTGCAGGCGGGCGCCGGCATCGTCGCCGATTCCGACCCGCTCTCGGAGTGGCAGGAAACGCAGAACAAGGCCCGGGCGGTGCTGCGCGCGGCGGAACTGGCCGAATCGGGGCTGGATACGCGCATCGAGTGATGGCGGCACAAGTGGGGCTTGACCCGACTATCGGTGCACGCCCCATCCTGCGCTGGCCAATTTCGGCAGACACAGGAGAAACCGATGACTTTGCCACTCGACAAGGCTGTTTTCGTGAGCGCGCTGCGCGCCGCCCAGGTCAGCGACGCACAGATGGAGGCCTTCCACCGCGCCTATGAACAGGCGCACCCCGAACAGCACCAGGCGCTGCTCGAACTGCTGGGAATGGATGCCCCGGCCATCGCCAGCGTGAGACAACGCTCCCGCCAGTAAGCCAGCCCAATGCCCGCAGGCCGCCCCGCCTGCGGGCGACTCCGGGGGAGAAACCCATGCATACCGTCACCGCCCTGGCCAGACAGTTTGGCCTGTCGCGCAGCACCTTGCTCTACTACCATCGGGTCGGACTGCTCGTTCCGTCCGTCCGCAGCGAGGCAGGTTATCGACTCTACGGCGAGGCCGAGCGCCAGCGTCTCGAGCACATCTGCACCTTGCGCCGCGCCGGTGTGCCGGTCGACCGGATTCCAGCGGTGCTGGCCAGCGCCGAGGCATCCAACGCCAAGGGTGCGCTGGCCCGCCACCTCGCCGAACTCGGCGAGCGCATACAAGCGCTGCGGGCGCAGCAGGCGAGAGTGGCCAAACTGTTACTGGCACCGGCCCTGTTGCCGGGAGAGCCGGCGCTTTCCCGTCGGGAATTTGTCGACCAACTGCGCGAAGCCGGTCTGGACGAACCGGAGATGGAACGATTTCATGCGCTGTTCGAGCAGACGCATCCCGCCGCTCATCAAGCGTTTTTATCCGGTCTCGGGTTTTCTACCGAGGATGTGGCCCGGATTCGTGCCGCCAGCCGCGCCGCTCAGGTCGTGCCGGAAGCGGACGGTTCGGCGGACGGCGAGGAAGCGGGTAGCCAGCCCAGCTTGCGGAAGGCCCATTCCACTGCCCACAGCGTGAAATAGACGATAAACCACGCGAATAGCGCGTCGGACAGGAAATGGCCGCCCGGCAGCATGCGCACGACGGTCATGAAGCCGGCGCAGGCGGCGCCGCCGATCAGCCAGCGGCGGCGGGTACGGGGCGCGGCGAGCCAGCCGAAGGCCATGAAGAACGAGGCCGAGGCGACGTGGCCGCTGACGAATGCGCAGTTCTTGCGGCACTGGTCGGCGGGGATGAAGGCCGGTGTGAACACCTTGTCGCCGCCGAAGAGCTGGACGTTGATCGGGCGGGCGCGGCCGGAGTGTTCCTTGAGCACCGCATCGACCAGCCCGATCGGCCCGATCAGCGCGGCGCAGAGCAGAAAGGCCAGTGTGCCGCGGTGCGGGCGCAGGCGGGTCAGTCGCGGCAAGAAGCTGAGTGGGGTCAGCACCAGCAAGGTCAGCACGATGGCCTGACCGACACGCGGCATGCCGTAATAAGGCAAAGCCAGCCAGGCCGAGTAGGGTGAGAGCAGCCATTCGCCGTTGCGGAAAAACAGGCCGCTGGCGGCGAGATCGATTTCCGGAAAGGCGACGAACGCCACCGCCGCCAGCGCGAAAGCGGCGAGTGCGATGCGGAGTTCAATAGCCCTTAAATTCACGGACAAGATAAACCTGGACGTCGAAGGAACGTCCCCCGGGTAGCGGGGCCTTCAAGGCTGCAATGTGGGCGCTGGATTCGCCGTAGCGCGAAAAATCGGGCGGCGATTCGCGGGTCACGAAGATCAGGTCGCGACCCCGATAGGCGTTGAGGTCGGTACTCATCTTGTAGTGATCGGCCTTGCTGTGCGTCGGGTCCCAACTGGCCGCCGGCGGTTCGACGGCGCGCAATTCGTAGAGCAGGTGCGCCATCACCGTACGATTGTCGGCGACCAGCACGGCGCCGGGATGGGCGGCGAACAGCGGTTGCAACTGGCGGCCGATGTCGTCCCAGCCGCGGGCGCGGGCGTAGGGGTCGAGCTTGGCGCTCTCGGCGCCTGCCAGCGCCAGCAATTGGGGCCAGTGATAGATTACACTGACCAGCAGGAGATTGAGCGCCAGGCCGGCTGCGAGCACCTGCCGCCACCGGCGTTGCAGCAGCCAGGCGACTACCGCAATGGCGGCGGGCGCGAAGGCGGGTGCCGCCCAGTTGGCATTGGCGCCGCTCTTCCAGGCCTGGACCGAGACCACACCCCACAGAGGCAGGGCAAACCACAGCAGCAAGCGATATCGCGTGTTGTGCCACAGGCTGCGGCCGCCGAACAGCAGTACGAGGCCGGCGCTGCCGAGGATGGGGCCAAAGGCGATCCATTGCGCGCCGAGAAATTCGCCCAGCGCCGATGGGCCGCCCACCGCCCGTTTACCGACCGTGATCTCGGCTGTATGGCGCAGGGTCGGAAAATCGTTGACGACGTTCCAGATCAGATTGGGGCTCAGGATGAGCAGCGCCACCAGCGCCGCGATCCAGGGTTTGGGCGAACGCAGACGCTCATGCTCGAAACAGATCAGCCAGGTCAGCGCGGCTACGCCCCAGGCGATCATCATGTACTTCGAGAGCAGGCCGAGCCCGCACACCACGCCGATCAACAGCCAGTCGAGCCAGGTATCGCTGTCAAGCGCCCGCAGCAACAACCACAGCGCCGCCAGCCAGCCCACCGTCAGCAGCGCGTCGGTGGAGACGAACAGGCCTAGCCAGGCGAACATCGGCAGGGTCAGAATGGCGATGGCCGACCAGAAGCCGGTTTCTTCGTCGAACAGGCGCAACGCGATGCCGCGCGCGAGCCAGGCGCTGGCGATGTAGCAGAGCATGGCCAGGGCCTTGACGCCGAGAGTGCCGTCGCCGAAGAGCGCGGTCGAGGCCGCGATCAGCAGCGCCACGCCGGGCGGCTTCGAAAAATAGCCCCACTCCAGATCCTGCGCCCATGTCCAGTATTGGGCCTCGTCGACATAGAGCGTGATGCCCAGGGCATGAATCACGGCCAGGCGCCAGACGAGGATGGCAATGGAGATGGCGGCCAGCAGTCGGAGAGGATGTCTGGAAACGGAGAGCAAGGGCGGGTGGATGCGGCGATCCGGTCTGGAAAGCGCGGATTTTAAACGAAAATTCCAGTATGGGTCGGTTTGTCTTCGTGCCCGATTTGCCGTATCGGCGCGTCTTGCCAGCCGCAGGCCGGGTGGGGCGGCCGTTCCGCATCGGCGCTTGCCCCTTGCGTGAGCGCATGGAATAATCGAGCCATGTCGATTGCCTTTCACTCCGCCTCTTTCGTGACCTGCTGGCGCTGGCGTAAGCCTGCGCGCTGAGTCCTTCCCTGCCCGCCATGGGCAAGCGGCCTGATACTAGGCCATCATCGAACCGGGCGCCCGCGGCGCCCACCGTTCCAGGGTGAGAAAAAATGCTTTTGATGATCGACAATTACGACAGTTTCACCTACAACCTCGTCCAGTATTTTGGTGAACTCGGGCAGACCGTGCGCGTCGAGCGCAATGACACCATCGGCCTCGCCGACATTGCCCGCCTCAATCCCGACTATCTGGTCATTTCACCCGGTCCCTGCGCGCCGGCGCAGGCGGGCATTTCGCTGGCGGCGATTCGAGAATTCGCCGGCAGGATTCCGCTGCTCGGGGTCTGCCTCGGCCATCAGGCGATTGGCGAGGCGTTTGGCGGGCGCATCGTTCACGCCCAGCAGTTGATGCACGGCAAGGTCTCGCCGGTGCATCATCGCGATGCCGGCGTGTTTCGCGGCCTGCCCAATCCGCTGACCTGCACCCGCTACCACTCGCTCGCCATCGAGCGCGCCTCCTGTCCCGAGTGTCTCGACATCACCGCGTGGACCGACGATGGCGAGATCATGGGCGTGCGTCACAAGTCGCTGCCGGTTGAGGGGGTGCAGTTTCATCCCGAGTCGATCCTGACCGAGCGCGGTCACGATCTGCTCGCCAATTTTCTCCGTCAGGACCGCCCACAGGAGGCCGCATGATTACGCCGCAGGAAGCCTTGCAACGCACCATCGAGCACCGCGAAATCTTTCACGACGAGATGCTGCATCTGATGCGCCAGATCATGGCCGGCGAGGTGTCGCCGGTGATGACGGCGGCGATCCTGACCGGCCTTCGGGTGAAGAAAGAGACCATTGGCGAAATCACGGCCGCTGCCAAGGTGATGCGCGAGTTGGCGACGCCGGTCAAACTGCCGTTTGACCGCAACTTCGTCGACATCGTCGGCACTGGCGGCGACGCCGCGCATAGTTTCAATATCTCGACGGCTTCGGCGTTTGTCGCCGCCGCCTGCGGCGCCAAGGTGGCCAAACACGGCAATCGCGGCGTGTCGTCGAGTTCCGGTGCCGCCGATGTGCTGGAGGCCCTGGGCGCCAATATCATGCTGAAGCCGGAACAGGTGGCCGAGTGCATTCAGGAAACCGGCTTCGGGTTCATGTTTGCGCCCAATCACCACAGCGCGATGAAAAACGTGGCGCCGGTGCGCCGCGAAATGGGTGTGCGGACCATCTTCAACATTCTCGGCCCGCTGACCAATCCGGCCGGTGCGCCGAACACGCTGATGGGCGTTTTCCACCCCGATCTGGTCGGCATTCAGGTGCGTGTGATGCGTGAACTGGGCGCCGAGCATGTGCTGGTCGTGCACGGCAAGGATGGTCTCGACGAAATCTCCCTCGGCGCCGCGACGCTGGTCGGCGAGTTGAAGGACGGCGTCGTACGCGAGTACGAAATCCATCCCGAGGATTTCGGTCTGCAAATGCTGTCGGTACGCAATATCAAGGTCGCCAGCGCCGACGAATCTCGCGAAATGTTGCTCGGCGCGCTGAGCAACCAGCCCGGCGGCGCCCGTGAAATCGTCTGCCTGAATGCGGGTGCGGCGCTCTATACCGCCAATCTGGCGGAAAGTATCGAAGCCGGTATCGCGACGGCGCGCGAGGCCATCGTATCCGGCGCGGCGCGCGCCAAGGTCGACCAGTTCGTCGCCTGTACGCGAAAGCTGGCGGCATGAGCGAACCACGCGCGGGGGAGGCTCACGAATGAGCGATATTCTGAAGCAAATTCTGGCCACCAAGGTCGAGGAAGTCGCGGTGGCGCGCGCGATCGAACCGCTGGCGGAAGTTCGCGCCCGTGCCCGCGATCAGGCGCCAGTGCGCGATTTTGTCGGCGCGATGCGGGCGAAGCTGGCGGCAGGACAGTCGGCGGTGATTGCCGAGATCAAGAAAGCCAGCCCTTCCAAGGGCGTCATCCGGCCCGATTTTCAGCCCGGTGAAATCGCCATCGGCTACGCCCGGCATGGCGCGGCTTGTCTGTCGGTACTGACCGACCGGCAGTATTTTCAGGGTGCGCCGCAATACTTGCAGCAGGCGCGGGCCTATTGCGACCTGCCGGTGCTGCGCAAGGATTTTCTGGTCGACGTCTATCAGGTGTATGAGGCAAGGGCGATGGGCGCCGACGCCATTCTGCTTATTGTCGGCGCGCTGTCGCTCGCCGAAATGCAGGAGATGGAAGGCATCGCCGCCGAGCTGGGCATGGCGGTGCTGGTCGAGAGCCACGACGGCGCCGAGCTGGAACAGGCGCTGCGCCTGCAAACGCCGCTGATCGGCATCAACAACCGCGATCTGCGCACCTTCGCGGTGAGCCTCGAGACGACCCTGGGCCTGTTGCCACGTATCGGTCCGGAGCGCATCGTGGTCACCGAAAGCGGCATTCTCGCGGCGCCGGACGTGCAGCTCATGCGCGCCGCCGGCGTTCATGCTTTCCTGGTCGGTGAAGCCTTCATGCGTGCGCCCGAACCGGGCGAGGCGCTCTCGCAACTCTTCAATCTGTAGACCCATGGCCCGCATCCACATCGAATTGCCCGAACGTTACCATTTTTCCACCGAACTGCCGCTCTACAGTCTGCACATCAACTATGGCGGGCATCTCGACAACGCCCTGCTGCTGACCCTGGTGTCGGAGGCGCGCGTGCGCTTCTTCCGCTCGCTCGGCTATACCGAACTGGACGTCGAAGGTGTTGGGATCGTCGTTGCTGACGCTGCGGTGCAGTACAAATCGGAAGCGTTCCCGGGCGAGGTCATGGTTGTCGAGAAAGCGGCAGTCGATTTCGGCAAATACGGCTGCGACCTGCTCTGGCGCATGACCGACCAGACCAGCGGCCGCGAGGTGGCGCGCGGCAAGACCGGCATTGTTTTTCTCGACTACGGCACGCGCAAGATCGCGCCGGTGCCGATGGCCTTCAAAGAGCGTCTGTCCCTCTGAAGCGCGGTCGTTGCCCGCGGTGCGGGACACGGCGGCTTGCCTCGCGCAAACGATTGAAATTACATAGTTCACCCGTGAAACGGTTGCGTGCATAATAGGTCGGCGGTGCCCAGATTGGGTGCCGGGCTGGTCTGTCGGGCACTTGCACGAACCCAGATGTATTTTGAGGTTCCGATGGCAACGTGCCTTGGGGTAATCCTCCTCAGGAGGACCATATGCGCACGAATTGGGTTGTCGTCGTTGGCGTGCTCGGGGCCATTGCCTGGCATGGATGCGGCGGTGCCGAGCTGACATCGGGCAGCGCGGATACCGGGGCGTGCGTGGTGGGCAGCGTGCCCGAACGCAGTCTGGAACATTGGACGCATTTGCGGCAATCCTCCCCGGATGAATCGGTGCGGGCGCTTGCCAGTGGCGAGCTCGGTCTGGCGCTCGCGCGGTTGAGGCGGTACGAGCAGGCCGAGCCCCCTTTGCAAGCGGCGGCAAATTACTTTGCCGACCGGCCGGAAGCAGCCAGATACACGGTCGAGATGGGAAATCTGGCGCTGATTCGTCACCGGCCGGACGATGCCTTGCGTCATTTTCAGCGCGCGCGGGACCTCGCCGCAAGCGATGGTGCTGTTTCGTTCGCCGCTGAGCTGGGCCTCGCCCGCCTCGTGCCGGAACGAGAGCGGCTTGCGCGCTTGCAGCGGTTGTCCGAACGTTTGAGTAGCGAACAAACCACGGCTATCCGGCAGCATCTGGCGCTAGGCATCCAGGCGCAACGGCTGGGGAGCGCCGGCGTGGCGTTGGCTTGGCGGCATCTGGATTCCGCCAGTCGCCTCGCCGCGAGACTCGCGCAACCGCGTTTGCAGGCGGAAGCACTCGATGCCCTGGCGCAGTTGTACGAGACGCAATTCCGACCGGAGGACGCTCTGCGCCTGACCCTTTCTGGCCTGACGCTGGCGCGGGCCATGCCCCCTGGTGACGCGACCGATTTGTTGATCGCGCTGGAGTGGAGACAGGCCCGGTTGTATCGGCTGGCAGGCAAGCGCATGGCGGCGCGCGCCGCGTTTCAGCGGGCGGTCGAACAGGTCGAGGCCGCACGTCTGGACCTTCCGATCTTCGACGAAGAAGGCCGCTCGGTTCATGAAATGCTGCTGGCGCCCCTTTATCTTGGCTATGTCGACCTGTTGTTGACGGTTACCCCCTATCCTTCACAGGCGGATTTGCAGCGCGTGGTCGAGACGGTGGAATCGGTTCGTCAGACCGAACTCCAGGATTTTCTCGGCGATCGCTGCGCCGTCGAAGCCGTTCGGGGAAGCGGCGGAACGACGTTGCGGGAAGGCAATGCGGTGCTCTATCCGCTGATACTGCCCGACCGGCTGGAGTTGTTGCTGGTGAGCCATGCCGGTATCGTACGCCGCTCGGTGGCGATTCCTGCCGAGTCGGTGCATGGCGCCGCGCAGGCCCTGGCGGACGCGTTGCGCAGCGGAACCGATACATTTCTGGAACCCTCGAAGAAACTGCATGCCTGGCTGCTTGGTCCGTTTGCCGACGACCTGAAACGCCAGTCGATCCGAAACCTGATCGTCGTTCCGGAGGGACCGTTACGCCTCGTTCCCATGGCGGCTCTGCATGACGGCCGCCATTTCGCAATTGAAGATCGGGCGCTGACCATGGTCACGGGGCTGAGCATGACCAACCTAGCGACCGGTGCGTCCGGCCAATCCAGAACGTTGGTCGCCGGCGTCTCTGTTCCTGGACAGGTTGTCGAGAAAATGGAAGCGGCGTCGTACAACAAGATTGTTCAGGCTGGCAATGCGCCCCAGCGCGGCGTCGCTAGGGGAGTGCAGACGCGGGCATGGCGCGGAGTGAACGCCGCAGAGGCGGACGGAGATCGGCATCGCGCGGTCGAAGCGATGCGTGCCAGCTTGAGCCTGCCCGGCGTGCGCGATGAAGTCGAAAGCCTCAGACGCATTCTGCCCGGGACCGTACTGCTCGACGATCAATTCACTGTCGGGCGCTTTCAGGACGAAAGCGGGCGCGGAGACTACCGAATCGTCCACATCGCGTCGCACGGGGTATTCGGCGGCAGTGCCGACACAAGTTTCATCATGGCTTACGACGATCTGCTCAGCATCAATGGTCTGGAAGCGTTGTTGATGAGCGACCGGTTACGCGCGCGGCCGATCGAGCTGCTCGGCCTTTCCGCCTGCGAGACGGCCGAAGGTAACGACCGCGCGCCGCTCGGTTTTGCCGGCGTGGCGATCAAGGCGCGTGCGCGGGCGGTGTTGGGCACACTGTGGCCGGTTGAAGACAATGCGGCCAAAACCGCCATGCAACGCTTTTATGGAGCGGTCGCCGAAGGCCGTGGCAAGGGCGCCGCGCTCCGCGAAGCCCAACTGGCCTTGCTGGCCAATCCGGAGACCGCCCATCCGTTCTTCTGGGCGCCTTTCGTCCTGATCGGAAACTGGCAATGAACAAGCTCGCGCATTTCGCGTCACGAGTTCGGCGAGTGGCCTTGTGTCTGGCGCTGACAACGAGTTTGGCGGCGCACGCCCAGATTCGGACGGATGGTAGTCTGGGAGGCGGCGCACGCCTCCTTGCCGGGCCCAATTATGTGATTCCGCAATCCCTGGGGCGTCTGGTCGGCGCCAATCTTTTCCACAGTTTCGCCGCATTCAATATCAACAGTGGCGAGTCGGCCCAGTTCACCACGTCGACTTCCGGTATCGGCAATGTCATCAGCCGCGTCACAGGCGGCAACCCTTCGCAGATATTCGGCGCGCTTTCGCTGGTGGCGGCGGGAGGGGCGCCGAATTTCTACCTGATCAATCCGGCGGGCGTGACTTTCGGCGCTGGCGCTTCGATCAACGTTCCGGCCGCTTTTCACGTCAGCACTGCGGCCTATCTGAAGTTCCCGGATGGCAATTTTTATGCGGACCCGGCGCGCACCAGCACATTTTCCAGCGTCGATCCCGTCGCATTCGGATTTCTTGGCGCCAGCCGTGCTCCTGTACTGATCAAGGACGCGATTCTTGCGAACGCCAAGGGGGGGGTGTCGATTACGGCTGGCGATGTCGTTGTCGACCACGCCGGCCTGCTGGGTGGGAACGGCAACATCCAGGTGGCCGCGGTGGGTGCCGAGGCAGTTGAAGTGGGGTTGGGCGCTGCGCCGCCGATGGCGACGGGAACGCTGCAAGTGATCAACGGCGGCGCGATCTATACCGAAGCCAGCGGTACGGCCAAGGGCGGCGATATCGCGCTGGCGGCCGGCGATGTGCGGGTAAGCGACGGGAGTATCGTTGAAACTGCGACGGCGACAGGCCAATCTGCCGGATCCATTCGTGGCGATTTCGGTGCGCTGGTCATCGACGGCCGCAATGCCACCAACGGAACCGGGTTCATTAGTCTGGCCAGTCTCGACGATGTCGGCACGGGCGGACATCTTGCGCTGACCGTTCGCGGCGGGCTCGACATTTTCGGTGGCGGCATGATCGTTGCGGATGCCTACGGTCTGGGCAAGGCGGGGAATCTGACGGTCAACACCGGGCAACTGACCCTGGATGGCAGCGGCAATGCGCTCGGAGCGCGCATCACGAATCGCACCTATGACGGCGGGGCGGGGGTACTGCAAATCACGACGAGCGGGTCCGTCTCGTTGACCAACAACAGCCAGGTTTCCAGTGACAGCTTTGGCTTGGGTCGGGCAGGCGATATCGGCATGAATGTCGGCGGCAATCTCGACGTTCTTTCCGGCAGCATCGTGGCCTCGAACGCGTATGCGAAAGGCAACGCCGGCAGTATCGGCATCGTGGCCGAGAACGTGCGGGTGGATTCCACCGGCAGTCTGCCGGGTCGTCAGACGCAGATTTCCAGTCAGGCGTTCGAGGACAGCGAAGGGAATGCAGGCACGGTTGACATCACGGCCAGAGGGGCGGTGAATCTGCTCTATGGCGGCAAGATACTGACCAGCACGAATGCCGCCGGTCAGGCCGGCAACGTTCGCCTGGGTGCGGCGAAACTGTTGATCGACGGTCGGGGTTATGATGGCTCGACGGGCATTTTCAGCACTTCGGATTTTCTGGGAACGGGCAACGCCGGTCTTCTGGATATTTCCGTAGCCGGCGACGCGGCGCTTCTGCGATCCGGCCAGATATCGACGAGTACCTGGGGCGAAGGCAATGCTGGCAGGATCGCGTTCAAATCCGGTGCGCTGACCATCGACGGCCAGGGCAGCCAGGCCGGGCTCACCCAGATCAGTTCGGAGGCAACTTTCAGCAGCCTCGGCCATGGCGGCGATATTGGAATCGAGGTGGCGGGTGCGTTGCGCATCGCCGACATCGGCTTGATCACATCGTCGACGTCATCGGTGGGCAACGCGGGCTCAGTAACGGTCAAAGCGGGGCAACTGAGCATCGACGGCGGTTCGATCGGCCTGGCCGGGATTGAAAGCTCCAGCGCCTTCGGGGCGACCGGCAATGCCGGCAGGGTCGTCGTTGCGGTCGCGGGCGATGCGACGCTCAATCAGCACGGCTACATTCGGTCGGACACCTCGGCATCGGGCAAAGGTGGCGAAGTCAGCGTCACGACAGGAGGACGATTGAGCCTCGATCAGGGCGGGACGATCTCCTCTTCGGCTGCGGGAACTGGTGACGCGGGCGACATCGGCATTCAGGTCGGCGGTGAACTGAACGTCGGGGCGGGAGGGCGAATCCGCTCCAATACGACTGATCGTGGGAACGCCGGTAGCATTTCAATAGGTGCCGACCGAGTGACGCTCAGCAAGGGGGCGTCGGAAAGCCTTGCATGGATCGAGAGCGATTCGTTGGGCGAGGGACAAGCCGGCGCGATCCAGATCAGCGCGCGAACGAGTGTTGAACTCCGCGACGGCGGATTCGTCTCCTCCGATACATACGCCGGCGGTCAGGCCGGCTCGGTGTTCGTCACGGCGCCCAGTATCCGCGTCGGCAGCGAAAATCCCTCGCTCGGGGCGGCCATTTCGAGCGATACCTACGGCCTTGGCAATGCCGGCAAGGTGGTTGTCGCCGGCGATAACATCGTACTGAGCGGCGGCGAGACGGCCTTCCCCAGCGGTATTCTCAGCGCCAGTCGCTGGAACGATACGAGCCTGTTGGGCAATGGCGGCACTGTGGACGTATCCGCCACCGGCAGTCTGTTGGTGACCAACCAGGCGACGATCAGTTCATCCGCGTATTCGGATGGCCGCGCCGGCACGGTCAGCGTGAAGGTCGGCGGAGATCTCACGGTGCGTAATGGCGGCACCATCGCGTCGGCCACTTTGGGCGATGGCGATGCCGGCGCGGTATCGATTCGGGCCGGTTCGCTGGTCGTCGACGGCTCAACTGATCGATCCGTGATCTCGAGCCGCGCAACCACAGGTAGCAGCGGCAACGCTGGTAACGTCGAGGTGACGGTCGCGGGCGACTTGAAGTTGTTGGGCGGGGGGCGAATCGATTCCTCAACCTATGGCGGCGGCGTGGCCGGCACAGTCAGGGTAGATGCCGCCGATGTGTGGGTCGATGGTTTTGCCAACGGTGCCGCCAGCGGGATCAATGCGATCGCCGCAACGGGATCGTCGGGCCAGATCGGCCAGGTGACGGTGAATGCGTCACGCGGTCTGGTCGTGTCGAACGGAGGCGAATTGTCGCTGCGGAACGATGCGACCGTCGCCGATCCCTCCCGTTTGACTTCAACGACGCTGTTCGTGAGCGCGCCGGATATCCGGCTGGAAGGTGGTCGGATCACCACCGCCGCCAGTGGAAACGTCGCGGCGGGTGACGTGCGGATCGATTTTGCCAATCGCCTGGTGTTGAATGGCGGCAGCGTCACAACCAGCGCGAACGACGGCAATGGCGGGGCGATCAGCATTCAGGGCGGTCGCCTGCTGGAACTGAACGACGCCCAGATCACGACTTCTGTGCTGGGGTTGCGTGGAAACGGTGGCGACATCCGCGTGGCGACGCAGGCGCTGGCGATGAATACCGGGTTCATTCAAGCCAATACCGCCGCCGCGAATGCGAGCGGTGGCAATGTCGGGATCGACGTGGCGACCTTGCTGCCCAGTGCCTCGACGCTTTACGTGGGCGGTCGGGTGCCGTATCGGTTTTCGCCCGGAGTGTACGGATTCAACGTGATTCAGGCGGCCGCGCCGACCGGGGTCAGCGGGCGGGTGACGGTCAGTGCGCCGACCCTCGACCTCTCGGGCAGCCTTGCCAGTCTGACGACCCGGACGCTCGACCCCGGCGGCCTGGGCCGGAATCCCTGCCGGACGCCGGACGGAAGTTCGCTGGCCTGGAGCGGACGCGGCTACTACCCGGTTCCGGGCGGCAGCGTGCTGGATGACGAGTTGCTGGGGCGCGTCGAGCGTGTGCGCCAACTGCTGCTTGAAAACGGCGGCGCGAACCGTCCTCATACATGGACATGCGGGAAGCTATGAAGAATCGCACATTCTCGTTTCGGTACGCCAGGATGCTGGGCGTTTTGACCGCCATGGCGTGCTCTGGCTGGAGCGGGGCGGCCGAGCCAAACGCTCCGGCGAGCATATTGATGCAAGGGCGGGCCTTTGAACTGCCGGCAGTCGATCCCGCCGATCTGCCGCGAGCGCCTCGCACGATGCCCGATACCATCGTGCTCGAAAAATTGGTACTACGCGGCAATACGGTGATTTCGACCGACGAGCTGATCTCGTTGGTGGCGAACCGCTTGGGCAAACCGCAAAACGCTGCCGATCTCGAGGATGTCAGGCTGGCCTTGACGCGGCACTACATCGAACGGGGATACGTCAATTCCGGGGCGGTCTTTGCCGACGATGCCGTGGCAGGAAACACGCTGACCCTGCACATCGTCGAAGGCCGGCTCGGCGAGATTCGCCTGCACGGGATGGAAGGCTTGCATGAGGATTATCTGCGCGGCCGCCTGGCGCCAGCGACCGGCGCCGTGCTGAATCTCGAGACCCTGCGCGAGCGCTTTCAGTTGTTGCTTGACGATCCGCTGTTCAAGCGGCTAAACGCCCGCCTGCTGCCGGGGGCAAGCGCTGGCGAGGCCATTCTGGACGTCGAGGTCGAGCGGGCGCGCCCCTATCAGTTGTCGGCCTTTGCAAACAACTATCGACCACCCTCGATAGGCGCCTCCGTAATCGGGCTAAGTGGTGCGCTGCGTAATCTGACCGGTCTGGGCGACGTGCTCGAACTGACGTTGCAAGAAGCGCAGAAGACCTGGAGCGAGCCGCGCACGACGATTGCCTGGCGGGCTCCCCTGGGCACGGCGGGAACCTGGGTCGCCGCGCAGTACGATCACGGGCGCTCGTCGGTTCTTGAGGAGCCGATGCAGGCCCTGAACCTGAAGAGCGTCCTCGACAGCCGCGAAATCGGTCTCGGCCAGACTCTCTTCGAGAATCTGAGTCACAAATTCAATGTCGGGCTTCAATACGTCCAGCGCGAAAACAGGACCACGCTGGCGGGCCTTCCCTTTTCGTTTACGCCCGGCGAGCCCGAAGGCGTGACGCGCGCGCATGCCCGTCGATTCTGGCAAGAGTACAGTTATCGGACGGAGCAGCAGGTGTTGGCAGTGCGTTCAACCCTGACGTGGACAAACAACAACCTTCAAGAAATGAGTGGATTGCCCGGCCCATCTGCACCCGAGGCGGCGAAGCGCTATGGGTTATGGCTGCTGCAAACGCAACTGACGCGGCAGTTGTCGGAGGGCGGTACACAACTTCATCTGCGGGGGGCGGCGCAGTTCAGTGACCGACGCCTGCTGCCGCTCGATCGATTGGCGATTGGGGGCATTCAGACGGTTCGCGGCTACCGCGAGAACCAGATGGTGCGGGACACCGGGCAGATATTCAACGTCGAGGTCGAATTTCCCTTGCTGACGACCGGGCCCAAAGGCGGCATTCTTTCTATTTTGCCGTTCTACGACTTCGGCCGTGGTCGCAATCATGGTGAAGCCTCCGAGTTGCTCACGTCCGCGGGCGTGGCGACGCGGATGCGTTGGCTGGGGTGGCGATTCGATGTTGCAGTCGCTAAACGACTGGCGCACCCGGTGGCGACGAACGGGGGGCATCATTGGCAGGACAAGGGCCTGCACATGCAGCTAGCTTACGATTTCTTCTGAACCGGCTGTCCGTAGTGTCTGAATTTTTCCAGTACGACCGCCATTTCGGCGGCGTCGAGCAGGACAGGCTCGCCGAGTTGGCAAGCGCGCCAATACTGCTCGCACAGACTTTCGAGTTCGACGCCGTGGGCGAGCGCCTGCGACAGGTCGCGGGCGAAAAGCAGCAGGCCGTGATTGGCCAGCAGGCAGGCTGAACGCGCCTGTAGCGCCGCCAGCGCGGCATCCGACAAGGCTTGCGTCCCGAAGGTGGCGTAACCGGCGCAGCGAATCGTTTCGCCGCCAAAGCGCGCAATCATGTAGTGAAACGGAGGAATATCGCGCCGCAGGCAGGCCAGGCTGACCGCGAAAGGCGAATGGGCATGCAGTATCGCCCCCGCCTCCGGGCGCGCGGCATACAGGTCGCGGTGGAATCGCCACTCGGAAGACGGTTGGCGTCCGCCCAGCGGCGTATCGCCCGCCAGCGGCATCCAGGGAATGTCGTCCGGGTCGAGGTCGGCGTACGCCAGACCGGTTGGCGTAATGAAGTATCCCTCGTCGTGCCTGACTGAGAGATTGCCGGCAGTACCCTTGTTCAGGCCATGAGCGGTCATGGCTCGGGCGGTGGCAATCAGTTCGGCGCGCGGGTCAGGCATGGCGGGATTCAGGGAACAAGGTGGCAATGCCAGCGGCGGAGGCTGCGCAGGCGCCGCGCTCGCAGATGAGCGCGCTGACCAGTGCCGCCGGCGTGACGTCGAAAGCCGGATTGGTCACCGGCGTGCCGGCGGGCAACTGTCGCAGTTGGGCCATGGCGCCACCGGAATCGAGCCCGGCCACCTGACGGAGTTCTTCGCCATCGCGCGATTCGATCGGGATGTCGGTGCCGGTCGGGCAGGTGAAGTCGATGGTCGAGCTGGGCGCGGCGACAAAAAAAGGCAGGGCGGCCGTTTGTGCGGCAAGCGCTTTCAACAGCGTGCCGACCTTGTTGGCGACGTCGCCATTGGCCGCGACGCGGTCCGCCCCGACGATGACGGCGTCGACCTCGCCACGCAGCATCAGCCAGCCGGCGGCATTGTCGGCAATGACAGTGTGCGGCACGCCATGCTGCCGAAGCTCCCAGGCGGTGAGCAGCCCCTGGTTGCGTGGCCGTGTCTCGGAGACCCAGACATGCACGTCGAGGCCGGCCTCACAGGCGGCATAAACGGGAGCCAACGCCGTGCCGCGATCGACGGTGGCCAGCCAGCCGGCGTTGCAATGCGTCATCACGTTCAGGCGTGGCTTGCCATGCGCCAGCGGTTTTAGCAAGGCCAGTCCGTGCTCGCCGATGGCCCGATTGCAGGCGACATCTTCTTCCGCGATGCAGCCGGCTTCCGCCCACGCCGACGAAACGCGCTCGGCGTTGGGCAAGGCCGCGAGGTGGGCGCGCATGCGCTGCAAAGCCCAATGCAGGTTGACGGCAGTGGGGCGGGTAGCCGCGAGGGTAGACACAGCCTGGTGCAGTGAGGTGTCGCCAGGGTTGGCCGACATCGCCAGCGCAACGCCATAAGCGGCGGCGACGCCGATCAGCGGAGCGCCTCGCACCTGCATGTCGCGGATGGCACGCGCCACGTCGGCGACATTGCGCAGGGTCAGCGTGCGGTAAAGGTGGGGGAGGGCGGTTTGGTCGATGATGGCGACCGCGCTGCGATTGTCGACCGGCCAGATCGTCCGTGTTGGCTTGCCATTGATGTTCATGCGTCGATTGTAGCAGTGTCGGTCAGGGGGCAACGGGTAGCAGTGTGCCGCGCACGCTGTTCCGGCCGGCGGCCTTGGCTTGGTAAAGCTGGCGGTCGGCCGCTTCGAATAGGGTGTCGAGCTGTGTGCCAATGCCTCCATGTGCCACCGCATAGCCAACGCTGACGGTAACCCAGGGTGAAATGGTCGAGTGGCCGTGCGGAATTTCGCGTGCCTCAATCGCTTTGCGAAAACGTTCGGCAAGTAGCGCTGCGCTCTCTGCGCCAGCGTCCGGCAACAGGGCGACAAACTCCTCTCCACCGTAGCGCGCGATCAGGTCGCCCGGTCGGAACACGCCCTCACCCGCCAGGGTGCCGGCGACCTCGCGCAAACATTGATCGCCGGCGCCGTGACCATGTGCGTCGTTGTAGAGTTTGAAGAAATCGATGTCGGCTACGATGAGCGTGAGCGGCCGGTTGCTACGCAGCGCGCGTCTGATTTCGGCCTCGGCGGCATCATTGAAGTGTCGCCGGTTGGGAATGTTGGTCAGCCCGTCGAGCAGCGCGAGCGATTCGAGTAGGTCAGTCTTGATTTTGAGGTGAATGTGATTACGTACTCGGGCGCGGACAATCGGCTGGCTGACCGGCTTGACGAGGTAATCGATGGCGCCCAGTCGCAGGCCGCGTTCCTCGTCGTGCTCCGACCCGAGAGCGGTGACAAAAATGATCGGAATTCCCGCTGTTTCGGGGCGACTTTTGAGCATCTGGCAAACCTGGTAGCCATCCATGCCCGGCATCATTGCGTCGAGCAGGATCAGGTCGGGGCTGTCGGTTTGCGCGATCTCGACGCACTTGTCGCCGCTTAGGGCGATTTTGATCCGATAATCATCGCCCAATGCAGCAGCAAGGACATCGATGTTTTCGGGGCCGTCGTCGGCGATCAGCACCGTGGGTTTGGGGGTAAACGGTGACATCAGCCGGCGTCCTCGCGTCCTCGCGTTGCGCGAACTTTTTCGATCAGGACATAGAGCAACTTACCCGCCCGTTCGAATTGATAGCGTTCGATCAATTCGTTGATATGACGGAACTCGGTCTCCCAGGCCGAACCGTTCACACTGTCGGCAATCGGAGGCAACAGCGTGAGGGCTTGCAGATCGTTTCCGGCGAGAAGGCGGCTCAACTCGGCCAACCGCTCGGCCAGTCGGGTTTCGTCCAGAGGCGTATCAGGCAGTTGCACTGTTCGTTCCGTTGCGTCGGGCGCATAACGGGCGATTTCGGCCAGAATGCCGGCCAGCAAATCGTCGGCTTCCGTCATCAGGGTCGCGAGGTTGTCGTTGTCGTGCTTTTGCAGTGCGGTTTCCAGCCGGGAACAGAGAACATGCAAGGTTTCCGCGCCAATACTCGTAGAGACACCCTTAAGGGCATGAACTATGCGTTCGGCGGTAGTGTGGTCGGCGCGGGCGAGCGCGGCGCGCAGGCGGATGAGTGCATCGCCATGTTCATCGCGGAAACGGCGCAGGATGCGCTGGTAAAGCGCGATGCTGCCGCCAATGCGGCCGAGCGCGACCTTGTGATCAAGTTTCGGCGATGGTGGCGGCGGCGACTCGACCGGTGGGCGCGGTCGCACGACCACCGGCCCGGCGTGTTCCAGCCAGCGCGCGACGGCGCGCAAGAGGCGCGGGCTTTCGAGCGGCTTCTGTACCATGTCGTTCATGCCGCTGGCGATGCAGCGTTCGCGCACATCGCTGTCGGCATACGCGGTGAGCGCGACGACCGGAACGCCCGCGTAGGCGGGCATGGCGCGCAGGCGGCGCGTGGTTTCAAAGCCGTCGATATCGGGCAGTTCGCAATCCATCAGAATGAGGTCGAACCACCCTGCTTGAGCCGCCACCAGCGCGTGTTCGCCATCGGCGGCGGTCTCGAGGTTGACGCCAAAAGGCTTCAGGATCTCTTCGACGATTTCCCGGTTCACCGGGTTGTCTTCCACCAGCAGTACGTGGGCATCCCGGAGCAGGCGGGCGGAAGGCGGCGCGAGCGGAGAATCCGGCGCGTTTTCACCACACAACACCTCCCTCGCGGTCGGCAAGTAGTCGGTCGCCGCGGCGTCAGGCGGTACGCCGAAACGGGCGCTGAAGTGGAAGGTGCTGCCCCGGCCCACCACGCTGTCGACCGCGATTTCGCCATCCATCATATGTACCAGGCGCTGGCAGATTGCCAGTCCCAGTCCTGTGCCGCCGTACTTGCGACTGGTGGATTCGTCAGCTTGTGTGAATGCGGAGAAAATCTGTGCGCGCTCGTCTTCTCCGATGCCGATACCGGTGTCGCGCACGGCGAACTCCAGGCGGATATCCTGGCCGTCTTCCTCGCGAGGTGGCTGTCGCCGCAGGAGCAGATGAATGCCACCGCTTTCGGTGAACTTGATGGCGTTGCCGGCAAGATTGATCAGCACCTGTTCGAGCCGCAGCGGATCACCCACCAGTCTCGCCGGAATGTCCGGCCCGCGGTCAATCGTCATCTCCAGACCCTTTTCCTGCACCTTGAGCAGCACGATGTCGGCGACCTTGCCCAACACGTCGGTCAGCTTGAATTCGATATATTCGAAACGCAGTTTGCCGGCCTCGATTTTGGAGAAATCGAGAATGTCATTGACGATTTCCAGCAATCCCTGCGCCGCCAGGTTTGCCTTGGTGACGTAGTGTCGCTGTTTGACGTTCAGGCGGGACTGCAACGCAAGATGCGTCATGCCGATGATGGCATTCAGGGGGGTTCGCAACTCGTGACTCATATTGGCCAGAAAGTGGCTCTTGGCGCGGCTGGCGGACAGGGCGACATCGCGGATGCGCACCAGCTTGTCGGTACGCTCGCGGATCTTGCTTTCAAGATGGGCCGAATGCTGAACCAGCTTGCGGTCGCGGTCCTGAATCAACGTCAGCATGTGATTGAAATCGTCGACCAGGCGGCCGATCTCGTCATCATTGTATTTACTGGCTCGCGCGCTGTAATCGCCGTTGGCGGCCACGGCGCCGGTGGTCTGCTCCAGGCTGCGGATGGGGTCGGTAATCCGTCTCGTAAGGCGTTTTCCGACCAGATAAGCGATGCCGAACGCGAGTGCGGAGAGCCCGAGCATGATGGCCGCCCCAAGCATCAGACCCAGACGGACGTCGCGGGTATCCGACGAAAGCTCGATCGCGCCGATCATCCTACCTTCTGCCTGGATCGGCACGCGGACATGCCCATCCAGGTGAAAACCGCTGCTTTCGGTCATGTCGGCGGATTGCGGGGTGTCAGCCGGATAAGCTGCCAGCGTGGCTCCCGTCGCATCGGTCACGCGAGCGGCCACAACCGACTCGCTGCTGACGATGTGCGCCAGGGTTTCGCGGAGGCGGGGAACATCGCGGCGCGTGACTTCGTCGGTCATGTGGGTGGCGAGGACACGGGCCACCAGCGTGAGCGCACGTTCGTTGGCGGCGCGCTGCATGTAAATTTCGTACCCGACGAAGAACATGAAAGCGAGCGCCATCCCCAAGCCGGTTGTGGCGACAATGGCGCCTCGCAGCTTGCTGCCGATGGAGAGTCTACCGAAGCTGCGCATCGGATGGCCCGTCCTGCGGGGTGTTGCCGAAACCGGGCGAAATACCCAGGAAATGGTCAGACTGTGGCAAATAATCCCCCATGCTGTATTGCAAATCTTTTTTTTCGCCTATTATGCACATGGTTTCGATAAAAAGTGAAACCAAAATGGGGTGTACACGCCACCCTGGCGGCTTTCCCGGCAATATCGATCCAGTTATATCCAGTTCGGAGGAATTATGAGCTTTGTAAAAGAATTCAAAGAATTCGCCATGCGCGGGAATGTTATCGACTTGGCGGTTGGGGTGATCATCGGTGGCGCCTTCCAGAAGATCGTCGATTCGCTGGTCAAGGATATCGTCATGCCAATTGTTGGGCGCATGGTGGGTGGGGTTGATTTCAGACACCTGTACCTAAATCTGGGTGACAAGGTATTCGATTCGCTCGACGCGGCCGAAAAGGCTGGTGCTCCACTTGTCAAATACGGCGTCTTCATCAACACTGTCATCGATTTTACAATCATTGCGTTGGCGATCTTCATGGCGATTAAGCTCATCAATAAGATGAAGCGCGCCGAGCCTGCACCGGCCCCTGCCGAACCGCCGCCGACGCCCGAAGATGTGTTGTTGCTTCGTGAAATTCGCGACTCGCTGAAGAAATAGCTTCCCAATCTGCGCCGCCGTTGCCGGCGGTGCAGACACAGGTTTTCGTCCCCGCCCGGCGCTACCGTCCGGCGGGGTTATTATTGTCCGAAAACAGCGCGCCAGAGCGTGGTTACGGCAGTGATATGCGGGTGTAGAACCGCGCTGGCCAGTCGTGCCGAGGGCTGGGCATTGAGCCGGTTGAGGTGTTGCAGGCGCCGATATTCGCGGTACGCCGTGCGGACGGCATCAGCCTGATTCCGGTCGATCAGGCCGCAATCGGCGGCGATGGCGAGCAGTGCGATGTTGCCGAGATTCCCGGTCAGTTGCGGAAAGCGGTGGGCGTACCCGAGCACCAGATACTGGACGATGAATTCGACGTCGATGATTCCGCCTGCATCCTGTTTAAGATCGAATTCACCTTCGACGGTCGAGGCGTGCTCGCCCAACATGCGCTGGCGCATGGTCAGCACTTCTTCGCGCAGGTGATCGAGGTCGCGCGGCTGGCAGAGAATCTCTCGGCGGATTGCCTCGAAGCGCTGCCCGATGGCGGCATCTCCCGCGCAAAAACGCGCCCGCGTCAGGGCTTGATGCTCCCACACCCAGGCGTGCTGCAGCTGGTAATCGCGAAAGGCGTCGATAGAGACCGCCAACAAGCCCGATTCGCCGTTCGGACGCAGGCGCAGGTCGGCCTCGAACAGGACGCCGGCGGCGGTCTGGCTGGAGAGCCAGGTGTTGAGCCGCTGACCCAGCCGCATGTAGTTCTCGCTGGCGTCGGGGTGGTCGTCTTCGTACAGATACACCATGTCGAGATCGGAGGCATAACCCAGTTCCTTGCCGCCCAGCTTGCCGTAACCGATGATCGCGAACCGGGGGGTGTCACGGTGACGGCGCGCGATCTTTTGCCACACCAACGACAGCGTTTCGCCGATCATGATGTCGGCCAGTTCAGTCAAATGATCGGAAATGCGCTCGATGGTATGCAGGCCGGCAATGTCTTGCACCAGCAGCCGGAATACCTGCGCATGGTGAATTTCGCGCAGAACATCCATTTCCCGTTCGGCGTCGCCGCGTTCGTTTTCCAGTGCGGTCCGCAGGTCTGTGCGAAACGCGGTCCAGTCGGTGGCCGTCTCCATCAGGCGCGGGTCCAGCAGTTCGTCGAGCAGCAACGGATGCCGGGTCAGATATTCGGCCGCCCACGACGAGGCGCCAACTACGTCCGCCACTTTCTTCAGTGCCAGCGGGTATTGTTGCAGCAGCGACAAATAGGCGCCGCGCCGGCTGATGGTCTCCAGAAAATTCAAACCCCGGGTCAGCGTGGCGTCCGGGTTCGCGGTGCCGGACGCCGCTTCGATCAGGCGCGGGCCGAGCGCATCAAGGCGTTCGCGGTTGCTGGCCGGGAGTTGCTGATACCGACCGGATTGGCGTAGCGTGGCCAGTCTGGCCACCGCTTCCAGCGGTTGACGAATGCCGTAGGCGAAGAGAGTGGCAATTTCGTTTTCGGCATCGAGTTGTCCCAGCCACAGCCCGGTCAGGGCGTGTTCGCCGTCGATCGGGTCTGAAAACACCTGCTCGAACTGCCTTGCCACACCCTGGCGGTGACGGTCGAGTTCGGCCAACATGCCAGTCCAGTCGTCGTAACCCATGGCACGGGCGATAGTTGCCTGATCTCCCGGCGTCGTCGGCAACATGTGTGTTTGCTGGTCTTCCACCCATTGCAGCCGGTGTTCGAGCCGGCGCAGGAAGAGATAGGCTGCACGCAGTGCCTGTTCGGTGTCGCGGGAGATCAACTGGCGCTCGGCCAGTTGCGCGAGCACCGACAGCGTAGGCCTGACACGCAGGAGCGGATCGCAGCCACCCCGGATCAACTGAAAGACCTGCGCAATGAATTCGATTTCGCGGATGCCGCCGGGGCCGAGCTTGATGTGGTCCGCTCTGTCCTTGCGCGCCACTTCGCGTCGGATCTGCGCGTGCAGATCGCGCATCGCGTTGATAGCGCCGAAATCGAGGTATTTGCGATAAACGAAGGGGTGCGCAATACGGCGCAGCGCCTCCATCCAGGCGGGTTGCGCATTGGCGCCGGTATTCATGATGCGGCCCTTGATCCAGGCGTAACGCTCCCATTCGCGACCCTGCGCGATGAAATAATTTTCCAGCGCATCGAGCGACCCGACCAGCGGGCCGGAATCCCCGTTCGGGCGTAGCCGCATGTCCACGCGGAAGACCTGGCCTTCGTCGGTAAGGTCGTTCAAGGCGGCGATCAGTCTGCGTCCGAGGCGGGTAAAGAAATCGTAGTTGTCAATGACGCGTGGCCCGGCGGTGTGTCCCTCTTCCGGGTAGACAAAAATGTAATCGACGTCAGAAGAGACGTTCAGCTCTCGCCCGCCGAGTTTGCCCATGCCGATGACGATCAGGCGTTGCGGTTGTCCTTGACTGTCGAGCGGCTCCCCGGTCTGGGCAGCGAGCTGGCGATGGTGCCAGTCGAGTGCGAAATTGGTCGTCACGTCGGCAAGCATGCTCATGCTTTCCACTACCTCAGCCAGTGGGGCGCGTCCCGTCAGGTCGCGCAGTCCCACCACGGCCATGGCAAGTTGGCGCACGCGCCGGAGCGTGCCTTTCAACGCAACTTCATCCGGCGGTTCCGGCGACAGGCCGGCCCGCAGCACGTCCTCGCTTAGCGGCACCTCCCACAGGGCGGCCACTCTCGCGGCCAGCTCCGGCCGGGCGGTCAGCAGGCGACGCAGAAAGGGACTGAGGTCGAGAGCGGGTTGCCAAGCGGCGCAAAAGGTGGGAGTCATGTCGTGCCTGGACGGGTCAGGATAGAATGGGGAAATTGTATTTCAACCGATTGTAGTGAGCCGGGAGCCACCTTGGCAAAAAATGGCCGATCAAGACCGGCAGAAACGGATAGAGGGTGACACAAGCTTTACAGCGTGACGAATTGCGCGCTTTCGTTGCCCACCGCTTTCGGTGGCTGTGGCGCCTGCTTGCCAAACCGGGCGTCCGATGTGCGCTGAAGTGGCTGGGTGTGGCGGCACTGACGGCGTATTTTGCCTTTGTCGCGTTGATCCTGGTGTTGCGCTACGCTGTGTTGCCGCAGGTTGTCGGGCATCAGGCCGAAATCGAGCAGGCGGCAAGCCGCGCCATCGGCATGTCGGTGCGGATCGACCGGCTGGCGGCCACTTGGGAGGGCATCAATCCCCGGCTGGAACTGAACGGTGTCCGTCTCGAGGATCGCAATGGCCAGCCCGCGCTGACTTTCATGCGAGTCGGCAGCGTGCTGTCGTGGCACACGCTGTGGCGATGGCGACCGATTCTGGCCTTGCTCGAAATCGAAGGCCCGGTCTTGCACATGCGGCGCGATGATGCCGGCCGAATCACCATCGCCGGCTTGGCGGCCGAAGGCGAGGCTGATCCGGCACTGGCCGACTGGTTGCTTGAGCAAAGGCGGATTCGCGTGCGCGACGCCACCATCGTGTGGGAAGACCAGAAGCGAAGGGCGCCGCCTTTGATCCTGGAAGACTTGCAGTTTGCCCTCGATAATCGCGGCAGCCATCATCTATTCGGTCTTTCAGCCGTGCCGCCGCCGCATCTGGCCGCGCGCATTGATCTGCGTGGCGATGTCATTGGCGATTCGCTGGGCGAATGGGAGAAGCTCTCAGGCAAACTGTACGCCGAACTCGATTATGCCGATCTGGCCGGTTGGGCTCACTGGCTGGATTACCCCGTGCAGCTGCAGCAAGGAAGGGGTGCCCTGCGGGTTTGGGGCGACTGGCGAGAGGGCGAGGGCAGCGCGACCGCCGATCTCGCGCTGGAAGACGTGCGCATCCGCTTGGGCAAGGATCTGCCGCAGCTCGATTTGACCGATATGCGCGGCCGTGTCGAAGGGCGTTTGCGCAAGGGCGGCTGGCATGTGAGCGGCCAGAAGGTCGAGTTGTCCACGCGCGACGGCATCCGCATCCCGCCCACCGACTTTTCAGCAGAATGGCGCGCGGTCGGGGGCCTGACAAACGGCAGCGCACAAGCCAACTATATCGATCTTGATCTGCTTCAGCGACTGGCCGCTTATCTGCCACTCGATGCGCGCAGCCGCGAGTTGCTGTCGACGCACCAGCCGCGCGGCCGCGTCTCCGAACTCAAGACCATGTGGGGACTGGAGGGCGAGCAGCTGCGCCAGTATGCGATCCACGCCCGTTTTCGCGACCTGGGCATGCTCGCCTCGGGCTATTTTCCCGGTGCGGATGGCCTGACCGGGGAGGTCGAGGCCAATGAGCGCGGCGGGCGTCTGGTAGTGGAAAGCAAGGTGTCTAGCCTCGATCTGCCTTCCGTCTTTCCGGAACCTCGACTGGCTTTTGATGAATTGCGCGGCAAAGCGACTTGGAAAATTGACGGAAAGCACATCGAGGCCAAGCTCGACAAACTCGAATTCGCCAGCCAGGATGCGGCGGGTTCGGCGCAAGGCAGCTATCGCAACGACGGCGAGGGACCGGGCGTCATCGATCTAACGGCCGGGCTTTCGCGCGCTAGCGGGCCGGCGGTCTGGCGTTACATGCCGCACGTCGTCAATGCCGATACCCGCCAGTGGCTGAAACAAGGCATCGTTGCCGGCACCGCGAGTGACGCCCGTCTTACCTTGAAGGGCGATTTGCGCCATTTTCCATTCAAGGACAAGAAACAGGGCGTCTTTCAGATCACCGCCAAGGCGCGCAACGTCATCATCGACTACGCACGTGGCTGGCCCCAGATCGAGGGTGTCGACGCCGATCTCAGCTTCGGCGAGGGAATGCGTGTGGAGGCCAGCCAGGGGCGCATTCTTGGCACCCGCATCATGCGGGCAGTGGCCGAGATTCCCAGTTTTGAAGCGGCCGAGGAAATGCTGCTGGTCAATGGCCAGGTGGAAGGCCAAACCGCCGACTTTCTCAGCTTTATCATGCGCAGTCCGGTGGCCGATGCCATCAATCACATGACCGACGACATGCGCGCCACTGGCGCCGGCAAACTGGCGCTCCGCCTCGATGTGCCTTTGCGCCGCGCGCGCGATACCCACGTCCAGGGCGAGTACCAGTTCGCTAACAATCAGGTGCAAGCCGTACCTGGCTTGCCGCCGGTGACGCAGGTGAACGGCAAGTTGGCATTTACCGGCAATTCGGTGGTGGCGCCCGACATCAATGGGGTTGTCTTTGGCGCGCCCATGCACCTGGCGGTCAAAAACGAGGGCGAAAAAGTCACGGTGTCGATGAGCGGCGGCCTGGTCGCCAAGGAATTGCGCAAACTGATTGATACACCCTTGTTCGACGATCTCTCCGGGCAGACCGCCTGGCGCGGCGAGATTCGCGTGCGCAAAAAGACGGCCGAATTCGCCTTCGAATCGAACCTGATGGGCATTTCTTCCAGTCTGCCTGAGCCTTTCAACAAGTCCGCGCACGACACTTGGCCGTTGCGTGTCGAGAAGACCGCCGTGGCGGGTCTGCCGGCCCGGGATGGGCGGGAACGCGACCAGATTCGCGTGGTGGTGCGAGGTCTTGGCGAGGGCGTGCTGCTGCGGCGGCGCGAAGGTGACGGCATGCAAATCGAGCGAGGGGCGCTGGCAGTGGGTGGTGTCCTGCCGGCCTTGCCGGCCAGAGGCGTGCTGGCGGCGGTGACCTTGCCACGCATTGATGCCGACTTGTGGCGGCGGGCGTTGGGTAGATCGGGTGCAGCCAGCGGCGTGCCCGTGTCAGGATCGGTCACGTTGCAAGTGGCCGTGAAAACGCCCCAGCTGCATTTTTTCGAGCGGGAATTCAATCAGGTCGACCTGTTGGCGCAGGTGCGCGACAACGGATGGCAGATCGCACTCAAGGCACAGGAAGCGGAAGGGGAACTGAACTGGCTAAATACCGGCAAAGGTTTGTTGAAAGCCAATCTGAAACGCTTGTACCTGCCTGCCGAAACATCGACCGGGTCGGCTGCGGGGCAAACGGCGAGGCCTGTCGCCAGCGCGACGGCAGGTCCTGCGACCGTCGGCGCAGAAAAGGTGGTCGAGACGGGTGAGGGATACCCCGGTCTGGATATCCAGATTGCTGATCTGACGCTGGGGGGAAAGAAAATCGGCAAGCTCGAGTCGCGCGCTCACAACGAGCGCGGCATCTGGCTGCTGGATGCTTTCGCGGTGCAAAATCCGGACGGAAGTCTGAAGGGCAAGGGGCAATGGCAGCCTCAGGGTGCCCAGCGCTCGCAGATGGATTTCGAGCTGCATGCCAATGACGTTGGCAAACTTCTCGAGCGCTTTGGCTATGTTAATGCTGTCCGTCGCGGCACGGCCAGCTTGCAGGGCAGCCTGGGCTGGAATGGCGGGCTGACCACCATCCACTATCCTTCGCTGAGTGGCGATATGAAACTACGGGCGGAAAAGGGCCAATTCGCCAAGCTCGAACCCGGGATCGGCAAGCTACTTGGCTTGCTTTCGCTGCAATCCCTGCCGCGCCGCCTGACCCTCGATTTTCGGGATATTTTCAGCGAGGGATTGGCTTTTGACACTATCGACGCGAAACTGGCGATCAAGAACGGCGTCGTCCGAACGGCCGAGGATCTGCGTATAGACGGCCCTTCCACCCGCATTCTGATGAGGGGCGAGGCCGACATCAAACAGGAAACGCAGGATATCGTGGTAACCGTGCAGCCGGAAATGGGCGCCGTGGCTGCGGTGGGTGCCGCTGCGCTGGCGCACCCGGTCATCGGGGCGGTGGCGTTGCTGGCCAACAAGGTGCTGCAAAATCCGCTCAACAAGATTTTCGCGTTCCAGTACCACGTCACTGGCAGTTGGGTTGATCCCAAGGTCGAAAAGCTGGGGCAGGCGACGCCGACCGAAGAACACGGCAGTTCGCCTGCTGGCGCATCTGCTCCGAATGCGGCCCCGTCGAGGAACGAAGGCAGATGACCGAAACAGTGCGGATTGCCGCCATCCAGATGGTTTCCGGCCCGCGTGTGGCAGAAAACCTGGCGATCGCCGGCGAACTCGTGGCTGAGGCGGTGGAGGCGGGGGCGCGCCTGGTGTTGCTGCCCGAGTACTTTCCGATCATCGGGGCAGCCGACCGCGAACGGTTGCAGGCGCGCGAGGATTTTGGCACTGGACCGATTCAGTCGTGGCTGGCGGAAACGGCTGTTCGCCATGGTCTCTGGCTGGTGGCGGGCTCCATTCCGCTGCGCGCCGAAGCACGGCGCAAGATGCGCAACAGCCTGCTGATGTTCGATCCGACAGGCGTGTGCGTGGCGCGCTACGACAAACTGCATCTGTTCAGTTTCGATAACGGTCAGGAGCGCTACGAAGAGGCGCTGTTCATCGAACCCGGTGAGATGCCGAAGGTAGCGGACACGTCGTTTGGGCGCATCGCCTTGTCGATCTGTTACGATCTGCGCTTTCCCGAACTCTACCGGCAAGCTGGCGAGGTCGATCTGATCCTGATGCCGGCGGCCTTTACCGAAACCACCGGACGGGCGCACTGGGAAGTACTGCTGCGCGCCCGTGCCATCGAGAATCAGTGCTATGTGCTGGCCGCCGGTCAGGGCGGGACGCATGAAAACGGGCGCGTGACCCATGGCAACAGCATGATCGTGGACCCCTGGGGCGATATTGTCGCCCGGCTCGATAAGGGGCCGGGCGTGATCGTCGCCGAATTTGATCCGGCGCGCATCCGGCATGTGCGGAACAACCTGCCGGCGCTCCGGCATCGCAAGCTGTAAGGAAACAGAATGAACCCGAATGCATCCCTCCGCGAGGCTGAATCTCTGCTGCTCGCGCCCTTTGATCTCTCCCGCCAGGATATCGTCCGCACGCTGGGACAGGTCTGTTCGCATCATGTCGATTACGCCGACCTTTATTTCCAGTACAGCCGTTCGGAGGCGTGGAGTCTGGACGAAGGCATCGTCAAGTCGGGCAGTTTTTCCATCGACCAGGGGGTTGGCGTGCGGGCGATTGCCGGTGAGAAGACCGCTTTCGCCTATTCAGACGATATCAGCGCCCGCGCTTTGAGCGACGCCGCGCGTTCCGTGCGGGCCATCGCCGCCGCCGGGCAGAGCGGCACCCTGCCGGTGCTCGGTCCGACGGCGTTGCCAGCGCCTCTTTACCTGGGTTGCGATCCGCTGCCTTCGCTGGCGGCGGAAGAAAAAGTCAGGTTGCTGGAGCGGCTTGAAGGGTTTGCGCGCGCCGTCGACCCGCGCGTCGTGCAGGTCATGGCCTCGCTCGCCGGCGAAGTCGAAATCGTGCTGGTGGCTGGCTCCGACGGCCGGTTGGCGGCCGATATCCGGCCGCTGGTGCGCGTTTCGGTCTCGGTCATTGTCGAAGAAAATGGGCGGCGCGAGCAGGGCGGTGCCGGTGGGGGTGGCCGCTTCGATTACCGTCGGTTCGACGACGAAGCCTTGCGCCGCTACGCCGGTCAGGCGGTTCATCAGGCGGTGACCAACCTGAACGCCTCGCCCGCGCCGGCCGGCCAGATGACGGTGGTGCTCGGGTCGGGCTGGCCGGGTATCCTGCTGCACGAAGCGGTCGGTCACGGGCTGGAAGGCGATTTCAACCGCAAGGGCAGTTCCGCTTTTGCCGGACGGGTGGGCGAGCGCGTCGCCGCACCGGGTGTGACGGTGGTCGACGACGGTACTCTGCCGGAACGGCGCGGGTCGCTGACCATCGACGACGAAGGCAACCCGACGCAACGCACAGTGCTCATCGACGATGGCATCCTGAAAGGCTACATGCAGGACAGCCTGAATGCTCGCCTGATGGGAGTGGCGCCCACCGGAAACGGCCGTCGCGAATCGTTTGCCCACCTGCCTTTGCCTCGGATGACCAATACGACCATGGTCGCAGGCCCGCACGATCCCGAGGAAATCATTCGATCGGTCAAGAAGGGGCTTTATGCTGCCAATTTCGGCGGCGGTCAGGTCGATATCACCAACGGCAAGTTTGTTTTTTCGATGAGCGAGGCCTATCTGATTGAAGACGGCGTCATCACGCGGCCCATCAAGGGGGCGACGCTGATCGGCAACGGCCCCGACGCTTTGACGCGTGTTTCGATGATTGGAAGCGATCTGCAACTTGATCCCGGTGTCGGCACCTGCGGCAAGGAAGGCCAGAGTGTGCCTGTCGGTGTCGGCCAGCCTACGTTGCGCATCGATGGCCTGACTGTCGGCGGGACGGCTTGATGCAATCATCGAGGTGTTGGAAAAACGCAATGAATTTAAAAAAATCAACATGTTTCCGACTTGTGTTAATCAATTGCGCTAAGTACAATCGTGGAGCATGTCCGGGTTCTTGCCCCCGTTCGGAGTGATTCCGTTCCGGGTTGACCCGCCCGAAAAACTTTCTTGGAAGACGAACATGGCAATGATTGATTTGCGAAAAGCAGCCACGCTTCTGTTCTCCTGCGCGATGCTGGCTCTGGCCGGATGCGGCGGTGGAGGCGGCGGCACGAGCGCAGGTAGTGGAACGGGCGGCTCGACGGGCGGGAAAACGACGCTGACGGTCACCATGGCCAAGGTGTCGGATGGCACGACAACGAACAGCGTTGCCTACGGTTCGCCGGTCAAGGTCTCGGGCAAGTTGGTCAATGCGCAAAACCTGGCGGTTGCCAATGCGCTGGTGACTTTCACCATTTCTTCGTCCGATCTGTTGACGATGACACCGACGGGAGGCACGGCGCTGACCGACGCCAACGGCGTGGCGTCCATTATCGTGAATTCGGCCTCGCTGACCGCTTCCGGTGCCGGCACTATCACCGCTACGGCCACGGTCAATACTGTGTCGGTTACGGGGACAGCCAACTTCCAGGTTGGCGCTCCCGACGTCACCTTGTCGCAGATGGTGATCGGGCAATCCCCGCTATCACCCTACGGGACAACCAGTGTGCAGGTCACCGTGAATATTGCCGGCTCACCCGCGACGACGCCGATGACGGTTGGCTTTTCGTCGCTGTGTTCGGTTCAGGGCAAGGCAACCCTGCCCGCGACGGTGCAGACGGTGAATGGGTTGGCCACGGCCACTTATCAGGATAACGGCTGCGGATCGGCCGATACCGTTACCGCCACGGTGACGGTGGGTACGACGGTGACGCGCACAGGGCAGATCGTCGTTCAGCCGCCAGGCGTGGCGAGCGTCCAGTTTGTTTCGGCGACCCCGGCGACCATCGTACTCAAGGGTACGGGCGCAGCCGGCATGCAGGAAAACTCCATCGTCACCTTCAAGGTGGTCGATCAGAACAATCAGCCGATGCCGAACACCAATGTGTTGCTGGATCTGACCACGCGCTCCGGTGGCATTCTGCTAGACAATTCCGCAGTCGCCATCACCAAGCAGACCAACGCTTCCGGTGTGGTGCAAGTGTCGGTGCAAGCGGGTACCAACCCGACGCCGGTGTGGGTGAAGGCCACCGTCACGGCCAGCGGCAATACCTATACCTCGCAGTCTACGCAATTGACCATCTCGACCGGCCGGCCCGCTCAGGATCGCTTCTCTCTGAGCGCCGCAACGCACGCCATCGAAGGCTTGAATTACGACGGCGTGACCACTTCGGTGACGGCCATTGCTTCGGATCGCATGGGCAACCGCGTGCCGGATGGTACGGGCATCAATTTCATCTCAAGCGGGGGGCAGATTCAGTCGTCCTGTACGACCACTGCCGGACAATGCTCTGTGACATTCACCAGCGCCAACCCGCGCCCGCGCGGCGTTGCCGAGCCCTCTGCGGTTGCGGTTTCGGCGGGTCGGGTACTCGTGACTGCCTATACGTTGGGTGAAGAGAGCTTTGTCGATTTGAATGGCGACAACGTCTATCAGTCGGGAGAGGCTTTTAACGATCTTGGCAACGTGTATGTGGATGCCAACGAAAACGGCGCCTACGATGTCGGTGAACAAGTGGTGCAGTACAACGCTGGCAATGCCTTGGCATGTGCTGCCGGCATCGCCACTTCGCCCTCCGCACCCACTCAAGCGGGTACCTGCGATGGCATCTGGGGGCAGGCACATGTGCGGCAGAGCCAGGTGATCGTAATGTCGGGTTCGCATGCCAATGCGAACAATGCCCGTCCTGTTTCGGGTTACACACCGAGCACCACTTATAGCATGGGTGGGGCATGCCAAGGTACGGCCACTTTCTGGCTCTTTGACGATAACAAGAACCCGATGCCGGCCGGTACCACGATTGCAGTCGCTTCGGTGCCTGATGGAGTGTCCGCAAGCATCGTGAACGTCACGGTGCCGGATTCCACTTATCCGGGGGGGACCACGCATGCCGTCAAGGTGACATATGCGGTGTCGGGCACGACCTGCGCGGCTTCGCCACCGGTGGGGCCGGCGGCCAGCGCTTTCGCAGTCACTCTTAGTGCCACGACACCCAAGGGTAACGGCACGCTCTTCTCGCTGTCTTTCACGCCCTAGCGCGAGTCAGTCGAATCGACCCCAGACCGGCTTCGGCCGGTCTTTTCTTTTGTAGGAAACAAATCTTCAAACTCAGTGCCTGAGGCTCCGGCTAGAATAGCGCTCGTGCCCGATACGGGTGAAAGAGCGGAACACCATGATGCTGAAGCAATGGATACGGATGGGAACGGCGGCGGCAGTGCTTGCCTTGTCTTGGCCGGCGGTCGGTGAAGAGAAGGTGACCCTGAATTTCGCCAACGCCGACATCGAGGGCGTGGTCAAGGCGGTGGGGCAAATCACTGGCCGGAATTTTCTGATCGACCCGCGCGTCAAGGGGACGATCAATCTGGTGTCCGCCAGTCCGGTGCCCAGTTCGGTGGCTTACGACGTGCTGCTTTCGGCGCTGCGGCTGCAAGGCTTCACGGCTGTTGAAGCGGACGGGGTCACCAAGATCGTGCCGGAAGCGGAGGCGAAGCTACAGGGCGGTGCTCTGATCGGCAAGGGCCGGGCGCGCGGCGACCGTGTGCTGACGCAAGTCTTCGTGCTCAAGTATGAAACCGCCAATCTGGTGCTGCCGATGATCCGTCCGCTGGTCACCGCCAACAACAGCGTCGTGGCCAGTACGACCAGCAATGCGCTGGTCGTCACGGATTATGGCGACAACCTGCGCCGCCTCGAAAAGATCATTGCCGAGATCGACCAGCCCGGCGCGTCGGTGCCCTATCTGATTGCCGTTCGTTACGCTTCGGTCATCGACATCGCGCAGACCCTGAACAAGCTTTTCGCCGACGCGGCCGGCGGAGGCGCCGGTGGTGACCGCATGCAGCGCGTCACCATCGTGCCCGATCTGCGCACCAACAGTTTGATCGTCCGCTCCGACAACGCCGGCTATGTAGAGCGCGTGCGCAGCCTGGTGCAAAGCCTGGATCGCGAGACCTCGGTGGCCGGCAACATCCACGTCGTCTACCTGAAAAATGCTGAGGCGACGCGCGTGGCGCAGACTTTGCGCAATGTGCTGGGGGGCGACAGCGGCGCCGCGACCGCGCCCGCCTCGACCACGGCCGCCTTTTCGTCGAATGCGGCCGGTGGAGGCAATGCCAATACCACTACGCCCGCCGCGTCGACCGCGCAGTCGGTGGTGACTACCACATCCGGCGGCGGCATGATCCAGGCGGATTCCGCCTCCAACGCGCTGATCATCACGGCGCCGGAGGCGGTCTACAACAACCTGCGCGCCATCATCGAGAAGCTCGATGTGCGGCGTGCCCAGGTGCACGTTGAGGCGCTGATCGTCGAAGTGACCGCCGACAAGGCGGCGGAGTTCGGCATTCAATGGCAGGGGCTGAGCGGCATCAACTCGGCGGGCAACAACGCCATTGGTGGCACCAATTTCGGCGACCGCGGCACGGGCGCGAATATCATCGATGTCGCCAGCAACATCGGTACGGTGGGGACCGGGCTTAATGTTGGCGTCGTGCGGGGCAAGATCACGCTGCCGGGTGTGGGAACCGTACTCAATCTCGGCATGCTGGCGCGTGTGTTGGAGGCGGACTCCAATGCCAACATCTTGTCGACGCCGAACCTGCTAACCCTCGATAACGAGGAGGCCAAGATCGTCATCGGCCAGAACGTGCCCTTTATCACCGGCCAATACGCGCAAACCGGGTCGACCGTTACGGCAACGCCGTTTCAGACCATCGAGCGCAAAGATGTCGGGCTGACCCTCAAGATCAAGCCGCAGATTTCGGAAGGTGGCTCCGTTCGCCTGCAAATTTTTCAGGAAGTGTCGAGCATTCAGGATAAAACCAATTCGGCCGGCGTCATCACCAACAAGCGTTCCATCGAATCGACCGTGTTGGTCGATGATGGCCAGATCATCGCGCTGGGGGGGCTGGTGCAGGACTCGGTGACGGAAGGTATCGACAAGGTGCCGTTGGTCGGCGACATTCCCGTGATTGGCTCGTTGTTCAAGTCGGAGACCCGCAAGCGCTCGAAGACCAACCTCATGGTCTTCCTCCGGCCTGCCATCTTCCGTGACGCCAAAGCCTATGCCGAGATGACCGATCAGCGTTACCGCTATGTGATTGGCGAACAGCAGAAAGTGGTGCCGGGCAGGCATCTGATTCTGCCGGAGATGGAAGGCCCTCAACTGCAGATGTCGCCAACACCGGCCAAGCCGGCTGCCGACGCAAAGGCGAACTGACACGAGATGACTCATTCCGAGAGTGTGGCGCCCGTCCAACAGCGCTCCCTGCGCGCCTTGCCCTACGGGTTTGCCAAGGCGCAGGGTGTGCTTGTGGCGCATATCGACGATCTGTCGGCCGAAGTGATTGCCAGCCGCGATGCGACGGCCCAGGCCATCTCGGAAGTGAGGCGGGTGCTTGCGGTGCCGATTGGTGTCAGTCTGGTCGAACCCGCCGAGTTCGAGCGCCGGCTGGCCGAGGCCTATGCCCAGCAGACCCAGTCGGCGGCCCATCTGGCTGGTGGGATCGAACAGGAAATGGATCTTTCCCGCCTGCTCGAAGATTTTCGCCAGGTCGAGGATTTGCTGGAAAGTGAAGACGATGCGCCGGTGATCCGCATGATCAATGCGGTGCTGACCGAGGCCCTGCGCGAGAACGCTTCCGACATACACTTTGAACCGTTCGAGAGCCGCTCCGTCGTGCGCTTTCGTCTCGATGGCATCCTGCGCGACGTGGTCGAGCCGCATCGCGCGCTGCATGGCGCGATCGTCTCCCGCATCAAGATCATGGCCAGCCTCGATATCGCCGAGAAACGCCTGCCGCAGGACGGCCGCATTTCGCTGCGCCTGGCCGGGCGGCAAGTCGATGTACGGGTCTCCACCCTGCCCACCGGATTTGGCGAGCGCGTGGTGCTGCGTCTGCTTGACAAGCAGGCAGGCCGTCTCGATCTCGCCCGCTTGGGCATGTCGGGCACCGTGCTGGGCGAAGTCGGCGACACCATCAAGAGCCCGCACGGCATTTTTCTGGTCACTGGCCCGACCGGCTCGGGCAAGACGACGACGCTCTACGCTGCCTTGTCGCAGCTGAAAAACGGCAAGAACAACATCATTACCGTCGAGGACCCGATCGAATACGAACTCGACGGCATCGGCCAGATCCAGGTCAATTCAAAAATCGACTTGAGCTTCGCCCGCGCCTTGCGTTCGATCCTGCGGCAAGACCCGGATATCGTCATGATCGGCGAGATCCGCGATCTCGAAACCGCTCAGATCGCCGTGCAGGCCAGTCTGACCGGGCATCTGGTGCTCGCCACGCTGCACACCAACGATGCGCCGAGCGCGGTGACCCGCCTGATCGACATGGGCGTCGAACCCTACTTGCTTTCTTCGAGCCTGATCGGCGTGCTGGCGCAACGCCTGGTGCGCTGCCTGTGTCCGCGCTGCCGCGAGGCACGCCTCGCCAGCGCCGCCGAATGTGCCGAAATCGGCGATGTTCCGGCCGGCACGACGCTGTATCACGCCGTCGGCTGCGAACACTGCCGGCAGACCGGTTATCGCGGACGTTCCGGTATCTACGAACTGATGACGATGGACGGCGACCTGCGCGCCATGATCCATCAGTCGGCGTCCGAGCACGATATTCGCGCTCTCGCGCAGCGGCGCGGCTTGCTGCCGCTGCGTCAGGATGGCTGGCGCCGCGTGCTCGAGGGCGACACCTCGCTCGAAGAAGTACTGCGCGCCACGCGCGAAGGCTAGCCGCCATGCCGGCCTACCGCTATCGTGCTTTCGACGCCGAAGGAAGGCGCCAGAATGGCGTGATCGAGGCGGATTCTGCCAAGCAGGCGCGGGCGCAATTGCGCGACAACGGCCTGTTGCCCGATCAGCTTGACGAAGTGGCGGGCGACAAACCGGCCACCGGCACGACTGAGCGCCGCGTGCGAAAGGTTCGCGTGTCGCGGGCCGATCTCGGCATCGTCACCCAGCAACTGGCGACCCTGCTGGCGGCCGGCCTGACCGTCGAGCAGGCCCTGAGTGCCCTGATCGAGCAGGTCGGAAAAGACTCGGTGCGCGAGGTGCTGGCCGGCATCCGCACGGGCGTCAAGGAGGGCGAATCGCTGGCCAAGGCCATGGAGCGTTACGGCGAGGTCTTCGATCCGTTGTATCGCGCGCTGGTCGACGCGGGCGAGATTTCCGGCGAGTTGCCGCTGGTCATCGAGCGGCTGGCCGCCTATGCCGAAAATGTCGAGACCTTCCGGCAAAAGACGCTGCTGGCCTTCTTGTATCCGGCTATCGTCACCGTAGTCGCCGTGCTGGTCATCGGCGGGCTGGTCGCCTATGTCGTGCCGCAGGTGGTGCAGGTCTTCGAGCAGAGCAAGCAGACCCTCCCCTTGCTGACCCGCATGCTGGTCGCAGTCAGCGACATCGTGCGGCATGGCTGGTGGATCATGGCCGGAGTGCTGGCGGCTTTGATCTTCGCCGGCAAAGCGGCGCTCAGGGACGAGCGCAGGCGGCTGCGTCTGCACACCTGGCTGCTGGGATTGCCCGGCTTCGGCTATCTGCTTTCCGGCGTCGACTCCATCCGACTGTCCAATACGCTGGCTATACTGATCGGCAGTGGCATTCCCATGCTCACTGCGCTGCGCGCGGGCAGCGCAGTGCTCGGCAATCTGGCCCTGCGGCAGGCCCTCGACGAGACAGCCCAGCGCGTACGCGAAGGCATGAATTTGTCGCGGGCGCTGGCCCGTAGCAAGCGCTTTCCGCCCATCCTGGTGCATCTGATCGCCAGCGGCGAGGCGAGCGGACGCCTCGGGTACATGCTCGAACGTGCCGCCCGGCAACAGGAAAAGGAATTGCAGAACCGCATCGCGGTGCTGACCGGATTGCTGGAACCGGCGCTGATTGTCGTCATGGGTGGCGTGGTGATGGTCGTCGTGTTGGCCATCCTGTTGCCCATCATCGACATCAACCAGCTATTGACCAAACACTAGCGAGGTACGGGCACGATCAGGTTGGCGCTGGACTTGGCCGGCAGTTCGAGTTTTTCGCTGACGCCATCGCGGCCAAGCAGGACGTGATCGGCTGCAATTTCCTGCAAAACTACCCCAGGCGCGATTTCGGCCCCTTTCGGGAAGGATGCGGGGCGGCCGTCGCTACCGACGATGATGGCGACGCCGGGGCGACCCCGAGCGCCGGCAAAGGTGCCCACCAGTCGGAAATCGCCGCGCGCCTTGGCGGCCTCGCCGGTTGCCGGCGAAAAGAAGTGGGCGGCGACGGCGGGAGCGACCGAGACGGTGGCGACGACTGGCGTCGGCAGCCCGACGGAAGGTGTTCCCGCCGCCTGCGCGGAAGCCCAGGCCTGCCAGGCCCAATACGCCAGGCACAGTCCCGCTGCCAATGCCAACAGGCTATTCAGTGCGGGCAGCGCCAGAGGGGCAAGAGACAGACGGCGTGGCAGGCGTATGATCGGCATGACATTTCCGGAAACAAAGTCGAGGCATTATAGGCTGGCGCGCTGCGCTAGAATAGCCGCCAACTCAGCCAACCCATGCGGTGCGTCCGCCCCTTTCGCCATGCTCAAATCTTCCACTGTCTCCTCGTCCCGCCAGGCCGGTTTTACCCTGATCGAAATCATGGTGGTCGTGGTCATCATCGGTGTGCTGGCGGCCCTGCTGGTGCCCAAGATCATGTCGCGCCCGGACGAGGCCCGCGTGGTCGCGGCGCGGCAGGATATCGCCACGCTGATGCAGGCGCTCAAACTCTACCGACTTGATAACACCCGTTATCCCAGCGCCGACCAGGGTTTGCAGGCGCTGGTCAGCAAGCCCACCAGCGAGCCTCTGCCGTCCAACTGGAAGGCTGGTGGCTACGTCGAACGCTTGCCGAAAGACCCCTGGGGCAATCTCTACCAGTACCTGAATCCGGGCGTTCACGGCGAAATCGACGTATTCAGCTACGGGGCGGATGGCAAGCCGGGTGGCGAGGGTATCGACGCCGATATCGGTTCATGGGCGCTGTAAGGAGATCGCGGGGTTTCACGCTGGTCGAACTGCTGGTGGTCATGCTGATCATCGGTTTGCTGGCCGGCGTGCTCAGCACGACGCTCTCGATGGCGCGAGCCGATGTGCTGCAACAGGAGGCGGAACGCCTCGCCTGGCTGCTCCAGGAAACCGGCGTCAAGGCGCGCGCCACGGCAACAGATTACGACTGGCGACCCACCGCCGATGGCTATGTGCTCCAGCGGGTACCTGACGATGGTCTGGCAACCGCGCGTGTCTTGCCGGCAGGCGTGCGGGTGGCGCGGATTGTCAGCGAGGGCGCCGAGACACCTCGCGGCCTGCGTCTGGCCGGGCGCGGCGTTGGCGGGCCGATGGCGATCACACTGGTCGGTGATGGGCGGGAGATCGAGGTCGTCAGCGAGGGCCTGAACCGCTTTCAACTTGGCGTCCCGCGGGGAGGCGGCGGCGATGCGCGGCGCTGAGCGGGGTTTTACGCTGCTCGAAATCCTGGTGGCGCTGGCGGTGCTGGCCGTCGCCCTGATGGCGGCGACCCGCGCGATCGGTTTGTCGGTGCAGAGCGCCGGTCAGGTCAAACTCAGCCTGCTGGCGGGCTGGGTGGCGGAAAACCGGTTGGCGCAGCATCGCATCAACCGGGTGTGGCCGCCGGTCGGCACGGCCTCCGGCAGCGAGCAGCAGGGCGGAATCGAACTGGCGTGGGAAGAAGAGGTCAGTGGCACGCCCAACCCGTTGTTCCGGCGAGTCGAAATCCGCGTCAAGGACCCGGCCGATCCCGGTCACGATCTGCGTCGTCTGGTCAGCTATGTCGCGCTGCAAAAGTAGCCGCGCCGGCGGTTTTACGCTGGTCGAATTGCTCGTGGCGCTGGTCATTCTGGCGCTGATGGCGGCCTTTTCGTATCGCGCGCTGGCCTCCGCCGTTGAAGCGGAACGGCAGGTGCGCGAGAGCAGCCGGGTCTGGCTCGACCTTGCCATTTTCTTCGACCAGTTCGAGCGCGATGCGATGCAGGCGGTGTCCCGGCCCGTGCGCGACCGTCTGGGCGTGCAGCAGGCGTCGTGGGTGTTGCGCAGCCCCGAACAACTGCGCGGCGACGCGCCGGTGGAATGGACGCGACTCGCCGACGATCCGGCCGAAGACAGCCGCCGGGTCGGCTATCGCGTGGTCGACGGCAAACTGCAATACCTGCAATGGCCGGTGCTCGACCGCGCGCCGACGACCGAACCGCGCGCGATCACCTTGGCGGACAAAGTCACGGCGCTGCGTCTGCGTTGCCTGAGTGCCGATGGCCGCTGGCTGGAAATCTGGCCCATCGCCGGTTTGAGCGGCGATTTGCCGCGCGCGGTCGAATTGACGCTGGAATTCGAGGACGGCAATCGCCTGTCGCGCCTGATCATGGTCGGGGGCGGCTGATGCGGAGGTCGCGCGGTGGAGCCTTGATCATCGCCATGCTGGTCGTCGCACTGGTCACCGCCAGCGCGGCAATGCTGTTGCGGGGCCAGTCGCTGGCCGCCGCCCAGACCGAGACCCTGCTCACCCTGGGACAAGGACGCCGGTTGCTGGCGGGCGGACTGGATTGGGCGATGGCGATTCTGGCCGATGACGCGCGCAGCAACGCCGTCGACCATTTGCAGGAGACCTGGGCACGGCCGATGCCGGTAACGGTCAGCGATGGCTGGGAGTTCCAGGGGCGCATCGAGGACGCGCAGAGCCGCTTCAATCTCAACAACCTGTTGCGCGACGGCCAGCCGAGCGCGCCGGATATTGAAATATTCGAACGCATCCTGCAACAGATCGGTGCGCCCTCCGAACTGAGCAACGCCCTGCTCGACTGGATGGATGCCGACAACGAGGTGCGCCGTCCCGGTGGCGCGGAGGATGGCGACTATCTCAACGGCCAGCCGCCGTATCGCTCGGCCAACCGGGCATTGGCCGAGATGGGCAATCTGACGCGCGTGCGCGGCTTTACGCCGGCGATCATCGACAAACTGCGGTCATTTGCTACAGTGCTGCCTGAGCGGACGACCATCAATGTCAACACGGTGTCGCCGGAGTTGCTCATGCTGCTGGTGCCCGGCCTCAGTGCAGGTGAGGCGCGAACGCTGGTGAGCGGGCGGGTGAGCAAACCCTTTACGACGCTGGTGGAACTGCGCGCGCTGTTGCCCCGCGCCGAGCTGCGACTGGCCGAGAGCGGGTTGAGTACAGGGACGCGTTATTTTCTGGTAACCGGCCAGGCGCGCCACGATGAGATCAAAATGAGCATGACGGCGCTGGTGCTGCGGCCCGGGCCGTTTATCCGGCCCAGCGTCGTGTGGAGACGGGAGTGATGAATACCTTGCGAATAACCGCTCCGGCGGCCGAGGGCGCGATGCTCCGCTGGTGGCGGCTGGACGACGGCCGCGTGCAGGCCCAGGGCGACGAACCCGTGTTGGCGAGACAGGCGGAGGATGCACGGATCGAACTGATCCTGCCGGCCGAGCGGGTGGCGTTGGTGCCGGTGCCGCTTAGCGCGGAACAGCAGGCGCGGCTTTCCGAAGACAATCTGCCGTGGTTGATCGAGCCATATGTGGCCCAGGATGTGGAGCGCTTGCATCTGGCGCGCGGCGATACCGGAGCCCGTGGCGAGGTGGTACTCGCGGCGGTCGACCGCGGCTGGCTGGAAGGTGTGTTGGCCCGCTTGGCGGCGCGGGATCTGCGGCCTGACCGCATCATTCCCGAAATTTTTCTCGGCGACTGGCAGGAGGGCGACTGGATCGCGGTGCTCCGCGCCGCGGGCGGTTACCTGCGGACCGGGCGGCAAGGCGCGGTTTCGCTTGATGTGGCAACTGCGGCGCACCCTCCGGCGACGCTGCAAAGAGCGCTGGCCGTGGCCGCGCCGCCACAACGCCTCCGACTGGTGGTCGACGACGGCGGCCCGCAACCGGACCTCGCCGCCTGGTCGGTCACGCTGGGGATGCCGTTGCAAGCCGCCGGCGCTCGCGACTGGAGTGTCCCCGTGGGCGATGGCGCCATCGAACTGGCGCGCGGCCCCTTCGCCCCGCCGGGGCGCGGCGCGCGAGGCTGGCGTCGGGCAAAACTGCCGTTGGCGCTAGCCGCCCTGCTGCTCGCGGTGAACCTGATCGGCTGGTCGATTCACGGCATTCAGGGCGCGTTGGAGCGGGCCCGCCTGCGGCAGGCAATTGAAAGCGAACTCGTGACGACTTTCCCCGAGACCAAGGTGGTGCTCGATCCGCTGTTGCAGATGCGGCAGGGCGTCGAACGGCGAGCACGCGAGAGCGGCGCCGCCACGCCGGGCGACCTGCTGCCCCTGCTCGGACGGGTGGGGCAAGCCGCCGGCCCACGCCTGGCGGGCAAGACGGAAAGCCTGCAATTTGAACCTGGTCGCCTCAGCCTGGAAATCAGCCTGCCCGATTCCGGCAGCGTCGACTCCGTGCGGACGGCCTGGCAATCCGCCGGGATGAATGTGAAGGTCGAGACCCTGGGTGGTGGCGCGGGTACACCGGTGAAGATTCGTGCGAGTGTGACGCCATGACAACCCTGCAAGAACAGATCGGCCGTTGCAAGACGGCCTGGAACGGACTGTTGCCCCGCCAGCGCAAGGTGCTGACCGGTGGCGCGATCAGTCTGGCACTCATCCTCGTCGTTTTCGGTGTCCTGCTGCCCGCACTCGCCTGGCAGAGCGCGCTGAACCGCGATCTGGCGCGACTGCGCGGCGACCTGGCGAGCATGCGCGGCCTTGCGGCTCAGGCCAAATCTCTGCCCGCCAAGAGTGTGGCCGCACCCGATGTCGCGGCGCTGGTGCCAGAGTTGCAAACCGATCTGGCCCGCCTGCGCCTGGCGCAAGCGGCGCAGGCGGTCCGTGCCGAAGGGCCGGGGCGACTTGCGGTAACGTTGAAATCAGCCGATTTCGATGCGCTGCTGGGTTGGCTCGAACAGGTGCAGAGCCGTCATGGCCTGCGCGTGGCCTCTGCCCGCATCGCCAGGGCAGAAGGCGTGGCGGGCGCAGTCCGGGCCGATCTGGTGCTGGAAGGCGGTGGGCGGCCTTGAGCAGCCGGCGCAATCTGTTCGCACTCTTTCTGGCGGGCGTATTGCTCGGCGGACTCGTCTTTTTGCCGGCCGGGCTGGCGGGCGTGCTGCTGGAAAGCCTGGCGCCCGGGCGCGTCCGCCTGGAAGGCGCAGAAGGCACGTTGTGGCGCGGTCAGGCGCGTGTCGGCCTGACCGGCGCGGGCGGACAGGCCGTCTCCCTCGGCGACATCCGGTGGTGCTGGCGGGTTTCGCGCCTGTTGCTGGGCGAAGTTGCCCTCGACTTGCAGCAGACCTGGGAGGGAAAGCCAGGACACGCGACGCTGCGGCTGTCGTCGGGCGGTCGCCATGTGCGCGAGGTGGATTGGCATGGACCGGCCTCCATGTTGCGGGACTTCTCGCCGGCGTGGTCCGCGCTCTCGCCCGAAGGCGTATTGACGGTGAATACGGCGGAGTGGGCGCTCGGTCAAGGCCGAGAGGGTCAGGAGGCGACCCTGATCTGGCAGCCGGCGCGCCTGCTCGGCGTCGAGGCCGGTGCCTACCGGCTGGCGGTGCGCAGCGAGCCGGGCGGCCAGGTCGTGGGTGTGCTGACCACCCTGAGCGGCGACTTGCGGGCCGAAGGACCGGTGCGCTGGTCGGCGGAGAAAGGGTTGAGCTTTCAGAGCCGCCTGAGTCTGCGTCCCGGCGGCGAAAACGGGCCGGCACTGCCACTCTTTCGCACCCTCTGCGCGGGCGTGCGGCAAGAGTGCGAGTTCAATCTGCCCTAGGGCGCCCGTGATCTTCACTCAGAACAGGGAAAGCTGACCCTTTGCAGGCGAGGTTTTCTCGATATCTGGCGGGCTAAAATGCGTTGTGTCGAGCGCGGGTGGCGCGGTGGCCAACCCGAGCTTGCGGCAGGCAAGTTCGAAGCGCTGACCGAGCAGGTCTGCAAAGTGCCCGAGACCGGTCATGCGCGTGCCAAAGCGCGCATCGTACAGGCGGCCGCCGCGAAGATCGTAGAGGACTGCCATGATGCGCGCGGCCTTGAGCGGCGCGTGGTGGGCCAGCCACTGCTGAAAGAGGCCAGCTACTTCGTGCGGCAGGCGCAGCAGCGTCCATTGGGCAAAACTGGCGCCATGGTCGCGGGCGGTCGCGAGCAGTTTTTCCAGTTCGTGATCGTTGAGTCCGGGAATGAGCGGCGCAATGAACAGGCCAACCGGCACGCCGGCCCGTGCCAGCTTCTCCATCGCCCGCAGGCGGGCAGCCGGGCTGCTGGCGCGGGGTTCGAGGCGACGGCAGAGTGTACTGTTGAGGCTGGTCAGCGAGAACGCGACCTGGCCGAGCCGTTCCTCCGCCAGTTGTGCCCACAAGTCGAGATCGCGCTCGACAAGCGCGGATTTGGTGACTGCGCTGACCGGGTGGCGGCAGGCGAGCAGGCATTCGAGCACGGCCCGGCTAAGGCCGAAACTGCGTTCTCCCGGCTGGTAGGCGTCCGTGGCGCTGCCGAGCACCAGCGGCAGGCAGCGATACCCCGGGGCCGCCAGTTCTTCGGTCAGACGACCGACCACATCCGGCGTATAGAACAGGCGGGTCTCAAAATCGAGCCCCGGCGAGCAACCCAGCCAGGCATGGGTAGGGCGGGCATAGCAATACACGCAGCCGTGCTCGCAGCCGCGGTAAGGGTTGAGCGACTGGTCGAAGGGCAGATCGGGCGATTCGTTGCGACTGATGACGGTGCGGGCATGGTCGGGCAGCCATTCCTTGCGCGGCGCTGGCGTCTCGTCGCGCCACCAGCCATCGTCTTCCTCCGGGCGAGTGAGGTCGGAAAAGTGATGCGCGACGTTGCCCGCGGTGCCGCGACCCTTGATCGGCGGCTCCGGCCATTCGAGTTGCGGATGACGGTCGGTGTCCTGCATGCGCTTTTCGGTACAATGACCCATTTTCCCGCGATTTTGAAGAGTCCGCCATGACGTTGCAGAACAAGCCCAATACCGATGACGTTCGTATCCGCGAGATCAAGGAACTGGTGCCGCCCGCCCACGTGTTCCGTGAATATCCGGTCAGCAGCCGGGCCGCGCAGACGACCTGGCGGGCGCGGCAGGATATCCATCGCATTCTGCATGGCGCCGACGATCGACTGCTGGTGGTGATCGGCCCGTGCTCGATCCACGACTACGCCGCCGCAATGGATTATGCAAAACGGCTGGCGAAGGAGGCCGAACGACTGGCCGACGATCTCGTCGTGTTGATGCGAGTGTATTTTGAAAAGCCGCGCACCACGGTAGGCTGGAAGGGGCTGATCAACGATCCCCGTCTGGACAACAGTTTCCGAATCAACGAAGGGGTTCGACTGGCGCGGCGCATACTGCTCGAAGTAAATGAGCTCGAACTGCCCTGCGCGACCGAATTCCTCGATACCATCACGCCGCAATACACGGCCGACCTGATCGCCTGGGGCGCGATCGGCGCGCGGACCACGGAATCGCAGGTGCATCGGGAGCTGGCCTCCGGTCTTTCCTGCCCGGTCGGTTTCAAGAACGGTACCGACGGCAACCTGCGCATCGCGGTGGATGCCATTCGCGCCGCCAGTGCTCCGCATCACTTCCTGTCGGTGACCAAATCCGGGCACACCGCCATCGTCTCGACCATGGGCAATGAAGATTGCCATGTCATCCTGCGTGGCGGCAAGACGCCGAATTACGAATCTTCGTACGTCGATACGGCGTGCAAGGAAATTGCCGCCGCCGGCCTGGCGGCGCGCCTGATGATCGATTTCTCGCACGGCAACAGCAGCAAGCAGTTCAAGCGCCAGATCGATGTCGGCGCCGATGTCTGCGCGCAGCTTGCCGCCGGCGAGGAGCGCATCATGGGCGTGATGATCGAGTCGCATTTGGTCGAAGGACGCCAGGATCTGGCCCCCGAGCAGGCGCTCGATTACGGCAAGAGCATTACCGACGCCTGCATCAACTGGGACGACAGCCTGGCCCTGCTCGACCATCTCGCCGGCGCGGTGCGGGCGAGACGCGTGGCCGAGGCGACCGAATAGTTCGCCAGCCGCTGTCGGCGATCAGCCGCCAAAGTGCATCTGGTAGCGCGCGCCGTTTGAGAACAGGCAAGCGCCGGTACCTTGTGCGGCGGCAGTGAGCACATACTCGCAGTTGACGTAGGTGCCGCGTGTGCCGCCCGCGCTGGCGACGCCGCGCCGCCCGCCGGCCGGTAGCCGGTTGTCGCCATACACCTGCTGATGCACGGCGCCAAAGCCGGGGTGGTCGTTCGGCACGCGCGAGGCTTCGCCCTGGAGCAATTCTCCGCCGACGCTCAGGCTGAACGTGCCGTGGCCGTTCAGCGAGTCGGTCACCTGCGCGGTCAGCGTGCCGATTTTGCCGGCGGTGTCGTTGAGCGGATAGAGCCGGGCCGCGATATTCAACGGGTGCAGCGGACCGGCGGTGTCGGGGCTGACCGCGACCGGCGAGGGGTAGTGTCTTCCGTCGATGGGCACGACGTAGCAACCGGCAAGCAGTAGCGTAGTCAGGGAGGCGGTGACGAGAGCGCGTTTCATGGTGATCTCCTGTGGGTTCGGTGTAGACGCCCTCACAATGAGACTTGCGCGCAACAGGTTCAACCATTCGATGCGATGTTGAATAATGTGCGTGAAAAGGTATTATTAAAAGATACCAAATGACCGGAATTCCCATGGCCTTTCCCGCACTCTTTGACGCCCTCAAGATGCATTTCCGTGCCCGCGGGCTGACCTATGCGGCGGCGGCGCGGGCGCTCGATCTCTCCGAAGCGACCATCAAGCGCATCTTTTCCAGCCGCGATTGCACGCTGGAGCGATTCGCCGCGCTGTGCGCGCTGGTGGAGGTGGATATTGCCGAACTGGCCCGGTCGGCGCCACGACAGGCGCGTCTGCTGACGGCGCTGACCTGGGCGCAGGAAGAAGAACTGATCGCCGACGAAAAGCTGTTTCTCGTGGCGATCTGCGCGCTGAACCAGATGCGCTGCGAAGACATCGTGGCCGCTTACGTCTTTCCGGAATCGGAAGTGGTGACGCTGCTGCTTCGCCTGGAGCGCCTCGGCATCCTCGAACTGCATGCCGCCAACCGCATACGTCTCTGTGTGGCGCGGACCTTCGCGTGGATTCCGGATGGCCCGATCATGCGCCACGTCCGCGCCCAGATGGGCGATTACTTCGATTACCCATTTACCGCGGCCGACGAGGGCATGCGTATCATCAATGTGCGTCTTTCCGCTGCCGCCCGCACGGCGCTACTCGGTCGCCTGGAACAACTGGCGCGGGAATGCTCCGAACAGCATGCCGCCGACGCCGTATTGCCGCTGGTCGAGCGGCCGGTCGCCAGCATCTGTCTGGCCGTTCGTCATTGGGAGCCGCGTCGCTTCGAGCGCTGGCTGCGTCAGCCCGCCCACTTGACGTAAAGCGTCAGTCCACCGAGCAGGATCGGCTGGTGCAGCATGTACCAGAGCAGGCTGTGGCGACCGATGACAGCGAGCGGCTTCGCTGCCGCCGGCAAGCGCAGGGAAAGCAGTCTGGGGGCGCGGGCATTCAGAAGGCGCCCCAGCGCCACGCCCAGGCACATCGCGCCCAGCCAGGGCAGCAGGGGTAGGTAATCTTCGGTGATCGGCTTGGCGGTGACCAGCCCTACCCAATTGAGCCAGCGTGTATCGAACACCGGGTGGGAGACCGCAAGCGGCAGTACGGAAGCCGCAGCGGCGATGGCCATCCATGCGGCAGGCGGCCATCCGCGCGCCAATAGCGGGCGCAACAGCAAGGTCATCAGGGCTATGCCGTGCAGCACGCCGAAACTGATGAAGCTGTGCGGAAATGCCCACCACGAGGCGATCGACACGAGCAGCGCGCAGCCCGCGATCTGCCCCCAGCGCCGCCAGAACGCGGCACCACCGCGCGTGGCGCCCACTGCCTGGGCCAGGCCCGAGACGAGCAGGAAGAGACCGACGATCAGGCTGCGTTGCACGGTCCAGCGTGGATCGGTGTAGAAATTCCAGTCGGCCAGACGAAACCAGGCCAGGTCGAAGCAGAAATGGAAGGCCGTCATCCAGAGCAGCGCCAGGCCGCGCATTGCGTCCAGACTTTCCAGACGCGATGGCGCGCGACTTTGGGCAGGCGTGATCGCTGGACGGCGACGGGCCATCTCAGCCGGCGTTCCGGCCTTTTTGCCAGAGCACATCGTCGCGCCCGGCGGTGCGATTCAGGCAGCGCGCCAGGATGAACAGCAGATCGGAGAGCCGGTTGACGTAGCGACGCGCGGCGTCCGATACCGACTCGCCGGCATTGCCCAGGTGAACGAGCGTGCGCTCGGCGCGCCGGCAAATCGTCCGGCAAAGATGGGCAAGCGCGGCGGCGCGGCTGCCGCCCGGCAGAATGAATTCCTTGAGCATCGGCAGCGGAGCGTTGAGCTCTTCGGCCAGGGTTTCGAGGCGGGTGACCTGTTCATCCTTCAGTACGTTCATGCCAGGCAGGCAGAGTTCGCCGCCAAGATCGAAAAGGTCGTGCTGCACGCCTTCCAGCGCGGCGCGCAGATTGTCCGGCATGGTTTCGCAGAGCAGCACGCCCAGCGCCGAATTGAGTTCGTCGATTTCGCCGATGGCGGCAATGCGCAGGCTGTCCTTGCCGGTGCGGCTGCCGTCGCCGAGTCCGGTGGTTCCGGCGTCGCCGGTACGGGTTACGATCTTGCTGAGGCGGTTGCCCATGATGAATTTTCCTGAGTGAGCGGCGATTATACTGTCCGCCGATTCGACACTGACCGACTTTGCCATGCCCCGGTTCGCTGCCAACCTCAGTTTTCTGTTTACCGAATACCCCTTTCCCGAGCGTTTTGCACGGGCCGCGGCCGCCGGCTTTCGCGCCGTCGAGTGCCTGTTTCCCTACGAGTACAGGCCGGAAGATCTGGCCATCTGGCTGGCGGCGGCCAGCCTGGAATGCGCGCTTTTCAACCTACCGCCTGGCGATTGGGCGGCGGGTGAGCGTGGGTTGGCCTGTTTGCCTGGGCGCGACGACGAATTCGAGCAGGGGATCGAACAGGCCGCACGCTACGTCGCCGCGCTGAACTGTCGGCAGGTGCATTGCCTGGCAGGTTTGCGGCCGGCGGGCGAGGATGAAGCGGCCCTCCGGGTCCGCTACATCGCGCGACTTCGCCGTGCCGCCGACCGCTTTGCGCCGCATGGCGTAATCGTCCTGATCGAGCCGATCAACAGCCGCATCGACATGCCTGGCTACTGGCTTGATTCGCCCGCCAAAGCGCTGGCACTGCTGGATGACATCGACCGCCCGAACGTGCGCCTGCAACTCGATCTCTACCATGCCCACGTTGCGACGGGCGATGCCGGTATCTGGCTCGATCAGGCGGCAGGGCGGCTCGGTCACGTTCAGATTGCGGACTATCCCGGGCGCCATGAGCCAGGTACCGGTGAGATCGATTTCGCGCGGCTGCTGGCGCGGCTCGATGCGCTGGGCTATTCCGGCTGGGTGGGGTGTGAATACCGTCCGGCGGGTTCGACCGAGGATGGTTTGTGTTGGCTGGGCGCGCAGAACGGTTTCGCGGCATAATATCCCCCAATTTGAACCATCGCGAGATACGCGGGCGTCGCGCAAGATGTCATCAAGGCACGGGCGACGAGTGCAGGGGGACAGGAATGGCCAAGGTGTCGGTTGGCGAGGCAGTGCGTACATTGGCGGCACCGGACGCGGCCATGGTCAAGCGTTTGCTTGAGCAGGGCATGATGATTCCCGCACAGCCGCGGGTACTGGAGGAACTTCGACAGCACCTGCAAAAGAAGGCCTTCGACGTGCGGGTGTTGTCGCGCATCATCCACAGCGACCCCGGGATGGTAGCGATGTTGTTCAAAGCCTGTAACAGCGTGGCGTACCGGCAGCACCATCCCTTCGATTCAGTGGAGGCGATTCTGCATACCGTTGGCGTGCGGCAGACCTTTAATCTGGTGCAAGCCATTTCGCTCGCGAGCCTGCACGACGCCAAGACCAACCGCGAGGCTTACGAGGCATTCTGGGCGCGCTCGGAGGCGGTTGCGCAACTGGCCATGCTGGTGGCGGACGACCGCATTACTGTGTGCAACATCTTCCCCGACCAGGCTTTTCTCGCCGGCATGTTCCACGATTGCGGCGTGCCTTTGCTGATGCGCCGCTTTCCGACCTACTGCGCGGAAATGAAGCTGACTGAACCGGGGCGCTGGGCCTGCCTGGCCGACGAGGACAAGAAATTTTTCGCCGATCATTGCGTGGTCGGCTATCTGGTTGCCAAACACTGGAACATGCCCGATTTCATCTGCGACGCCATCCGCAACCACCATGACATCACCCGTCTCGGCATGCACGCCTCGCGCAGCATGGTTGCGATTGTGCAAATGGCGATTCACCTCTACTACCAGGATTTGTCGGTGGATAACCCGGAATGGTCGTCGATCCAGGATGACGTTCTAGGCGAGCTCGGAGTACATGCGGATGCGTTGCCCGAATTCATCGACGTCATGCTGGAGCATTTTCATGCCCAGTCCTGATTGCCTTGCGCCGTTTGGCGCTCGCGATGCCCGGAGGCGCTGACCGTGCCGTTCAAGATGGATGCCTGTTTCGCCCAGCACCAGGGTGATCGGCAGGAACAGCAGGACAGGGTGGCGATCTTCGCCCATCCCAAGGTGAAAGGCGTGGCGCTGGCAGTGCTCGCGGACGGTATGGGCGGGCACACTGGCGGCTCGCTGGCGGCGGAGCAGGTGATCCACACTGCCCGCCAAAACCTCGGACATTTTTCGCCCTCCGACGATCCCTCCCGCCAGATGCTGGAACACAGCATGCTCGAAGCCCACACCATGATCAAGGCTTCGCGCTTTATCAACGAAAAGGAGCCGCACAGCACGGCAGTCCTGTTGCTGCTTCAGCCCGGCCAGATCGCCTGGGGGCACTGCGGCGACAGCCGTCTCTATCGTTTCAGGACGGGTCGCATGCTGTTCCGCACGACCGATCACTCCTACGTCGAACATCTGCTCGCCAACGGCAAGATCACGCCGGAGCAGGCGGAAAATCATCAGTACCGCAACGTATTGCTGACCTCACTGGGCGGGGGTGAAGCGCCCAAGTTCAGTTTTGGTGAGACCGACGAGATTCAGGATGGCGACGCTTATGTGTTGTGTTCGGACGGTTTGTGGGCCTATTTCGATCCAGTCGAGCTGGGCGGTGTCGTGGCGGCCTTTGCGGCGCGCGAGGCCTGCGAGGTGCTGATCAAAAGGGCACGAGAGCGTGGACGTGGCGAAGGCGACAACTGCTCTCTGGCGGTTATCAAGTTCAATGAAGTCGTGGTCGAAAAACCCAAGCTGCCTTCCGGTTTTAAACCTCGCCCCGGATTCCCGCCGCTTCCGGAGCGCGGCAGGCACTGAACACGAGCGGCCCTTTGCAGCGGGGCGTTCCGCCCCTATTTTCGTCCGAAACCGCCGAGTAGCGCGGCCACCACCTTTTTCGGCTTGTGTGCTGCATCGGGCTTGGGGGGCGGCGTCGGTGAATCGGGAATCTCGCCACGCGGCTCGTACGGCTTGCTGAAATCGAAACCATCCGGTGCCACCATGTGTTTTTTTTGTGGTCGGGTCGCCAGTGGCGCTTTGGGCGCTGCGCTGCGCTTGCGGCGCTGCCCAGGCGGGTACTCGTAGTCGTCGTCCGGCTCGAAACCGTTGACTTCGATCTGCTCGATCGGGCGCTTGATCAGCTTTTCGATATCGACCAGATAACCCACCTCGGCCGCCGTCACCAGCGAGATGGCGTTGCCCGTCTTGCCCGCGCGGCCGGTGCGGCCGATACGATGCACGTAATCTTCGGGAACGTGTGGTAACTCGTAATTGATGACGTAGGGCAGATCGTCGATATCGAGGCCGCGTGCCGCAACATCGGTGGCGACCAGCACGTGCAGCCCGCCGCTCTTGAAGGCGTCGAGCGCTTTGATGCGTTCCTGCTGATTCTTGTCGCCGTGGATCGCGTCGGCGTGAATGCCGGCCCGCTGCAACTCGCGCGCCAAGCGCGAGCAGCCCTGCTTGGTGCGAACGAAAACGATGCTCTGCGTGATGTCGCCGGATTTGAGCAGCTTGATCAACAGGCCGCGCTTGCCGAATTCCGAAACCGGATGCACGCGGTGGCTGATGGTTTCAGACACCGTATTGCGGCGCGCCACTTCGACCAGCACTGGCGCTTTGAGCATGCTGTCGGCCAGGCGCTTGATTTCGTCCGAGAAGGTCGCCGAAAAGAGCAGGCTCTGCCGTTCGCCTGGCAACAGGTTGAGAATGCGCTTGACGTCGGGGATGAAGCCCATGTCCAGCATGCGGTCGGCTTCGTCCAGCACCAGCGCCTGTACGGCGTTGAAACTGACGCTTTTCTGTTCGACATGGTCGAGCAGGCGGCCCGGTGTTGCAACGAGAATTTCCACACCCTTGCGGAGTTCTTCGATCTGCGGCTTGATGTCGACACCGCCAAAGGCGCACATCGCGCGCAGCGGCACATGCTTGCTATAGGTCTTGACCGATTCATAGACCTGGAGCGCCAGTTCGCGCGTCGGCGCCAGGATCAGGGCGCGGACGGGATGCTTGGCGGGTGAAGGGCTGTTACTGGCAAAAGGCAGCAGGGTTTGCAGGATGGGCAGCGTGAACGCGGCGGTTTTGCCGGTGCCGGTCTGGGCACCGCCCATCAGGTCCTGGCCAGCCAGGACCAGCGGAATCGCTTTTTGCTGAATGGGGGTGGGCCGGGTATAGCCCTCGTCGGAGACCGCGCGTAGGAGCTCGGGCGCCAAGCCAAGATCGGCGAAAGTGATTTCGAGGAGGGCTTCGCTGGCGTTGCCGCCGGGGGTTGTGGATGCAGACATGGCCGGCATTATACGCGCCTGACCGCTAATCCGTGGGCGGGATTGCTGTGCGTCTGGCAAGGGCTTCAGTGCTTGGCGGCGGGGCGCGCGGCAGGCTTTTCGGAGGCCTTGTCAGCCTTCTCGGGCGCTTTTTCGGGCACTTCAGGCTTGTCGGACTTCTCGGTCTTCTCGCCTTTTTCCGGCGCTTTTTCGTCCTTGCCGCTTTCCGCTTTTTTGGCGGGTTCGTCGGCATCGGCGTCGGCCGCCTTCTTGCGTTTCTTGCCGGGAGGTTCCGGCGGCGGCAGTTGCGGCGCGACCGTGTCGATCTTGTTTTCCCGCATGTAGGTGTCCATGTCGCGCCAGCCGCCGAACACCGCCGCCTTTGGCAGCCAGGAGTAGATCGCGTAGCAATCCTCGATGGCGCGCCCGGAATGCCGACAAGCGCCGCCGACGGCGCGGCCCTCGGCTTCTTGTCGGGCTTCCTTCTTGGCCGGATCTTCGACGCCGAGCGCCTGGTTCACCTGATCGCAACCGCTCAGGACGAACAGCAGGCAGGGAAGGAAATATCGGATTTGCATGGCCGTCGATTTTCTCACAAATGTTGCCGTCGCGTTCAAGTCGCAGAAGGGCGTTCGGGCGCGACACGAGGCAGCTTGATCTCGAAGAGCGTGCCGTCGTCACGGCTGCTGGTGAAGGCGATACGGCCACCCAGCACGGAGGTGACGGCGCTATGGACGATATGCAAGCCCAGTCCCGAACCGCCTCTGCCCAGTTTGGTGGTGAAGAAGGGCGTGAAGACGTGCTTTTGCAACTCGCCCGGAATGCCGGTGCCATCGTCTGCGACGCGGATCAGCACGGCGTCGTCGCCCACAGCGTCAGCAGTCAGCTCGATGCGGCCCCGCTCACGGTTTTCAAAAGCGTGCAGAACAGCGTTGTTGATGAGGTTGGCCAGTACCTGTTCGAGCGAGCCGGGAAAGCTGTCGAGTTCGATATCGGCCGGAATGTCCGTGGCGATGTCGACCGGCGCTTGCCGCAGTGTGGGCTGGAGCACCGCCAGCACTTCATCGACCATATCCTTGAGCAAAAAGCGACGGCGCGGGTCAGTCGTCTGATCGACGGCAGTGCGTTTGAAGCTGGCGATCAACTGGGCGCTGCGCTCCAGGTTACGCGTGACGATGCCGATCGCGGTGTCGGCATCGGCGAGCAAGGCGGCGTATTCGGCCGGAATCTTGTTGTGGCCGAGATTTTGCCTGAGCGCGACCAGCTGGTCGCGGAAGGTGGTGGCGGCCATCAGTCCGTTGCCGATAGGCGTGTTCAGTTCATGCGCGATACCTGCCACGAGTCGACCCAAGGCGGCCAGTTTTTCGGCATTGACCAGTTCCTGCTGCATGGTTTGCAGATCGGACAGGGTGTCGCTCAGTTCCCGGTTAGCATGCTCGAGATCCTGCGTGCGTTCCAGCACGCGGGTTTCGAGTTCCGCATTCAGCTCCTGAATACGTTCTTCATTGCGGCGCCGCTCGGTGACGTCTTCCTGCACCATGATGACCAGATGACGTTCCCCGGACTGCACCATGCGGCCGGAAACTTTGCACAACAGCCGGCTGCCGTCGCTGCGCAGGCACCAGACCTCGCAGCCGTCGACGGCGCCGTCCGCCTCGAGGCGTTCGCGGAAGGCGATGCGGTCTTCCGGGTGCGCCCACAGGCCGATCTGTGCGCCGTTCAGTCCGCGTACGGTCTTGCGGCTGCGCCCAAACTGCTTTTCCCAGGCTGCATTGACATTGACGATGCCGTAGTTCTGGCGGGCATCAGTGATGCTCATCGCCACCGGGGAGGCGTTGAAGATGGAAAGCAGGTCCTGGCCGCTCTCCTCAAGACGCCGGGTGGTATGCGAAATTTCGTCCTGACGCTCGCGGATGGCGTGCGCCATGTGTTCCATGTCCTGAAGCAACTGGTTCAACTCGTGGATGCGGCCCGGCGATGTTTCGCCCGGCGAATAGTCGCCACGCGCCAGTCTGTTTGTACGGTCGAAGAGGCTGCGCAAGGGACGATCATATTGCGCGATTAACACCGGTACGGTTACCAGGCCGATCAGCACGGCGGCCAGGAAACTGCCGATCACCAGATAAACGGTGTTGCGAATCTCCGGGTTGTCCATGCCGGTGGGTACGCCGACTACGATGGCCCAGCCAAGGTGGGGCGAGACATCGTGGCCGGTGCGGACCTCGCGGCCGTCGAGCAGTGCGCTGTCTGGGGGCGTTTCTGCTTCCAGCGCGGCCTTGACGGCGGGATGCCCCGCCCAGTTGTGCAGGCGCGCTTCGCTCTGACGAGTGTTGTCGGCGATCCACTCGCCTCGCGAATCAACCACCATGACCGGATGATCGGTTCGTCGGGCGATGGCGCGCACGGTTTCGAACATAGTCTGCGGCGCGACTTCGGCGACGATGACCTTGTCGTCCGCTGACATCGCGATACCGATGGTGAAGCTGCCGGTCATTGCGGAGAGATACTTGTCGCTCCAGGCGGTGTCGCTGTTCGCAATGACGTGCTGGAACAGGCGGTTGGCTGAAAAATCGCCGATGCTGAGATCCTTGCGTCGATGCTGCCGAACGGGCGGTAGGCCCACGGTTTCGATCGAGCCGTTCAGATTCACCACATAGATCGCTTCGATGACCACCCCGTCGCCAACAATGGCGTCGAGATGCGCCTCGATTTCCTGCTGGCTGTGCGGCTTGCGCAGAAAGGCAGCGGTCGGTTGTAGCTGGGAACGGATGCCGTCAAGCTGGTATTCGAGCAGATAGGCAATGTCGCTGGCTTCGCGCTGAGCGACATCGTGGCTGGCCTGCGAGATTTGCGGCAGACGATAGAGCAAAATGCCGGTGGCGAGAATGAAGAAGGTGCTGACAATGATGCCGAGCATCAGGGCTGTCAGTGCCGAGCGGAGCGTCCAGGCTTTCATGGCCAAGGTTGAGCGACGAGGCGCCCGCCCCGTACGACAGCCACCTGCGATGGCCGCAATGCGTCTCCAGTGGCATTGAAACGGATGGGCTGTTGCAGGCCGGTGTAGGGGCCATCCTTGAGCAATGCATCTTTTAGCGTTTGCTGACCGGTTTGTTTGCGCAAAGCCGTGGCAATTACGTGGACAGCATCGAAGGCGGCTGCGCTCCCGAAGCCGGGCAGTTCGCGGAAGCGCTTCTCAAAGCTCTCCTTAAAGGCGAGATAGGCAGGCGATTGATCGTCCCGGTTGAAATATTGGCCGACCCACATACCTTCAACAGCCTTGCCGCCCAGTTCGGCAAACTCCTCGGTACCGGCCCAGGCGACGCCGATCAGCGGCATGGTGGGGAGCTGCCTGCGTGCGTGCTGGGCGAGCCTCGCCGAATCGAGGGCGTTGGCGATAAACAGAAAGCCGTCCGGACGGCCGGCCGCCAGGTCGCGCACGATGGCGGCGAGATCGGTATCTTGGGCCGAATCGAAGGCGATCTGCCGCACCAGCTCGCCACCCTGGGCGGTGAAGGCAGCCGTGAATTCCTTCAGGTAACCTTTGGTGTAGATCGGATTGCCGACTTCATATGCCACCGCCAGCCGTCGCCGCCCTTGCACCTGAAACTGAAAGGAGGCATCGAGTTTGGCATGGTCGCTAGTCGGGGAAGAGAGCCTGAACAGCATGTCGTCGCGGTCCAGCAATTCGTTGGCAGTGGCGGTCGGGCTGACCAGTGGCACTTCCAGGCGAGTGACCACCGGGGCTAGCGCAAAAGCCATGCTGCTGGTCATCGGGCCTACGATGGCGACCACCTTCTCTGCGGCCAATGCCTCCACTGCGCGTGTGCCGGTTTCGTCGTTCTGCTCGTCGTCGCGCACAAGCAGTTCGAGCGGACGGCCGTTGACGCCGCCCGCCGCGTTGATTTCCTCGACCGCCAGCAGGGTACCGTTGCGCCCCGCCATGCCGAGATCGGCGCTGCGTCCCGACAGGGTAGCGACGTAGCCGATGCGGATCGGTTCCGGTGGCGTACAGGCGCACAGGCACGCCACCACGGCACAGATCGAGACAGCCGGCTTCACCACTGTGCGGCCTTGCCTTGCCGCAGCCATGCCAGCAGATCGGCGAGCGGCATCGGTTGGGCGTACAGAAAACCCTGCGCTTCGTCGCAGCCCAGTTCCAGCAATTTGGCCGCCTGTTCGGCGGTCTCGACACCTTCCGCGATCACCTTCATCTGGAGCTGGCGGCCCAACGGAATGACCATTTCGGGGATGTTGACCGAGGATTTGCCAGACGTCATTGACCAGATGAACGACTGATCGATTTTCAGACGGTTGGCCGGCAGATGGCCGAGGTAGGAGAGCGAAGAATAGCCCGTACCGAAATCGTCAATAGCGATGGAAAGCCCGATCTGGCGTAGCGTGCGCAAGGCGTCCTCGACGAAGGCGAGGCCCATCACCGCCACCGATTCGGTGATTTCCAACTCCAGATCGGTGGGCGCCACGCCACTGTCAGCCAGCGCGTCATGCACCATGGCGATGAAATCCGGCTGCCGGAACTGGTGGGTTGAGACGTTGACCGCCATCCGCAATCCGTCAAAACCCGCTTCCTTGAGACTACGTGCTGCGTGCAGCGCGGTGCGCAGTACCCAAGTGCCGAGGGGAATAATGAGGCCGGATTGCTCGGCAATCGGGATGATGCGCTCGGGCGACACATTGACACCTTCCGCCGTACGCCAGCGCAGCAAGGCCTCCACGCCGATCACGCGGCCCGAGGCGAGCTCAAACTGGGGCTGATAGGCGACGTAAAGCATATCCTGACGAAAGGCCTGGCGCAGGTCGTTGAGCAGACGCGTGCGCTCGCGCGTGGCGATGGCAATGGCGGGCGAGAAATAAGCGGTTTGCCCCTGCCCATTCTGCTTGGCAAGCTTGACGGCAATGGAAGCATCTTTCAGCAGCAGTGCCGCATCGTGCGGGGTGCCTGGTGACACCCGCACGAACCCGGCGGCCAGGCTGACCGGTCGCTCGACGCCCTCGATCTCGACCGTGGTAGACAAGAAGGGCTGTAGCGTCTCGGGCGAGACTTGCGACTCTTCGCCGAACAACCCGAACACGTCGTTACCGATGCGCGCCACGACGCAGGGCGGATGAAAGGCCGCCTCCAGCCGGCGGGCAATGGCAAACAGCAATTGATCGCCGTAGCGATGCCCGAGCATGTCGTTGATTTCGGAGAACTGGTCGATATCGAGCAGCGCCAGCGAAAAGGTTTCCCCGGCTGTCTCCGCCAACCGGAGCTCGACTGTTTCGACGAAGTGGCTGCGATTGGGCAGGCGGCATTGTGTGTCGTGATAAGCAAGCCGGCGCAGTTGTTCGACTAGATGGACGTTGTCGCCGCAGATCGAGATATTGGTGCAGAAAACTTCCAGCAGATGGTTGTCGACCTCGTCAAGCTTGCGTGAGGTTCTGACAAAAACCGCGAAATCGTGGGCCTCGCGGCCCTCAAAAAAGAGCGCGAGATAATCGCTACCCACTGCGCCGTGCTTTTCCCTGACGCAGCGTGACAAGCCTTCAACCACCGCCGGATCGTCGATCTCGGCGATATGCCGCCCGTGAAAATGTGCAAACTGGCCGGTTGCCGCGATCACCCGGCATTCGCCCGAGCGGTCGCCCGACTCGGCGCGGGCGCAGACCATGCCCTCGGGTGCAACCCCGACGAAGGCGGAAAGCTGTGTGATGACCCCCTCGGCAAAGGCGGGAACGCCGACTTGGCCGATGAAATGCTGGCTGGCCGAGATGATCATTTCCAGGCCGCGCCGACTGGCATCGAGCCGGCAAAGCTGATCGTAGGAGCGAATCGCGGCGGTCAGCGTCGTGTAGAGCTTCGATCGGGTCAGTTCATTCTTGGTCTTGTAATCGTTGATGTCGTACAGGCGGATGGTTTCGATTTCCGGCGCGTAGCCTGGTTGTCCGGTACGTAGCACGATGCGCGGATTGACCAGTTTCAACTCGTTGCGAATCACCCCAACTGCCGTCAGCCCGGCATGTTCCGACTCCATCACCACATCGAGCAGGATCACTGCGATGTCACCCTCCTGGCGCAAGCAGGCGATGGCCTCGGCGGCGGTAGAGGCATGCAGGAACTGGAGCGGGCGGCCGAGAATTTCAATGTCGCGCAGCGCGAATTCGGTAGCGCGGTGTACATCATGGTCATCATCCACGACCAGAATCCGCCACGCGGCCTGGGCGTGCGACGGCCGGGCGGCCACTTCGCCACCGTTCTCGTCGAAGCTGAGATACTCGTCCCCGCTCTCGGCCATGTTGTGTTCGCGGCTCCCTGGCTGCGTGTTGCTGATTGTGCTGTCAAGGCCGTGCGCCGGAGAGGCCCGGCTGGCGGCGAGCAGTCATTCTATGTCAGCCCGCAACGGAGCGGCAATGCGGGCGATTGAATATAATCCCCCCTTCGATTTTTTGGAGTACACCATGCGCCTGCTGCCCGCCTCTCTTTTTCTCGCCGCGCTGATCACCGCCGCGACGCCCGCCCTCGCCGCCGGCAAGCGTGCCAAGCCGCCGGTCAAGCCCACGCAGCCGGTTGCTGCTTTGCCAATCGAACTGGCCCATCCGCTTGGTCAGGTTGAAGAGGTGGAGTTGCAGAAGCTGGTCGATCGGTATAACGGCGAGCATCCGTCGGCGCCGATCAAGCTGGTGCGCTGGCACGAAGGCGGCAAGCCGGCGATCATGAACATCCTGCGTCGCACGCAGGTTGCCGATTTCTCCGCCCGCAAGAATGTCTTTGTGCCGCTGTATGTGGCTTTCAAGTCGGCAGGTGAAAATTTCGAGGCCAGCACGCTCTCGCGCGACCTGCGCGGTGGCGTGGCAGATGACAAGGGCCGTGTCGTCGCCCTGCCGATTTCGTATTCCACCGCTGTGCTTTATTACGACCGCAATGCTTTCCGCAAGGCCGGGTTGGACCCAGAGCACGCGCCGACGACCTGGAACGAGATGCAGGATGCCGCCGGCAAGCTGCTCGCCGCCGGGCATGCGTGCCCGCTGACCACCTCATGGCCGGCTTGGGTGCACGTTGACAATGTCAGCGCGCTAGCCGGCGCGCCGGTGGTCAATGCCAAGGGCGATCTGGCATTCAATGGCTTTGTCGAAGTCCGCCATCTCGCAAAGCTGTCGGCCTGGAAGAAGGCTGGATTGCTGCAAGTCTTTGGTCGTCGGGACGAAGGCGACGACAAGTTCCGCGATGGCGAATGCGCGATGCTGACCTCCAACTCCTCGTCCTACGTCGATTTTCTCGACGCCAAAGGCGTGGAAGTCGGTGTTGCCGCGCTGCCCCATTACGACGATAGCTTTGGCGGGCGCCAAAACACGCTCGCCGACGGTGCCTCGCTGTGGTTCGGGGCCGGTTATAAACCCGCCGAATACCGTCAGGCCACCGCGTTTGTCAAATATCTGCTGAAGACCGACACGCAGATGCAGTTGGTTTCCGCGCATGGCCGTCTGCCGATGACCGACGCCGCCCGTGCTACGCTGCGCGAACGTGGTCCGCGTGGTTTGCGCAACGTGCTGGAGGTTTCCTACGAATCGATGAAGGGCGAGGGCGGGCGCAACCCGGTGCGCGTGTCCGCCATCGATCCGGTACGCATCATTCTGGAAGAAGAGCTGGAACGGCTGTGGGCAGACAAGACTACGCCCAAGCAAGCGCTCGACGAAGCGGTTGCGCGCGGCAACGCTCTCCTGAAGGCGCGGCCGACGCTGAAGCGGGCGAACGTGTTTTGAAACACGCTTTTACAATGCGGAGCAACTTGTAACCTGCTCTCGTGCGTTAATACCTCCATGGAATGTTCCATGGCCCGACAACACGGAGAACCTCATGCAAGTCAAAACGCTCATTCTGACCCTGTGCTTGATCGCCCCGTTGACCGCGATGGCCCAGACCTCGACGCCGCGCGAGACCACTCGCCTGGAGCGTGGTCAGGCCCATGTCCAGCGCATGGAAGACCGCGCCAAAGCCGACGGCGTGGTCACCAAGGGCGAGCGCGCCCGCCTCACGCAGGCTGAGAACGTTGAAAGCCGCCGTATCCGCCGGCAAAAACACGACCGCCAGACCGACTTCAACCACAATGGCGTACGCGATGGCGTCGAGGCGCGCGCGGCCCGTTCCCGCTGAAATCGGACCGATCGGGCAAACCCGCCGCATTCCGGCGGGTTTTTCTTTTAAAATGCTTGATTCGATTGTGTTTGCCAACAGGGCCGTTTCCATGAAAAGCGCAGAAATCCGCGAGAAATTCCTCAAGTTCTTTGAATCCAAAGGCCACCAGATCGTGGCCTCGTCGTCGCTGGTACCGCACGAAGACCCGACACTGCTCTTCACCAACGCCGGCATGAACCAGTTCAAGGACGTCTTTCTCGGCTTCGACAAGCGCCCCTACACCCGCGCCACCACTTCGCAGAAATGCGTGCGTGCCGGCGGCAAGCACAACGACCTCGAAAACGTCGGCTACACCGCGCGCCACCACACCTTTTTTGAAATGCTCGGCAATTTCAGCTTCGGCGACTACTTCAAGCGTGACGCGATCCAATACGCCTGGGAGTTGCTGACCGACGTTTTCAAACTGCCCAAGGATCGCCTCTGGGTCACCGTTTACGCCGAGGACGACGAAGCCTACGACATCTGGACAAAGGAAATCGGCGTGCCGGTCGGGCGTGTGATCCGCATCGGCGACAACAAGGGCGCCCGCTACGCCTCCGACAATTTCTGGATGATGGGCGATACCGGCCCCTGCGGCCCCTGCACCGAAATCTTCTACGACCACGGTGAAGGCATCCCCGGCGGCCCGCCGGGATCGCCCGATGAAGACGGCGACCGCTACATCGAAATCTGGAACAACGTGTTCATGCAGTTCAACCGCGACGAAGCCGGTGTCATGCATCCGCTGCCCAAGCCCTCGGTCGACACCGGCATGGGTCTGGAGCGCATCTCGGCGGTGTTGCAGCATGTGCACGCCAACTACGAAATCGACCTCTTCCAGACGCTGATTGCCGCCGCCCGCCGCGAAACGAAATGCCCGGAGGCCGATACGCCCAGCCTGCGCGTGCTGGCCGACCACATCCGCGCCTGCTCCTTCCTGATCGCCGACGGCGTCATTCCAGGCAACGAAGGGCGCGGTTTCGTGCTGCGCCGGATCATTCGCCGCGCTATCCGCCACGGCTGGAAGCTGGGCGTGCGCGCCCCCTTCTTCCACAAGATCGTTCCAGATCTGGTCACCGAAATGGGCGAGGCCTACCCGGAACTGAAGGCCGGCCAGAGCAAGATCATGGACATGCTGAAGTTGGAGGAAGAGCGCTTCTTCGCCACCATCGAGCACGGCATGGCCATTCTCGACGCCGAACTGGCGGCGATGGCGGCGGCCGGCAACACCGTGTTCAACGGCGAAACCGCCTTCAAGCTTCACGACACCTACGGCTTCCCGCTCGATCTGACTGCCGACATCTGTCGCGAAAAGGGCGTGACCGTCGATGGCGCCGCCTTCGACGCCGCCATGGCGCGCCAGAAGGAGCTGGCGCGTGCCGCCGGCAAGTTCAAGATGGCCGTCCAGCTTGAATACGATGGCCCGGCAACCACCTTCCACGGCTACGAATCGCTCGAAGCCAAGGGCAACGTGCTGGCGCTGTACAAGGACGGTGTCGCCGTCAACGAACTGAAAGAAGGCGAGCTGGGTGTGGTCGTGCTCGACCACACGCCTTTCTACGCCGAATCCGGTGGCCAGGTCGGCGACCGCGGCGCCCTGCACAGCGTGCACGGCATTTTTGCGGTGGAAGATACGCAAAAGGTGCTGGCGGCAGTGTTCGGCCACCACGGTGTGGTCAAAACCGGCACGCTCACGGTCGGCAACGGCGTCACCGCCAAGGTGGACATCGCGGCGCGCGCCCGCACCACCCGCCACCATTCGGCGACGCACCTGATGCACAAGGCGCTGCGTGAGGTATTGGGCGGCCATGTGCAGCAAAAGGGCTCGCTGGTCGATCCCGACAAGACGCGATTCGACTTTGCCCACAATGCGCCGATGACGACCGCCGAAATCCGTAAGGTCGAAGCCATCGTGAACGCCGAAATCCTCGCCAATGCCGCCACCGAAGCGCGTGTGATGCCGCTGGAAGACGCGCAGAAATCCGGCGCCATGATGCTCTTCGGCGAAAAATACGGCGACGAAGTGCGCGTGTGCAGCATCGGCTCCTCCAAGGAATTGTGCGGCGGCACGCATGTGTCGCGCAGCGGCGATATCGGCCTGCTCAAGATCGTGTCGGAAGGCGGCGTGGCCGCCGGCGTGCGCCGCGTCGAGGCGGTGTGCGGCGACGTGGCACTGGCCTGGCTCGACGCCCAGCAGGACGCGCTGGCCGAGGTGACCGCCACCGTCAAGGCGCAACCGCAGGAAGTGGCCGCGCGCGTGGCGCAGGTGGTCGATCAAGTCAAGGCGCTGGAAAAGGAACTGGCGCGCCTGAAATCCAAACTGGCAGCCAGCCAGGGCGACGACCTCGCGGCGCAGGCGATTGACATCAAGGGCGCCAAGGTGCTCGCCGCGGTGATGGAAGGTGCCGACGCCACGGCGCTGCGCGAAACGCTGGACAAGCTGAAAGACAAGCTCAAGTCAGCCGCCATCGTGCTGGCGGCCGTGGCGGACGGCAAAGTCTCACTGGTGGCGGGCGTCACCGCCGACCTCACCGGCAAGGTCAAGGCCGGCGAACTGGTCAACATGGTCGCCCAGCAGGTCGGCGGCAAGGGCGGCGGCCGTCCCGACATGGCGCAGGCCGGCGGCACCGACGTCGCAGCGTTGCCGCAGGCGCTGGCATTGGTCAAGGGGTGGGTGGAAGGGAAGCTGTAAGTTGGGTTTTGATCGGTGTGTTCAGGGATTATGAGGTTGGGGAGGAACCCAAAACTTTGTTGCCGAGGCCCAACTACTTGAACGGACGCAGAGCCATTGCCGGTGGATAAGGACGAAAAGCCAGAGTCCGATTTCAATCCCTCTCTATGGCAATCTCCCCAATGTTTGGGGGGATTAGCCTATTTCCACTCCATTGTTACGGTTCAATTGCATCGAACGCAGTCTACGTAACTCTTTTTTGGCCGCATGGCCGAGCTTTTCGATCTCGCAAATCAGTTTTCTTGTTACGTGGTCTATTTCCACGTCTGTCGCGAGTTGTGAACTGAGTAAAATGCGACCGCTAGGTGCTGTTTGCGCTTCAAGCGATAGATATACAAAGGGGCTCACAGGATATTGAGTGCTTTCCAGCTTCGAAAGTGGGCTGTCGACGATTAGCGTTATCATTTTCTTTTCCTTATCTATTCGCTATTGCATGAGCTTTATTTCGGTAGTTGTCAATAAGCAAGGCGTATTCGGGTGGTGGATCAATAGCGATTAAACCAAACTGCGCAGCATGAAATATCGAAAGTAGCACTGGAAAGTGCAGTCCAGACCAACATGGTGACCCAAAGACATCATATCTGATGCCATGTCTAAACCACCTACCATATTTTTCCGATGTCTTCGTCGCAAGTTCAGCGCTAGCAACGTGTGTTGCGGAGAGGAGCGGGTCGGTCTCATCTGGGCGTGAAGTGATTGGAACGCAAAAACCTTTCTTTAACTTGAAAGCCAGGATTGGGAAAAATGAAATCGTCACTTTGCGAGCATTCACATTTGTGTCGACAATGATGAACCAATCGTTTGTGGACGCGGGAAGGATAAGAGTTTTCTTTCTTGTATTCCAAAAATAGGCAACTACTGCTATCAGTACTGCAAGCATCAGTTCTGCGATAGTTATTGTCACCGTTAAATCTCCAAAGGATTGCGCGGTCTTATCGGAAGAAGATCTATTGTTGGATAACTTGGGGTGTTATATCGATTCACTAGAAATCACATCGTAATTTTTGATGACATTGGATAGTGAAGACATGATTGTAAATGGCAATGTTGGAAGGAATAACGCTTCAATCCGATTCGCCGTCGTACGGCAGGTGGTTGGTGTAGCGCAGTTTGGAGAGCGCGCCGATGCGGCCCATGTCGTATTCCAGCTTGACGATGTCGCGGCCCATGGCGTCGCGGGCGGTGACCATGCCGAGCGGCTTGCCGTTGTCGTCGACCACGCAGACGTGGCTGAAATCGCCTTCGACCATCTGGATCAGCGCAAAGCCGAGGGTCAGGCCGCCGCGTACGGTAACCGGGTCGGTGATCATCACGTCGCCCATTTTGGTTTTGTCGAAATCGACCTTGTTGGCGAGCATCTTCATGGCGTCGCGCTCGGTAAAGATGCCGACAAACTTGTCTTTTTCGATGATGGGCAGGCCGCTCAGGCGCTTTTCCCACATCAATTGGCAGGCGGCGCGGACGGTCATGTCGCGGGTGCCGCTGATCAGTGGATCGTTGGCGATGATTTCGCTGATGGTTCTGGACATGCTATGGACTCCCTGAAGTTGTTCGCTGATTCCGTGGCATCGCCGGGGGCAGGCTCGGCGGATATTCGATCATAGCGCATTCGCCGGGCGCGTCGCAGCCCTGGCGAGGCGGCCATGCAGTGGCGGTCATTCGCTTTTTTCCCTCCCCAGGCTGTGCGCCCAGGCCAGGGCCTGCATTGTGCACTGGTTGAGCGCGGCGAGGTCGAGGCCGGCGAAACTGGGCAGAGTCTCGGCAATGGTGCCGGGGTCTCCGGATTCGGCCGCGGCGGTGAGCTCGAGCAGTTTGCCCAGCTCGCCTTTCGACTCGACCAGTGCGTCGCGCACCGGGTCGGGCAGGGCCAGCGGCGCGACGATGTCGGCCATGGGTATGCCGACCAGCGCAGGCATCAGCGACATGATGCCGACCATGAAGCTTTCGTCGGCCAGCGCCTTGTCGCCCTTTTTGACGAAATCGGCGAGCAGTTCCATCAGACGCCCGCGCGTGGCGGCCATCTGGAGCAGTGGGTTTTCCATGCCCTGGTCGGTGCCCGAGGCGAACAGCAGCAGTTGCAGCCAGCGCTGAAGCTGGCGCCGGCCGAGCACGGTGATGGCATGGCGCAGCGAATTGATGCGGACGGTGCAGCCAGCGCCGACGGAATTGGTCAGGCGCAGCAGGTTGACGGTCAGCCCCGGCTCCGGTTTGAAGGCGGCTTCGAGATCGGCGGTGTCGGCGTCGGAGAGCAGCAAGCCCATCAGTTTCATCAGCGCCATTTGCGAGTGGCTGAGTTTCTTGCCCGCCAGCACGGTCGGCTTGGCGAAGTAGTAGCCCTGAAAAAGGTCGTAGCCGAGGCGCAGACATTCGTCCTTCTGTTCCCGCGAATCGACCTTTTCGGCGAGGAGCCGCTTGTTCAGTGGCTTGAGCCGCTGCGTCAAGGTAACCAGTTCGGCAGGGGAAAGCGGTTGCAAGTCGACCTTGATGATGTCGACGAGGTCGAGCAGCGCCTGGTATTCGGGGCTGACCTGGATCACGTCATCCAGCGCCAGCGTGAAGCCCTCGGCTTTCAGGCTGCGGCAGCGTTCGATCACTTCCGGCGTCGGCGGCACGGTTTCGAGAATCTCCAGCACGACGTTCTGGCAGGGCAGCAGTTCCAGCATGTCGCTGAAAAGAAAATCGACGTCGACATTGATGAAACCCAGGCAGTGCCCGAGCGCGTCGGCCACGCCCAGTTCGGTAAACGCGTTGGCAATGACGGTGGCGGTGGCGGTGACGCCGTCGGTCACCTGAGCGGCGTTTTGTGTGCCGCCGCGAAACAGCAGTTCATAGGCCACCAGCCGTTGGGAGCGGTCGAGAATGGGCTGGCGGCCGAGAAAAAACGCGCTGGCGGGGCTGTCGGGCATGTCAGAACGGCAACGCCACGCCCGGCCACACCGCCGAAATGGCGCGGTGGAAATCGGCCTGGATGCGCGCCAGCGCCGCCGGGTTATCTGCCTCGAAACGCAGCACCACCACCGGCGTGGTGTTCGAGGGGCGGGCGAGACCAAAGCCGTCGGCGTATTCGACGCGCACGCCGTCGATGGTGATGATCTGCTCGGCGCCGCTGAAGGTGGCGGACTGCTTCAGTTTGTCGATCAGCGCGAAAGGCTCGCCTTCGGCCATCTTGATGTTGAGTTCGGGGGTGCTGGTGGCGTTGGGCAGGGCTTTGAGCGTCGCCGACGGGTCGGTGCTCCGGCTGAGGATTTCGAGCAGGCGGGCACCGGCGTAGAGGCCGTCGTCAAAGCCGAACCAGCGCTCCTTGAAGAAGACGTGGCCGCTCATTTCGCCCGCCAGTGGCGCGTCGGTTTCCTTGAGTTTTTTCTTGATTAGCGCGTGGCCGGTGTTCCACATGGTCGGGCGGCCGCCATGCTGCTTGATCCACGGCGCCAGCAGGCGCGTGCATTTGACGTCGAAGATGATCTCGCCACCTGGTACGCGGGAAAGCACGTCGGCGGCAAACAGCATCAACTGACGGTCGGGGAAGATGATCTCGCCATCCTTGGTGACGACGCCCAGGCGGTCGCCGTCGCCGTCGAAGGCGATGCCCAGTTCGGCGTCGGTGGTCTTGAGGGCGTGGATCACGTCTTCGAGGTTTTCCGGCTTGGAGGGGTCGGGGTGATGGTTGGGGAAGTTGCCATCCACTTCGCAGAAAAGCGGCACGATCTGGCAGCCGAGCCGGGTGAACAGTTCGGGCGCCACCGCGCCGGCGACGCCGTTGCCGCAATCCATCACGATCTTGAGGGGGCGGGCCAGCTTGATGTCGGACACAATGCGCTCGACATAGGCGGCGCGCACGTCGGCGCTGCGGCGCTGCCCGGTGCCGCTGTGCAGGTCGCCGGCTTCGATGCGCGCTTTCAGCGCCTGGATCGCGTCGCCGGCCAGGGTTTCGCCGCCGATGACCATTTTCAGACCGTTGTAATCCGGCGGATTGTGGCTGCCGGTGACCGACACGCAGCTATGGCAACCGAGCTGGTGCGCGGCGAAATAGCTGAGCGGGGTCGGCACGCAGCCAATGTCGATGGCGTCCATGCCGGCGGCGTTGATGCCGTCCATCAACGCGCCCGCGAGGTCGGGGCCGGAAAGGCGGCCGTCGCGCCCGACCGCGATGGCGGTCTGTTGCCGGTCGCGGGCCAGGCTGCCGAGGGCGCGACCGATACGGCGAACGATGTCGGGTGTCAGCGATTTGCCGACGATACCGCGAATGTCATAGGCCTTGAAAATCTCCGCAGGAAGTGGGGTGTTCATGGTTCTGCTCCGGCAAGTGGGCGATAAAGAAGTGTAAGAGCCTTTGTGGCAGCCAGTCCAGTCGCCCCGGAAAAGGGCCGCTGACAAAGCCGACGTGACCGCCCTGCGGCGGTTGTTCCAACACGACGCCTGGGCCGATTTCGGCCGGTGTGGGCAGATGGCGGGCGGGCAGGAAAGGGTCGTTGCGCGCGTTCAGCACCAGCGCGGGCAGGTGGATGCCGCGTAGCCAGGGTTTGCTGGAGGCGCGGGTCCAGTAATCGTCGGCGCCGGCAAAACCATGCAGCGGCGCGGTGACGGCGTCATCGAACTGGTAGAGGTTGCGGGCGCGGCGCATGGCGCGGGCGTCGAAGCAGCCGGGGTGGCGCAAAAGACGTTCTTCGCAGCGCGATTTCAGGGTGTCGAGAAAATGTCGTGTGTAGATGCGATTGAAACCGCGCGCCAGCGTGTGCCCGCAGGCGGCGAGATCGACAGGCGCGGAGATGGCGGCGATGGCGGCCACCTGTTCCTGCGCTGTTTCGCCTTGTTCGCCCGCCCATTTGAGCAGGGCGTTGCCGCCGAGCGAGACCCCGGCGGCGAATAACGGCGCCGAGCCCGCCAGCGCGCGGGCGCGCGCGAGCAGCCAGGCGATCTCGGCGGAATCGCCGGAATGGTAGCCGCGCGGCAGGCGGTTCAGTTCGCCCGAGCAGCCGCGAAAATGCGGCAACGCGAAGCGCCAGCCGCGCTGTCGGGCAGCGTGGGCGAGGGCGAGCGCATAGTGCGAGCGCGAACTGCCCTCCAGGCCGTGAAAGAGCATCAGCAGCGGGGCGGTGGCGGGGCCGTCGATCAGATCAACGTCGATGAAATCGTCATCGGGTGTTTCCCAGCGTTCGCGTCGGAACGGCGGCCGCTTCGGCTTGATCATCAGCGGCCACAGGGTTTGGGCGTTGCCGCCCGGAAGCCAGGCGGGGGCGCGGTAGGGGCGCATCAGTGCAGCACGCGGGGCGGCGTGTCGTCGCCGCCGTGATTTTCCGGCGCGTGGGCTTCGTTGGCGGCCGAAGCGTGCCGGCTGACCAGGCGCCAGCCGTGCGCGCCGCGCGAATAGACATGGGTCACGAACAGCGGGCCGTGCGCGCTGTTGTCTTCGCCGATATAGACGGTCTCGACGAGGTGGTGAATGGCCAGCAGCATGCCTTGCCATTGCGCCAGCCGTTGCGATTCGACACGTATCCGCGAGTTGTTGAAGATGCTGCGCCAGCTGTCGCGGATCAGCCCGATACCGAGCAGCTGGACGCCGGTGGGGTGAATGCAGACGGCTTCGTCGTCCTCGGACCAGACGGCCATGACCGCTTCGGCGTCGCCCTGTTCGAGCGCTTCGTAAAAGGCGGTTTCGGCATCTTCGGGGGTGGCGAAAAGAATCGGGCGCAGTGAGGTGGGCATTACAGGCATTCCAGGCAGGTTTCTAGCACGCGCGCAGGGGCCAGTCCGTTGAGGCAGTCGAGATGGCCGAGCGGGCAGGTGCGCTTGAAGCAGGGGCTGCACGACAGGCCGAGCGAGAGAACGCGGGCGCGGCGGGAGAGCGGTGGCGTGAATCCGGGCGAAGACGAGCCGAACAGAGCGACCAGCGGGCGGTTCAGCGCGGCGGCGACATGCATCAACCCCGAATCGTTGCAGACGGTGAGTTCGGCGCGGGCGATCAGGTCGATGGCCTGGTCGAGTCCGGTACGGCCGCACAGGTTGGTGCAGAGGCCCGGCGCCAGGCGATCGATCTCGTCGGCGACCGGCGCATCCTTGGGCGAGCCGAGCAGCCAGATACGATGCCCGCGTTCGGCCAGTGCCATGGCGAGGGCGGCGAAATGGGCGGCGGGCCAGCGCTTGGCGGGGCCGTATTCGGCGCCCGGGCAGAACACCACCGGGCGGGCTTCCGCCGTGAGGCCGAGCACCGCGAGCGTGGCGGTCTGCTGCTCGGTGGTCGATACCAGGCGAGGTTCGGCAACCGGGCGGCTGAGCGGCGAGCCGACGGGCTGCGCGAGTTGGGCGAAGCGTTCGACCATCAGCGGCAGGGCGGCTTTGTCGAGCGTGTGGCGAACATTGACGAGGCCATAGCGATGCTCGCCGGTAAAGCCGACGCGCTCGGGAATGGTGGCGAGGAAGGGCACCAGAGCCGATTTCAGCGAATTGGGCAGCACATAGGCGCGCGCATAACCGCTGGTGGCCAGTTGGCGGGCAAGGCGGTGGCGCGCGGCGAGCGAGAGTTGGCCGTGTCCGAAGGGGCTGTCGATGACGGCTGCGATCTCCGGCATCCGGCGCAGTACCGGTGCGACCCAGCGCGGTGCCAGCACGTCGAGCGTCAGCGCCGGCTCGGCAGCGTGCAGACGGGCGAACAGCGGCTGGGCGAGGATGGTGTCACCGATCCACGAGGGGGCGACGACAAGCGCTTTCATCAGTGTGGCTCGGGTGCGAGCCGTTCGGGCGCCGGCGGCGCCGGACGAACGGCCTGCAATCAGTGTGCTTTCGGCAATTCACCCTTGAAGGCGTACTGCGCGCCGCAGTAGGGGCAGACGGCCTGGCCGGTGTGGGCGACATCCAGATAGACGCGCGGATGCTGCGACCAGAGCGGTGCGTCGGGACGCGGGCAGTGTAGCGGCAAATCCTTTTCGGTGAGTTCGATGACCTTGTTTTCGCTCATGGCATGTCCTCTCAAACCATCGCCAGCCATTCGGCGTGCTGGCCGTTACGGCCGTAGACCGCGTCGAAATAGCGTTCCTGCAATTGCAGCGTGATCTGGCCGCGATGACCGATGCCGATCTGGCGACCATCGAGTTCGCGGATTGGCGTGACTTCGGCGGCGGTGCCGGTGAAGAAGGCTTCATCGGCGGCGTAGACCTCATCGCGCGTGATGCGCTTTTCCAGTACCGGAATACCCAACTCTTCGGCGAGCTGAATGACCGTGGCGCGGGTGATGCCCTCGAGGCAGGAGGTCAGGTCGGGGGTGTAGAGCCTGCCCTTCTTGACGATGAAGAGGTTTTCGCCGGCGCCTTCGGCAACGTAACCTTCCGGATCGAGCAGCATCGCTTCGTCATAGCCGTCGTTGGTGGCCTCGTTGTTGGCGAGAATGGAGTTGATGTAATGGCCGCAAGCCTTGGCGCGCACCATCGAAATATTGACGTGGTGGCGGGTGAAACTGGAAGTCTTGACGCGGATGCCGCGTTGCAGGCCTTCTTCACCGAGGTAGGCGCCCCACGGCCAGGCAGCGATGGCGACATGCACTTGCGCGCCCTTGGGCGACACGCCGAGCTTTTCCGACCCGTAGAAGGCGAGTGGCCTCAGATAGCCGGATTCCAGTCCGTTGGCGCGGATCACTTCTTTCTGTGCCTCGTTGATGGTGGCCTTGTCGAAAGGCATGGCCATCTGAAAGATGTGCGCGGAGTTGAACAGGCGGTCGGTGTGGTCTTCCAGCCGGAAAATGGCGGTGCCTTGTACGGTCTTGTAGGCGCGGACGCCTTCAAAGACGCCCATGCCATAGTGCAGGGAGTGGGTCAGGACGTGGGTGGTGGCGTCGCGCCACGGCACCAGCTTGCCGTCGTACCAGATAAAGCCGTCGCGATCCGACATGGACATGGTTTCGTCTCCGAATGTGCTCTCGAAAGTCTTGGATTCTAGCCGATTTCGGCGGGTAAAATGGCGCTTTTGCGCGGGATAAGGCGATGATCTGGAAGCCGAACGTGACGGTGGCGGCCGTGGTTTTCCGCGACGGACGCTATCTGCTGGTGGAAGAGGAAACCGATGCGGGATTGCGTTTCAATCAGCCGGCGGGGCATCTCGAATTCGGCGAGAGCCTGATCGACGCGGTTGCGCGCGAAACGCTGGAAGAGTCGGCCTATCATTTCGTGCCCACCGCGCTGGTGGGGATTTATCACTGGCACAACCCGGTTCGCGATCTCACCTATCTGCGCTTCGCCTTTACTGGCGAGCTGTACGGGTGGGAGGCCGGACGGCGGCTGGATGACGGCATTGTGGCGGCGCACTGGCTGACGTCCGCCGAGATCGCCGCCGCCGAGGCGCGGCACCGCAGCCCGATGGTCGCCGCGTGCATCGCCGACCACGCGGCCGGGCGGCGCTATCCGCTCGAATCGCTGACGTATTATGGCTAAGCAGGTTCGCCCCCTTTTGCTTGAGGTTCTGGAATGACTGGAAAAACCGTGGTCGTCGGGTTGTCCGGCGGCGTTGATTCCGCCGTGGCGGCATTGTTGCTGAAACGCCAGGGCTGGCGGGTCGTCGGCCTGTTCATGAAGAACTGGGAAGACGACGATGACGACGAATACTGCTCCTCGCGTCAGGATCTGGTCGACGTGATGAGCGTGGCCGATGTTATCGGCATCGACGTCGAGGTGGTGAATTTCGCCCGGGAATACAAGGATCGCGTTTTTGCCGAATTCCTGCGCGAATATCAGGCCGGGCGCACCCCCAATCCCGATGTGCTGTGCAATTCCGAGATCAAGTTCAAGGCCTTTCTCGACCATGCCATGCGGATGGGTGCCGATCGCATCGCCACCGGGCATTATGCCGGCGTGCGCGAGTTCGATGGCCGCTTTCAGTTGCTGAAAGCTGAAGACGGCACCAAGGATCAAAGCTATTTCCTCTACCGCCTGAACCAGGCGCAACTCGCCCGCGCCGTGTTTCCGCTCGCCGACGTCTACAAGCGCGACGTGCGCCGGATCGCCGAGGCGGAGGGCTTGCACGTCGCCGCCAAGAAGGATTCGACAGGCATCTGCTTCATCGGCGAACGGCCGTTCAAGGAATTCCTGATGCGCTACCTGCCGCCCCAGAAAGGCGAGATTCGCCGGCTGGACGACGGCAAACCGCTCGGCGAGCACGACGGGTTGATGTACCACACCCTCGGCCAGCGCAAAGGATTGCACATCGGTGGCCTCAGGGAGAAAGGGCGGCCCGGCGGCGGCGAGCACGATGCGTGGTTTGTCGCCGGCAAGGACATGGAAAAGAATGTGTTGTATGTGGTGCAGGGGCACGACCATCCGGCGCTGTTCCGCAACGCTCTCAAGGCCGAGCAGTTATCCTGGGTGGCAGGCGAAGACCCGCATACACACTGGGTTTACACCGCCAAGCCGCGCTATCGCACGGCCGATCAGCCCTGCGAAATCGAAAGATTGGATGCCGCCAGCTGCGAACTCCGCTTCGCCGAGCCGCAGTGGGCGCTGACGCCGGGGCAGTCGGTCGTGGTATACGAATCGCGCGTGTGCCTGGGCGGCGGCGTGATTGTCTGAGTCCCCGTTTGTTTCGCAAAGTCGATCAGGCGCGAAGGCCCGCGTTTTGCGTTGGACGACCCGACCAATGAGTTGCATGCCGTGCTGAAAGCCATTCTTTGGGACAATGACGGCGTTTTGGTCGATACCGAACGTCTTTTCTTCGAGGCGAGCCGGGCGTTTTTTGGCGCCGTTGGTATCAATTTGACCGCCGACGACTTTCTGACGTTCTTCCTTTGTCAAGATATCGGGATCTGGCATCGGTTTCGTGAATTGGGATATTCTGAATCGGAGATCATCGAAGCAAGAAGTCGGCGCAATGCGATGTATTCCGATCAATTGGTTCAGGCGAGTTCGCTGGCGCGGCCGGGGATTCCGGAACTCCTTCGTGCACTGAATGGCAGGCCCAGGATGGGTGTGGTGACCAGTGCGAGTCAGGCGCATTTTGATGTAATTCATCGAAATTTGCCGATGCGTCCAAGCTTTGAGTTTGTGTTGACCGCGGAACAATACGCCGCGCCGAAGCCCCATCCCGAGCCCTATCTGTTAGCGCTGGATCGGCTAGGGCTGCCACCGGAGGAATGTATTGCGGTCGAAGACTCACCGCGTGGTTTGCAAGCGGCCAACGCTGCTGGATTGCGTTGCATCGTGTTGAAAACCGAGCTTACGCGGGGGTACGATTTTCGAGATGCTTTTGCCTTGGTTGACAGCGTGCCGCAACTTGCGGGGTTGCTTGACGATATGCAGTGCGATAGATGATGGTTCTGGAACGCTGAGTCACAAAAAGAATGGCGCCGCAGCGCCTTCCGTTTTAATGCCTTCGCCGTTTTAATCGTGCGGTACCGTTTCGGCGAAAGAAGGGCGTTGCATCAGCTTTTCATACAGCTTGGCGAGGTTGGGGTGGGTTTCTTGCCAGTTGATCTCGGCAAAGCGGAAATTGAGGTAACCCAGCGCGGTACCGACTGTGACATCGGCCAGCGAAAAATGCGTGCCCATGCAGAAGGCGCCGTCGCCAAGCTGATCGGCCATGAACTCCAGCGCGCGGATGATCTTGCCTTGCTGCCGTTCGATCCAGGCTGGGCTTTGTTCCTTTTTCGGCCGGCGGGTTTCGTAAACAATCGCCACGGCGGCATCGAGCAGGCCGTCAGCGGTTGCTTCCCAGCGCTTGACCTCGGTACGCGCACGATTAGGTGCCGGCAGCAGTTTGTTGTTTGGTGTGACGTTGTCGATATACTCGACGATGACCCGCGAATCGAACAGGGACGTGTCGTCATCCAGCACCAGGACCGGAATCTTGCCGAGTGGGTTGTAACCCGGCACTTGGCTGCCCGGAGCGGTGGGGTTGTCCAGCACGAACTCGTAGTCGATTTTTTTCTCGGCCAGGACGATACGCACCTTGCGAACAAACGGACTGGAGGGCAAGCCGATCAACTTCATTGTTTGTCATAATGGCATAAGTAACGGGACCATTATAACCCAGCGAAGCCTTCCTGCACCCATGACAACAAGGTTCGCCATGTCACGGAAATACAAGGGTTTTCTGCTGACACTGACTAAGGTAATATCTCCTTTTCGCCAAAAATGAACGCCATGAATCTCGATTCCCTGACCGCTCTTTCCCCGCTTGACGGCCGCTATGCCGCCAAGGTTGATGCACTGCGCGCGCATTTTTCAGAATTCGGCCTGATCCACCGTCGCCTACAGGTTGAGATCGAGTGGCTGAAAGCGCTGGCGGCGGAAAAGCATTTCAAGGAGATTCCAGCCTTTTCGAAAGACACCATTGCCGAGCTCGATGCGCTGGTGGCTGACTTTTCGCCGAAAGATGCCGAGGCGGTCAAGAAGATCGAGGCGGAGACCAATCATGATGTCAAGGCGCTCGAATACTGGATCAAGAAGAAGCTCAAGAAAAACGACGAGGTGACGCGGGTGGGCGAGTTCATCCATTTCGCCTGCACCTCCGAAGATATCAACAATCTGTCGCATGCACTGATGTGTCAGCACGCCCGCAACAAAGTGCTGCTGCCGGCGCTGGACAAGATTGTTTCCCGCCTGCGCGAGTTGGCGCACACTTACGCCGAAGTGCCGATGATGAGCCGCACGCACGGCCAGCCGGCGACGCCGACAACGATGGGCAAGGAAATGGCCAACGTCGTCTTTCGCCTCGAACGCGCTCGCGTGCGCATCGCGGCGGTCAGCCTGCTCGGCAAGATCAACGGCGCGGTCGGCAACTACAACGCCCACTTGGCGGCCTACCCGGATTTTGACTGGGAGGGGTTCGCCCGGCGCTTCGTCGAATCGCTCGGCCTCGAATTCAATCCCTACACCATCCAGATCGAGCCGCACGATGCGCTGGCCGAACTGTTCGACGCCTTTGCGCGCGCCAACAGCATCCTGGTCGACCTCGACCGCGATGTGTGGGGCTATATCTCGCTCGGGTTCTTCAAGCAGAAGCTGAAGGCCGGCGAAGTCGGCTCGTCGACCATGCCGCACAAGGTGAACCCGATCGATTTCGAGAATTCGGAAGGCAATCTCGGCCTCGCCAACGCGGTCTTGCGCCACCTGGCGGAGAAATTACCGGTCTCGCGCTGGCAGCGCGATCTGACCGATTCGACCGTGCTGCGCAACATGGGCGTCGGTCTGGGCTATGCGCTGCTCGGGTACGACTCGCTGCAGAAAGGCCTGAACAAGCTGGAAATCAACGCCGAGCGCATGCTGGACGATCTCGACGCCAACTGGGAGTTGCTCGCCGAGCCGATCCAGACCGTGATGCGCCGCTATGGCATCGCCAAACCCTATGAAAAGCTGAAGGCGCTGACCCGCGGCCAGCGCGTTTCCAAGAAACGCATGCAGGCTTTCGTGCAGAAGCTTGCCATTCCCGACGCCGCCAAAGCCGAACTGCTCGCGCTGACGCCGTGGGACTACACCGGCAAGGCCGCTGAACTGGCGAAAAGAATTTGAACACTTGAGAAATTGAATGGCTGTATTTGCTGAAAATCTGAAAAAACTGCCCGGCGTGTCGCATCTCGCCGGGCTCTGCCTGCTTGATCGCCATGGCGGTTTTGTGGCCACGATCGAAAACCGGCCCGGTAGCCAGGGCTCGCTGGCGGTGTATCACCATCTCGCCCAGAAATTCGGGGCCATTACGCCCGAGGCGGCCAAAAACGGACTGGAACTTTACGCCGAGCATACGGCCGATGCGCGGGCGAATCCGGGCAAGCATCCGAACATTGATCGGTTGATCGCTGTCAACGACGACGACGCCACGCTGAACGTCAAGCACGTCTTCGCCTGCTGCGCGTGAGCGGCAGGTGCGAAGACCACTGTTTGCGGGTTGTCGGGAACATTAGCGCGGCAGAACTCTCCAATGAGCTCCCAACCTCGTTACGGAGAACCGTCATGCTGAAGAAAGCCCTCGCGATCGTTGCCCTGTTCGCATTTGCCGCCGGTGCGCAGGCCCAGATGAAGCCGGAGGATCAGATCAAGTTCCGCCAGTCCGGCTACAGCTTTATGGGCTGGAACATGGGCAAGATCAAGGCGCAGGTCATCGATGCGCCGGCCAATTACAACAAGGAACAAGTACTGGCCGCCGCACGCGTCATCGCCGCCATTGCTAATTCCGGCATGGGCGCGCTTTACGGGCCGGGTACCGACAAGGGCAAGGGTTGGCACGAAACCCACCTGAAGCCGGAATTCTTCCAGCAGCAGGACGAAGTGCGCAATGTGGCGATGACCTTCATCAAGGAATCCAACGAACTGGCCAAGGTTGCGGAAAGCGGTGACGTCAATTCGATCAAGGCGCAGTTCGGCAAGGTGGCCGATTCCTGCGGCGCTTGCCACAAGAAGTTCCGCCGCGAAGACTGAAACGGAGGCGCCGGACCGGGCGCCAAGCCCAATGCCGCGAGCGGCTCGATTCCCCCGCTCGTGGCAGTACGCATAGTAGTAGGCGGCGTGTTGGAAAGCCGCATCGATTCTCAGCCTGATCCTGCCCAGCAAGTCTAGACAATGGATTTCATCGGGTGGCGGTACCGCGCAATCTCGATCTCTGTCCCTGGCTCGAGCCGCAAAATCTCGACAAATCCGAGGTTCCGCATCAGAAGCTGAAGCGACAGCAAGTATTACCCCGATTCAGGGCTGCGAGTGTGACTTGGCGATGGCTTCGGCGAGGTTGGTGGCGAAAACGGACATAGGTCGGACGGAAGCACCCAGCACTCAGCACTCATGGTGAAGTCGGGGTCACGCTTGGCTAGCGTTCTTTTTTGAAGCCTCGGGCCGACAGGAGCGCGATGGTTAAGGTACGCTACCAAGCACTTGTGTACTCGGTGAGAACGGCTGTCGGCGGTTCCCTTGCCGTTATCGATCCGCGAGCAGTTGCTGGTGCGTTACCAGCTTGAAGCGGGAGGTGGCGGGGGCGGGGGAAGCCAGGCGCCGCTGGCGGCCCACATGGCCCCGAAAGCGATGAGCAGCGCCAGCACGAGCGCCGGCCAGCGCCCGCCGCGCGCATCTTCGCCTCGTTCGACCTGTTTTTTTCCGGTTAGCATGGGTTTCAGCAGATTGTCTTTCTTGAAGTGGGTGTAAAACACGATTGCTGCGAAATGCAGGCCGATCAGCACCAGTAAAATATCGAAGCCTAGGTGATGCAATCCGGTCAGGCGTTCGCTGAGTCCGCTACCAACGAGGCTTTGTAGAAAGCCGTTGAAGCCGCTGTCGTCGCTGGTGGCGAAAAGACCGGTGCCGAGTTGGAGCGAAATGAGCCCCAGCAGACCCAGCACCGACAACGCACCGAGCGGATTGTGTCCATGGCCATGCCAGCGCCCGCGGAGGTAATCGGCGATCACGGCTGGGCCACGTACAAAGTTCGCAAAGCGGGCATAGGTCGAGCCGACAACACCCCAGGCGAGCCGAAAGCTGATCAGGCCGATGATCAGAATGCCGATGCGCCCGTGCCAGACCATCCACGAACCGGCCTGTTCGCCGGTGAACCAGGCGGCCCCAATTGCGGCAACGAGGAGCCAGTGGAAAGCACGGGTAGGTAGATCCCAGAGGTGGATAGTCTTCATCTTGAAATCCCGGTGGGGCGCACATGCAGTTAGAGCATAACGTGCGGTATCGGTTCGCAGGCCAGGCTAGAAACAGCAAGGCCGCCTCGTGGGCGGCCTTGGGAGAAGCACTATAAGGATCAGACGACGGCGCCGTCCTCGTTGGCACCTTCGACAGCTTCCTTCTTCGGCTTGATGAACTGCTCCCGCGAGACGCCCAGCCACATGACCAATGGCGAAGCCACCAGCACCGACGAGTATATGCCGAAACAGATGCCGATGGTCAGTGCCAGCGCGAAGTAGTACAGCGTCTCGCCGCCGAAAATCAGCATCGACAGCACCATCAGCTGCGTGCAGCCGTGCGTGATGATGGTCCGGCTGATGGTGCTGGTGATGGCGTGATCGAGCACCTGTGGCGTGGAAAGCCCGCGCACCTTCTTGAAGGTTTCGCGGACCCGGTCGAAGACCACGACCGACTCGTTCACCGAATAGCCAAGCACGGCTAGAACCGCCGCCAGTACAGACAGCGAGAATTCCCACTGAAAGAAGGCGAAGAAGCCGAGGATGATGACCACGTCGTGCAGGTTGGCGATGATGGCCGAGACCGAGAAGCGCCATTCAAAGCGGAACGCAAGATAAATCACGATGCCGACCACCACCAGGAACAGCGCCATGGCGCCATTCTCGGCCAGTTCCTTGCCGACCTGCGGGCCGACGAACTCGACTCGCTGCAAGGCGGCGCCCGGCGCATCGGCGGCCAGCGCAGACATGACCTTGTCGCCAACCTGGGCGCTGTTCTGGTCGCCCTTCAGCGGCAGGCGAATCAGCACGTCTTGCGACGAACCGAAGTTCTGTACGGCGAAGTCTGTGTAGTTGGCCTTGCCGAGGGCGTCGCGGATCTTGTCGAGTTCCGCCGCCTGCTGGTATTTCACCTCGATCAGCGTGCCGCCGGTGAATTCGACCGAGAGGTGCAGGCCCTTGAAGAACAGGAAGAACACCGCGAGCAGAAAGGTGACCAGCGAAATGATGTTGAACTTCAGCGCATGGCGCATGAAGGGAATGTCGTTGTGGATGCGGAAAAATTCCATGGCTTATTCCCCCTTCGCCGCGGCAATGCCCGGCTTCCAGACCTGGCCGATAGGCAGCGAGGTCAGTTTCTTGCGGTTGCCGTAGATCAGGTTGACCAGCCCGCGCGACACGAACACGGCCGAGAAGATCGAGGTCATGATGCCCAGACAGTGAACCACTGCAAAGCCGCGCACCGGGCCGGAACCGAAGATCAGCAGCGCCAGACCGGCGATCAGCGTGGTGATGTTGGAGTCGAGAATGGTGCCGAAGGCGCGTTCGTAACCTTCCGAAATGGCGGCTTGCGGCGAGACGCCGGCCCGCAGTTCTTCGCGGATACGCTCGTTGATCAGCACGTTGGAGTCGATGGCCATGCCTAGCGTCAGCGCGATGGCGGCAATGCCGGGCAAGGTCAGCGTGGCTTGCAGCATCGAGAGCAGCGCGATCAGGAAGAGCAGGTTGGCCGACAGTGCGACGACCGACACCGCGCCGAAGATCTGGTAATAGACGATCATGAACAGCGCGATCGCGGCGAAGCCCCACATCGTTGAATGGAAGCCCTTCTTGATGTTCTCAGCGCCCAGCGACGGGCCGATGGTGCGTTCCTCGACGATGTCCATCGGTGCGGCCAGCGAACCGGCGCGCAACAGCAGCGCGACGTCGTTGGCTTCGGTGGTGGTCATCTTGCCGGAGATCTGGACACGTCCGCCGCCAATTTCGCTGCGGATCACCGGTGCCGTCACGACTTCACCCTTGCCCTTTTCAATCAGCAGGATGGCCATGCGCTTGTTGACGTTCTCGCGCGTGACGTCCTTGAAGATGCGGGCGCCGGCGGAGTCGAGCGTGAGGTGAACGGCCGGTTCGTGCGTCTGGTTGTCGAAGCCGGGTTGCGCATCGGTCAGGCGGTCGCCGGTCAGCACGACCTGCTTCTTGACCAGAATCTTCTGGGCGCCGCGCTCGGTGTAAAGCTCGGTGCCAAAGGGCGGGTTGCCGGCCAGCGCCGCTTCGATGCCGCCGCTGGAATCGTCCACCATGCGGATTTCCAGAGTGGCCGTGCGGCCGAGAATATCCTTGGCCTTGGCGGTGTCCTGCACGCCGGGCAACTGCACGACGATGCGGTCGGCGCCTTGCTGCTGGATCACCGGTTCGGCGACGCCGAGTTCGTTGATCCGGTTATGCAGGGTCTGGATATTCTGCTTCAGCGCGAATTCCTGAAGGCGCTTGATCGCTTCCGGCTTCAGGGTGGCGGTCAGCTTCAGATCGTCGCCCTCGCCGCTTTCAAGCAGCGCCAGATCGCCCTGGTGGTCGGAAAGCACGTTCTTGGCCTTCTCGCGCGTGTCGGCTTCGCGGAACTTGATGACCAGGCGCTCCCCCTCGCGGTTGATGCCGGCATGGCGGATGTTCTTGTCGCGCATCAGCGTGCGCAGGTCGGCGCCGACGTTGTCGAGCCGCTTGGTCAGCGCGCCCTTCATGTCGACTTGCAGCAAGAAGTGCACACCGCCGCGCAGATCGAGGCCGAGGTACATCGGTAGAGCGTGCAGGCTGGTCAGCCACGTGGGCGAAGCGGAAAGCAGGTTCAGGGCAACGACATACTGCGGGTCGCTGGCATCCGGATTGAAGGCTTTTTCGAGCACATCCTTGGCCTTCAATTGTGTATCGGTGTCCTTGAAGCGGGCCTTGACACCGTTCGGGTCAAGCTGGATGCCGTCGTGCTGGAGACTGGCGTTCTTCAGCGTCGATTCGGCACGGTCGAGCGCCGCCTTGTCGATCTTGATGGTCGCCTTGGCGCTGGAAAGTTGCACGGCAGGCGATTCGCCGAAAAAGTTGGGGAGCGTATAGATCAAACCCAGCACCAGCGCGATGGCGATGGTGAGGTTCTTCCAAAGAGGATAGCGATTCATGGCGGCCGAAATGATTCGGGCGGAAGAGAATCCGCCCGTGGGGTGAATTAGAGCGACTTCAGCGTGCCCTTGGGCAGCACCATCGAAATAGCACTGCGCTGGACCGTGATGTCGACGCCGCCATCCTTGCCTTCGGCGATCTCGACGCGAACGTAATTATCGCCGACCTTGGTGATGCGACCGGTGATGCCGCCCTGGGTAACCACCTCGTCACCCTTCTGGAGGGCGTCGACCATGGCTTTGTGTTCCTTCATTTTCTTTTGCTGCGGGCGGATCATCAGAAACCAGAGGACACCGAACATCACCACCATCAGCACGAGGCCGGTGTAGTCCTGGGCGCCGCCGGTGGCGGCCTGTTGCGCATAGGCGAGACTGATCATGGGCTTGTTCTCCTGAAATTCATTTTTTGCAAAACGGACAATTCTATCATTGAGTTAGGGGGTTTCCGTTGCACGGGTATTGCGGATGCGCGCGGCGGTGTCCGCCAGCGTACCGGTTTCGATCGCATCGCGCAGTTCGGCCATCAGGGTCTGGTAGTAGTGCAGGTTGTGAATGGTGTTGAGCATGCTGCCGAGAATTTCGCCCGCACGGAACAGATGATGCAGATAGGCCCGGCTAAAATGGGTGCAGGTGTAGCAATTGCAAGAGGCGTCGAGCGGACCGGTGTCATTTTTGTGGCGGGCGTTCTTGATCTTGACGTCGCCGAAACGGGTGAACAGATGCCCGTTCCGGGCATTGCGGGTCGGCATCACGCAGTCGAACATGTCGATGCCGGCCTGCACGCCGTGGACCAGATCCTCCGGCGTGCCGACGCCCATCAGATAGCGCGGCTTGTTTTCCGGCAGGCGCGGCGCCGTGTGGGCCAGAATGCGCGCCATGTCTTCCTTGGGTTCGCCGACCGAGAGGCCACCAATGGCCATGCCGTCGAACCCGATGTCGTTCAGGCCGGTCAGCGATTCGTCGCGCAGATCCTCATACATGCCGCCCTGGACGATGCCGAACAGCGCGTTGCGGTTTGCGAGGGCGTCGAACTCGCGCCGTGAGCGGTCGGCCCAGCGCAGGCTGAGCCGCATCGATTTGGCAGCCTGATCGCGGGTGGCCGGGTAGGGTGTGCACTCGTCGAAAATCATCACGATGTCGGAATTCAGCGCGTGCTGAATCTGCATCGAGATTTCCGGCGTCAGGAAGAGTTTGGCGCCGTCGACCGGCGAAGAGAACTTGACGCCTTCTTCGGTGATCTTGCGCATCGCGCCGAGCGAAAAGACCTGAAAGCCGCCGGAGTCCGTGAGGATCGGTTTTTCCCATCCCATGAAGCCGTGCAGGCCACCGTGCGCGCACACCACATCGAGGCCCGGGCGTAGCCACAGGTGAAAGGTATTACCCAGACAAATCTGGGCACCGGTGTCGGTCAGCGCCTGTGGCGTCATGGCCTTGACGGTGCCATAGGTGCCGACCGGCATGAAGACCGGCGTTTGCACCACCCCGTGATTCAGGGTGAGCGAACCACGGCGGGCTGTGCCGTCGCGGGCGAGGAGAGAGAATTCGAGCATGGAAGCACAGGGGGTGGAGTGAGGCGGCAGTGTACCAAATCGCGCTTCGGACCCGTAACGCGTTGGCTGGCCTGCGGAGGTCTCTGGACATGCCTTGTGTAGAATGGCGGCGCACACGAGGGAGAAGAGAGTGAGCCTGTTACAGGAAATTTCGCTGGGCGCGCGGCGGCGCATTTCGCTGGTGCGGGGAGTGGGGGTGCTGACCGTCGGGGTGGTATTTGCCATTCTGGGCGGAACCACAGCCTTGCTCCTGGACCTGCGTGCACGCGAGCTCACCCATGCACAGGGCGAGGTGGTCAGTTTGAGCCACATTCTTGCCGAACAGACTTCACGCTCTTTCGACGGCGTCAATCTGGTGTTGCACAGCGTGCAGGATCGTCTGGCGGATGGCATTGGCCAGAAGCTCGAGCTAACCAGTCCGATGGTGCATTTTCTGCTGCGCGCCCGTGCCAGCGGCTTGCCGCAGCTGGCTTCCGTTTTCATTGCCGATGCCAACGGCGTAGTGCTGAATTCATCGCGTAGCAGCAAAATACGCGGGCACTCTGTGGCGGATCAGGACTATTTTGCAGCGTGGATCAAGGGCTATGACCATGATCTCTTTGTCGGTACACCGCGACGCAGCCCGATCGACGGCCGCTGGTCGCTCTACGTCAGCCGCCGGTTGCAGAAGCCTGATGGCAGCCTGCGTGGCGTGGCGGTCGCCAATGTCGACCTCGGCTACTTCGAGGCGCTCTACGGCTCGATTTCCCTCGATTTCGTCAGCCCTATCTTCCTGATGCTTGACGATGGCACGCTGCTAGTGTCGCAACCACCAGACCATGGCGATGTCGGACGGGTGCTCGGCCACCCCGGCGCGCGCGTCAAAGTGCTGAAGCAGGACGGCAATCTCAAACTGATCGAGGAAGAAGGCGTGCGAACCGTGGCATACCGCCACGTCAGCAATTTTCCGCTGCTGATGGGAGTTGCCATCGGTCAACGCGAGGCGCTGACACCCTGGCGCGAGATCGCTTGGCCGATCGGGATCGGGGCGCTGTTGGTGTCGTTGGCCATCGGGTTGGCGGGCCATCGCCTGGCGCTCGAGACGCGACGTGAAGAAGAATTGACGCGCGCTCTGCGTGAGAGCAACCAGCAATTGCGCGAACTGTCTACCGCGATGGAGACTGTGCGGGAGAACGAGCGCAGCCGCATTGCGCGGGAGTTGCACGATGAACTGGGGCAAAAACTGACCGGCCTCAAGCTTGAAGTCGGCTGGCTCATCGGCCGGTTGAAAAAGACCCAACCTGATCTGGTTGCCAAGGTGGAGGACATGAAAGGGCTGCTCGGCGAGACCATCGAGGAAACCCGCCGCATTTCTACCGAACTGCGGCCGCTGCTGCTCGACGACCTCGGGCTTGCGGCGGCGGCGGAATGGCTGGTCGGCAATTTCAGCAAGCGCACGGGTGTGCCGGTCCTGGCCGATCTGGATCTGGGGCAGCGACCGGTTCCCTCGCGCGTCGCCACGGCGCTTTTCCGCGTGCTTCAGGAGTCGCTCACCAACATCATGCGCCATGCGGCCGCGACGGAGGTGCAGGTCAGCCTGCGCGTAGAACATGGCCGTCTCCATTTGCGCATCCGCGACAACGGGCGGGGCTTGGTGCCGGGGCAGTCGGTGCCGACCGGCGGGCACGGACTGGTGGGTATGCGCGAGCGGATCGGTGGGCTGGGCGGCACAATTTCGGCAGGCCCGGTCGAAGGCGGTGGTTTTCTCGTCGAGGTGACGCTGCCTGTGCAGGAGGAGAGAAGCGATGAAGAAGCATGACGTGCTGCTCGCCGACGATCACGCCATCATCCGCGACGGCTTGCGCCAGATTCTAGCCGAGACCGAAGATTTGCAAGCGGCCGGTGAAGCCGCCAACGGCCTGCAGGTACTTGAGCGCCTCGCCGAGCGCGAGTGGGATGCACTGGTGCTCGATATCTCGATGCCCGGTCGTAGCGGCATCGATCTGATCCGGCAGTTGCGCGCCGAGGGCAACGACGTGCCCATTCTCGTGCTCAGCATGCACGACGAGGAGCAATACGCGTTGCGCGCCCTCAAGGCGGGCGCTTCCGGCTATCTCAACAAGGAAGCCGATACCGATATCCTGCTCGACGCCATTCGCAAGGTGATCCGCGGCGGCATCTTTGTCAGCCCGGCGGTGGCCGAACTGATGGCGCGAGACCTGATGCGGGGGGGCGCTCGGTTGAGTCATCACGATCTCTCCGACCGCGAATTTCAGGTCTTTCGAAAGATCGCCGAAGGGCGTGGGCTGACCGAAATCGCCGAAGAGCTCTCGCTCAGTGTCAAGACGGTCAGTACGCACAAGACGCGGATCATGCAGAAAATGGCGCTGGCCAATACGACCGAACTCGTCCGCTACGCCATTCAGCATAAGCTGATCGGCGATGGGGGGTAGGAATTTTCCTACAAGTATTTTAATCCGGCGCCGATACAACCCCGTTGCCAACAAGGGCACACTTTCGGCTGCATCGCCCTGTCCCGTTTTGGGGGTAGGCGGATATCGAGGTTTCAACGGGAGAGGACAATGAAACTGCTGAAAGAAATGCTGGCGCTGACGATGTGTGCCGGGTTGGTCTGGGGGAATTCGGCTTTCGCCGCCGATACGCCCAAGGCAGACGCCGGTAAGGCCATCGCCAATGCGGCGGCGAAGAGCCTGGTGATGAACGACGACGCGCGTTGCACCAAGTGTCACGACGAAGCGGATGCGCCGGCACTGCTGGCTATCGGCAAGACCAAGCACGGCACCCGCAGCGACAAGCGGACCCCGACCTGCGTCACCTGCCACGGCGAGAGCAACGAGCACGTGCTCAATTCCAAGAACACCAAGGAACGCCCTCCCCCGGATCGTACCTTCTCCGGCAACCTGCGCCCGAGCAGCCTGCCGCACGAAGACCGCGTTGATCGTTACTTCGGCGTGCGCGGCAAAGGTACGGAAAATCTGACCGAAGAGCGTAATGGCGTGTGTATTTCCTGCCACCAGGGCGGTAAGCACATGAACTGGAATACAAGCGCGCACGGCACCCGCGATGTCGCCTGTTCATCCTGCCATACGGTTCATGCCAAGGACAAGATGCGCGACAAGCGCCAGCAGGCTGAAGTCTGCTACAGCTGCCACAAGCAACAGCGCGCCGACGCCAACAAGCCCTCGCATCACCCGATTCCCGAAGGCAAGATGACCTGTTCCGATTGCCACAATGCCCACGGTTCGGCCGGTGAAAAGATGCTGGTCAAGGATACGACCAACGCGCTGTGCTTTACTTGTCATGCCGAGAAGCGCGGTCCGTTTATCCACAATCATCAGCCTGTGGTTGAAGATTGCTCCAATTGCCATAACCCGCACGGCACGACCGCCGACGCCATGCTCAAGATGCGGCAGCCCTTCCTCTGTCAGTCCTGTCATGGCGAGAGCTCGCATCCGGGTAACGTCGCCGGCATCCGTAGCCTGATGCCCAATGCGGTGAGCACGAACATTGGCCCGGGGTATGCGCAAGCACGTAGCTGCAACAACTGCCATACCAATATTCACGGCAGCAACAATCCGAGCAAGGCCTCCTCCAGCGGCCCGGTTCGCTTCTTCCGCTGAGCGCAAGGAGAAAGATGATGAGCAAATTCCCGAAATTCAGCCGGACGGCGCTGGTCGTTGCCCTGTCGGCAGCCTTCCCGGCAGTGTCGCAAGCGGACGATGTGGATGCCTACATCAACCCCAATGCGACCGAGGTCACGGTCAAACTACCGTACTACGACAAGATCAATCCGCTTTATCGCCAATACACCGGCATCAACCACCGTGGTGTCAACGGCACGCTTGACGTCGATGTGGTGCGCCGCAGCGACGATGGTGCCTGGTTGAAGTTCAATGCACGCGATGTCGGACTGAGCACCGTCGAAGCGGGTGTGTCCTATACTCAGCAGGGTGACTGGTCGGTTGGTCTGGAATACAACCAGTTACCGCGTTACGCTCCCTACACCGTGCAGACTGCGGTTACGGGCGTGGGTACCGCGCGAATCCAGCAACCCAGCTATGCGAACACCGCGTTCGCCGGCGGCAGCCTGATCAGTCCGGCGCTCTATGACGTAACGCTGAAAACAGAGCGTGACACGACTTCGCTGACCGCCAGCAAATATTTGCTGGAAGGTCTGAAACTGAGCTTCTCGTTCAAGAACGAGGACAAGACCGGCACGCGCATGGATGGCGTGCGGGGCGTTGCCGGCAGCAATGGCACGCCGGTCACCGGCACGGCCAACCGCTACAGCGGCTTCCTGTTTGCGCCGGAACCGATCAACCAGAAGCATCAACAGTTCGAAGCCACGGTTGATTACACGACGACGCAGTACCAGATTTCAGCGGGCTACTACGGCAGCTTCCTGAATACCAAGTACAACTCGCTGACGATTGTGCCGGGCACCAACACGGCAACCGTGGTGGCAGATCTGTCGCCCATCGCGCTGGCCCCGGACAATTCGGCACAACAGTTTTATGTGAGCGGTGCCTACAACTTCTCGGCCGACACGCGCGGCAACCTAAAGCTGGCCTATACCGACGGCAAGCAGACCGATACCTTCCTGTCCGGGCAGGCGACGGCAACGGGCCTTCCGGTGAATCTGGGCGGCAAAGTGCATACCACCGAAGCGTTTGCCAGCTTGACGTCGCGTATCTCCAAGTCCCTGAAGCTGCTGGGCAGCTGGCGCTACGAAGACAAGCAGGACAAAACGCCGGTCTTTGCCTACGGCGGCGCTTCACCCACCAACAATCCGGAATCGCATGTGCTGAACAAGGGCAAGCTCGAAGCCGACTACAACATCGGCTGGGGCTACTCACTGCTCGGCGGTCTGGATTACATGAACAAGCGTAGCGACGAATGGGAACGTCACAAGATCACTGAAACAACCGGCCGTCTGGCACTGCGCAAGTCGCTGAGCGAAACGGTAAACGGGCAGTTGATCTACGCCCGCTCCGACCGTTCGGGTTCCGACTGGGAAAGCGCCGTTCCGCTCTACCCGGCCTATCTTGCCGACCGTACCCGCGACAAGATCCGTGCCCTGTTCGACTGGGCAGTGACCGGCGAACTGTCGCTGCAATTCGGCTATGAAGGCTACTTCGACGACTACAAGCAAAGCACCTACGGTCTGGACAAGGGCAACGGGCAAGTCTTCTCGCTCGACGCCAACTACCTGATCAACGACAACTGGAAGCTCAATGCCTGGGTGTCGAGGCAGCAAGGCGAGACCAAGCAGTTCGCGCAGGGTGCCGTGTGTTCGAGCAACAACAACGCCAACTGTACCTCCAACACGCCGCGTACAGGTGGTCCGCTGGTGCAGTGGAACGCGAAGCTGACGCAGGATTCCGACCAGTTCGGTCTGGGCGTGACCGGCAAGATCGCAGGTGTGGATGTCGGCTCGCAATACCTGTACTCGCGTGATCGCAACAAGCAGGCCTACAACGGTCTGCCGAGCATGGTCTGCACGGCTTTCAACTCGGCCGGCGTGTGCACGACGCAGTATCCGATTGCGCCGGGCATGGGGGTACTGCCGAACACGATGTACGATTTGCAGACCCTCAAGCTGTTCGGCACGGTCAATGTCAGCAAGATGACCAAAGTGCGGCTCGACTACATCTACGATCACCGCAAGATGGACGACTACACCTGGGCCAACTGGGTGTTTGCCGACGGAACTCGTGTGAATGTCAAGCCGAATCAGACCACCCAGGTGGTGGGCCTGAGCCTGATCCAGTCGTTCTGAGAGCGATGATTGGACGACCGGGAGCCGCGTGCTCCCGGTCGTTTTTTGTCTGGATCAATTTTCTTCGGTTCTCTGGCTGATACACTTCATTGCCGCAATAGCTCCGCGGCGGGGAGGAAAAAGATGTACGCTAGAAAGAAATCCTGGTACCACGCGCTTCTGCTGGCCGTGTGCTGGGTGCTGCCAGCAGTAGCGGCGGCGGCTGACAGCGCCGGCCCGACGCCGGAAATGCTGGAAAAAATCAGGAAGGCCAACGAGGAATGCTTCTCCTGCCACAGTCAGGCCGGGGTACAGCATCCACCCAAGGAGGGGATGGACCTCAAGAAGCTCGCGGGGCTGACCAAGGATCCGGAGGCTTTCAAGGGTTCCGACCACCAGCGGCTGGCCTGCACCAAGTGCCATAACGAAGGTTACGACGAGCATCCGCATGCCGCAGGCGCCAAGGATGCGACCAGCACTTGTAGCGACTGCCACTCCAAGAAGGCGGATCGCGTCGAGAAGCAGTTCGAGAAATCGGTGCACGCCAAGAATCTGGCAGACAAGTTTACCTGCACGACCTGCCACAATCCCCACGTCATGCGAATTGCCGAGAAACTGGGCGATCCCTCCAAGATCGTGCAGCAGGACAATCGTGTCTGTTTGAGCTGTCACGATTCCGACGAGAAGTTCGCCAAGTTTGCGCCGGAAAAGAAATCACGCCCGCTCATTGACGACATTCATGAATGGCTGCCGAACACCCGCCTGCACTGGAAGGCCGTGCGTTGTGTTGAGTGTCATACACCCGCTGTCGGCGCCGGTGAGCCGCTTTCGCACGAGATTGTGAACAAGGACAAGGCTGAGAAGAAATGCGTGGCTTGCCATACTGGCAACAGCGCCTTGAAGACGCGCCTATACCGCCACCTTGTCAAGGATGAACAACAGAAATACGGTTTCGTGAACAGCGTGGTGCTGGCCAACAGCTACGTGATTGGCGCCACCCGCAATCCGACCGTGGATACGCTGATGATCGGGCTGGCCGCGCTGACCCTGCTGGGCGTGCTGGCACATGCCGCGTTGCGAATTCTCATGGCCTACCTGCGCAGGAGAACAAAATGACTGACGAACGCCGTCAAAATGCCGATCGTCGCCATGGTGAGCGGCGTGAAGAAGAGCCCACGCGAATCTACATTCTGCCGTTGTGGGTTCGGATGTGGCACTGGACCAACGCGTTGTTGATCATTACGTTGTGCTTGACCGGAATCAGCCTGCACTTCGCGGAAAGCACCTTGCCGTTGGTCGAGTTCTCGCTGGCCGTGCGGATACATAACGTAGCGGGTGTCTGTCTCGTGTTCCTGTATGCCTTCTTCGTCGTCGCCAACGCGCTGACGGGCAATTGGTGGCAGTTTGTCCCCAAGCCGCCGGGCATTCTGCGTCGCTGCTGGGTGCAGACGCGCTTTTACATGTGGGGGGTGTTCAAGGGCGAGCATGAGCCTTTCCCCGTCACGAAGGAAGAAAATTTCAACGCCCTGCAAGCGCTGACCTACTGGTTCATGATCTATCTGGTCATGCCGGTGATCGTGCTGACAGGCCTGATCTTCCTCTACCCCCAGGTTGCCCCCGGCGAATTGTTCGGAATGGATGGGTTGCTGCCGATCGCGGTGTTGCACTACATTTCAGCCACCATCGTCTTCACCTTCCTGATCGCCCACGTCTATTTGTGCACCTTTGGCAAGAAAGTGTCGACGACTTTCCGGACCATGATTACCGGCTGGCACGAACACTAGTCAGCTAAAAACCGCCCTTCGCGTTATATCCCTGTCACCACTTACGGAGAGACTCCCATGCAAATCAAGACCCTTGCCAGCCTGATCGGTTTCGCCGGCGCGCTGACCCTTTCGCCGTTCGCCAACGCCCTTGACGCCGACGCTGCCCAGGCGCTGGCCAAAAAAGAAGGTTGTTTCAAGTGCCACGCCATCGACAAGAAGAAGGAAGCCAAGTCGATCAAGGAAATCGCCAAGAAGTACGCCGGAAAGGCGGATGCCGAAGCGAAAATCCTGCACCACATCACCGCAGGTGAGAAGGTGAAGATGGAAGACGGCACCGAAGAAGATCACAAGATCATTAAGACCAAGGACAAGGCCGAGCAAAAGAACCTGATCGACTGGATTCTGTCGGTCAAATAAGTTTCGCGCTCTGGAAAAAGCCCGCTTCGGCGGGCTTTTTTTGTTATAACAGCGAGCGGAACTATCAACAAGTTCTGCCTGACATCGACCGGATGATGCGTCAAATGACGGAGACGCTGCCGGATGGCAGCAAACCCAGTTCGGAGCAGCAGCGCGCTCTGGAAGCGTCTTTGCCGAAGCTCATGAAAGTGCTTGCCGACGAGATCAGTTGGGAGCGGATGCGGGCCATGGTTGCGCAAATCTACCGTGAAAGCTTTACGCAGGAAGAGATCGACGGGCTGATCGCCTTCTATTAAAGTCCGGCGGAACAGGTTTTTTTAGCTAAGATGCCGGCAGTGATGCAGAAGTCGCTGCAATATTCTCAGTCGAGGATGAAGCCTCTGATAGAAAAAGTGCGGGCGCCTGTTGAAGAGATTGCAGCCGAAAACCGCTCGCCCAAATAGCGTCCGCAGCCAGAGGGGCGCCTAGACGGATCGCACCGGCTCCAGCCACATGGCGTCACCGTAGCTGAAAAACCGGTAGCGGCCGGCAATGGCGTGTGCGTACGCCGCCCGAATGTGGTCGATACCCGCAAATGCAGAGACCAGCATGAGCAAGGTCGAGCGCGGCAGGTGAAAATTGGTGATCAGCCGGTCTACTACGCGAAAACGATAGCCCGGCGTGATGAAGATGTCGGTATCGCCCACTGGTGCAACGATGTCGCCATGTTCATCCGAAGCTGACTCCAGTGCGCGCAAACTGGTCGTACCAACCGCCACGATGCGCCTTCCGGCGCGGCGCGCCTCGGCGATGGCCAGCGAGGTGGCGCTCGGCACTTCGTAACGTTCGCGGTGCATGTGATGATCGGCGATCCTGTCGACCCGCACGGGCTGAAAAGTGCCAGCGCCTACGTGCAGCGTCACAAACGCCGTTTCGACGCCCTGCGCCCGCAGGGCGTCCAGCATGGCTGCGTCAAAGTGCAGTCCCGCTGTCGGCGCCGCAACGGCGCCAGGGTGCCGTGCGTAGACCGTCTGGTAACGTGTCTGATCATCGGCTTCGGCGGGGTGAGCGATATAGGGGGGCAGTGGAAGGCGGCCATGCCGTTCGCAGAGTGCCCAGAAATCGCCCTCGGGCAATTCAAGTAAGAAAAATTCGCCCTCGCGCCCGGTACAGACGACCTCGAAAGCTTCTTCCAGCACCATCCGGCCGCCTGACCGGGGAGACTTGCTGGCGCGCACCTGCGCAAGCGCGTGACGTGCGTCCACAATGCGCTCGATCAACACTTCTACCTGCCCGCCGCTGGTTTTGCGGCCAAAGAAACGGGCCTTGATGACGCGGGTATCGTTGAAGACGAGCAGATCGCCCGGAGCCAGCAGCGAGGGCAGATCACGGAAATGGAGGTCTGTCACGCGCGTGCCTGACACCCGCAGCAGGCGGCTGCCTGTCCGGTCGCCTGCCGGATGCTGGGCAATCAGCTCAGGTGGTAGCGGAAAATCGAAATCGTCGACGGTCAGCGACATGGAAGCGGGTCGGAAAATCGGCGTGGCGAAATGCGGGCATTATAGTGGTCAGCCATGCCGAGCTTACAAACATTTGCATTCGTGAGGCCGTTGTGCGGCGCGGCACGGAGTAAACTGCTCGCTTGGTTCGACTTCTGTGCGGCGGGCAAGGCAATGCAAAAAAAGAAGATGATCTGGACGTTGATTGGCATCGTGGTGCTGGCGGCGTTGGGAGGTGGCCTTTACGCGTGGCGTGCCAACGCGCCGGCGAGCGAGGGGCAGGCGAGCAAATCCGGCGGACCGGGTGGTCCCGGCGGGCCGGGTGGGCGACGTGGCGGAGGCGCCATGCCGGTGGCCACCGCCACCGTGCGTGCGGGGGACATGGATATCGTTGTCGCCGCCATTGGCACGGTCTCGGCGCGCAACACGGCGACCGTCCGGGCGCGTGTCGACGGCTTGCTCCAGCGTGTGACCTTCCGGGAGGGGCAAAAAATCAAGGCGGGCGATGTGCTGGCCGAGATCGATCCACGGGCCTTCAAGGCCGCGCTCGATCAGGCCGAGGGGCAGCTGGCGCGCGACCAGGCGCAACTGACCAACGCCGTGATCGACCAGCAACGCTACCAGGCGCTGCTCGCCAAGGATTCCATTTCGCGCCAGCAACTCGATACACAGGATGCACTGGTGCGCCAGCTGCAAGGTACGGTGCAGAATAGCCGGGCGGCAGCAGACAGCGCCCGCCTGCAACTTTCCTTTACGCATGTGACCGCGCCAATCGGCGGTCGCCTCGGTCTGCGGCAGGTTGATGTCGGCAACATGGTGCGGGCTGCCGACACAAACGGCATCGTTGTCATCACAGAAACGCAACCGATCAACGTTGTGTTTGCCATTGCGGCGGATCAACTGACGCCTGTACTTCAACGTGTGCAAAGCGGTGCCACGCTGCCGGTCGAAGCGTTTGATCGGGAAGGTCGCAAGAAACTGGCCGTGGGCCGCCTTGCTTCCGTGGATAACCAGGTCGACACCACCACCGGCACAGTCAAACTGAAGGCCGAATTCGAAAACCGCGACGACGCGCTCTTTCCCAACCAGTTCGTCAATGTGCGGATGAAGGTCGATACCCGCAAGAACGCCGTGCTGATTCCGCCAGCCGCTGTGCAGCGCGGCACGCAGGGCAGCTACGTCTATGTGCTGAATGCCGAAGACAAGACCGTCAGCCTGCGGCCGGTGACGCCGGGGCCGACGACCGCCGACACGCTGGCGATCGACAAGGGCCTGACGCCGGGAGAGATCGTCGTCACCGACGGACTCGACAAATTGCGCCCGGGCGCCAAGGTCGAACCAATCCAGCCGGGCGGGATGCCCGGCGGTGCGCCGGCGGAAGGGCGCGGGCGTGGCGAGGCCAAGGAGGGCGGCAAGCCCCCGGCCGCGCCGGAAGCCGCACGCAGCGAACCGCCCAAGGGCGAGGGTGCTGCGCCGAAGAGCGAGGGCGTGCGTCCCGAACCCGCGCGAGCGGCGGCTCCTGCCGAAGTGGTCAAACCGGTCGCGCCGCCTGCCGCGGCGAGCGCCCCTCAATCCGCGCCTGCCGCCGCATCCGCTGTGTCACCGTCGCAGGCCGCCGGGGGTGAGGGTGAACGTCCGCGCTGGATGGATCGGGTGCCGCCCGAAGTGGCGGAAAAACTCAAGGCCATGACCCCGGAAGAGCGCCGCGCCTGGTTCCAGAAGCGGCGCGAGGAGCGCGAACGGCAAGCTGCCGCGGATTGAGGGCGGCGGTATGAATCCCTCGCGTCTTTTCATTCTGCGGCCGGTGGCGACTTCGCTGCTGATGCTCGCCATTTTGCTGGCTGGTCTGCTCGCTTACCGCTTCCTGCCGGTGTCGGCGCTGCCGCAGGTCGATTACCCGACCATCCAGGTGACAACGCTCTATCCGGGCGCCAGCCCCGAAGTGACGACCGCCTCGATCACCGCGCCGCTTGAACGCCAGTTCGGGCAAATGCCAGGGCTGAAGCAGATGCTGTCGACGAGTTCGGCCGGCGCTTCGGTCATCACTCTGCAATTCGAGCTCGATCTGGCGCTCGACATCGCCGAACAGCAGGTGCAGGCAAGTATCAACGCCGCGAACAGCTTTTTGCCGACCGATCTGCCGATGCCGCCGATCTACAGCAAGGTCAATCCCGCCGATGCGCCCATCGTGACGCTGGCGATCACGTCGAAATCGCTGCCGCTGCCCAAGGTGCAGGATTTCGTCGACACGCGTTTGGCGCAGAAATTGTCGCAACTGCCGGGCGTCGGGTTGGTCAGCATTGCGGGCGGTCAACGGCCTGCCGTCCGCATTCAGGCCAATCCGCGCGCGCTGGCGGCGAACGGGCTGAATCTGGAGGACTTGCGCACCACCATCGCCGCTGCCAATGTCAACATGGCCAAGGGCAGCTTCGACGGCCCGGCGCGTGCCTCGACCATCGATGCTAACGATCAGCTGCGCTCGCCGGACGAATACAAGTCGCTGATCATCGCCTGGAAGAATGGCGCGCCCATCCGCATCGGCGACATCGCCGATGTGATCGACGGCGCCGAGAACGACCGTCTCGCCGCGTGGGCCGATCTGCAGCCGGCGGTGATCCTGAACATTCAGCGTCAGCCGGGCGCCAACGTTATCGAGACGGTCGATCGCATCAAGAGGCTCTTGCCGCAGTTGCAGGCCACGCTGCCCGGCTCGATAGATGTGCAGTTGCTCACCGACCGCACGGTGACCATCCGCGCCGCCATCGACGATGTTCGCACCGAGCTGGTCTCGGCCATCGTGCTGGTTGTGCTGGTCATTTTCCTGTTTCTCCGTAACCTGCCTGCGACGGTTATTCCCAGCGTCGCGGTACCGCTGTCGCTGGTCGGCACCTTCGGGATCATGTTCCTGACCGGCTTCTCGATCAACAACCTGACCCTGATGGCACTGGTGATTGCCACCGGCTTTGTAGTCGATGACGCCATCGTGATGATCGAGAACATTGCCCGCTACGTCGAAGAGGGCGAGCCGCCCTTGCAGGCTGCGCTGAAAGGCGCCGGGCAGATCGGTTTCACCATCATCTCGCTGACCTTCTCGCTGATCGCGGTGCTGATCCCGCTGCTCTTCATGGGCGATGTGGTCGGCCGTCTGTTCCACGAGTTCGCCATCACGCTGGCCGTCTCCATTCTGATTTCGGCGGTGGTCTCGCTGACCCTGACGCCGATGATGTGCGCGCGCCTGCTCAGGCATCAGCCGGCCGAGCAGGAAAGCCGCTTCGCCCGCGCCAGCCATGACTTCTTCGAGCGTCTGATCGCCCGCTACGGCGAGGCGCTGAACTGGGTGCTCGATCGCCAGCGCGCAACGCTGTGGGTGGCCATCGGCACGCTGGTGCTGACGGTGCTGCTCTACATCTTTGTACCCAAGGGTTTCTTCCCAGTGCAGGATACCGGCGCCATCCAGGCAGTGACCGAAGCGCCGCAGTCGGTCTCGTTCGCCGCCATGAACGAACGGCAGCGGGCCCTGGCCGAGGTGGTGCTGCAAGACGCAGCAGTCGAGAGTGTCTCTTCCTTTATCGGGGTCGACGGCGCCAATGCGACCCTCAATGCTGGTCGCATGCTGATCAACCTGAAGTCCAAGGCCAAGCGCGACCGCGACGCCAGCGGCGTTATCCGCCGCTTGCAGGACAAGGTGGCGCAGGTGCCGGGTATCGCCATGTACATGCAGCCGGTGCAGGATCTGACCATCGACAGCCGGGTGAGCCGGACGCAATACCAGTTCACGCTGGAGCACGCCAATCCGGACGAACTCTCGCAAACCGCACCGCGCCTGCTGGAGCGCCTGCACAAACTGCCGCAACTGGCCGACCTCGCCAGCGACCAGCAGACCGACGGCCTGCAAGCCTATGTCGATATCGACCGCGACGCGGCGGGCCGGCTCGGGGTGACCGTCAGCACCATCGACAACGCCTTGTACAACGCCTTCGGCCAGCGTCTCGTCTCGACCATCTTCACGCAATCCAATCTCTACCGGGTAGTGCTGGAAGTGAAGCCGGAATTCCAGATCGGCCCGCAGGCGCTGGAGGGTATCTATCTCGTTTCCGCTTCCGGCGGGCGGGTGCCGCTGGCCGCCGTGGCGCGGATCAGCGAGCGGCGCGCCAGCCTGGCGGTCAATCACAGCGGTCAGTTCCCGGCGGTCACCATCTCCTTTAACCTGGCGCCGGGCGTAGCGCTGGGCGACGCGGTGGAGGCGATCCGTGCCGAAGCCGACGCGCTCGATCTGCCGGCAGGCATGAAGACCAGCTTCCAGGGCACGGCGCAGGCCTTCCAGGGCTCGTTGTCGAACATGGTCTGGCTGATCATCGCCGCCATCGTCACCATGTACATCGTGCTTGGCGTGCTCTACGAGAGCTATATCCATCCGGTCACCATCCTCTCGACGCTGCCCTCGGCCGGCGTCGGCGCCTTGCTCGCCCTGCTGGTCTCCGGGCGCGAATTGGGCGTCATTGCGGTGATCGGCATCATCCTGCTGATCGGTATCGTCAAGAAGAACGCCATCATGATGGTCGACTTCGCGCTGGCGGCCGAGCGCGAGCAGGGCAGACCGCCGCGCGAAGCGATTTACGAAGCCTGTCTGCTGCGTCTGCGGCCCATTCTGATGACCACCTTCGCGGCGCTATTTGCAGCCCTGCCGTTGATGCTCGGCCAGGGGGTCGGTTCCGAGCTGCGCCAGCCGCTCGGCATCACCATGGTCGGCGGCCTGCTGGTCAGTCAGGTGTTAACGCTCTTCACCACCCCGGTCATCTATCTGGCATTCGACCGGCTGGCGCGCCGTCTCAAGGGCGAGGAGCCGCCCGAGACATGAGTTTGGGCGCCTTCATCCACCGGCCGGTGGCGACCACGCTGCTGACCATCGGCATAGCGCTGGTTGGTGTGCTCGCCTTTCGCCTGTTGCCGGTGTCGCCGTTGCCGCAGGTGGATTTTCCGACCATTTCGGTCACCGCGTCGCTACCCGGCGCCAGCCCGGAAACCATGGCGGCGACGGTGGCGACGCCGCTCGAACGTTCGCTCGGCACCATCGCCGGGGTGACTGAAATCACCTCGTCGAGCTCGCTCGGCAATACCCGCATCACGCTGCAATTCGACCTCTCGCGCAATATCGACGGCGCCGCGCGCGATGTGCAGGCGGCGCTGAATGCGGCACGGACGCTGCTGCCGACCGGGATGCCGAGCAATCCGCTGTATCGCAAGGTCAACCCGGCCGACGCGCCGATCATGATCCTGGCGATGACCTCGGAGGCGATGACGCGCGGCCAGATGTACGACGTGGCCTCGACCGTGCTGGCGCAAAAAATATCGCAGGTGCCGGGTATTGGGCAGGTGACGGTCGGTGGCGGCTCGCTGCCGGCGGTGCGGGTCGAACTCGATCCGCAGGCGCTGACCAGGAACGGTATCGGCGTCGAAGAGGTTCGCACGGCGATTGCGGCCACCAACGTCAACCGGCCCAAGGGCGCGGTGGAGGAGGCTGAAAAACGCTGGCAACTGCATGCCAACGACCAGGCGACGCGCGCCGCAGACTACGCGCCGCTGATTGTCTCGTGGAAGAATGGCGCGGCGGTGCGACTGGCCGATGTCGCCAAGGTCGAAGATTCGGTGCAGGACGTCAGAAATGCGGGCCTCGCCAACGGCAAGCCGGCGGTGATGCTGATCCTCAACCGCCAACCGGGTGCCAACATTATTGAAACGGTAGACCGCGTCTATCAGTTGCTGCCGATGCTGCGCGCCGCCATTCCCGCCGCCATCGATCTCGATGTCTCGATGGACCGCACGCCGACCATCCGTGCCTCGTTGCGCGAGGTGGAGCGAACCCTGGTCATCGCCGTGGCGCTAGTGGTCATGGTGGTCTTCCTGTTCCTGCGCAATGGCCGTGCTGCGCTGATTCCCAGCGTGGCGGTGCCGGTGTCGCTGCTCGGCACCTTCGCCATCATGTATCTGGCCGGGTTCTCGCTGAACAACCTGTCGCTGATGGCGCTGACCATCGCCACCGGGTTCGTCGTCGACGACGCAGTGGTGGTGCTGGAAAACATCTCGCGCCGTATCGAAGCGGGCGAGGCGCCGTTCCCGGCGGCGCTGGCCGGGGTGCGCGAGGTGGGGTTTACAGTGGTCTCGATGAGCCTGTCGCTGATCGCCGTCTTCCTGCCTATTCTGCTGATGGGCGGTATCATCGGCCGCCTTTTCCGTGAATTTGCCTTTACCCTGTCGGCGGCCATTCTGGTGTCGCTGGTGGTGTCGCTGACCACCACGCCGATGATGTGCGCGCGCCTGCTCAAGCCGCGTCCCGAGCGCGATCCCGGCCGGCTCGAACGCTTCGGCGCCTGGTTTGTGCGCGGTTATGCGCGCTCGCTCGATTGGGCGCTGGCGCACGGCAAGACGACGATGCTGGCCCTTGCGCTGACCATTGCCGCCAACATCTGGCTCTACGGCGCCGTGCCCAAGGGCTTTTTCCCGCAGCAGGATACCGGCCGCATCATGGGCATGATTCAGGCGGATCAGGCAATCTCGTTCCAGGCCATGCGCTCCAAACTGGCTGCCTTTGTCGACATCGTCGGGCAGGACCCGGCCGTGGCGACCGTGGTCGGATTCACCGGCGGCGGCCAACGCAACAGCGGCAACATGTTCATTGCGCTGAAGCCACTGGCCGAGCGCGATTACCTTTCCGCCGACAAGATCATCGGTCGCCTGCGCGGCAAGCTGGCGCGAGAACCGGGCGCGACCCTGTATCTGCAATCGGCGCAGGATATCCGCATCGGTGGCCGTATGGGCAACGCCCAGTACCAATACACCCTGCTCGCCGACGATATCGAGGAACTGCGCAAGTGGGAACCCGCGGTGAGAAAGGCGATGAGCCAGTTGCCCGAACTGGTGGACGTCAATACCGACGCGCAGGACAAAGGTTTGCAAACCTCGCTGGTCATCGACCGCGAGGCGGTGGCGCGGCTGGGACTGAACACGCGCCTGATCGATGCCACGTTGAATGACCTGTTCGGGCAGCGGCAGGTGTCGACCATCTATCACCCGCTCAATCAGTATCGCGTTGTGCTGGAAGCGGCGCCGCCTTTCTGGCAAAGCCCGACCATTCTCGATCAGCTCTTCGTGGTTGGCCCTGCCGGGCAGACAGTGCCGCTGTCGGCGTTTTCGCGATGGGAAATCACCTCAACCCCGTTGGCGGTCAATCACCAGGGGCAGTTCGCCGCCTCGACCATTTCCTTCAATCTGCCGGTCGGTGTGTCGCTTTCCGATGCGACGGCCGCGATCAAACAAGCGATGGATGGCATTGGTGTGCCGTCGACCGTACAGGGCAACTTCCAGGGCGCCGCCAAAGCCTTCCAGGATTCCCTGTCGACCCAGCCCCTGCTGATTCTGGCGGCGCTGATCGCCATCTATCTGGTGCTCGGCATATTGTACGAGAGCCTGATTCATCCGCTGACCATCCTGTCGACACTGCCCTCGGCGGGTGTCGGCGCGCTGCTCGGGCTGATGGCCTTTGGCAGCGAGCTGTCGATCATTGCCTTTATCGGGATCATTCTGCTGATCGGCATCGTCAAGAAAAACGCCATCATGATGATCGACGTTGCCCTCGAAATCGAACGGCGCGACGGCATCGAGCCGCGCGAGGCGATCCGCCGCGCCTGCCTGCTGCGTCTGAGGCCGATCATGATGACCACGCTGGCGGCGCTGTTTGGCGCCCTGCCACTGGTAATCAGCGCCGGAGATGGCGCCGAGCTGCGTCAGCCGCTGGGCATCGCGGTGGTCGGCGGTCTGATATTCAGCCAGCTTCTGACGCTCTACACCACCCCGGTGGTCTATCTCTACCTCGACCGTTTCCGCCTCTGGAGTTTGCGTAAACGGCGGAAATCCGTGGAATGCCCGACATGAAAACCTTGCGACTTCTTCCTCTGGCGCTGGCCGCGACCACACTCTTTGCCGGTTGCGCGGTCGGCCCCGACTATGAACGTCCGGCCATGACCGTTCCTGAAAATTTCAAGGAAGACGGCGACTGGAAGCCCGCCGCGCCGCAAGACGCTCAGGCGCCCGGCGATTGGTGGCGAGCTTACGGCGACGATGCGCTCAGTACCCTGATGCCCCGGTTGGCGCTCGATAACCAGAACGTCAAACAGGCCGAGGCAGCCTATCGTCAGGCAAGCGCCGCGCTCGACGCCGCACGGGCCGGCTTCTTCCCCAGTCTGTCGGGCAATGCCGGCAGCAGCCGGGGGCGGAGCGCGACGGCGGGCGCGAGCGGGAGCGCGGCCACTGCGGCCACCGTCATCCGCGAAACCGACAAGGCCGGCTTGTCGACAAGCTGGGAGGTTGATGTCTGGGGACGTCTGCGCCGCGCGGCCGAAGCCGGTGATGCCTCGGCGGCGGCCAGTGCGGCCGATTTGCAGGCAGCGCTGCTGTCGGCACAGGCCACCCTGGCACAGAGCTGGTTTCAGCGCCAGACCAACGCCCGCCAGCGGCAGTTGCTGGAAAACACCGTCGCGGCCTATCGGCGCAGTCTGGAAATCACCCGCAATCGCTTCGAAGTCGGTACCGTCGGCCGGGCCGATGTTCTGCAAGCGGAGACGCAGTTGAAATCGGCCGAAGCGCAACTGGCAGAGACCCGCCTGAGCGGCGCTCAGATCGAGCACGCCCTGGCCGTGTTGCTGGGGCAGCCGTCGGCCAACCTCCAGTTGCCTGAAGCGGCGCCGCGTCTACCCGCCTTGCCTGCCATTCCGGCGTTGTTGCCGGCGGCGCTGCTTGAGCGACGGCCCGACATCGCTGCGGCGGAACGACGGGTGGAAGCCGCCAACGCCCAGATCGGCGTGGCGCAGGCCGCGTTTTTCCCGACCCTCAGTTTCGCCGGGAGCGGTGGGTATCAGAACGGCTCTTTCACTGGCTTGATTGCGGCCCCGAACCGTTTCTGGTCCTTCGGCCCGAGTCTGGCGCTAACGCTGTTCGACGCCGGCGCGCGGTCGGCGCAGAAAGCGCAGGCGACGGCCGGCTGGGAAAAGACGGTCGCTGCCTACCGGCAAACCGTCTTGACCGCCTTTCAGGAAGTCGAAGACAATCTTGCTGCGCTGCGCTGGCTGGGCGAGGAGGAGGCGCATCAGCAAGCCGCAACCGCAGCGGCGAAGGAGGCCCAGCGGATTGTCGAGAATCAGTATGACGCGGGTGTTGTGCCCTACCTCAACGTATTGACCGCGCAAACGGCGGCCTACACGGCCGAACGCACGCTGCTCGATGTGCAGAACCGGCGCCTGCAAGCCAGCGTGGCGTTGCAGAAGGCGTTGGGTGGAGGATGGTCGCGCTAGGAGATGCCCTGTACGGTCGCTGCCGGGGTGTTCGCTTTCAGCGCGCGCAGCAGGCGTTGCCTGAGCGCCAGGCCGGGCTTTTCCACACCGTAGTGGAGCAGGGCGCCACCCGCGACCGCCGTCGCGCCATAGACGGCAAACGCCAGCCAGCCGCTTCCAGCCAGATCGTCGCCCCACCGGGCCTGAACCAGATGGTAGATCGCCTTGTGCACCAGATAGAGGCTGTACGAAATGGCCGCCAGCCAGCCGACCAGCGGGATCTGCCAGCGCCCGATCAGGCTGTTGCGGCCGGCGCCGGCAAAGACGAGTAGCGCGAGTCCGGTGGAGAGTACCGGCCAACCGAGCGTGTTGGCGACGAAGCCGACGCGATCGCAGAACAGCCAGAAGGCCAGGGCCATGGTCAGCAACCCGGCCGCCAGAGCGAGGTTGGCATGACGACGGGCGCGTGCCCACGATTGCGGGCGCCGTGTCTTCCATACTGCGAGCGCGATACCGGCGAGCAGGCCGTCGAGGCGCGTCCAGGTCGGGTAGTAAAGATTCTCGACGAACCAGTTGCGCAGAAATTCCGGGTCCGTGTCCATGCCGTGGCGCCAGATTGCGGCGCGCAGCAGCACACCCGCCACCACCAGGCTGCCGCAGACCAGCGCGAACTTCCACAGCGCCGGGCGACGCAGCAGCGCCACGGCAACCATTGGAAAGAGCCAGTAGAAATGCTCTTCGACGCACAGCGACCAGGCATGGGAAAACGCCGTGTTCTTCAGGTAGTCGATGTCGAGATTGACGAGAAAGAGCGCGAACTTCCAACCGGCTTCCATGCCCGTTGCCTCGCGGAAGGCCGGCCAGAGCAGATACAGTGCCAGCACCACCCAGTAGGCAGGCAGGATGCGAAAGGCGCGTCGCAGGTAGAAATCGGCCCAGGAAAAACCTTGGCCTTCCGCCAGCGGCGTCAGCACCTGCGCGCCGATTAGGAAACCGCTGAGCACGAAGAAGAGATCGACGCCCATCCAGCCAAAGCGCGACAGCCACGCCCAGTCCGCTCCCAGACCGCCGACCAGGAAGGAGTGGAAGAGCATCACCCAGAGAATGGCGAGGCTCCTCAGCAGATCGAGGCCGGGCAAGCGGTCGTTGTCAGGCACAGGGCGGACAGCGTGTAGTGGAAAGATCATGGGCAAACGCCCTGCATCCGACCCGCGAGGCGCGGAAAGGTTGCAAGGCGTTTGAGGTGGCGTCTGGAGAGGCGCTTAGGCTGGCAGCGCGATTTTGCCGCCGGTGCTGAACTGGTAATCCTTGAAGACGTGCTCGGCGCTCAGCAGACGGTAGAGGCCATCGGTCAGCTTCTTGGTCGTGTCTTTCAGACGATAGGTCAGGTGACCGCAGGTCCAGCATTTGAAATTGCGCATCTGGGTGCACAAACAGGTCTTGTCGAACACCTGCACCCGCTTGGCGTCGGGGTGGGCGGCCACTTCGCGGTTGTATGACGTGATGTAGCTGCAATTACCATTGGCATCGAGCAGGTAGCCGTAGGATTCGCAGTTCGGGCGAATGCCGTCGCCGATGGCCGGGCTGTTCTTCAACATGCGCATCGGATAGCCGGTGGGCGAAATCTGGTTGACCTCGATGTCGTCTTCGCTGGCCTTGAAGTACTCCTGCTTGACCGCATCGGGCAGGCCGCATTCCTCGGTGACCGTGAAGCGGGTGGCGACCTGAACGGCGCCAGCGCCTTCTTCCAGAAAAGCGGCGGCATCGCTGCCGGTGAAAATGCCGCCGGCCGGCACGAGCGGAATATCGATGTGCTCACCTTTCATCCACTGTCGGATTTCGCGCACGATGGTGGCGAGGTCGTACTTTGCCCAGTCCATGCCGAAACCGAGGTGCCCGCCGGCCAACGGGCCTTCGACCACGACGTAATCGGGCAGGCGGTTGCTGCGCATCGATTTCTTCAGGAAGAGCTGCAAGGCTCGCAGGGAGGAGACGATGATGCCCAGCTTGGCGTCGCGGAAGCGCGCATGGTTTTCGATCAGCGAAAAGCTGCCCAGATGCAGGCCGGCGGCCAGCGTGATGCCGTCGATGCCGGCATCGAGCGCGGCGCGCAGGCGTACCGCCAGCGTTTCCTTGGGTGCGTTCATGGTCAGCTTTTCCATGCAGTTCACGAACACCAGACCGTCGCCGCGCTTGGCTTCCATGGTCTTGCTGACGTGCAGCCGGGTCGCTTCCTCGACGTGGCCGAGGTTGAACTGGACTTCCGCCTTGTTCGGGGAATCCGCCGTGTGCTTGTAGAGCTGGGCCTTCTGCTTGACGAAGCTGGTGTCATAGCGGCGGTCGCTGACCGTCTTGATCATCGCATCCGAGATATGGCCGATGCCGCCCAGTCGCGCCGCTTCCAGCGCCAGGGAGGAAGTCGAGATGTCGACGCCCATGCCGCCAATCATGATCGGCACGTATTCCTTGTGGCCGAATTTCAGTCTGAAATCATCTACTTTTTTCATGGTGACGACCTTTTGGGGCGGGGGTAACCGATCAAATAACAAAGCCGGCATCCGGCCGGCTTTGTCGTGTTCTTGGTGCCGAGAGAGGGACTCGAACCCTCACGCCTTTCGGCGGCGGATTTTGAATCCTAATTGAGCCCTGATGGATACAGAGAGCCCAACACGAACACCAATAAAATCAACGTGCTTTATTACCAAGCGTTTTGGCATTTTACCAGTAGTTGCCGCAATAAGTGCTGCACGGAGGTACTTCTGGTGAGTTTGAGCACATAGGTTGTTGGCAGTCATGCGACTGCTCACGCTGAAACATGCTTTATGGAACACTTGTTCATCCGTCGGAACGCAGGAACCCATGCTGCTTCCATGCGACATCACAACGCTAAGTTATACAGTGGGCCAGTGTCGGGAAAACTTACAAGGCCATCTTTAGAACAATAGAGAATGCCAAAAAATCATGGGTCTGGAATTTGGGCATTTTTTATGCTTGCCGATTCGCCGCCTAAAGAATACAACCTGCGCAATGGTCATAATAGATTTGCGCAATCCATCCGGATTATTTTATCCAGCAAGGATTTCAAAATGAACCTCCGTAAGAAACATATCGCAAGTTTGTTTGGCGCTGTAGTTATGAGTTCAGCACAGGCGGCTATTGTTGATCACGGTATCTATCTCACTGACACAGTAACCGGACTCGATTGGTTGGATGTCACTACCACTGCAGGTAAGTCATACAATCAGGTATTCGCACAACTTGGCTCAGGAGGTGCGTATGACGGATGGCGATATGCCTCAGGCGACGAATTCAATGCCTTGATTGGTTCATGGACAGGTGCTACGCCAGCAGTTTATGGAGTCGTAGATCAGGAACTCGATAAGATAGATGGATTGGTGGCACTTCTCGGCGACACGTTGGATTACAGTTTTCTAATAGAGTACGGCAAGCACTCTTCCAACGAATATGGCAATGACATCCGTTATACATTTGGAATGTTGTCTGATAGTCCTTCCCTCCCCGGTTACTGTTTCCATTGGATAGCTGGCATCTCGGATGCTGATATATCACCATATCAATTTTTGCAGGACAATAGCGTCGCTCATGCAGCAATGTATGGCTGTGACAATGTGCGTCTTGATACTGGTTCTTATTTGGTCCGCAACTCAATTCAGTCTGTACCAGAGACCAGTACTATCGCGCTTCTTGGCTTGGGACTATTCGGTACTGCTTTTGCCCGTCGCCAGAAAAAGGCAAAATAAACTAATCTCCACGCAACGCCAGCACTGCCTGCGTTTTACGTTGGCTCCCAGCATCGGTAGCATGCTGCCGATGCTGGGCAACCCCGCAACATTTCGAGTAGCCTTGTACCGGGTCTTCCTTCTGAATCGTTGGTATGCCTACAAGGGGCAGGTCGAAGCATCAATCGAAAGCATGTTTTCCGGCCGTTAAGCGGGTGTCCTGCCTTCGCGCAACCACTTTAAAATCGTCCTATACGCTGAATCAGGATCAATCGGTTTGGCAATGAAATCGTCCATGCCCGCATCCAGACAGCGGACCTTGTCTTCGGCAAAGGCATTTGCCGTCATCGCTAAAATCGGTGTGTGCTTTCCTTCCAACAGTTGACGGATTCGCCTTGTGGCCTCCAAGCCATTTATGTTGGGCATCTGCACATCCATGAGGATCAGGGCGTAATCATTTTTTTGTGCCAACTTAAGTGCCGCTTCACCTTCTTCTACTGCATCCACCACCAGCCCCACGTCATTCAGCAAGGAAATAGCAATTTCCCGATTGATCGGCTCATCCTCGGCCAGAAGGATCGTGGTACCCGAAAATTCATGACAAAGCACTCCTTCGGCATCGAATCGGTTCGAGGTTTTTGCAAAAGAGTGTTCATTCGACCTTTTTTGTAGTCGGCAGGTGAACCAAAAAGTGCTTCCCGCACCTTCTTGACTATTTACCCCGGCATCACCTCCCATGACCTGAGCTAACTTGCGTGTGACGGCCAGCCCCAATCCTGTCCCGCCGTATCTGCGGGTCATGGAGTTGTCAGCTTGTTCAAATGTTCCGAAAAGGCGTGACATTGCCTCAGGCGCGATGCCGATACCGGTATCTGTGACGGCAAAGCGCACCATGACATTTTGCTGGGTTTCGTTCTCGATCGTCACACGAATCGTTATTGATCCGTGCTCAGTGAATTTGACCGCATTGCCGACGTAGTTGAGAAGAGCCTGCTGTAGTCGCCCCTGGTCACCGATTAGTCCATCGGGGATCGTTGATACATCAGCGGCTAGCTTAAGCCCTTTGGCCTCAACTTTGAGCTCGACCATGCTCATTACAGTATGCAGGATGTCGGAGATGGAAATGAGCTGTTCTTCCAGTTGAAGCTTGCCGGATTCGATCTTGGACAGATCAAGAACGGCATTGACGATGTCGAGCAGGTGATTACCGGCGGCGGTGATTTTGTCGAGTTTTTCGGTTTGTTGCGCTGTCAGACCAGAGCGCCGCAAGATGTGAGACATGCCGGTAATGGCATTGAGCGGTGTCCGGATCTCGTGGCTCATATTGGCTAAGAAAGCACCTTTTGCGATGTTTGAGGCTTCCGCCGCTTCCTTGGCGACGAGCAGATCTGCCGTCCGTTCGTCTACCATTTCTTGAAGATGCCTCCGGTGGCGCTCGAGTTCGCGCTCGGCCTGCTTCTTCGCCGTGATGTCATGGCCAATTCCCAACACACCGATCAAGTTGCCAGCGGTATCACGCATAGGGACCTTGGTCGTTTCCAGCAATTCGCGATGGCCATCGGAAACAAATTGGATTTCCTCCTCATTTACCGATGGCTTGCCCGCTGCTATGGCATTGCGGTCATTTTCACTAAAGAGATCTGCCAGTGATTTTTCCACGAAATCGTAGTCGGTCTTGCCAACGATTTCTCGCTCTTTCGCACCAAAGAGATCCTCAAACCGCCGATTGCAGCCAAGATAAACGCCCTTGGGATCCTTCAGCCAAATCAGATCCGGTAGCGAGTCGATGAGTGTCCGCAAGATTCCCCGCTCGTTTGCCAAAGCTTTCGCCGCTGCCTTCTGTTTGGTAATGTCACGGGCGATTTTGGAGGCACCTACCACCTCGCCTTTTCCATTTCTTATGGGTGAAATGGTGACAGATATATCGATGATGGCCCCATCGCGACGTACTCTGCACGTTTCGAAGTGTTTGACCTTTTCACCATTGGCAATACGTGTAAGGATACTTGACTCTTCATGTTCCAATCCGGGCGGAAGCAGCATGGTTATCGGCTTTCCGATGGCTTCACTGGCGGCGTAACCAAAGATGGCCTCGGCCCCCGGATTCCAACTGGTGATCGTTCCCGCCAATGTTTTGCTGATGATGGCGTCGTCGGATGACTGTACGATTTCTTCGTATTGTTTGAGCGCCGCTTCTGCTTGTTTGCGGTAATCGACAAAACCATTAATGGTGTCGATCAGGATGTCGATTTCATCGCGATGATCGCCGGGTTTCCTGCGAGTCAACGCTGATTGTGTTACGCCGTTAGATTGGCCGAGTTTCTGTACATCTGTCGCTAGTTTGCTGATATCTCGTGCGACCATTTCATAAACAATTGCAAACAGAACTATCGCCACAAGCATGATTTTGATCAGGTCGGTTACGATCAATGTTTTCAGAGAATGAAGAGATTGAGCATTTATTTCTGCATATGCCTCCGTAACGCGCAGAGAACCTATGGCCGTCTTTTGATCCTCCGCCAAGACAGGTACAGTCCAAACTAAATCACCATTTCCTTCGAATCCCTGTTTGCTGGCGCTTGTGATCGGCTGGTCAAGGTTAAAGACTTCGACATGAGCAACTATCGGCGAAGCAACCATGCCTTTCAGAAGTACGTTTAAGCTGTTTATGTCGTACTGCCATAGGGAATTGGAAATAGCCGCAAGGCTCTGGTTTACAGTGTGCTGGGCATCAGCGTGCGCGGCCTGCAAGGCTTTGTTGCGTTCGTACAAGTAACCCAACGATGTGGCAAGCGCGAAGATGGTCATGCTGGCAATCAGCACTCTCAGAAGTACTCTAGTCGCGAGCGTAGAACGCATGATATGTGATGTTACTGCTTGCCCCAGATGGTTGTATAAGCTGCCTCGAAACCGATATTTGCCTCGAGGCCTTTGTTACCGGTGGCCTTAAGTACTTCGGTAGTAACCAGGATAGGCATAGTTTGAAAGCCACTGGGAGAGGCTTCAGCAAACGCGCGGTTAAGCTCATCGGCTAACTGATATCCCTGCATCCCTAATGGCTCGGCAACAGTTGCGACTTGCTGTGAAACTGCAGCACCAATGCGGCTAAGCGCCTTGGCCGACCCATCGCCCGCGGCAACGTTCAGAATATCGGTTCGTTTTGCTTCCCGCAGCGGATGGTTCATTTCATCAAAATAAATGTCATTGATGGCCAAGCTGTAGGTCCATGCCGGACCGTATTTGGAAACAAGCTCTGGCACGATCAATCTCATCTTCTGTGAGACGTCGGATATCGGTAGGTTTTCAATGGATAAAATTTTGCACCCGTCATATCCAGCGCACTTCTGAACAATCCGAGCCATCGCGTTTGCCTTGGCATTCGCTACCGCAAACTGGTTGTCGTTGAAGATCACAACTCCAACAGCTCGCTTCTTGGCTTTTGCATCATTGATCACATAGTCGGCTGCAAGCTTTGCCACGTCGTCAGATTTCGTGGAGACATTGACGAACAGGCTGTTCGTCGGACCAGAGGTTTCGGCTGCATGCCAACCTACAAGAACGATCCCGTTACGTTTGGCCTGAACTACCAAATCCGAAAAGGCGTCAGGATCGAAGCCTCCGAAAACAATGCCATTTGGACGAGCAGCAAGCGCTTGCGCCAGTGCCTTCCTTTGAGTCGCTTGTTGTCCCATTCCATCTTCGAGTTGAATTTTCCAACCTAGCTTTTTTGTGGCCCCCTCAAAGCTTCGGTAGGCGCCCATTACTCCGCCGTTGCGAAAGTCTGAAGCGACGAATACCACCGACTTGCCCTTCTGTGCCACTGGCCCTGGCGGAACTTGGCCATTTTTTTCTTGGGCGAATCCCGATGTGGCTAGCAATAGCAGCGGCCAAAATATGATGCTTCGCATCCAGGACATAGCATTTCCATATCTTTTAAAAAATTAGCCTGCGCTTCTGGTAGTGTGCGAAACCCATCAGTGCTGACCAACTCGTATGACAATACGACGAAAATGGACTGCAATGGGTTGATTGTGGTCGTAGAGACGGGATAAGGCAAAGGCTTTTCGGCGACCACCGCGTCCATCGCGATGTGTTTTACCGAAACTTGGCCCCTTGTCGTCGTCTGCCGTGTTGTCCCCGGTGAGTATCGGTCGCCGAGAATGGCCTTGGGCATCATCGCGCGCGTGAATCAGGTGGTCAATTCGGCGCGACTACCCAATCTTCTGATCGCCACCGTTCTTGGGTACGTCCGCCGAAGACTGGTGGAGGAGAGCCGTGATGGAATAGATGAACAGTTGTTCTAGACCGGCTAACCTGCTTTCAGTCAATGCTTGCCAGACGACCTGCGCGCAATCCCGTCTCGATGGCTAGCAGCGTGGAGGCTTGGAGTTGCCGGGGATGGGCTTGGGCATTTGCCGTTGCCGCGAGCAGCAGTTCTTCTCGTTGACCTGCCCACTGGCGCCGTTCGCTGCTGGGTGGAACCCCTTAAGCCAAACGATCACGAACGCTGTTTTGAATCGCCCCGGCATTTCTAGACACTCTGTAGCCGGTTGAAATACTGGTTTTCGAACTCTACCGGAGAAACGTCGTTTGCATAGCCATGACGACGTTTCGGGTTGTAGAACATCTCGATGTAATTGAAGACATCCCGGCGAGCTTCCTCGCGGTCGAGATAGGTTTTACGGCGAATCCGCTCCCGCTTGAGTAACTGGAAGAAGCTCTCGGCGACGGCGTTGTCATAGCAATTCCCCCGTCGGCTCATGCTGGCGACCAAGTCATGGGCTTTCAGGAAGGCTTGCCAGTCATGGCTGCTGTACTGGCATCCCTGATCTGAATGGACAATCACAGGCGCCGTCGGATTTCGCCGCCAGATCGCCATCAGCAAAGCATTGATCGCCAGTTCGCTGTCGATCCGCGAGCGCATCGACCATCCAATCACCTGACGCGAGAACAGGTCCAGCACCACTGCCAGATACAGCCAGCCTTCGTGGGTGCGGATGTAGGTGATGTCTGTCACCCATACCTGATTCGGTGCTTCGACATCAAAGTTCTGTTCCAGCTGATTCTCGGCTACGACCGCCGGCTTGCCGTAATGGCCAGCCCGACGCCGATAGCCCACTTGCGCCCGTAATCCTTCCAGCTTCATCAGACGATAAACCCGATGTTTGCCGCAGCACTCGCCCAGATCGCGCAGGTCGTGCGCAATCATGCGATAGCCATAGACGCCTCCGCTTTCCAGCCAGGATTGTTTGATCAGCCCCAGCAACCGTTGATCGTCCTTCTTGCGAGGTGACGATGGTTCAGCTTTCCAGGCGTAGTAGCCACTGGGATGAACGGACATCACATGACAGAGCCGGCGAACCGGGTACAGCGTTTCGTAGGCTTGAATGAAGGCGTACCTTACCGGGACTCTTTGGCAAAGTACGCTGCGGCCTTTTTTAGAATGTCACGCTCCTCGGTGACGCGTTTCAACTCCGCTTTCAGCCGCCGATTCTCGGCCGCATGGCTTTGCAGTTCCTGGCGCTCGACCGCTGGAAGGCTGTAGCGTTTCAGCCACTCGTACAGGCTGTGTTGCGAAACGCCAATCCGGCTAGCTACCTCGGCGACAGGATGACCTCTTTCCGTGATCTGCTTGACCGCCTCGATCTTGAATTCTTCCGGGTAACGCTTGCTATTCATGACCTCTCCTTTTGCCTCAGTTTAAGGCTTCAGAGTGTCTACTGGGGCCGGGGCGATTCATTTTCATGTCAGCAATGACGACTCTGAGCCAGACGCCACCCTGCACTCCCAGGATGGTGATTTTCCCGCTTCCGAGCGCGTTTTCCCCGGGCGCCGACTACAATAGGACTTTATTTCTCAGGCGCCTTCCATGGACCTCACTCAACCGCTCAACGACGCTGAACTCGACGAACTCGACAATTTTCTGATGTCCGATGCCGTCGGCGAAAACGCGATGGACATTTCGATGCTCGACGGCTTTCTCACCGCCATCGTCATCGGCCCCAAGACGCATCTGCCCAGCGACTGGCTGCCCCAGGTCTGGGACAAAGAGGAAATGACCTGGGAATCCCCGGCGCAGGCCGAACGCATGTTCGGTCTGGTCATGCGCCACATGAACGGCATTGCCGGGTTGTTCATGGAGGAACCCGAGTCGTTTCAGCCGCTCACCTACATGCGCGACAACGAACAAGGCGAGGAAGTCGAAATCATCGACGAATGGTGCACCGGCTTTGTCGAAGGCATCGCCCTCGACGCAGAGGCCTGGCAGGATTTGCTGGAGGCCGACGAGCACAAGGATCTGATGTTCCCGATCTTCCTGCACGGCACCGACGCCGGCTGGGAGGAGTTGCAAAAAAGCGAGGAACTGCTCTCACGCGAAACCGAATTCGTCGACGCATTGCCCGATTGCGTGATCGGAATCCACGAATTCTGGCTGCCCTTCCGTCAGGCCGCCGCCGGCAAGCAGACCTTCCGCCACGAAGCGCCGCCCGCCGGACGCAACGATCCCTGCCCGTGCGGTAGCGGGAAGAAATTCAAGAAGTGTTGCGGCGACCCCGCGAAACTGCACTGAACGGAACTCCGCAGCCCCATTTACGCTCTATGCCGGTATAGCCTGCCGGAGAGTGCCATGCGTGTCATGCGTTGGTTGATTGCCAGTTTGATGCTGCTGGGCGCGGCGCTCGCCCGTGCTGAACCCATGCCGGCACCCGGTTCGCCAGCCCCAGCGTTCACGTTGCCCGACGAAAGCGGCACACCGCGCCGCCTTGAAGAATGGCGCGGCAAGTGGCTGATCCTCTATTTCTACCCCAAAGACGACACGCCCGGCTGCACGGCGGAAGCCCGCGCCTTCCGCGATCAGGCGACGGCGCTGACGACACTCGGTGCCCAGGCGGTCGGCGTCAGCCTCGACACCAGCGCCTCGCACCGGGCGTTTGCCGACAAGCACCAGCTCAACTTTCCGCTGCTCGCCGACGCTGAAGGCACCGTGGCCCGCCAGTACGGCGCGCTCAACAACTTCGGCGTCGTCAAATTTGCACGCCGCATCAGCTTCATCATCGATCCCGAAGGGCGCATCGCGCGGACCTACCCGGATGTCGACGCGGCCGGACACGCGGCGCAGATTGTGGGCGACCTGAAGGCATTGCGCTCAAGTGCGCGCTGAAAAAGACATTTTTTGTCACTTGCTTGTCGCATTGTCCCCTTTCAAGGATAATTCGGCCTCCACCCGGCCGAGGTGGCGGAATCGGTAGACGCAGCGGATTCAAAATCCGCCGCCGAAAGGCGTGAGGGTTCGAGTCCCTCTCTCGGCACCAGCCATAAAATCAATGGGTTGTGACAATATCCGGACAGCGCAATCTGGGTGAATCAGGGTTTTTGCAGCACTTTTGCAGCACTGACCCAGCCCCTCGCGCATTTTCGTGCACCGTAGACGCTATACCAAGCTCCATAAACAACTGGAGAAAGAGGTATGGCGAGCATCGTAAAGCGCGGCGACTATCAGTACCAGGTCACCATCCGTCGCAAAGGCTTCCCGAAGCAGTGTAAAACCTTCGAGTCCGAGAAGTCACCTCGTCGGCAGAGCTGTTTGATTGGTATCCCCGCTTCGGCTTCGTTCAGATAGCCGATGATCTGTTCTTCACTGTATCTGCTCTTCTTCATGTCCGTCACTCTCCTTCATTTGACGGACTTCTCTACTAAGTCGTGGCACGAACTATGGGGAGCAGGTCACGAAGACCGGAGGCTTCTAAGCGAAAGTACAATGAAAAGAGGGGGCTAAATGCTCCCTCTTTTCACAAACTCGCTTTACTGATTTTTTATTCGATTTACGAGCTTTATCCCGAAATACGGATACCCGGGATCAGCCGAAGTTCTTATCCGCGAATGACCAGTTCACGAGATGCGCCAGGAAGGTTTCAACAAATTTCGGGCGCAGATTGCGGTAGTCGATGTAATAAGCGTGCTCCCACACATCAACGCAGAGTAGGGCCTTGTCGCCGGTGGTCAGCGGGGTGCCTGCAGCACCGGTGTTGACGATGTCCACACTACCGTCGGCCTTCTTGACCAGCCAGGTCCAGCCAGAGCCGAAATTGCCGACGGCAGAAGCCTGGAAAGCCTTCTTGAATTCATCCAGCGATCCCCATTTAGCGTCGATCGCCGCAGCCAAGGCGCCGGTCGGTGCGCCGCCACCGGCCGGAGAGAGGCAGTTCCAGAAGAAGGTGTGGTTCCAGACCTGCGCGGCGTTGTTGTACACGCCGCCAGCCGGGGCTTTCTTGACGATGGCTTCGAGATCGAGCGCTTCGTATTCCGTGCCCTTGATCAGGTTGTTGAGGTTGGTGACATAGGCCTGATGGTGCTTGGCATAGTGATAGTCAAAGGTTTCGGCCGACATGTGCGGGGCCAGGGCGTCCTTGGCGAAAGGCAGCGGGGGCAGTTGATGTTCCATGATTTCTCCGTTTTTGAGTGATTAGAGCAGACTGTGTTGTTCCGGCAAGGCGGGGATGATCTCATCCACCGTGGCGCGGGCTTCGCCGCGCCCGAACGCGAGTTGGAGCGCAGCGCCGGCAGAAAGTTGCGCAGCATCGCGCACGATGCCGCCGGTTTCGTCCCGGACCAGGGCGTAACCGCGCGCCAGCACTTGAGCCGGGTCGAGCTGGCGCAGGCTGGTGCTCAGGGTGTCGAGGCGGTGACCGGCGGCATCCAGGCGTCGTCGGGCGGCGTGTTGCAAACGAAGCGCGAGGGTGTCTAGTCGATCATTCTGCGGCTTGGTGTGAGGGCGTTGGGAGAGCAGGGCATGCCGCTGCAATTGCCAGCGCTGGTGCGCATTGGCCAGCGTGCCTGCCTGCGCCCGGGCAAGGCGCGAGTGCAGGGCAGCGAGTTCGCCTCGCTGGCGGGCAAGGCGTTCGGACGGGTGCTTAAGTCGGGCAGCCAGCCAGTCGACCTGTTGTGCGCTGTCGTCAATGTGGCGGCGGAACTGGGCCTTCAGGGAGTCGGAAAGCACATCGAGGCGGTGGCTCAGCGCGACGGCGTCGGGAGCGGCCATTTCCGCGGCGGCGGTGGGTGTGGGCGCGCGGAAGTCGGCGGCGAAGTCGGCGATGGTGAAATCGGTCTCGTGGCCCACGCCGCAAATTACAGGCAGAGGTGACGCGACAATGGCGCGGGCCACGACTTCTTCGTTGAATGCCCACAAATCCTCGATACTGCCACCGCCCCGGCAGAGCATGACGAGATCGTGGTCGCCCTGGCAGGCTGTTGCCAGCGCGGCGGCGATCCGCGTCCCGGCACCTTCGCCCTGCACGGGTGTGGGGTAGAGCGTCAGGCGAACGTGCGGGGCCCGTCGCCGCAAGGTCGTGAGCACGTCGCGCAGCGCAGCAGCCTGTGGACTGGTGACCAACGCAATGTTGCGCGGAAAGCTCGGCAATGGTCGCTTGCGAGCGGACTCAAAAAGCCCCTCCGCTTCCAGTTTCGCTTTCAATTGAAGGAATTGCCGAAATAGGTCGCCCTGACCGGCTCGACGCAGACCCTCGACATTCAGTTGGAATTCGCCGCGTGCCTCGAACAGCGTGACCAGCGCCCGTGCCTCGACGCGCTGCCCGTTTTCAGGGCGCCATCCCAACAGTTGCGCGCGGTTGCGCCACATGGCGCAGCGCACCTGGGCACCTGCATCCTTGAGGGTGAAGTAGACGTGACCGGAGGCGGCCTGGCTGACATTGGAGAGTTCCCCGGATACCCAAAGCAGCGGGAAGCCTTGCTCCAGTTGCGCTCGGACCCGGCGGTTGAGTTCGGAGACGCTGAGCGGCGCCGGGGTGCCGACTGCAGGTGTGGCGGGCGATTCGAAGGACGAAGTCATGCCTGGATTCTACTCCCGCACGAGGCCACGCCCAAGCTGATCGCAGGACAGGTCGGCGAGTTCCCAGCGTCCGATTGCCCGTTTTTTTGGCAAAGTCACAAAAACCCTTTCGCCGGGCACAGTTACCGCGCTTGGTGACACCAGGCCCACAGACTTATCCACAGATTTTGTGGATAGTGCCCTTGCCCTTGCCGGTCAGCCCGTGCAGAATGTTTGGCTATTGATTTTGACGGGGATTTCACGTGTTCGCCATCGTTCAGGCCGCCGGCTGGCCTATTTGGTTTTTGCTGCTGGCATCCATCATTGCCGTTGCCCTCATCATCGAACGTCTTGTCGCCCTGCGCCGCTCGCGCATCGTCCCGGCGGGCCTGTTGCAGCGCGTGTTGGGCGAGTTCAAACAGAACGGCGACAACGCCAAGCTGATCGGCGAACTTGAAGTGCAATCGCCGCTTGGTCGCGTGCTCGCTGCCGGGCTCAGAAACGTCAAGGCCTCGCGTGAGGTGATGAAAGAGGCTATCGAGGAAACCGGTCGCGCGGTGACCCACGATCTGGAACGTTACCTGACCACGCTCGGTACCATCGCCTCGATCAGCCCGTTGATGGGCCTGTTCGGCACGGTGGTCGGCATGATCGAGATTTTCGGCTCGCAGGCACCGACCGGCGCCAATCCGCTGCAACTGGCGCACGGCATTTCTGTGGCGCTTTACAACACCGGTTTTGGTTTGATCATCGCCATTCCGAGCATGATTTTCTGGCGCCATTTCCGTGCTCAAGTCGATTCGCTGGTGATCGAAATGGAGCAGCAGGCGGTGCGCCTGGTCGAGGTTGTGCACGGCGAGCGGAAGTAGGCAATGAATTTCCGCCGCGGCAAAGGGCGCGAAGAGCCCGAAATCAACCTGATCCCCATGATCGACGTACTGCTGGTCATCATCATCTTTCTGATGCTGACGACGACGTATGCCAAGTTTTCGGGCATCGAGATCAATCTGCCGACCGCACAAGCCTCGAAGCCGCCCGAGCAGCCCAACGAAATCGACGTGGCGGTTACCGCCACCGGCCAGGTGCTGATCAACAAGGCGCCGCTGGCGGGCGCGGACGTGCGCCTTATCGCCGAAGCCCTGCGCCGGGCGGCGGGTGAACGTCCGGACCCGGTCATCGTCATCAACGCCGACGCCAAGGCCACCCATCAGAGCGTCGTCGATGTGATGCAGGCGGCGCAGTCGGCGGGCTACCCACACATCTCGTTCGCCACGCAGGCGCCTCGCTAATTGAACGGGTGGCTGCAGCGAGTATGGTATGAACAACGCCGGCCGTCGCCGGCGTTGTGGCTTTTGCTGCCGCTGCACGTCCTCTTTGTGATCGTGGCGGGTCTGCGCCGGGCTTGGTGGCAGGGCGGTCGACGGGGTGCCCGCAGTGTGCCGGTGCCGGTTGTGGTGGTAGGGAATCTGGTGGCCGGTGGCGCGGGCAAGACTCCGACTGTGTTGTGGCTGGCAAAAGCCTTGCAGACGGCCGGTCGCCAACCGGGTATCGTCAGCCGCGGATACGGTGGTCAGACGGCTTTGCCGCAGGCAGTCGATGCCGAGGCCAGCCCAATTGCGGTCGGCGACGAACCCGTGCTGCTGGCGCGGCGATCCGGGGTTCCGGTCTGGGTAGGGCGCGATCGGGTTGCAGTGGCGCAGGGTTTGCTGGCCGCGCATCCCGAAGTGGATGTGCTGATTGCCGACGATGGCTTGCAGCACTACCGCCTGTACCGGGATGTTGAACTGGCATTGTTCGACCGCCGTGGCGCCGGCAACCCGCTGCGCGAGCCGCTGGCGCGGCTGGCGAGCGTCGACGCGGTGATCTGCAACGGTGAACCCCCTGTAACGTGGCCGCCGCGAACGGCGCCGCGTTTTGCGATGCATCTGGCGCCCGGCGATTTTCTAGCGTTGGGTGAGCCCGCCCGGCGCTGCGCGGCGGCGGATCTGGCTGGCCGCAATCTGCACGCTGTCGCGGGGATTGGCGACCCTTCGCGCTTCTTTGCCACGCTGAAGGCGTTGGGCTTGCGGGTGGTGCCGCATCCCTTTCCGGATCATCACGCCTATACCGCCGCCGAGCTCGACTTCGGACCGGATGCGGTGGTGCTGATGACCGAGAAGGATGCAGTAAAATGCGCGGGTCTTTGTGCCGGTGAAGCGTGGGTGTTGCCGGTCGAGGCGATGCTTCCGCCCGCACTGCTGGCGCTCATTCTGGAGAAAATCAATGGACGATAGGCTGCTCGACATCCTGGTTTGCCCGCTCTGCAAGGGGAACCTCGAATACAAAAAGAGCGAACAGGAACTGCTTTGCCACCCCTGCAAACTGGCCTACCCGATCCGCGACGACATACCCATCATGCTGGTCGACGAGGCGCGTACGCTGGAAGTCGAGGCGTGAATCCGGCCTTCAAGGTCGTCATTCCGGCGCGCTACGCCTCGACGCGTCTGCCGGCTAAACCCCTGCTCGATCTTGGCGGCAAGCCGATGGTGGTGCGTGTGGCCGAGCGGGCGGCGGCTTGTGGTGCCGATGAGGTATGGATCGCCACCGACCATGCCGAAGTCAAGGCGGCCGTCGAGGCACATGGATTTTCGGCCTTGATGACGCGTCCCGATCATCCCACCGGTACCGACCGCCTTGCGGAAGTCGTCGCGCTTCGCGCCTGGCCGGAAGAGACGCTGGTCGTCAATGTGCAGGGCGATGAACCCCTGATTGAACCGGCAGTGATTCTGCAAACCGCGATGCAATTGGCGGAAAGCGGCGCTGATATTGCCACCGTTGCACATTCGATTGCCGATGCGGCGGATTTTTTTAATCCCAATGTCGTAAAAGTGGTGTGTCGTGCCGATGGCGACGCGGCTTACTTTTCCCGCGCCCCGATTCCCTATGCACGCGATCATTTCGCCCGGGAAGGCGGAGGAGAGACATTGCCGATGGGCCTGCCGGCGTTGCGCCACGTGGGTTTGTACGCCTATCGTGCCGGTTTTCTCAAGGCATTCTGCGGGCTTGCCGTGGCACCGACCGAGCGCTTCGAATCGCTCGAGCAATTACGCGCGCTGTGGCACGGCTATCGTATTTCGGTCACCTGTGTGGAAACTGCGCCGGCACCGGGTGTGGATACCCCGGAAGATGCGGCCCGCATGCGCGAACTATTTGACCGGAAAGCGATTGTCGGGTAGCTTTCCATGGTTTAGCCGGCCTGATTTTGGCCGATGTTGTCGACCCCATCCGAGGAATCCGAAAATGAAACTGATCTTGTTGGGCGCCCCCGGCGCAGGCAAAGGAACGCAGGCCAAATTCATTTGCGAAAAGTACGGCATTCCGCAAATCTCCACCGGCGACATGTTGCGCGCCCAGGTCAAGGCGGGCACGCCGCTCGGCCTGGAAGCCAAGAAGCACATGGACAGCGGCGGTCTGGTGCCGGATGCGGTGATTATCGGCATGGTCAAGGAACGCCTGACTCAGGACGACTGCAAGAACGGCTACCTGTTCGACGGATTCCCGCGCACCATTCCGCAAGCCGAGGCGATGAAGGAAGCCGGCGTGGCTATCGAGTTCGTCATCGAGGTCGATGTGCCTGATGCCGACATCATCGATCGCATGGCCGGTCGCCGCGTGCACCTGCCCTCTGGTCGCACCTATCACGTCAAGTACAACCCGCCCAAGGTTGCCGGCAAGGACGACTTGACTGGCGAGGATCTGATCCAGCGAGACGACGACAAGGAAGAAACGGTCAAGAAACGCCTCGACGTCTACCACGCACAAACCAAGCCGCTGGTGGCTTTTTATGCCAATTGGGCGGAGACGGGCGATGCCAAGGCGCCGAAGTCCCGCAAGGTGGCGGGTGTGGGCAGTGTCGAGGATATCACCACCCGCGTTTTCGCGGCCCTTCAGTAGGCCCGCATCATGGCAGGCAAAAACGCGCTGTACGCGCAGTCCGGTGGCGTCACCTCGGTGATCAATGCCACGGCCTGCGGGCTGATCCAGGCAGCGCGCCGCCACCCGGACCGCATCGGCAAAGTGTTCGCCGGGCGTGACGGCATCATCGGCGCGCTGACCGAAGACCTGATCGACACCAGTCTCGAATCCGACGCCGACATCGCGCGGTTGCGCTATACGCCTTCCGGCGCCTTCGGTTCCTGCCGTTACAAACTCAAGGGCATTGACCAGCACAAGGCGCAGTACGAACGCCTGATTGAGGTGTTCAAGGCGCACGACATCGGCTATTTCTTCTACAACGGCGGCAACGATTCGATGGATACCGCCTGGAAGGTGTCGCAGATCGCCGAGAAGTTGGGGTATCCGCTGGTCTGCGTCGGCATCCCCAAGACGGTCGATAACGACCTACCGGTCACTGACTGCTGTCCAGGTTTCGGTTCGGTCGCCAAGTATGTGGCCACCTCGATGCGCGAGGCCGGCTTCGACGTTGCCTCGATGGCACGCACCTCGACCAAGATTTTCGTGCTCGAAGTGATGGGTCGCCACGCCGGCTGGATTACCGCCGCCTGCGGGCTGGCCTCCGAGGGCGAAGGGCAGCCGCCGCACATTCTGCTGTTCCCGGAAATACCCTTCGATCCCGAGCGTTTCATCGCCCGTGTGCAGGAGTGTGTCGAGCGCTTTGGCTACTGCACCGTCGGCGTGTCGGAAGGCCTCTGCGATGCGGCCGGCAATCTGATTGCGGAAGCCGGCGGCAAGGATGCTTTCGGGCATTCGCAACTGGGCGGTGTCGGTCAGGTGGTCGCGCAACTGATCAAGGACAAGCTGGGCCACAAATATCACTGGGCGCTGGCGGATTACCTGCAGCGCGCGGCGCGGCATATCGCCTCGAAAACCGACGTCGATCAGGCTCACGCCCTCGGCGAACGGGCGCTGGAACTGGCGCTGGCCGGCCGGAATGCGGTGATGCCGACCATCGTGCGGCTGGCGGACACGCCGTATCGCTGGGAGATTGGCGTGGCCGACCTGAAGAATGTCGCCAACGTCGAGCGCAAGATGCCGCCCGAGTTCATTACTGCGGATGGTTTTCATATTACCGATGCCTGTCGCGCCTATCTGTGCGGCCTGATCGAGGGCGAAGACCCACCGCCGTTCAGGAACGGGCTACCTGACTATGTGCGGCTCAAGAACGCGGCGGTGACGAAGAAGCTGGGAGAATTCAAGGTTTGAGCGGCTTCATGCTCAAAACAGGCAACAAGACAGCAGCACCCGGCGAAACAGATTTTAAGCAACGTTAATAAAAGGGAGTTTGTAGATGTCAGACGCATTGATTTTGGCGCTGGTGTGCGCCATCGCCGCCGTGATCTACGGCGCGGTGTCCACCCGGCAGATACTGTCGCTGGCGGCCGGTAACGACCGCATGCAACAGATCGCCAAGGCGATCCAGGAAGGCGCCTCCGCTTATCTGGCCCGTCAGTACAAGACCATCGCCATCGTTGGCGTGGTGTTGTTCCTGGTGATCGGTTTCGTTCCCAAGCTGGGCTGGGCAACCGCCATCGGTTTCCTGATCGGCGCGGTCCTGTCCGGCGCCGCCGGTTTCATCGGCATGAACGTTTCGGTACGCTCCAACGTCCGTACCGCCGAAGCCGCGCGTAACGGCATTGCCCCGGCCTTGGCCGTCGCCTTCAAAGGCGGCGCCATCACCGGCATGCTGGTCGTCGGTCTGGGTCTGCTTGGCGTCGCCGGCTACTACGCCTTCCTGAAGAGCCATGGCGGCGAGCTGACGCATGTCGTCGAACCGCTGGTCGGTCTGGCCTTCGGCTCCTCGCTGATTTCCATCTTCGCCCGTCTTGGCGGCGGCATCTTCACCAAGGGCGCCGACGTTGGCGCCGACCTGGTTGGCAAGGTCGAAGCCGGCATTCCGGAAGACGACCCGCGCAACCCCGCCGTGATCGCCGATAACGTTGGTGACAACGTCGGTGACTGTGCCGGCATGGCGGCCGACCTGTTCGAGACCTATGTCGTGACCGTGGTCGCGACCATGGTGCTGGCCGCGCTGACGCTGAAGGGCGTGGAAGGTGCGACCGACAATCTGGTGGTCTACCCGCTGGCGCTGGGCGCCGTCTCCATCATCGCTTCCATCATCGGCTGCTTCTTCGTGAAGACCAGCGAAGGTGGCAAGATCATGGCCGCGCTCTACCGTGGTCTCGCGGTCGCCGGTGTTCTGGCCCTGGCCGCGTACTACCCGATCACCACTTGGCTGCTGCCCAACGGCGTCACCCTGGCGGACGGCAAGATCATCGGCGTCAATGCGCTGTTCGGATGCTCGGTCGTCGGTCTGGTCCTGACAGCCGCGCTGGTGTATATCACCGAGTACTACACCGGCACGGAATACGCTCCCGTCAAGCATGTGGCCGACTCCTCGCAATTCGGTCACGCTACAAACATCATCGCCGGTATCGGCGTTTCGATGAAGGCTTGCGCCTGGCCGGTGATTGCCGTCTGCGCCTCGATCTACGTCGCATTCCATCTGGCCGGTCTGCTCGGCATTGCCGTCGCCGCGACCTCCATGCTGTCGATGGCCGGTATCGTGGTAGCGCTCGACGCCTACGGCCCGATTACCGATAACGCCGGCGGCATCGCCGAAATGGCGGAACTGCCGAAGGAAGTCCGTAACGTCACCGACCCGCTGGACGCCGTCGGCAACACCACCAAGGCCGTGACCAAGGGCTACGCCATCGGCTCCGCCGGTCTGGCTGCGCTGGTGCTCTTCGCCGACTACACCCACGGTCTCGAAGCGGCCGGTCTGGTTGCCAAGTTCGACCTCTCCGATCACCGCGTCATCATCGGTCTCTTCATCGGCGGCCTGATTCCCTACCTGTTCGGTGCGATGGCCATGGAAGCCGTTGGCCGTTCCGCCGCCGCAGTCGTCGGTGAAGTGCGTCGCCAGTTCAAGGAAATCGCCGGCATCATGGAAGGTACGGGCAAGCCGGATTACTCCCGCGCCGTCGACATGCTGACCGTCGCCGCAATCAAGGAAATGATCGTTCCGTCCATCCTACCGGTGGCCGTGCCCATCGTCGTCGGTCTGGTCCTCGGCCCGGTCGCCCTCGGCGGCCTGCTGGTCGGTACCATCGTGACCGGTCTCTTCGTGGCCATCTCCATGACCACCGGTGGCGGTGCCTGGGATAACGCCAAGAAGTACATCGAAGACGGTCACTACGGCGGCAAGGGTTCCGATGCCCACAAGGCGGCCGTGACCGGCGACACCGTTGGCGATCCGTACAAGGATACGGCCGGCCCGGCGGTGAACCCGCTGATCAAGATCATCAACCTGGTGGCGCTGCTGATCGTGCCGTTGATTGTCTGATCGCGAATCCTGCACAATAAAAAAGCGGCTTCGGCCGCTTTTTTATTGTTTGGACAGGTTGAAGAAATCGGGTTCAGGTCAATGCCGGATTCAGCGTGTATCGTCCGAGCAGGCACGCTTCCGCGAGCACACGTCCAATCAGCGCGGCTCGGACGCCGGCGCCGGTCAGTAGCAGATCGTCCGGAAGGCGATCGACATTCAGCGCGTAGAGCGTAAATACGTAGCGATGTTCGATTTCATCATTCCACGGTGGGCAAGGGCCGTCGTAACCGTAATAGTCTCCCCGCATGTCCTGATCGCTGGCGAACCAGCCGCTGTAGTCGTTGATGCCCTGGCGCGTGCCGTCTAGCGCGTAGGGCCCGGTTTTGCCGCGCGGAACGACTTCGCTGGAAAATTCTCCGGCCGCGATCTCGCGTCTTTCTGCTGGCAGATCGACCAGGACCCAGTGGAAAAAATCGGTGCGCGGCAAACTGGCCGGGACGGTTCGATCAGGTTGATTGACATCGTCGCCGCGGCTCGGAACATCCGGGTCGCAACAGATCAGCACGAAGGAACGCGTACCCTCGGGAACATCGCGCCAGGCCAACTGCGGGTTGCGATTGCCGGCAAGGCGCACGCGATGCGCGGGGTCGGGTTGGCAGAAGGCAAATTCGGGGGGAATGCGGGCGCCTTCCGAAAAACTGGCACTGAACAGTTTCATCGATTGCTCCTCAAGTGACGGCCCGCCTCCGGAAGTCGCGGAGGCGGAAACCCAGCAGCCACAGTGTAGCGAAATAGGCGCCGGCTCCAAACACCACCAGAAATGTCAGTCGCACCAGGCGCTCCGGCGAGGCATACGTCAGCCACGCCGCTTCGCTTCCGACGCCAAACCACAGCGCGACACCCATAATGGCCAGGGCCGCGCCCAGTTTCAGGGAAAAAAACAACCAGCCGTCTTGCGGCTGATAAATCTGGCGCTGACGCAGGCCGCGATAGAGCAGCGCCGCGTTCAGGCAGGCTGCCAGGCCGATGGCCAGCGCCAGCCCCGCGTGTTGGAGCCAGTGGATAAAGGCAAAGTTCATCGCCTGAGTGGCGATCAGCGAGATCACCGCGATCCGCACTGGCGTGCGGACATTCTGGCGTGCGTAGAAGCCCGGTGCCAGCACCTTGACCAGAATCAGGCCGGTCAGGCCCACGCTATAAGCGACCAGGGCGGAGCGGGTGGCGAGCACATCGGTTGCCGTAAACGCGCCGTGAAAGAACAGCGTCGAGATCAGCGGCACCGCGAGCAAAGCGAGTGCCAGCGCCGCCGGCGCAGCCAGCAGAAAGGTCAGGCGCAATCCCCAGTCGAGCAGGCGCGAATACTCCTCGTGATTTTCGCTGGCGTGACATTTGGCCAGCGAGGGCAGCAGTATGGTGCCGAGCGCGGCGCCGAGCATGCCTGAGGGGAATTCCATCAGGCGATCGGCGTAGTACAGCCAGGAGACGCTGCCATTGGCGAGAAAGGTGGCGAAGATGGTGTTGATCAGCAGGCTGATCTGGGCAACCGAAACGCCGAGCACGGCGGGGGCCATCAGCTTAAGCATGCGGCGCACGCCCTCGTGTTGCCACGCGGCACGCCAGTTCAGCGACAGCCGGGGCAGCATGCCGATCTTTGCCAATGCCGGCAATTGCAAGGCCAGTTGCAGCAAGCCGCCGATGAATACCGCCCAGGCCAGCGCGATGACCGGGGGATCGAACCAGGGCGTGGCGAAGAGCGCCATGACGATGAAGGCAACATTGAGCAGGACCGGCGTGAACGCGGGCAGCGCGAAGCGGCTCCAGGTGTTCAGAATGCCGGCGGCGAGCGCCACCAGCGACATGAACAAAATGTAGGGAAACGTGATGCGGGTAAGCAACACGGTCAGTTCGAACTTGGTGGGATCGCTGGCGTAGCCCGGCGCCGAAATCCAGACGACGACGGGAGCGGCGGCGATGCCCAGCGCCGTGACGGCGAATACCACCAGCGACAGCAGGGTGGCAACGTGATCGACCAGCGTCTTGGTCTCTTCGGCGGAGCGACGATTCCTGTACTCGCCCAGCATGGGGACAAAGGCTTGCGAAAAGGCGCCTTCAGCAAACAGTCGGCGTAGCAGATTGGGGAGCTTGAAAGCGACAAAAAATGCGTCGGTCAGCATGCCGGCGCCGAAGGCGCGGGCGACGACAAAATCGCGCACGAAGCCGAGAATGCGGGAAAGTAACGTCATGCTGCTGACGGTCGCCAGAGTGCGCAGCAGGTTCATCAGTTTTGTCGAATCAGTGGTTTGCGCCCGCGAGGGCTTCGGTTATAATCCGCGCCTTCCGCTGCAGTAGCTCAGTTGGTAGAGCAACTGATTCGTAATCAGTAGGTCGGAGGTTCGATTCCTCTCTGCAGCACCAGACACCTGCCCGCGATTATACGGGGGCACCTGGCAAAAAAGGCCGGCCCGACTCTTGCGGCCGGCTTTTTTCTTGGGGATGCCGCATGTCTCATTCCTGCTATCACTGCGGCTTGCCGGTTCCGGACGGCGTCGACCTGCCTGTGAACATAGGCGGAGAACGCCGCGAGATGTGCTGTCCTGGCTGTCAGGCGGTGGCGCAGGCCATTGTCGACAACGGCCTCACGGACTATTACCGCAGTCGCGACAATTTGCCCGAGTCGCCCCGCGAGGCGTTGCCTGCGATTCTCGACCAGTTGTCGCTCTACGATCACGCCGAATTCCAGAAAAGCTTTGTGCGCGCGCCAGCTGAAGGCGAGTGCGAGGTGTCGCTGCTGCTCGAAGGCATTACCTGCGCCGCTTGCATTTGGTTGAACGAAAAGCACCTCGCCCAGCAGCCGGGCGTGTTGGCGGTCTCGATCAACTACGCCACTCGCCGCGCCCGTGTGCGCTGGGATAGCCGCCGGATCAAACTCTCCGGGATACTCGCCGCCGTCGCCGCGATCGGCTACCGCGCTTACCCCTACGACGCCGCGAAGAACGAACAGATCGCCGGCAAGGAACGGCGCGACGCTATCTGGCGGCTGTGGGTCGCCGGGTTCGGCATGATGCAGGTGATGATGTATGCCATTCCGGTCTATCTGGCCGGCGAAGGTGACATGTCGCCGGAGATCGAGAGCCTGATGCGATGGGCGAGCCTGTTGCTGACACTGCCGGTGGTGTTTTACTCAGCAGCGCCATTTTTCCGTCACGCCTGGCGCGACGTCAAGTTGCGCCGGCTGGGGATGGATGTTCCGGTGGCACTGGGTATTGGCACCGCTTTCGCGGCGAGTGTCTGGGCGACACTTGCGCAGGCGGGTGAAGTGTATTTTGACTCGGTGGCGATGTTTGTCTTTTTCCTGCTTGGCGGGCGCTATCTGGAAATGACGGCGCGGCAAAAGGCGGTCAGCGTTACCGAGGCGCTCGCCAAATTGCAGCCGGCTTTTGCCTGGCGGCTTCCGGCGGAAGGCGCAGAAGCGGAGAAGGTCATGGTGGCCGATCTGGTGGTCGGCGATTACGTGCAGGTTCGGCCAGGCGAGACCGTTCCCGCCGATGGTCTCGTGATCAACGGTGAGAGTCGTGTTGATGAAGCGCTGCTGACCGGCGAAAGCCGGCCGGTCAAAAAGATACCTGGCAGCCGCGTGATCGGCGGCTCGGTCAATCACGAAAGTCCGTTACAGGTACAGGTCGAGGCGATTGGTCAGGCCACCCGGCTTTCTGCCATTGTTGCGTTGATGGAACGCGCTGCCGCCGAAAAACCCGGCCTTGTCGAAGTCGCGGATCGTGTGGCCGGCGTGTTTGTCTGGGGTGTCCTGCTGGTGGCTGCCGCGACGGTGTTGGGTTGGGCGCAGGTAGACCCGCAGCGGGCACTATGGACCACGGTGTCGGTGCTGGTCGTGACCTGCCCTTGCGCCCTTTCGCTGGCAACACCCATCGCCTTGACGGTGGCGGCCGGCGCGCTGGCCCGAGATGGCCTGCTGGTCACTCGCGGCTACGCCATAGAACGTCTGGCGCGCGCAACACATTTTGTCTTCGACAAAACTGGCACGCTGACAGAAGGGCGGATGCAGTTCGAAGAAGTGCTGCCAATCGGTGAAGCCGACAAGGCGGCTTGCCTGGCGATTGCGGCTGCGCTGGAGAGTGCATCCGAGCATCCGATTGCCGCCGCGTTGCGGGGGGCGCATACAGCAGTGGGTACTCTGCCCGCAGCCGAGGGGTTGCGCAGCGTCACCGGCGCTGGGATGGAAGGGGGCTGGGGAGGAAAGCGTTATCGTATCGGCCGGCCCGATTTTGTTGCTGACCTGGCGGGGTCGGCAATGCCGGAAGCCCTTCGCCAGTGGGGCGAGGCGGGCGGTACCGTAGTGGCTTTGGCGAGCGAGGGCGCCTGGCATGCGTTGTTCAGGCTTTCCGACCGCGTTCGACCGGAAGCGGCTGCGCTGATGGACAGCCTTCGACGGACAGGGCGGCATCTCGTGCTGTTGACTGGCGATGCTCCGGCCGAAGCCGCCAGAGTGGCCAGGCAGGTAGGCATTGCCGAAGTATGCGCCGGCGCGAGTCCCGAGCAAAAGCACGCGGTGGTCGCTAAACTTCAGGCCGAGGGCGCGGTGGTGGCGATGCTGGGTGATGGCGTGAACGACGCGCCGGTATTGGCCCAGGCGCAAGTTTCGGTGGCCATGGGCGGCGGTTCGCAATTGGCCCGGACGCAGGCGGATTTTGTTCTGCTTTCTGAAAATCTTGATCACCTGCATGTGGGGGTCGAGCGGGCGCGTTTCGCCTTGCGCGTGATTCGCCAGAATTTGTGGTGGTCTTTCGCCTACAATGTGATCGCCCTGCCGTTGGCCATAGGCGGCTATGTAACGCCTTGGCTTGCGGGTGTCGGCATGTCCGCCAGTTCGCTGTTGGTCGTGCTCAACTCCTTGCGTATTCAACGGACCCGTTTCGACTGATGGAAAGCCTCTATCTTCTGATCCCACTCTCGGTAGCGCTGGTATTTGTGATTGCGCTGATCTTCTGGTGGTCGGTGCGCAGCGGTCAGTTCGACGACCTCGAAGGCCCGGGATTTCAGGTGCTGATGGACGATGACAGCCGTCCGCTGGACGATCCGACCGACAAAAACAAGCGCGCTTGATCCAGATCAACTGCTTTCTTGTGCGGCGCGACATAATTCGGCCATCCGGAGCCGGGGGGCTCCGGGAAGTTTCTCTGTTGGGGTTGGGGGTGCGTTCGTCGCACCCCTTTTTTTTTATTTTCAAGTCTTTAGCAAAAACCCCACCATTTTTGTGCCTACTTGACGTTTAGTTGACCTATGTCAAAAAGGGTTTTTCCAGATACAATGCTCGCGCTGTAGTTCCCCGTCCAACAGAGGGGATGTCGGGCACCTGGTTAAACTAACACGGAGGTGGGTCCATGTCGGAGTCGCAAACCACGTATAACTACAAGGTCGTACGGCAATTTGCCGTGATGACTGTCATCTGGGGTATTGTCGGCATGCTGGTCGGCGTCATCATTGCCGCCCAGTTGGTGTGGCCGGAGTTGAATTTCGGTCCGTACCTGCATTTCGGGAGGCTACGCCCCCTGCATACCAATGCGGTCATTTTCGCATTCGGCGGTTGCGCACTGTTCGCAACCTCGTACTATGTCGTTCAACGCACCTGCCATACCCGCCTGTTCTCGGATGGCCTAGCGGCCTTTACCTTCTGGGGCTGGCAACTGATCATCGTCGCCGCCGCCGTCACCTTGCCGCTGGGGATGACCCAAGGCAAGGAATACGCGGAGCTGGAATGGCCGATCGACCTCTTGATCGCGGTGGTCTGGGTGTCTTACGCGGTGGTCTTCTTTGGGACGATCGCCAAGCGAAAAATCTCGCACATTTACGTTGCGAACTGGTTTTTCGGTGCCTTTATTCTTGCCGTTGCCCTGCTGCACATCGTCAATAGCTGCTCGATTCCGGCGGGCCTGTGGAAGTCTTACTCCTGCTACGCGGGCGCGCAAGACGCGATGATTCAGTGGTGGTACGGCCACAATGCGGTCGGTTTCTTCCTGACCGCCGGCTTCCTCGGCATGATGTACTACTTCGTGCCCAAGCAGGCTGGTCGTCCGGTGTATTCCTACCGTCTGTCGGTGGTGCACTTCTGGGCGCTGATCTTTACCTACATGTGGGCCGGTCCGCACCATCTGCACTACACCGCGCTGCCGGACTGGACGCAATCCGTTGGCATGATCTTCTCGCTGATTTTGCTGGCACCGTCCTGGGGCGGCATGATCAACGGCATCATGACCCTGTCGGGCGCCTGGAACAAGCTGCGCGACGACCCGGTTCTGAAATTCCTGATCACCTCGCTGTCCTTCTACGGCATGTCGACCTTTGAAGGTCCGATGATGTCGGTGAAGTCGGTCAATGCGCTGTCGCACTACACCGACTGGACAGTGGGTCACGTCCATTCGGGCGCGCTCGGCTGGGTGGCGATGGTTTCCATCGGCTCGGTTTACTATCTGCTGCCGCGCCTCTTCGGCAAGGCCGAAATGCATAGTACCAAACTTATCACGGTGCATTTTTGGGTGGCGACGGTCGGCGTCGTTCTCTACATCGCCTCGATGTGGATCGCCGGTGTGATGCAAGGCCTGATGTGGCGCGCGGTCAACGCCGACGGCACCCTGACCTACAGCTTCGTTGAAGCGGTTAAGGGATCCTATCCGTTCTGGGCGATACGAGTGCTGGGCGGCCTGATGTTCCTGGTCGGCATGTTCATCATGGCGTACAACATGTTCAAGACCATGGCGGGCGGCAAGACCGACGATGTGCCGGTGCTGGCGCCGGCTGGACACCACGCCTGATTGGGAGACGATAATGATCAAACACGAACAAATTGAACAAAACGTCGGGTTGTTGATCGTCCTGACCCTGCTGGTGGTCAGTGTCGGCGGCTTGCTCGAAATCGTTCCGCTCTTTTTCCAGAAGTCCACCACGACGCCGGTCGCCGGTCTGGCACCGTATGACGCCGTGCGTTTGGCGGGACGCGACGTCTATCTGCGCGAAGGTTGCTACAACTGTCATTCGCAAATGATTCGTCCGTTCCGCGCTGAAACCGAACGTTATGGTCACTACTCGGTCGCGGGTGAATATGTTTACGATCATCCATTCCAGTGGGGTTCCAAGCGTACCGGCCCGGATCTACATCGCGTCGGTGGTCGCTATTCCGACGAGTGGCAGCGTGCTCACCTGCGCGATCCGCGCTCGGTGGTGCCGGAATCCAACATGCCTGCTTTCGCCTGGCTGGAAAAAACGCCGGCAAGCGAGGGTGCCGGGGCGAATATCGAGGGCAAGATGCGTGCGCTCTCGAAGGTTGGCGTGCCCTACACCGAAGCCGATTTCGCCGGTGCGAAGAAGGCGCTCGAAGGCAAGTCCGAGGAAGACGTGTTGGTCGCCTACCTGCAAGGTTTGGGTACGGCGCTGAAGACGACCCGGTAACCTCAATGGATATCCTCAACGATCTGCGATCCATCATGACGGTCGTTTCCCTGGTGACCTTCTTGGGAATCGTCTGGTGGGCATTCAGCCGGAGAAATGGCCAGCGCTTTGAAGAGGCGGCCAACCTCCCCTTCGCGGAAGATGATGAAGCCGGTGCCGCCCCTGGCGGCGCGCGCCAGCGCTGAGAAAAGGAATACAAATGAGCGATTTCGTAAACGAGTTTTGGAACTTCTATGTGGTAGTCATCGTTCTGGGCAGCATCATTGCCTGTGCGCTGCTGCTGTACGTTCAAAGCAAAGGCGCCGCGACCCCCGGCAAGACCATGGGTCATGTCTGGGACGAGACGCTGGAGGAGTACAACAATCCCCTGCCGTTGTGGTGGAGTTGGCTGTTCTACATCACCGTTGTGTTCGCACTGGTCTACCTGGCACTCTATCCGGGGCTGGGTACGTACAAAGGCATGCTGGGCTGGTGTTCGCACGCTGATCCCGGTTGTGTGAACAGCGAATACCAACGCGAGGTCGATAAGGCCAATGCCGCTGTGCAGCCTCTGTTCGACAAGTACCAGAAAATGGATCTGAAAGCTGTAGCGGCCGACAAGCAGGCGATGGAAATGGGCAAGCGCATGTTCCTGACCTATTGCATGCAATGCCATGGCGCCGACGCCAAGGGCTCCAAGGGCTTCCCCAATCTGACCGACAAGGATTGGCTGTATGGTGGCGAACCCGAGAAAATCATCGAGTCCATCGCCATGGGGCGCAATGGCAACATGCCGCCTTATGGTGGAAATCCCGATGCTATCGGTGGCGAGACAGGCGCGCACGAAGTGGCGAACTACGTCCGCTCGCTGTCGGGTCTGTCGCACGACGCCGTGCTGGCAGCCAAAGGCAAGGAAAAGTACATGGCGGTCTGTATTGCCTGTCATGGCCCAGAAGGCAAGGGTATGGAAGCGCTCGGCGCTCCCAACCTGACTGATCGTGTCTGGCTGTATGGTTCTTCCGAGGCCACAATCGTCGAAACGGTCACCAAGGGTCGTCAAAACAAGATGCCGGCCTGGAAGGAATTCCTCGGCGATGGTAAGGTGCATGTGCTGGCGGCATATGTTTACAGCCTGAGTCAGGACGCCAAGCAATAAGATTGGCCAGGGGACGGACTTGTTCCGTCCCTTCTTCTATATTAGAAATTTCTGATTTGTGTCAAAATGCCGTTGACGCCACAGTGCGGGCAATGACATTTCGACACCAAGACAGGATTGCCATGACAACCTCAGAGCAAGAGAAACCGGGCAACGCGCCCGAGCCGCAACCGATTTCCCTGTACGAGAAACACAAGAAGGTCTATATCCGGGAAGTCAAGGGCTGGTGGGCAAGCTGGCGCTGGGTGCTGGTGTTGTTTACCCAGTTGGTCTTCTACGGTACCCCATGGTTACAATGGAACGATCGGCAGGCCATCCTGTTTCATCTGGTTGAACGCAAGTTCTATCTCTTCGGTCTTGTGCTCTGGCCGCAGGACGTTCTCTACCTCTCGCTCCTGCTCATCATTTCAGCCTATGCGCTGTTTCTGTTTACGGCGCTGGCCGGCCGGCTTTTCTGCGGGTATGCCTGCCCGCAAACGGTATATACCGAAATCTTCATGTGGATCGAGAACCGCATCGAAGGCGATCGACCAGCGCGCATCAAGCTTGACCAAGGACCCTGGACTGGCCGCAAGGTGGGTCTGAAGCTGGCAAAACATCTGGTCTGGCTCCTGTTGGCATTGTGGACCGGCTTCACGCTGGTCGGATATTTCACACCAATGAGCGAATTGCTACATGAGGTGCGGACCTTCAGCATGGGTGGATGGGAAGTCTTCTGGACATTCTTCTACGCCGGATTCTGCTACATGCAGGCAGGTTTCCTGCGCGAGCAGGTTTGCAAATACATGTGCCCCTACGCCCGTTTTCAGGGCGTCATGTTTGACCCCGATACCCTGATTATCGGTTACGACCCCGAGCGGGGCGAACCACGCGGTGCCCGAAAGAAAGGCGTCGATCCCAAGGCGGCGGGGTTGGGTGATTGCATCGACTGCGGTATCTGCGTGCAGGTGTGTCCCACCGGCATCGATATTCGGAAGGGCTTGCAGTACGAATGCATCGGTTGCGGAGCCTGTGTTGATGGGTGCAATCAGGTCATGGACAAGATCGGTCTGCCGCGCGGACTGGTGCGCTATTCCACCGAAAACGCCTTGGATCGACACTATTCGCACCATGACATTGTCAGCCACGTCTTCCGGCCGCGGGTCATTCTTTACGCTGTCGGCCTGATTGTCATCATCATTGCAACCGCGTGGTCCCTGGCTGTGCGCGTGCCGCTCAAGGTCGACATCATCCGAGACCGCGGCACCTTGGCGCGAGAAGCGGACGATGGCCGGATCGAAAACATCTACATGATGAAGATCATGAACACTGATGAGACCCCTCGGCGCTTCGCCATCTCGGTTTCCGGCATACCGGGAATCGATCTGGTCGGCGAGCGCGAAGTCGAAGTCGGCGGCGCTCGCAACCGCGAATTGACCGTGGCGGTCAGGGTGCCCGAAGAAGCGGGCAAGAAGGGCTCGAACCGTATCTATTTCGACGTGCAGGCATTGGACCAGGCCAGCGTGGCCGTGCATGAAAAGGCAACTTTCCTGTTGCCATAAAGGAGAAACGCAATTGATCCGCACCAACATTGATGGACATCCCTGGTATCGCGAACCGTGGCCGTGGATCCTGATGTCGGGGCCTGCCCTGGTCGTTGTGGCGGCAGTGGTCACGGCCTGGATCGCCATCAAGGGCGCAGACGGACTCGTCTCTGACGATTATTACAAGCAGGGATTGGCCGTCAACCAAGTGTTGGGGCGCGACAAGCGCGCGGGCGAATTGGGGCTGAAAGCCGAATTGATGCGTTCAGAACAACAGATCCGCGTATTGCTGACAGGGGGTGCGCGGTTTTTGCCGCCGGATCGAATTGTCATGAAACTGAGCCATCCCACGCGCAGTGGTGAGGATCAGACGCTGACACTGACCGCCGAAGGCGCTGGGTTCTATACCGGAAAACTGTCGGCAAAGGTTGGCGGGCGCTGGAGCGTCTCGCTGGAAGACGCAGGCGGACAATGGCGCCTGTTTGGTCAATGGTTGGCGGACGCGGAGAAATCACAGCAATTTTCGGCCGGGGCGGCACACGAACCGGCGGACGGCTCTTGATAGGAGGAGATGGAGATGGCGTGGGAACTCTTGTTTGGTAGCGACATTGGCTTGCTGAGCCTATTCACGATTCTGTTTGTGCTGGTCATGGGTGTGTATTTTGCGCGTTATTTCAAGCGCAAGATGGACGAGGAGTCCCAGCAGGCGCCGCGCTAGCGCGCGCTGATCCCGGCGGGACGACGCAACCTGCCATGCGCACATTGCTTTGGGCTGTGCTTGCGTCGCTGGCCTTGCATTTACTGCTGCTCACGGCGCCACCAGAGCGCGTGGGTCGCATTTCGGCCTCGCAGATCCCGGCACGGCTGGATATCCCGCGTAACACGGCGATATCCGGTCAGGCACCGTTTGAACAGGGGGTGTTGCCCCGTGTGCGAGTGACGCGGTCTGTTTCGGCAGATCGCGAGGCATCCCTGCCGAAACAACGGATCGTATCGCTGCCCGCTGCGGAACAACGGGCTGGCGGGAGTGCGCAAATTGTCGTGGCGCCGCCATCTGACGAAGCGCTCAATAACGCGCTTTCGCCGGAAGGCGCTGAGGTGGTTAGCGAACGCGGCTTGAGGGAGTACCGCATCGCACTGGGTTTGCAGGCGACAAAAGTGCTCGGTACCTTGTCGTCGGGTCATCCGGGAACGCTTCGTCGCGTGGAAATCGAGTTGCGGCGCGCTCACATCAGTCTACCGGCACAACTCAGGATTACGCGGACGAGCGGCGATTCCGAATTCGACCGGCGTGCTTTGGATACGCTTGCGCAGGCCTCCAGAACGGCGGAGTTGCCCGCAAGCCTTCGAGAGCGCGTCTTTGTCCTACCGCTGGTTGTGGAAAGTGGCGAAGTCGCGCCATGACTGCCAGCCAACGCGTTGCCCGTCAAGCATTGATTGTAACCACCCCGTTGTGAATCACCCCGAAAATTGGGGCGTCAGTTCTGTTTCATGAAACGCGAAATGACCGCATTCCCGGTCCACAAGATAGCGCTCTAGAGCATATCGGACGCTGCGAAAAGCCAGTACTTGCGAGGGGATTTCACATGGCGAAAACAGTCTGGTCGCTTGGCTTTCTTCTCCCGGTGCATGACGTCCTTCGGAGAGGTGTCCGTGAAAGAAAAGATGAACCTGGCTGATATGCGGAACGCTGACCAGCGCGAAAGGCCGGAGCTGATCAACCACCGCACATGCTTCTTCGAAAGTTTCGCGGGCTGCGGCAGCGGCAGTGCTCTCGCCGTTTTCCATGAAGCCGGCGGGCAAGGTCCAAAAACCCTTGCGCGGTTCGATGGCACGACGGCATAACAAAATATGCTCCTCGTATTCAGCGATGCAGCCGACCACCAGGCGTGGATTTTCGTATTGAATGTGGCCGCAGTTCGGGCAAAGGGCCCGCAGGCGATTGTCACCGGGCGGGATCTCGTGCCGCACGGGCCCGGCGCACTGGCAGCAAAACCGAATCACGACGCTTGTCCGGAAGACGAGGTAGGCCCTTAGTTTAGCATCGCGCTCCGCAGCGAAACGGGGCTAAGCGAAAAAAGTCGTTGTCGGGCTTTGCGCCCGCTGTCATGATCTGGCTACAATAGCGCAAACGGCGGCGCAAACGGCGCCGATACTGGCGCCGAACGATGGCGGGATGCCACGGAGCGGCTGTGAGGGGAGTGCCTGATGTTCTTGATTATCGGCTACGTCATTATCCTGGCATCATCGCTCGGGACTTACGCCATTCACGGCAGTCTGCTGGCGCTGTGGGTGCCGACGGAATATGCGGCGATTGTCGGTTTGACCATTGGTGGATTCGTCGCCGGCAATGACATCAAAGTCATCAAGAAAACAGTGGCCGCGCTGCCCAGTGTGCTCAAGGGGTCGCACTTCACCAAGGCGCTGTACATCGACCTGCTGGCGATGTTGTTCGAAATTCTGGCCAAGGTGCGCAAGGAAGGCCTGATGTCTATCGAAAACGACGTCGAGAATCCCGAAGGCAGCCCGATTTTTTCCAAGTATCCGGAGATACTGCACGATCATCACGTGATTGAGTTCACGACCGACTATCTGCGGATGATGGTGGGCGGCAATCTGAATACCGTCGAAATCGAAAGTCTGATGGACGTGGAACTGGAAGTGCACCACCACGAAGCCGAAGTGCCCGGGCATGTGATCAGCAAAGTGGCCGATGCTACGCCGGCGTTCGGTATCGTGGTGGCGGTGATGGGCGTGGTGAACGTCATGGGTTCCGTCGGGCAGCCGCCGGCAGTGCTCGGCAAGATGATTGGTGGCGCACTGGTCGGTACTTTTCTCGGTATTCTCATTTCATACGGCTTCGTGGCGCCGATCGCCACGCAGTTGGAGCAAAAAGCACACGAAGGCTCGAAGATTTATACCTGCATCAAGATGGTGTTGCTGGCGTCGATGTCGGGTTACGCGCCGCAGGTCGCTATCGAGTTCGGTCGCAAGGCGCTTTCCAGCGACGTGCGACCGTCGTTCAAGGAACTGGAAGAAGAAATCAAGGCTCGCAAGAGCAAATAACCGGATCTAGCGAGCCGACACCGACATGAGCGACGACTCCACCCGCCCGATAGTCATCAAGCGCATCAAGAAGGTTGCGGGCGGCCATCACGGGGGCGCCTGGAAGATCGCTTATGCCGATTTCGTGACGGCTATGATGGCGTTCTTTCTGCTCATGTGGCTGCTGGGGTCGACGGCCAAGGGCGATCTGAAAGGCATCGCCGACTACTTCCAGAGTCCTTTGCTGGTGGCCAACAAGGGGGGCTCGGGAACGGGCGATGCTTCCAGTGTGATCCAGGGCGGCGGCAAGGATTTAACGAGGCAGTCGGGACAGGTCAAGCAAGGCGATATCGAAGCCAAGCACAAGCAGATCAACCTTAAGGAAACCACTGCCGAATTCAAGCGCATTGAGCGAGAAGCACTCGAAAACCTGAAATCAAAAATCGAGAAAATGGTGCAGGATTCGCCGCAACTGGCGCAATTCAAAAACCAGATTCTGCTCGACATCACGGCCGAGGGATTGCGCATTCAACTCGTGGATGAACAAAATCGCCCCATGTTCGACTCCAGTAGCGCCGAACTCAAACCCTACTCGCGCGAGTTGTTGCGCCAGATCGGGCGCGTGCTCAATGGCGTGCCCAATCGTGTCAGTCTGGCCGGTCATACCGACGCGGCGCAGTTTGGCGGCGGCGAACGCGGGTTCTCGAACTGGGAATTGTCAGCAAACCGGGCCAATGCGTCGAGGCGGGAACTGATTCTCGGCGGCATGGACGAAAACAAGGTGTTACGTGTGGTCGGGCAGTCGTCGACGGTGCTCTTCGACAAGAATGATCCGCTTAACCCGGTCAATCGGCGGATCAGCGTGGTCGTGCTGAATCGACAGACTGAAATGGCCATCTTGCAGGACGAAGGGCCGGAAGCCCCGGCGAGCGATCTGGCTCTGCCAGCGCCGACGGTGCCGGGTAAAGGTATATCGCCGAAACCTTGACGCGACAGACAGAAAGACTATCCGGGCGCCCCTGGGCGCCCCTTGATTGAGAAGAGGGAGGGGGAGGCATGGCAAAGACCATTTTGGCGGTCGATGATTCCATTTCAATTCGGCAGATGGTGTCGTTCACGCTCAAAAGCGCGGGCTACGAAGTTGTCGAGGCGACGGACGGGCAGGACGGCCTCGACAAGGCCAAAACGCGCAGTTTCAATCTGGTGTTGACCGATCAGAACATGCCGCGTTTGGACGGAATCTCGCTGGTCAAGAGCCTGCGCGCCCTGCCGCAGTACGCCGCAACACCGATCCTGATGCTGACCACCGAGTCGTCGGACGCGATGAAGTCGCAAGGCCGCGCCGCCGGGGCCACGGGATGGCTGGTCAAGCCTTTCGACCCGCAAAAACTGATCGAGGTTGTGCGCAAAGTGATCGGCTGAAGCCCTCGTTGCATCTACCCTGTGGAGCAGGCGCATGGCCATCGACATGAGTCAGTTTTACCAGGTGTTCTTCGAGGAGTCAGCGGAGCATCTGGCGGCAATGGAGAATCTCCTTCTCAATCTGGATATTGAGCATCCGGATGACGAGGAGCTGAACGCCATTTTCCGGGCGGCGCATTCCATCAAAGGCAGTTCCGGCACTTTCGGATTCAACGATCTGGCCGAAACCACCCATTTGCTGGAAAATTTGCTGGATCGTATCCGCAAGCGCGAACTCGACCTCTCCACCGACAAAGTGGACGCCTTTTTGTCCAGTTGCGATGTGCTGAAGGCGATGCTGGAGGCGCATCAGGGCCAGGGTGAGGCTGATCCGGCCGAGGTGGAGGCGCTAAGCCGTCGCCTGCGTGCGATGTCGGAGGGCGATGCATCCGGCGGGGCGACGCAGGCCGGGCAGGTTCCCTCCACGCCCGGTACGCATCGTTATCGCATCGAATTCGTGCCAACTCGCGCATCGGTTGACGACGGCGGGCTTGACAATTTTATGGCTGCGCTGGGCGAGATCGGCGCACTCAAGGTAGACATCCAGCCCGGCGAGCCGAACAGGATGGGGTTCTGGCAGCTTTCGCTGACCTCCGATCAGCCGCAGGAATCGTTCGCCGACCAGCTCGACTTCATCGCTGACAGCGGTGCTTGGCGAATTGTCGAAACATCCTCGGAAGACGCGCATGGCGATGAGGCTTTCGGTCTTTTCGACGATGCGCCGGGAGCGCCTGTCGAAGAGGCAGCTTACGGTTTCTTCGATCCCTTGCCGACCTCGGCGGAACCTCAGGACGACAGCTATGGCTTCTTTGAACCGCTCCCGACAGCGGCGGTTGCGGCATCGCCGACAGTTGGCGACGCCAATGAAGAGGGCGATGGCTATGGATTTTTCGCGCCGTTACCTGTCCTAGCGGCCGCTCCGCCGGTCAATTCGACAGGCATGACCGACGAGGGCGATGGTTACGGCTTCTTTGCGCCCTTGCCGACCATTGCAAATGCAGCCGACTCCGTGTCGATCCCCCCAGGCATCGAGGCCTATGCCAAGTCACCCGCCACTTCTCCGGTCAGATCGACTCGCGTGAGCGCGGAAAAACCCGCCAAAGCGACGGCAAGTGGCGATTCGTCTATTCGTGTCAATGTCGAAAAAGTTGATCAGCTGATCAATCTGGTCGGCGAGTTGGTGATCACTCAGGCAATGCTCCAGCAGGCGGCGCAATCCATGCAGGATGCCACCCCGGAGCGCCTGGTCAACGGGCTTGCGCAGCTCGAACGGAATACCCGCGATTTGCAAGAATCGGTGATGTCGATTCGCATGCTGCCGATTTCCTTCGTGTTTTCGCGTTTCCCGCGTGTTGTGCGCGATCTCTCCGGCAAACTCGGCAAACAGGTCGAACTGAAAACCAGCGGCGAGACCACCGAGCTCGACAAAAGCCTGATTGAACGTATCGCGGATCCCCTGACGCACCTGATCCGCAACAGCCTCGACCACGGCATCGAGTCACCGGAGCGACGCGCTGTCGCGGGAAAGCCGCCTGTGGGCACTATCACCCTCAAGGCTTATCACCAGGGCGGCAACATCGTGATCGAGGTCGGCGACGACGGTGCCGGCATCAGCCGGCAGAAAATTCTGGCCAAGGCGCGTGAGCGTGGCATGCAGGTCAGCGATCAGATGAGCGATCCGGAAGTGTTCGGGCTGATCTTCGAAGCTGGATTTTCCACTGCCGAGACCGTGACGGACGTTTCCGGACGCGGTGTCGGTATGGATGTCGTACGTCGCAATATCCAGGCGATGGGTGGGCGGGTGGATATCGAATCCATGCTTGGCATCGGCACCCGTATGACGGTTCGGTTGCCCCTCACGCTGGCCATACTCGACGGCATGTCGATCGGCGTTGGCGACCAGATCTATATTCTGCCGCTCGCATCGGTGATCGAGTCGTTGCAGCCGACGGCCGACGATATCAAGACCATGGCCAATCAGGGGCGCGTCATTGCCTTCCGGGGCGAATACCTGCCCGTGGTGGCCTTGCACGAACTTTTCGGGCTGACGCCGGCCAGTGGCAGTTTCTGCCAGGGCATACTCGTTGTCATCGACGCCAATGGCAGCCGGGTGGCGTTGTTCGTGGATGCGTTGCTCGGTCAGCACCAAGTGGTCATCAAGAGTCTGGAAGCCAATTATCGGCGCGTGCCGGGGATCTCGGGCGCGACCATCATGGGCGATGGCCATGTTGCCATGATCCTCGATCCGGGCGCCATCGCCGCGATGGGACGCGGCGCCATGGCTGCATAGGCCGAACAATCGACAGCGGGAGACAGACGATGGAAGCAGGACACAAGCTGGGCACGCAGGCGGACGAAAACCTGGTCATGCAGGAATACCTGACCTTCACGCTCGGCAATGAGGAATATGCCATAGACATTCTAAAGGTGCAGGAGATTCGAGGCTACGAAAAGCCAACCCTGATTGCCAAGGCCCCGCCTTTCATCAAGGGTGTCATCAACCTGCGCGGTACCATCGTGCCCATTGTCGATCTGCGCATCAAGTTCGAACTCGGGCAGGTCGATTACACGCCGCTGACGGTGGTCATCATTCTCAATCTCGGCGCGCGGGTGGTTGGTGTGGTGGTCGATAGCGTATCCGACGTCATTATGCTGAGCGCGGCGCAAATTCGCCCTGCGCCGGATTTCTCGGCAACTTTCGACACGCAGTACATCGTCGGCCTGGCCTCGATGGAATCGCGCATGGTGATCGTGACCGATATTGAACGACTGATGACCAGCGCTGACATGGCGCTAGTCGACGAAGCAATGGAATAAACACGTCCGGCCCCTGCGGCGGCAAAGCCGGCGGGCTACCGTGCCAATCAACCGATCACCGAGGAAAGCCATGCGCAACAACCAGCCAGTGACCGACCGCGAACGCCTTTTGGCGGACACTCACCTGATTGTCTCCAAGACCGACACCAAGGGGCGTCTCACCTACGTTAATCGCGACTTCCTCGAAATCTCCGGTTTCAGCGAGCAGGAACTGATCGGTGAGCCGCACAACATCGTGCGTCATCCGGACATGCCGCCCGAAGCTTTCAAGGATTTGTGGGATACCCTGAAGCAAGGCCGTCCCTGGACAGGTTATGTGAAAAATCGCTGCAAGAACGGCGACTACTATTGGGTGCTCGCCAATGCTGCTCCGATTGTCGAAAACGGACAGGTGACCGGCTACATATCGGTGCGGCGCAAGGCGGATCCTCGGGCGATTGCCGAGGTGGAAAAGATCTACCGGCTGTTCCGGGAGAATCGTCAAGGCAAATTAGCAATCCGGTATGGGCAGGCCGTCAAGGGACGTAACCTGCTCGATGTCGGGCACATCGGCATCGCCGCCAAACTGTGGGCCGCGGTGGCTGCCGTGGTGCTGATTTCCATGTTGGCGATGTCGTTTGCGATGAATGGCATGTTTGACGTGCGCAACCATTTTGCCGCGCTGGTCGACAATGAGCAGAAGCTGCAACGCCATTACGACGAGATGTACGCCCAGGGGTTGCAGATGGGGCAGGCGCTCCGCAACGCGGTGCTCGATCCGGCTAACCGCAAGGCGTTCGAGAATCTCGACCAGGCCCGCAGCGAGTTCCAGACTCAACTCGAAGCCGCGCGAGGGCTTGCTGCCGGCGACGATAGCCTGCGCGCGGGGCTTGAGCAAATCGCCACCGTGCGCGCCCGGCAAGCCAGGGTTCAGGACAAGGTACTGGCTGCGGTGAAAGCAGGGGAATCAGGCGAAGCCAAGTCGCTGCTCAACAGCGAAGAAACACCGTTGTGGCGGGAAAACAAGCAGCTCTTGCTTGAGGGGCGTTCGGTACTGGAAAAACGCAGCGTCAGCGCACAAGAAGATGTTCGCCTCTCGATCAGCCGCGCCACCCGGTTAACGCTCGTCTTTGCGCTATTGGCCCTGGTTGTGGGTGGGCTGGTAGCCTGGTTGCTGGCGCGGCACATCCGGCGCCCAATGACCGAGATGGTAGATACATTTGCCAACGTTCTGCAAGGGCGCTACACCAACGCGGTGGATATCACGCGCAACGACGAAATCGGTAAAGCCATGCAGGGCTTGCAGATACTGCAAACTCGAATGGGTTTCGAGGTTGCGGAAACCAAGCGGCAGGCGGACGAGATGAGCCGTGTCAAGATTGCGCTCGACAATGTCTCCACCGGCGTGATGATCGCCGATACCTCGCGTACCATCATCTATGCCAACAAGGCGGTGGTGCAGACCCTCAAGGCAGCCGAAACCGATATCCGCAAACAGTTGCCCAGTTTCAGTGCCGATCATTTGGTCGGGCAGAACATTGACGGGTTCCACAAGCGTCCCGAGCATCAGGCTCGCCTGCTGGCCGAATTCAAATCCACCTACCAGGCCGATCTCGAGTTGGGTGGACACTATATGACCGTACAGGCCAATCCGGTCATCAACGACAGGGGCGAACGCCTGGGGGCAGTGGCGGAATGGCGTGATCGTACGGCGGAAGTGATGGTGGAGAAGGAAGCGGCCGCGATTGTCGAGGCCGCCGCAAATGGCGACTTCACGCGGCGTTTCGATACCGCGGGCAAGGATGGTTTCTTCCTTCTGCTAGGTCAGCAGATGAACCGGCTGCTCGAAAATTCCGAGCGCGGACTGAACGAGGTTGCGGAAGTGATGACGGCACTTGCCAAGGGCGACCTAACACGGCGTATGGTCGGCGATTTCATGGGTACCTTTGGACAGTTGCAGCAGGACGTCTCGGCGACCATTGACAATTTGCAAGAGATTGTTTCGTCGATCAAGGGGGCGAGCGAAGCGATCAACA